>Ga0335083_10012071_pt1 | contig 10357 bp, 9 predicted proteins | sample Lox_Sample_42_FD_206716 | JGI IMG/M metagenome (GOLD analysis project Ga0335083, IMG submission 206716) | Soil microbial communities from Loxahatchee National Wildlife Refuge, Florida, United States - Lox_Sample_4.2 | ecosystem: Environmental > Terrestrial > Soil > Wetlands | place: USA: Florida... | reverse complement strand
CAAAACGGACGAGGACGCCGGCGAATGGGGGCGTGCAGCGACGCGCGATCTGATCCGCTCCCGGATCAAAGTGAAGTCGCTGAACTTCATGCGTGGACGAACCTTCATCAACAAGTTTCTAATCATCGACGAAGCCCAGAACCTCACGCCAAAGCAGATGAAGACGCTGATCACGCGCGCAGGTCCCGGCACCAAGGTGGTTTGTCTTGGCAACATTTCGCAGATCGATACGCCTTACCTGACGGAAGGAAGCTCCGGGCTTACCTACGTGGTAGATCGATTCAAGGGCTGGGTGCACGGCGGACACGTGACGCTGATGCGCGGCGAGCGCTCGCGGCTCGCAGATCACGCGGCGGAGATTCTTTAGTGGGCGGTAATGTGGGAAACCGTGGCCAGGTCACCCTCCGACCCTGCTCCGTTCGTGCTGAGCCCTAAGACGGGGCTCAGGATAAACTCGGCGGGTTCCCGGCGGACTCGAAACATGAACAGGGCGACGCTCAGGGCGAGCGGCCGATCGGATGTAAGGCAGCTACAAATCTACCGCGCCGGATCGTGCCACCAGTGCGCCAGCGGGTCGGAATACAGAATCCGATCGATCGTTTCGCGCGATACCTGCGGCAGACCGCTGCTCTCCACCACTTTGTTGACGTTACGGAGGCCGTCGATCGACTCGCTGACTTCCGAGAACGGAAAGTCGGTTCCCCAGAAAATCTTATCGCGGTCTGCGATCCGGTATTCTTCCGCGCAACGCAGTACGTTGTAGAACTGCCAGGGTCGATAGAAGATCGCCGACACCTCGCAGTACACGTTAGGCTGCTTGCGAGCGACGATGATGCACTCCTCGTACCACGGATGCCCCATGTGCGCCATCACCAATTTCAAGTCGGGATGCCGCCGCGCCACGTCGTCGACGTAAATCGGGCGCCCCAGCTCGGCCGGCGCATTTCGAGCGAAGGTCGTGCCCATGTGCATCGTGAGCGGCAGATCATGGGCGACGCAATAGTCGTATATGGGCTCCATGCGGACGTCGTTCAGATGTACGCCGTTGTAGATTGGCCCATACTTGACGCCCTTGAGACCCAGGTCTTCGACCGCGTGCCGCAGCAACTCCATGCAGTCCGGCCGGCGCGGATCGACGCAGGCAAATCCGACGAACTTGGCGGGGTATTTGCGCACGGCCGACGCGGTGACCTCGTCATCGCCATCGATCCCGGCGGAGTCTCCGTAGCGCAGCGAGAAGATGATGGCTTTATCCACGTTCGCCATCGCGCGGTACAGGGTTTCGACCTCCGCCTTCAGCCCCACCGAACCGGGACGAGCGGATGCAGTCTGCTCAGCGAATGCCGGCAACAGATGCCTGTCTTCCCAGATGTTGACGTGGCAATCGACGATACGCTCTGTTGACATGATCGAAGGCAACGGACTGTGTTCGGTTCCTTCCTATCGAATCCGACACGTCAAGCTGTTGTTCCTGCCATGCTCTGCACTTGACCTCGCTCTACGCGAGGTCAGCCTCCGCCGAAATCTGCCCTCTTCGACCCGCTAGTAGCGCGTCGGATCAGCCAGATTTTCAAACCGCGTGTATTCTCCCAGAAAGGCAAGCTTCACCGTCCCGATCGGGCCGTTGCGCTGTTTGCCGATGATCACTTCCGCCACTCCCTTGTCGGCGGTCTCCGGGTTGTAGACCTCATCGCGATAGATGAACAGGATGACGTCGCTATCCTGCTCGAGAGCTCCCGACTCCCGTAGATCCGACATCACCGGCCGCTTGTTCGGCCGCTGCTCGAGGCTGCGGTTGAGCTGCGACAGCGCGACGACCGGACAGTCCAGTTCCTTGGCAAGAGACTTCATCGATCGCGAAATCTCCGACAGCTCCGTCGCTCTGTTCTCCCCGGTGTTGGACGCAGACATCAGCTGGAGATAGTCGACGACGATCAGTCCGAGCTTCTTGTACTGACGATGGAGCCGTCGCGCGCGTGCGCGCAGTTCCAGCGGATTGAGCGCCGCTGTCTCGTCGATGTGTATCGGCGCCTCGTTGAGCTTGCCTACCGCGTGCGTCAAACGCTGCCAGTCGTCATCGTGCAATCGACCAGTGCGCAGCTTGTGCTGATCGAGCTTCCCGACCGAGCCGATCATGCGCATGACGAGCTGGGTGGCTGCCATTTCCATGCTGAAAACGCCGACAGGAAGGCCCGAAGCCAGCGCAGCGTGCTCCGCGATATTGAGGGCCAGCGACGTCTTACCCATACTCGGGCGACCGGCCACGATGACGAGATCGCCGGGCTGCAATCCAGACGTCATGCGGTCGAGATCGATGAAACCTGTGGCCACTCCGGTGACGTCGCTGTCGCCCTGACGGTTGTACAACAGGTCGATGCGCTCCACGACCCGCGTAAGCAGAGGGGGCATCTCCTGGAAGCCTTGCTTCCCGCGCGCCCCCTGCTCCGCGATCTCGAATACCTTCGACTCCGCCTCGTCCAAGATCTGCGAGGCTTCGCGCCCCATCGTGTTGTATGCGGTATCGGCAATCTCGGTTCCGACCTCGGCGAGACGCCTCAGGATCGCGCGCTCCCGTACGATCTCCGCGTAACGACGAATGTTGGCGGCGGAGGGCGTGTTCCCAGCCAGCGCGCTGATGTATGCAAGCCCGCCCACTGTAGGCAAGTCTTTGGTCGCCTCCAGACTCTCCGCCACCGTTACCACGTCGGCGGGGCGGCTTTGCTCGATCAGTTTGGAAATGTGCCGATAGATCAGCCGATGGTCTGCACGGTAGAAGTCGCCTTCAGTCATAAGATCGGCAACGCGATCCCATGCCGTGTTGTCGAGCAGCAGCCCACCCAGCACGGACTGCTCGGCTTCCAGCGAGTGGGGTGGCAGTTTCAGGATGTCGACCTGGGCGTCCTGGATGAGCTGGGAGACGGATTGCGCCACGGCAGCAGTCGAGTATCAGATGTCGGAGGTGAGCAGGTTCAGCGCCGTACGGCAAGAAGTAGCTGCATTGTACTGCGAGCTCCGCGCCGGTCGCACAAAACAAAAGGGCCGGCATGCGCCGGCCCTCGTCAATATCGTTGTCGCGCAGCGACTTACTGCTCGCCCAGCACTGACACTTTGATATGAGCTTTGGCGTCGGTGTGCAGATCGAGAGTGATCTCGTATTCGCCCACCTGCTTGAGCGGCCCGTGCGGAAGGCGCACTGCCGCCTTCGGCACCTCGAACCCCTGCGCCTTCAGCGCTTCCGATATATCGTAGTTGGTGACCGAACCGAACAGCCGCCCATCCACGCCGGCTTTCTGCGTGACCTGGATCACCAGTCCCTCCAGCTTGGCGGCGTGCGCCTGCGCAGCACCGAGAACCTCGTTCTGCGCTTTCTCGAGCTCGGCGCGACGCTTTTCGAACTCGGCAACGTTGGCCTCCGTAGCCCGCTTGGCTTTGCCTTGCGGGATGAGGTAGTTGCGAGCGTAGCCTGGCTTTACCTTGACGATCTCGCCCAGCTGCCCCAGGTTGGCGAGCTTCTCCAGCAGAATCACTTGCATGGCCGGGTTTCCTCAGTGCAGATCGGTATAGGGCATCAGTGCCAGGAATCGCGCACGCTTGATGGCGACCGAAAGCTGACGCTGATAGTGGGACTTCGTGCCGGTAATGCGCGCAGGGATGATTCTGCCGTTCTCGTTCACGAAATCCTTCAGCAACTCGACATCCTTGTAGTCGATCTGCTTGATTCCTTCGGCCGTAAAGCGGCAAAACTTCCGGCGCTTGAACAGCGGACGGAAACTACGATCGTTTTCCTTGCGTTTGTCTTTGGATTTGCTCCCGAATCTGCTACCGCCGAATGCCATGATCGTTTCCTTTACTCGAATTCAAACTGGTTTACGTGCAGCACGATCCGTGCGCTAAGCCGGCTGCGGCTGGCCAGGAAGCCTTGCAAGCGCACCTTGCGTCCTGGTTGGACCGCGTCCATGCGCCGCGCTACGTCTCCCACAGCCATCGCGTCGACTTCGAAGCCCACTTGTCTGGACGCTCCACCCTCCAGTTGCGTCGACTCGTGCTTCACGATGAATGCCAGGACCGGGATTCCGGCTGGGGTATGCCGCAGCGCTTCTCGCCCGATTACCTGGCCGCTCAACTGGACGTCATTGTCATGCACTACGCGGCGCTACCCTGAGCGACCGGCGGCTCCTGGCCTTGCCGGGGCAGATCGCCAGCGAGCGCCGGACGCGCCTTCTCCTGACGCATCATGGGCGAGGGTTCCGTAACCGCGGCGGTCATGTTGACCGTGAGGTGACGCAGCACGGCGTCGTTGAAGCGGAACGCATGCTCCAACTCGTCCAGGGTTTCCTGATCGCATTCCACGTTCATCAGAACGTAGTGCGCTTTATGCATCTTCTGGATGGGGTATGCCATCTGGCGCCGCCCCCAATCCTCGAGGCGGTGGATATGGCCATTGCGGGCGGCGACCATCCCCTTGTAGCGCTCGATCATCGCGGGCACTTGCTCGCTCTGATCGGGATGGACGATAAAAACGATCTCGTAGTGTCGCATCGCATCTCCTTATGGGTAAGCTCCCCGCGTGCGAGACGGTGGAGCAAGGTTGTGAGCCGCGTGCCGGGGGGCCAGAAATAGCCAGAGGCCCGGGAAAAGGCGCGGATTATAGGGACTTTTGCCGGTCTGGGCAACCGCTGCGTATCCGCCCCGGCGCACGCCTCTTAGAGAGCCGCGCATGCGCGCGGAGAAGCTGGCGCGGCTTGTCTGGTTTCTAAAATCCGCCTATAACGCACACTTGACCGACGCCGAACAAGCGATCACACCTGCACCGTGGCCGAGTTCACGTTGTACTGCTTCGCTCAGTCAGGCAACGCCTACAAAGCGGCCTTGATGCTGAGTCTGTCCGGCGCCGACTGGGCCCCTCGGTTCGTCGACTTCTTCCATGGCGAGACGCGAACTCCGGAGTATCGCGCCATCAATGAAATGGGCGAGGTTCCGGTGCTGGAGCACAACGGAAAACGGTTGAGCCAGTCCGGCGTGATTCTCGACTACCTGGCCCACACCTCGCGCAAATTCGGAGGTGAAAACGAAGACGCGCGCCGAGAGATCTGGCGCTGGCTTCTCTTCGATAACCATAAGCTGACGAGCTACATTGCGACGCTTCGCTATCTCATTCTGTTTGCGAAGACCGGCGAGACAGAAGTGACCGAGTTTCTGCGCGGACGCGTGAAGAGTGCACTCACGATCGTCAATCGGCACCTTGCCGCGAGGGCGTTCGTGGTGGGAGAAGCCCCGACTATTGCCGATGTCTCGATGTGCGGTTATCTCTTCTGGCCTGATGAGTTCGGGGTCAGTTGGACTGACTACCCCGGTATCGGTCGATGGCTGGAACGTGTCTCCGCGCTCCCGGGCTGGGAGCACCCATACAAGTTGATGCCCGGGTACCCGGCCAGCTAGTGGCTACGCCCTCGCCTCGCTCGCCCCCGGTGCACGACTCGCCGCTCCCCGGCGCCCGGGCTGCGCTCGTGCTCCTGGTTCTCATCAATCTGTTCAACTACATCGACCGTCAGGTGCTCGCGGCCGTCGTTGGCCCGATCAAAGCAACCTTCTTCGGTCCCGGCGGCACCGGCGCGGGTGAGACGCTCTCAGCCGTGATGAACTGGTTTCAGCATCGGCTCGGTTTCAAACCCGAGGACGCGCTCGTCGGTCTGCTCGGCACCGCGTTCATGCTGGTTTACATGATCGGCGCGCCTGCATTCGGACGGTTGGCCGAGAGGACTTCGCGCTGGGTTCTCGTCGGTATCGGCGTAGTTCTCTGGAGCTTGGCGAGCGGGGCGTCGGGTCTGGCGACGACGTTCGTCGCATTGCTGCTGATGCGATGCCTGGTCGGCATCGGCGAAGCGGCCTACGGCCCAGTGGCACCTGCCATCATCTCCGACCTGTACCCTGTGAGCATCCGTGGTCGGGTGCTTGCGCGCTTCTACGTGGCGATTCCAGTAGGGAGTGCTCTGGGCTATGTCCTGGGAGGCTGGGTAGCCAACTCCAGCATCGGAGATTGGGGCGCCGCTGTATTGGGTGCGAAAGCAGAAAGCTGGCGCTGGGCTTTCTACCTCGTCGTGCCGCCGGGGATTCTGCTCGGCATCTGGAGCTTCTTCATGCGCGACCCGGCACGTGGGCAAGCGGACCTCGCACACACGATAAGCCGCACAGCGGTTCGCTGGCGAGACTACCTCCTATTTCTGCGCACGCCTTCCTACGTGTTCTGCACTCTTGGCATGACCGCTATGACGTTTGCGATTGGCGGCATCGCGTTCTGGATGCCCTATTATCTCGAGACACGTCCCGGGGCACCTGCTGCTTCCACTTTCATTTTTGGCGTCGTGACCGTGGTCGCTGGCCTCAGCGCGACTCTGCTCGGCGGTTACCTTGGCGACCGCCTCCGCAGTCGCTTCCCCGGCTCGTACTTCCTCGTTTCCGGGGTGGCAATGCTGGCCGGTTTCCCGGTGTTTCTCGCCGTCCTGGAGACGCCATTCCCTTGGATATGGGTCCTGATCTTCGTGACGGTGTTCTGCCTGTTCTTCAGCACGGGGCCGACCAACACGATCCTCGCCAACGTCACCCACCCGTCGATGCGCGCTGCCGGCTTTGCGCTCAATATTCTCGTCATCCATGCATTGGGAGACGTCATATCGCCCGTCATCATCGGCCTGCTCAGCGATTGGTTTGGAGATATGAGCAAAGCGTTCGTGCTGGTCGGCGCGATGTTTGTGGTCGCGGGTGTGCTGTGGCTGCTCGGAGCGCGGTTTCTGGAACGCGATACCGAAGGCAGTACGCGCAGAGAGTAGTCCGGGGGTTGAACGCCGTACGCGCCCGGCATCCGAAAACGACAGGCTTAAGGTAGCTCTGATCCATTCTCGCGCGCGACCACGGTCCCTCGTAAGAGACGACATGTTGTCGTGAGAATAGATCGGAGCTACCTTAACCGAACTATCGCTCAGGTCGTATGGCGGTAGCGCTCGATCCCCGGACTTCGAAGCGGACTCCGTCCTGCTGCACACCCTTGGCGTCGTGCAGCGTAAGCAGCCATTTGCCTGGTTGCGGTCGCCACAGATCGCCACCGACGAAGGGCTCGCCGTTGAGCCGCCACTGGAGATCAGGCCCGCCGCCGGCGGCTTCGAACCGCACGCGCTGGCGATCGGAAGGAATATCCGGATCCACGGCGATGATCTGACCTTGTCCGGGGTAGAGGATAGTAGGATGCGTCCGTTCGGGCGTCTTGGCTACGATGCGCTCGACCGCAGTTCCGACAAGGAACAGCTCGTCACGCGGCGCCTCCACCGGAGGATCGAATGTCACCTGTAGCGTCTCCACACCGGCTGGCGGAACGGGTGTTCCGCCCTCGGACGGATGGAGTCTGGTCATGATCTCCAGCCACAAGGGCGCAGCACCGCTCACCCCGGACACGTCCCACATCGGGCTGCCGTCGAAGTTGCCGACCCAGACTCCGACGGTGTAGCGCCGCGAGAATCCGATGCACCAGTTGTCCCGCATGTCCTTGCTGGTCCCGGTCTTGACGGCCGCCCAGAACCGCCCGGCCAGCGGGCTGGCCAAGCCGAACGTGATGCTGCGTGCAGAGCGATCCGACAGGATATCCGCGACGATATAACTCGCTGATCGCTCCATCACGCTCTGGCCCGCCACCTTCCCCGCCGGGATGAGAGTGAGGGGCGTGAGCACCCCGCCATTGGCCAACGCACGGTAGGCATTGGCCAGTTCCCACAAACTAACCTCCGCCGAGCCGAGCGCCAGCGAATAGCCGTAGTAGTCCCCGTCGCCTGCCACGTGCTCGAAGCCGAGCGCTCGCAGTCGCTCGACGAATTGGTCAGGTCCTACCAGGGTCAGAGTGCGCACGGCAGGGACGTTCAACGATCCGGACAAAGCCGTTCGCAGACTGACCATTCCCTTGAATTCCCGATCGTAGTCCTGGGGAACGTAGAGTCCGGCAGGCGTCACGATATTGATCGGCGAGTCGTCCACCAGAGATGCAGCGGTCAGCAGGCGTTGCTCGATCGCCAATTCGTAGAGGAAGGGTTTGAGCGTCGAACCCGCTTGCCGTGCGGCCTTCACTCCATCCACATAGCGGGCCGACGAGGACTCGCCCGAATTGCCGACGTAGGCGAGCACCTCTCCGCTAGCGTTGTCTGCCACCAGGACCGCTGCATCGCCGACATGCTGGTCTTCCAATGTCGCCAGCTGGCGTTTCGCTGCATCCAATACGAACGCCTGAAGCGCCCCGTCCAGCGTGGACTGGACACGCCGCTGTTGCGCGGTCACCAGCATGCGCGCAACGTGCGGGGCCAATGCCACCGCCGGTCGCGGGTTCGACGCGTTTTCGAGCGCCTCGTGCGCAAGAACGTCGAGACCGTCGCACGGTCGCGGTGGATGCATCGCAGCTCCTAAAGCGCACGCGCGCTTGGCGACAGCTTCCCCTGTCGCGTTCGGACCACGCAACAGCACGGCCAGCAGGAGCGATTCGCGCTCGCTGAGCCCGCTGGGTTGCTTGCCGAAGAGCGCTCGCGATGCCGCACCGACCCCTTGCAGTTCGCCGCGGAACGTCGACAGATTGAGGTACGCCTCGAGTATCTGCCGCTTTGTCCAACTCTTCTCCAACACGCGGGCCGCGTTGATCTGATCCCACTTCTGGCCCAGCGTGCGATGCTCCTTGCCGCGGCGCAGCCGTGCCTCCAACATCCCCGCCACCTGCATCGACAAAGTGCTGGCGCCCCGCGCCTTGGTCGAGAACAGGCTGCTCCACGCGGCATCGGACAACGCCAGCCAGTCCACCCCGCTGTGGTGGAAGAAGCGCTTGTCTTCCGCCCGGATCACGGCGTCGATAAGCGCCGGGGACACCTCCGCAAGTGGAACCCAGGCCAGCCGCCGTCCGTGCAGATCGACGCGTAGCTCATGGATCGGCTCGCCGGTGCGATCGAGTAGCACGCCTTCGGTTGAGATGTATTCGCGCTTGACCGTCTCGTAGGCGGGGACTGCGGCGGAGGCGGACGCCGGTGCCAGCAGGGCGAGGACCAGGAAGAAGCCCGTGGTTCGCACTTCGTGGCTCGTGGCTCGTGTTTCGTGGTTCGTGCTCTGCGACACCGCAACTCGCGAACCCGTGCCGCACGCTTCCACTGGCTTCTCGCCAACGCCCATCGAAACGGCGTCAGCGTAAAGCATTCTGACCATCATGCTGCACGAACCACGGCTTCTCACGGCAGCACATTCACCCGTGCGTTCGGAAGCTCTCCGAACAGTTCCGGGGAATACAGCGCCTCGACCCGCGTCTCGGGCAGTAGGAACTCGCCGGCATTGTTCAAACGCAGGGTGTATTCCAATGCCCACTTCCCTTTCGGGACGAAGCGATAGTACGCTCGAAACGAGTCGAACTTGCGCTCCTCGTAAGCAGGCCACGCCCAGCCTTGCTTTTTTTCTCCGCTCGCGAGAATCTGCGAGTCGCGGCCCAGACCCGTGCCAAGGACCGCGCCACCGGCAGGCACCGGATCATTCACTACAACCCAGCTCATGTCGGATTGAGCTTCCAGATCCAATCGCACGCGCATGACGTCGCCGCGCGTCCACCGCCCCTTCGTCTTTTGCTCGACCGCGGACACGGTACGCGCGATCCGGTAACCCGATGAAAACGGCTCCTTCAGCGGGATCGCCGCGAGGCTCTGGACGGTAGCCCACGGCTTACCGGTACCCTCCTGGGCAATACTCAGGCTGGCTTGCTGGGCCGGCCAGGTAAATATCAAGCTTCCGCCATCGGGCTGCCGGCTCCAGTCCAGACTGCGCTTCTGTTTTACCAGCTCCGCAGCAGTGACGCCGGACAACGGCTCGGTTTCGAACTGCGCGCTGAAGCGCTCCAGCGCCAATACACCCCATGCGTTCGCCACTGTCGTGTTCCAATGTCCGCGCTGCTGGCGTCCGAGACTGCCGCGTACCAACCGCGGCATATCCTCGCGCCAGGCATCCCGATCGAGCATTGACAGCAGCACGCGGTTGGCGTTCACGTCACCAGAGATCATCAACCACCAAAGATAGTCGGTGCGCTCGGTCGAGAAACCCATGGTGGTGCCTTGAAAGTTCAAACGCGAGCGCAGGATCTGCTCGGCCTGGGCCGCCTGCTCTTCGCTTCGGGACAATTCCGGTACTCGCCTGAGCAGATCGAACCAGTCGATGACCGCTGAGGTGGGCCACAGATTCGGCTCGATCGCGATGGAGGACAGATCGCTGTCCGCGATCTTGCGGCCCCAGCGCGCCAAAGCCTGCAGGGCAGCCACTTTGCGCACGGACAGGTCTGCGGCACGCCACTCCGGATCAC
>Ga0335083_10012070_pt1 | contig 10359 bp, 5 predicted proteins | sample Lox_Sample_42_FD_206716 | JGI IMG/M metagenome (GOLD analysis project Ga0335083, IMG submission 206716) | Soil microbial communities from Loxahatchee National Wildlife Refuge, Florida, United States - Lox_Sample_4.2 | ecosystem: Environmental > Terrestrial > Soil > Wetlands | place: USA: Florida... | reverse complement strand
CGACGGCGCGGTGCACCTCTTCCAGGTTGTTACGGTGGCCGGTCTCGAAATTGTCGACGCTGACAACCTCCTGTCCGAGGCGCAGCAGAGCTTCGACCAGATGCGAACCGATGAAGCCGGCGCTTCCGGTCACCAACCAGCGCAAAGGTCTGGCGCGGAGCTGTGTAACGATAGCCGACATGGCCTCGGGCTCGCGTGCGAAGGACATCAAAGCCTCCACACCTGGACGCCACGCGCACGCAGCGCCGCGGCGTCGGCACGGCACTTCACATCGACGTACACCCCATTGGGCACGAGCTTGGCTGCGAGGGCATCCGCGGAATACTGAGCGTATTCGCGGTGCGCAACGGCGGACACAATCGCATCGGCGCGCGGCAGCTCGTCCCAGGGCGTGAGCCGCACACCGTGCTCGCGCAAGGCGTCGGCGGGATCGGCAACCGGGTCGTGGACGTGCACGGACACTCCGAAGGAAGCGAGCTCCCTCACCACGTCGATGACGCGCGAGTTGCGCAGGTCGGGGCAGTTCTCCTTGAAGGTGACGCCGAGCACATTCACCGCCGCGCCCTTCACCGCAAAGCCGGCCTGGATCATCAGCTTCACCGTCTGATCCGCGACATACTTGCCCATTCCGTCGTTGATGCGGCGCCCGGCCAGAATGACCTGCGGGTGGTATCCGAGCAAGTCCGCCTTGTGCGTCAGATAGTACGGGTCTACACCGATGCAGTGGCCGCCAACGAGCCCCGGCCGGAAGTTGAGAAAGTTCCATTTCGTCCCCGCCGCCTCCAGCACCTCGGTCGTGTCGATCCCGATCTTGTGAAAGATCAGTGCAAGCTCGTTGATCAAGGCGATGTTGAGATCCCGCTGCGTGTTCTCGATGACCTTGGCTGCCTCGGCGACCTTGATGCTGCTCGCCCGATGCACCCCTGCGACGATGATGCTCGCGTAAATCTCGGCAACCCTCTCCAGCGTTTGCGGCGAGTCGCCGGAAACGACTTTGGTGATCCGCGTCAGCGAGTGCTCCTTGTCGCCGGGATTGATGCGCTCCGGCGAATAGCCGACGAAAAAATCGTGCCGCCACCGGAGACCTGAGCAGCGCTCGACGACGGGCACGCAGACTTCTTCGGTCGCCCCTGGATAGACTGTCGATTCGAAGACGATGGTCGCTCCGCTCTTCAGGTGCCGGCCGACCGTTTCGCTCGCCGCAAGCAACGGCCCGAAGTCAGGCCTGTGCGCTTCGTCTACCGGCGTTGGAACCGCGACGATGATGAAGTCGGCGTTGCCGAGTTCGCCCGCCTCGGTGGTGACTCGCAGCCGCGATGCGGACGCAAAGTCCTCGCGACTTACTTCCCCGGTCGGATCGTGACCATCACGGTAGGCTGCTACCTTCCTCTCGGAAAGGTCGAAGCCGATCGTGGGATATTTTTTTCCGAACTCGATGGCGAGGGGCAAGCCCACGTATCCCAAGCCTACTACGGCGACAACCGTCACTTCGATTCCCTTTGTCGTAATTGCGTGCGTGTCGGGCCGTCTGACACCTGATCCTGGCTGTCTCGGGCAGCACAACCACCGATCTGCTAGAGCGTCTTCAACAGCGCAGCAACTTCCGCCGCGCAATCGGCGCCGCAAGTCAGTGGCGGTGCCTTCGCTATCGCGGCTGGCGCGGATTTCTGCTCCGCGCTGCCGCCCTTGTCACTGGTCCCGGAATTGCCCGCCGCTTGACTGCCCGCCTGGGAGAGGGCTTCCAACTCCTTGCGTGCGGCCGCCTTGTCGCCAGCCTTGATCAGCGTCTTGGCCAAATGCAAGCGGATGTCCGACTGGTTCGGCGCAAGCTGCGCTGCCTTCTGGAGCTTTTCGAGCCCTTGAGTCACGTTGCCCTGCTTCACCAACAGCATACCCAGCGTGTCCAGGACCGAGGGGTTCGCCGGGGCGAGTGCGGATGCCTTCTCGGCGTACGACAGCGCCTTGGGATCGTCTAATTCGCCCGTTGCCCAGGCGAGGTTGTTGAGAAAGGCCACATTGTCGGGTTGCAGGACGACAAGCGCCTGATACTGCCGCGCCGCGGTCTTGTAATCCTGCTTTTTTATCGCACGCTGGGCCAGATAATCGCGCACGATGATGTCCTTGGGATGCTCCTTCAGCCACTTATCCGTCGTAAGGTCGGCCGCGGTGGGTTTTCCGCCGTTGGTCATGGTGGCATGCAGCCTCACCTCGACCAAGGCATCGTCGGGTGCGTGCTTCTGCGCGATCCGGAAAGCAGCCTCCGCCTCACGCCATTTCTGCTGCCCGGCCCAGAAGTCACCCTCGAGGAGGTAGCCGCGCATGTCATTCGGCTGCCGCCGCTGGATCGCCTTGATCTCCTGTAGCGCCTGATCGGTGCGACCGGACATGACGTAGATAGCGACGATCTCCCGGCTCGCCTCGTAGAGATCCGGCTTGATCGTCAGCGCCTCGCGCAGCTTCTCGACCGCTTTGTCGTAGTCCTTCAGGGCCACCAGCGCCCCGGCGAGGCGAAGCAACGGCTCGACCGCGCCCGGCTGAGCTGCCACCAGCTTGGTGAAGGTACCGACGGCCTGCGTGGCGTCGCCCGTCGCCTGCTGAACCCCTCCCAGCATTTCGAGCGTCCGAGGATCGTTCGGCAGCGCGGTATTCGCCTCCTGCGCCGCCACCAGCGCCTGCTTGCCATCGCCCTTGCGAATATAGAAGGTCACGAGCGCGACGCGCACGTTGATCGACTGCGGATTCGCAACGACCGCCCGCTTGAGCAATGACTCGATCTCGCTGGGATCACTGCCGAGCGATTGCAGGAGATCGGCGAGCCCTAACAACGCCTGTTCGTTCTTGGGGTCCTTCTCGAGGAGTGCCTGGTAGCGCTTGCGCGCCGCCTCTGGTTTGTTTTCGAGCCGATCGAGTTGCGCCAGGTTATTCACCGCCGGCAGGAAGTCGGCTTGAATCTGCAGCGCGCGTTCGAAATTCGCCCGCGCGGTCGCGAGGTCGCGTTTGCTCAAGTAGACGACGCCTTTCAGGTTATAGACCAGCGCGCTGTTGGGCTGCTTCTGCTCCAGGCGGCCGACGGCGGTAAGAGCTTGGTCGAACTGTTTCTGGCGCAGGAGGTTGGCGACAAGCGCAAGGTCGGCCGGCGATACGTTTGGATCCATCGCGGACGCGGCCTCGAGGTCACGTATCGCACCAACGGTGTCGCCCTCCGCGAAACGCACCTGCCCGAGCCGCGTGCGCGCCGCCGCGTTCTTGGGGTCCAGCGCCGTTGTTTGCGCGAAGTACTGGGCTGCCTTCGGAAAGTCACCGACCGCCAGATAGGCCTCCCCTGCAACCGTCATGAGCTGCGGATCGCGGCTGCCTCGGCTGAGCGCCGGCTGCAGCACTTCCAACGCACGTGCCGGGCTGCCCAGGCGCAGGTAAGTTGCTGCGACCATACGCTCCGCATAGGGCAAGCCGGGGGCGCCCTTGAGCGCCCGCTGGAAATAGTCTTGGGCCTGATTGAACTGCTTTGAGCGAAACTCGATCTCGCCTGCGAGGAGCAAGCTCGGAACGTGTTCCGGCGAACGCTTCAGCACTTGCTGAATCGCCGTCCGAGCGGCGGCAAGATCACCGCGCTGCGAGGCGATCAGCGCCTCGAAGTAGTACGCGCGACCATCCTCCTTCGATACGTTCCGGATGGCGGCAATCTGCGCGCCTGCTTGCTCGAGATCGCGCTTGGCGATCAGCAGCGAGGTGAGCTGATAGCGAGCTGCCAGATAATCGGGCTTCGCCGCCAGTATCTTCTCCAGGACGGGGCGTGCCGCTTCGGCCTGGCCTTCGTTCACGAGGAGCTGCGCCTTGAACAGCGACGCCTCCGGCGGCGGATCTTGCTGCGCGAGGACTGCGTCGACGATCTTCTTGGCAGCTTCGAGGTCCCCGCTCCCCGCCCGCAGCGTCGCAATGCCCAGCAGCGCGGGTGCATCATCGGCCTTGGCCGCAAGTGCCGCGTTGAATGCCGCTTCCGCCTCCTTGGGTTTGCCGAGGGAGAGCAAGGCGTTGCCAAGCGTCGTCTTCAGGGCGGCTTGCGCGTCGGGACTGCCGAGCGTGGTGTCGCCGAACTCGGCGACGAGTTCCTTGGCGTCCCCGTCATCGACCAGCGCGCGCGCCAGCACCGGCAGCACCTGGTCCGCCGGATAGCCCAGCTGCTGCGCCTTGCGCAGCTCTTTGATCGCGCCGGCTGGGTCGCGGCGTTCCCTCAGGACGGTACCGAGCAGGTATCGCGCTTCGGGGTCATCCGGGGCTTTTTGCAGCGCGTTCCTGAGCTGGATCACTGCGGCACTGGAGTCGCCCTTGGCGAGATAGTCCTTCGCCGAATTGACCAGCGCCTTGGGAGAATCGCCGCCGCAGCCGGCAAGCAGCACGGCACAGAGGCCTATGGCAAACCAGATTTTCACGAGAGTGTTGAGCGAGGCTCGCTTCATTGGGGTATCGCTTTCGTCGGTTGGGGCGCAGGCAGGGTCAAGGGGCGCCTGATTTCAGTCCAAACCGGTGAATGAGCTCGTAGAGCGTCGGGCGGCTGATACCCAGAAGGTCGGCGGCCTTGCTGAGATTGCCGTTGACTCGGCCGAGTGCCCGCAGCACCGCGTGCTTCTCGGCTTCGTCGCGCACCTGGCGCAAGTTGAGTTGCGATGTCTCCTCCATATCCGGCGCGATGCCGATATCGGCGGCACTGATCCCTACCCCATCGGCCATGATAACGGCCCGCCGCACGACGTTCTCGAGCTCGCGCACATTGCCCGGCCAGGCATAGGACTCGATCGCGGCAACCGCGTCTGGAAGCAGCGCCATCGAGCCGCGCCGTTGCTCGGCCGCGAACCGGTGAACGAATGTATGCGCGAGCAGCGCGGCGTCGCCCTTGCGCTCGCGCAGCGGCGGGATCTCCAGCACGATCTCGGCCAGTCGGTAGTACAGATCGTCGCGAAACTTGCCGGCCGCGGTCAGGTCCTTGAGATTCTGATTGGTGGCGCAGACGATGCGCACGTCGATCGGGATCTCCTGACGACCTCCGATCCGCTCGATCACGCGCTCCTGCAGGAAGCGCAGCAGCTTCACCTGCAGGGCGAGCGAAAGGTCGCCGATCTCGTCGAGGAAGAGCGTTCCGCCATGCGCAGTCTCGATCTTGCCGATGGTTTGTTTCGCCGCCCCGGTGAAGGCACCCTTCTCGTATCCGAACAGCTCGCTTTCGAGCAGCGTTTCGGGAATCGCCGCGCAGTTGAGCGCGACGAAACGGCTGCCATGCCGGGGCGAGAGGTCGTGCAACGCGCGGGCGAGCAGCTCCTTGCCCGTGCCGGACTCGCCGAGGATAAGCAAGGTGGCCGAGGTCGGGGCGATCTTCTCCACGGTGCGGCAGATCTTCTGCATCCCGGGATCGCGCGTGACGATCCCCGCCATCGCGGGCGCGTGCTGCTGGGCCTGCAGGCGCCGGTTCTCCTCCTGCAGAGCGTGGACGCGAAATGCCCGCTCGATCATCAGCGTAAGGACGACCGGCTCAAAGGGCTTCTCGCAAAAGTCGTAGGCGCCGAGCGCGATGGCCCTCAGCGCGTTGGCGCGGTCATTCTGGCCGGTCAGGACGATCACCTTGGTGTCGGGTGCAAGCCCGTGGAGATGCTCGAGCAACTGCAAACCTTCGGTCGGGTCGTCCGGATGCGGTGGAAGACCGAGATCCATCGTCACGACGGCCGGTTCGTGGCGACGAACCATCGCTACCGCGCTCTCGCGATCGCTGGCGACGAGCGTTTCATACTGATCGAAAGCCCAGCACATCTGTTTCTGCAGTGCTGGATCGTCCTCGACGATGAGCAAGCTCCTACGCGTTTCGTTCATGCGGCTTCTTTGGGCTCTGCTGTCGGCGTGACGGTGTCGTTTCCAAGGGGCAACACGACACGAACCTGAGTCCCCGCGTCCGGGGTGCTGTCGACCAGGATCCGCCCGCCGAGACTCGTCACGTACTGCGCGCTTTCGTACACGCCGACGCCCATGCCCGTTGGCTTGGTCGTCTGGAAAGGCTTGAACAGTCGGTCCCGGACGAATTCGGGTGTCATGCCGACGCCGCTGTCCATGACTTCGATGACCGCAGCGTCGTCATCGCGGCGCAATCGTACCGAAACCCGACCCCCGGCGGTGACTGCGTCGAGCGCATTTTGCACCAAATGCCCGATAACATGCTCGAGTTGGTCGACGTGACCCATGCCGTAGACCCCTCCGGCCAGGTCCATGTCGATCGACGTGCCCTCCTCCGACTTCGCCGCGCAGACGCTGCGTATAACCGATGCGAGATCGACGGACCGCGGATGTTCGACCGGCCTCGCTCCGGTCCTCAGCTGCAGCATGAGCTTGTTCATGCGCTCGACGACGTTTCCCACCGTCATGAGCATATCGCGTTGGAACGCAGGGTTGTTGCGGTGCCGCTCCGCGTTCCTGAGCAGTAACGAAAGCTGTGCGACCAGGTTCTTCAGATCGTGAACTACAAATGCCGACATGCGATTGAATGCGTCGAATTTGCGCGCTTCGAGCAATGCCTCGGTCATCTGGATCTGAGCGAGATAGCTTGCCGCCTGCCGGCCGGCGGTTTTCAGCAGATCGAGCACTTCCCAATCGACTTCGATCGAGGCACGCGGCGTGACGAGCACGACGAAGCCCACGAGACCTGCGTGCGATGGAAGCGGGACCACCAGCCACGCGCCCGGGAGCGAGACTAGCCATTCGGGGAGGTTGAGCTCAGGGTAGCGCTGCGGTGCCGAAGCGTGCTCGGCGAGATCGACTACCCAGCCGGTTTTCTCCAGAAATTTGCCCAGCGAACCATCTGCTGGTTCCACGGCATTGACGGCGGGCATGTTCCACCGGGCGGACGGGCGGAAGGACTGGTCGCCATGCTTCAACCACAACACACCTGCCGGGCTCTCCACCAAGTCGGCGAGCGCATGGATGCTGCGCTGTTGAATGCTCTGCGGCGAACCGTCTGCGGACAGCGTCCGCGTGAACCGCAGCCATTCCTCGCGGTAGTCGTAGCGGTACGAGAAGAAGTGTTTGCTGATGAAGACCTTTAACTTGGACCTGAAGCTGCCCGAGAACACTGTCAACGCAAACAGAAGCAGCGCCGCGAACAGAAATTCGATTTGCAGCGCCCTGCCCAGATCGCCGCCGAAGTAACGCACGACGTAGCCTGCCGCCGCAACGGCAAGAAGAAACAATCCCGACACCAGCAGCGCACTGGAACGCAGCACTGCGTTCCGCGACAAGTGCATCTCGATCGTCCAGGCCGGATTTCTGGCCGCCGCAACGGCGACAAATGGCAGCACCATTGCGTGGGCGATGCCCCGCGCGACCCAAATGTCTGGATCCTGATGGCCGAACAGCATCGCGTCGGAGTAATAGAACAAGTCAAATCCGAAAATCCCCGCCAGCCCGAGGCATAGCGGCTTGATCGCCCAGCGCGCATGCGGCGCAGCGCTGCGCAGGAGACGCTCGACCAGGACCAGCCCGACGACGGCCAGCCCGACGCGCACGCCATACACGACTACGCCGGCCCGGGCGCCAAAGAGGGTTATCAGCGGCTCCTGGTCGGGAAGCCAGAAACTTGCCATGAGGCCCACGACGATGGCGACGATGAGCCACCACGGCGCGCGCACGCGCTTGACGCTGGTGTCCACCGTGCCTTGGCGAGTCGCGCTGACGAGGGCATACAGAAAGCCGAACCACAGCGCGTAACGCACCGTATCCAGCCCGTTGGCGGCGACCCAGCTGGCCGCATCCGGCCAGTTGGCCTCCACGATTTCGCATGCCGCCCACAGCGCGCTGGCGATGATCGCCCAGAACAGCAGCGCTGCCCGCGCTCCGCGGCGCCAGCCCAGTGCCATGCGCAGCGCAAAGGCGAGGAAGCCGGCAGCCGCCACGCCGTAGCTCCAGATCGCTGCGGTAAGGAGGTTGCCTGCGGTCACGGGAGCGGTTTGCGGATGGGCGGCAAAGGTTGACTTTACCGCGGATTCGCCGGCTCGGCTAAGCTCGTGCGCCCCGGGCGCGTCAGCGCGCCTCGTCTGTGCTGAACAGTCGGCGTGGCGATCCGGGTCGATCAGCGCGCGCCCTCGCCGAGAAGGACCACCTTGACGGTTTTGAGCAGGATCAGCACATCGAGAAGCAACGTATGGTTCTTGACGTAGTAGAGATCGTACTCGAGCTTTTTGACCGATTCTTCCACGTTCCCGCCATACGTATAGCAAACCTGGGCCCAGCCGGTTAAACCCGGTTTGACACAGTGTCGAACCGCATAGAACGGAATCTGCTCCGTGAGCATGGCAACGAACGTCGGACGCTCGGGCCGCGGGCCGACAAAGCTCATCTCACCCTTGAGCACGTTGATAAGCTGGGGCAATTCGTCGATTCGCGTGCGGCGCATGAAGCGTCCGATGGGCGTCACCCGGGCGTCGTTGATGCTCGCCCAGGACTCCCCGTTCTTCTCGGCGTCCTTGGTCATGCTGCGGAGCTTGAGCAACGTGAATCTCTCGCCGCGGTAGCCGACCCTCTCCTGCCGATAGATGATCGGCGCGCCGCCATTGAGCGAGATCAGGCATGCGAAGACGACCATCAGCGGCAGCGCGAACGACAGCAGCGCCATGGCGACGACGATGTCGAAAGCGCGCTTCACGACGCCACGCAGCCAGGTTTGACGAAAACCGTTGCCATAGATAAGCCAGCTCGCCTTGAGCGAGTCGATCGGAACACGCTGGTGAACGCGCTCGAAGAATCGCGGCAGGTTGGTCACCTGAACGCCGCTGAGCCGGCATTCCAGCAAAACTCGCAGCGGGAGCACGCCGCCACGCTGTTCGCGCACGGCGACGATGATCTCGTCGATGCCGAGATGCTTTACCGTTTCTTCGAGAGATAGATGAGTCGAGACGATTCGACTCGAGGCGATGTTTCTTGCAGTAACCTTCTCGAGCGGATAGAACCCCGCCAGCTCCAGCCCTGGAGGGTTTGCAACTGCGAGCGACGTCTCGACCGTCTGCGCCTCGGGACCCGTTCCGAGCACCAGCACGCGGTGGGGCAAAAACATCCGCGCAAGTGGCGATATCATGATCTGTCGCACCACAACCAGGCCACAGAGCGCGATCACGACCGCCAGGCCGAATGCCTGCTGGAAGACTGCGCCGCCCGGCAGCACGCGCAAGGCGATATAGGCGATGGGCAAACCGATTGCCACCACAACCAACTGCCTCAGCATGTACTCCCCGAACGGCAGCTGCCTGTCGCGGCGGTAGAGCCCGAAGGCCGCGTTGAGGCCCACCATGAAGAGTGCGAAGACGAACGCGGCTGCGACAACTTCCAGCGACGCATGGGTGCTGTCATCGCCGTCATATCTGACAGCAAGGACCACCGCGGCAACGAGCCATCCCAGCTCCAGCCCCAACTGCAGGATCCTCGCACCACCAATGTGCCGACGCAGCAGGGTGCTCACGAGACCTCACCCCGCACCGAATCCCGAGAGGGCCCCGGGCGATTGTCCGACTCCCTGGTGACAGCGGAGTTACTGCGGGTCATTGCAATGAACCCTTTCGCTTTGGTTACGCATCCGGGCGCCAATGACCTGCCCAAGCCGTCGCGCTACGGGGACGCGGTAGGCGGAGCCGTGATCACCTTGGATATGCTGCCGTCTCCCGGTCTGTTTCGGCGTGTCCCTGATCGGCTGCCTGGGTAGCTTTATCAGGATTCCCCTTTGCATCCTGCATGGAGCGCCTTCACTCCAGCGCAGGGCAGTTCCGCTCCCCAGAGCGAGCCTTGATTATCTAAGCAATACACGTGCCAAAATGAGCCGCCAACACTTGCCAACATTGGCTCCGTCGAGCTATGCGCAAGAGGCCATCGCACTCTTGTCACCCGCAGCGAGACTATCCCGGCAAGCGCGTAACTGACAACCTTGGTCAACATGTAGCACGCAGCGTCGCAGGCAGCGTGCACCAATGCTGTTCAAGGCGGGACAGTGCGACGGGGCGCACGTTGTAGGACAAGGCTGGACCGCGGGATTCCGCGGGGACTCCAGCAAGTACATCCATCGTCCGATGGGCAGCGCCTTCCTCGCCTGGCAATGCAACTCCTGTTTGCGCCCTACCGTGTTCTCTGGACGTCGCCGTCTTTCTTTGGCTCGAGCGCGGCCGCAGGCTTTGCCTGCAAGATGGCGGTCCAGCTCGGATCGCTCTGACGCGCGATTTGGGAATCGGCGTTCGTCACTCTCTCGCGCAGCAGCTCCGCGGTGGGGCCAGCGGGCAAGGGGCGGCCGAGCAGGAAACCCTGGACCGTCGTGCAGCCCAGGCTCAAGAGGAGGTCGATCTG
>Ga0335083_10012069_pt1 | contig 10360 bp, 12 predicted proteins | sample Lox_Sample_42_FD_206716 | JGI IMG/M metagenome (GOLD analysis project Ga0335083, IMG submission 206716) | Soil microbial communities from Loxahatchee National Wildlife Refuge, Florida, United States - Lox_Sample_4.2 | ecosystem: Environmental > Terrestrial > Soil > Wetlands | place: USA... | reverse complement strand
AGCGCCCGGAAGCGCAACGCGAAGGCGAGGCTGACCTTGCCGGCGCCGAGCGACTCGGACCGGAACACGTCGAACAAGGCGACGTTCTCGAGCAGATCGCCACCGGTGCGAGAGAGCGTCTCGAGTAGTGCGCCCGCAGGAACGCGGTCGTCGACCACGAAGGCGAGATCAACCGAAGACGCCGGAAAGCGCGACACGGGGCGCGAGATCCGGTCGCGGCGCGCGCCCGCGAGCAGCGCGTCGACGTCGAGCTCGCACGCGACGACGGGAGCCGGGAGTGCCAACGCGCGCACGACCTCGGCCGCAACCTCTCCGACGGCGCCGACCTCGTGACCGTCGACGAGAACGCGCGCGGCCCGGGTCGGATGGAAGCCGTCGACCGCCGCGGCGTCGAGCCGCAGATCCTCGATGCGCAGTTCCTGCACGAGCGCGGTCAAGGCGGCGATGGCGTCGTACACGTCGATCGGGCGGTCGGTTTCGTGGGGGGCGCGCCGGGCGAGGAAGGACCGCGCGAACGCCAGCGCGGTTCGTTCGCGAGGAAGCGACTCACCCTCCTCGGGCGGCGCGAACGTCGTGCCGCACTCGAAGAGTGCTACCGCCGGCTCACCATGCGCAGCGTTGTTCGAGACGGCGCGCAGCACACCGGGGAGCAGCCCAGGTCGGAGGATCGACTCTTCAGCCCGCAGCGGGTTCTCGACCTCGATGACGGCTTCGCCGCGCGCGCCGGCATTCTGCAGATCCGTAGGCGCGAGGAGAGGCAAGGTGAGGACCTCGTCGTAGCCGGCACCGACGAGCACGTCGGTGACGGTGCGGCGATCGCGCTGGCGCGGGGTCAGCCCGCCGATCTTCTCCGGACTCGATGGGATCGACCGCGTGATGTGATCCAGACCGACCCGGCGCGCGACCTCCTCGACGAGGTCAATCTCCCGTTCGAGGTCGGGCCGGGAGGTGGGCACGATCGCCTCGGTGCCGCGCATCTCGATACCTAGGGGCGCCAGGTACGCGGTGATCTCGTCCGTCGACAACGTGGTGCCGAGCAACTTGTTGACGCGCTCGGTGCGGACCTTGATCCGCGCCCGCTCGATCGGCCGGGGGTAGACGTCGACCGCGCCGCGCTCCGGGACCGCCGCGGCGACCTCGGCCAGGAGCTGCATCGCGCGCATCGCGCCCGAACCGGTGTTGTTCGGATCGACGCCCCGCTCGAACCGGGCGCTCGCCTCCGAGCGCAGGCCGAGCCGCTTGGACGTGCGCGCGATCCCGCTCGGCTCGAAGTACGCCGACTCGAGCAGGATCTCGGTCGTGTGCTCGGAGACCTCGGCGGCGGCGCCGCCCATGACACCCGCGATGCCCTGCGCGACGCGCTCGCCGTCGCAGATGAGGAGGTCGGCCGCGGTGAACGTGCGGACGACACCGTCGAGTGTCGTCATCTTCTCGCCTTCGGCCGCAAGGCGGACAACGATTCCGCGGCCGGCGAGCCGTCCCAGGTCGAACGCGTGCAGCGGGCGGCACCGCTCGAGCATGACGTAGTTCGTGACATCGACGACGTTGCTGATCGGGCGCATCCCGGCGAGCCGCAACCGCCGTTGCATCCACTCGGGCGAGTGACCCATCGTCACACGCGCCGCCAGCGCGACGAACCGTGGGCAGCGATCCGGCGCCTCGACCACGACGCGCGCGCCGGCGACCTCGTCGACAACAGGGACTGCCGCCTGCTCGTCGACGTCGACCGGGAGGCCGAAATGCGCGGCCAGCTCGCGCGCGATACCGACGATCCCCATCGCGTCGGGGCGGTTGGGCGTGATCGACAGGTCGAAAATGACATCGTCGAGGCCGAGCACCTCGCGCACGTCGGTGCCCAGTGGGGCTTCCTCGGAAAGGGCGAGGATGCCCGCGTGGTCGTCGCCGAGGCCGAGCTCGCGCGCCGAGCACAGCATTCCCTCCGATACGACGCCGCGGATCTTGCGTCGTTCGATCTTGAAGTCACCCGGCAACACCGCGCCGACACGCGCGAAGGGCACGACCATCCCGGGCTCGATGTTCGGCGCGCCGCAGACGACGCGGACCTGCCCATCGCCGTAGTCGATATCGGCCAGGCGGATGCGATCCGCGTCGGGGTGCGGCACGACGGCGAGGATTCGCGCGACCACGACGCCGTTCACGTCACGTCCGGGCGCGTCGATGCCCTCGACCTCGAGCCCGAGCTGGTTCAGGGCGTCGGCGATCTCGTCGACCTTCGCCGGGTCGAGCGGCGTGAACTCACGGATCCATGACAGCGGTGCGCGCAAGGCCGGACCTCAGAACTGGCGGGCGAAACGCACGTCGCCTTCCCACAGGTTCTTGATGTGGTCGACGCCGTACAGGAGCTGGACGAGGCGGTCGATGCCGAAGCCGAACGCGAACCCCGTGTACACCTCGGGATCGATGCCGACGGCGGCGAACACGTTCGGGTCGACCATGCCCGCGCCGCCGAGCTCGACCCACCCCGTGCGCGAGCACACGGTGCATCCGCCGCCCCGGCAGAACACGCACGACATTGCGAATTCGACGGACGGCTCGGTGAACGGGAAGAACGACGGCAGGAACCGCGCGTTGATGTCGGGGCCGAACAACGCGCGGATGAACGCCTCGATCGTTCCGAGGAGGTCGCCCAGCCGGATGCCTTCGTCGACCGCGAGCCCTTCGATCTGGTGGAAGACGGGCGAATGCCGGGCGTCGAGAGTGTCACGGCGAAATGCCCGGCCCGGCGCCACGACGTAGATCGGCGGGTGCTGCGCCTCCATCGTGCGCACCTGGACGGGCGAGGTGTGGGTGCGGAGCAGGACGGATTCCGGGGCGCCGAGCCGGACGTAGAGCGTGTCCTGCATCGCGCGCGCGGGATGCCCAGGCGGGAAGTTGAGCGACTCGAAGTTGTACCAGTCGCTTTCGACCTCCGGGCCTTCGGCCACCTTGTAGCCGAGACCGACGAACACGTCTTCGAGCTCGCGCCAGATGCGCGTCACGGGATGCATGTGGCCGCGCGTGTATTCGCGCGGCCCGAGGGTCAGGTCGAGCCGATCGCGTGCGGCGCTCGCGGCCGTGGCCGCTGAGTCGAGCGCCTCGTGACGAGCCGCGTGCGCAGCCTCCAGCTCGGCCCGCGCTGCCGCGAGCGCCTTGCCGACGAGCGCACGCTCGGAGCCGTCGACGCTCTTGATCGCCTCGCGGATCTCGTTCAGCGGCGACGCCTTGCCGAGGAAGCGGCGTTCCGCGTCGGCGAGCGTCGCGGGCGAGTCGGTCCGGGCGAAGTCGTCGAGACCGTCGCGCGCGATCGCCTCCGCACGAGAGACGAGATCGGCCGCGCCCGTCACGGCCGGCCCTCCCGCCGCTGGCGCGCCGCCTCGAAGAGGAGGGCGGTGCCGGCCATCGCGACGTTGAGCGATTCTCCCGCCCGCATCGGGAGCGACACGATGCCGTCGAGCCGGAGCGCGGGGTCGAGTCCGTGGGTCTCGTGCCCGAGGACAAAAGCGGTGGGCACGCACAGGTCGTACCGCTCGGGCGGAGCTCCCCCCGTTGCGCTCGCACCGAGGCACGCCACTTCCTGGGCACGAAGCGATTCGAGGCTCTCCACTGCGGTCGGGCCCTCCACGATCCGAACGGCGAAACACGCGCCGGCCGAGGCCCGCACGACCTTCGGATTGTAGGCATCGACCGATCCGGGCCCGAGGACGATTACCTGCGCGCCGGCGGCGGCCGCGCTGCGGATCAACGTGCCGGCGTTGCCCGGATCGGCAATATGGGGCGCGACGAGCGCGAGATCGGCGCCTGCGAGCCCGGCGATGCCGACTCGGGTCAACTGGGCGAGGGCGAACAAGGGCTGCGGGTTCACCGTGTCGCCGACGCGCGCGCCTGCGTAGGTGTCGAGCACGCGTACCGGAACGCCCGCGTCGAGCACCCGCGCGGCCACGGCGTGGCCGTCGGGTGACGCGTCGACGCCGACGTAACACTCGAGCAGCGGCACGCCGTGGTCGAGCGCGGCGGCGACCACCCGCGGCCCCTCACAGACGAAGACACCTTCGGCGTCTCGCGCGCGCCGCTCGCGCAGCAGCGCCTTGAGCCGTTTGACCTCGGCCTTGGTGGCGAGTTGTTCAGGCGGCGTCGAGAGCTCCGCGGGCGGCCTCGACCAAAGCCGAGAACGCCGCCGGCTCGCGCACGGCGAGATCGGCGAGCATCTTGCGATCGACGTCGATCTCCGCGGCCTTCAATCCCGCCATGAAGCGCGAGTACGACATGTCGTGCTCGCGGCACGCGGCGTTGATACGCACGATCCACAGCCGCCGGAACTCACCCTTGCGCGCGCGACGGTCGCGATACGCGTACCGCAGCGAATGCATGACCTGCTCGTTCGCCTTGCGGAAGTGACGGCTGCGCGCACCTGTATACCCCTGCGCCTCCTCGAGGATCGCGCGGCGGTGCTTCTTCCCGCCTACGGATCGCTTGACCCGAGCCATGCGAGCTACCTCCCCAGCATTCGGTTGACGCGCTTGAGATCTCCGCCGGTGACCTCGGCCGCCCGACCGAGCCGGCGCGTGCGCCGCGTGGGCTTGTGCTCGAGCAAGTGGTCCCGGTACGCCTTACGGCGGAGCACCTTGCCGGTCCCGGTGACCTTGAAGCGCTTGGCCGCGCCGCGGTGCGTCTTCATCTTCGGCATCGTGGGATTCCTGTCGGTCGTTCAGACGTTCGCGGCCTGCGCGGCCGCCTTCGTCTTGGGCTTGCGGATCGGGTTGAGCACCATCACCATGTTTCGGCCGTCCTGCTTGGGCGCAGATTCGACCACTGCGATCTCGGCGACGCGCTCGGCAACTTTTTCGAGAATCCGGCGCCCGAGCTCCGGGTGGGCCATCTCGCGGCCCCGGAACATGATCGTCAGCTTGACTTTCGAACCCTCCTCGAGGAAGCGCTCGACGTGCTTCATCTTGGTGTCGTAGTCGTGCGAGTCGATTTTCGGACGGAACTTCATCTCCTTGATGACGACATTCGACGCTCGTTTTCGCGATTCCTTGCGCCGCTGGTCCTGCTCGTACTTGTACTTGCCGAAGTCCATGATCTTGCAGACCGGGGGTTCGGCATTGGCCGCGACCTCGACGAGGTCGAGACCGGACTCTCGGGCGATGGCCAGCGCGTCGGGGAGCGTTCTCACTCCGAGCTGCGCGCCGTCGGCGCCGATGAGTCGGACTTGGCGAGCGCGTATGCGGTCGTTGATGCGGGCGTCGTCTGTGGCCAGTGCGGCATCACCTCGTGTTGTTTGGCCGCCGTCGCGAAAACGACGGCGGAGCTATGGGAAGCGTCCACCGTCGCGCCGGACATCGCCCGGCTCCTCACAACGGACCCGGCGTGGACGCGACCCGGAGATCGGGGCCGGCCGGGTGGGGACGCCGCCTTTTGGGTAGCGTCCCACTTCCCTCGATTGTCGACGCGGGAGGATAGTCGAGCGTGAGCGGACTCTGGACACCCGGCGGCGGCGATCCCGGCGATCCCGGCGGACCCGTCGGTCCCCCCGGCGCGCGAGGCGACGGCCCGGACGGCCCGGCCCCGACGGCGGAGGAGGTCGCCGCGGTACGGGAGCTGCACGCCCGGCTGCGGGCGACTCCGGTGGAAGACGTCATCGTCAACCACGCCATCGGCATCTGGCAGCTCGCCCTCGTGCACCTCGGCGCGATCACCCCGCCCGAGGACGACGGCCGGTTGGCGCCGCCCGATCTCGTGTCGGCCGGGCTCGCGATCGACGCGTTGACCGCGCTGGTCGACGGTCTTACCGATCGGCTCGGCGAAGGCGAGGAGACCCTGCGCGAAGCCCTGCAGCAGGCGCAGATGCTGTACGTCCAGGTCGCGGACGCGACGGATCACTGACGCCGCGGCGTCAGCACTTGACGATCGCGGACGCTTCCCAGCGCCCGAGGTGGCCGGGGACCACATCGAACTCGACCACGGCGCCGACGTCGACGTTCCGGGTCCCGTCGGCGACGACCGTCGCGTGGAACGGATACCTCGCGCCGTCGGGTCCGGCGATCTCGCCGACACCGCGAGCGGAGTCGAACGCGACGACCGTGCCCCTCACCCGCGTGGATCGCTCCGCTGTCGTCTCACGAGTTTTGGTTCTCCTAGCTGTCGTCCTACTGGACGATCTTGCCGATCGGGAGCTCGAGGATGCCGGTTGCGCCATGATCCTTGAGGGCCGGAATGAGAATGTTGATGTCGCTCTTGGCGACGACCGTCTCCACCGCGTAGCCGTCCTCGCCGTAGAGCTTCGAGACCGTAGGCGACTTCAGCGCGGGCAGGAGGTCGATCACGGCGGCAAGGTTCGCCTCGTCGACGTTGAGCTTGACCAGCACCCGACCCCGCGCCTCGAGCGCGCCGAGCAGCAACGTCCGCAACTGCTCCATCGCGCGCCGCTTCTCCTCGTCGGCGTATGCGGCCGGGTTCGCGATCAGCTCCGTGTGAGAGACGAGGATCGTGTCGAGCACTCGCAATCCTGCCGCGCGCAGCGCGCGGCCGGTCTCGGTGATCTCGACGACGGCGTCGGCGATCTCCGGGATCTTCGCCTCGGTCGCGCCGTACGAAAGCGTGACCTCGGCCTGCACTCCGTGTTTCTCGAGGAACCGGCGCGTGAGCTCGGGGTACTCGGTGTGAACCCGTACCGCCGGCGGCAGCTCGCTCACAGACCGCCACGGCGAATCCCCACCGACCGCGAGCACCATCCGGATCGGGCGCGCGGTCGCCTTCGAGTAGTGGAGCTCCGACAAGCTGACGACCTCGACGCCCGTCTCCTCGATCCAGTCGCGGCCGGTGACGCCGAGGTCGAACAACCCATCGGCTACGTAGCTCGGGATCTCCTGCGGGCGCAGGATCGTCACGTCGACCACGCGCGGATCGTCGATCGTCGCTTTGTAGTCGACATCGGAGCCGCGGGTGAGCGCGAGATCGGCGTCCTCGAACAACTGGAGGGTCGCCTTCTCGAGCGAGCCCTTCGGGAGCACGAGGCGGAGCACGGGCGTCAGGATAGGTGGCCGGCGACGAGCAGCCGGTAGCCGATATCGATCTCGGAGAGCTCCCGCAGGCGTCCGTGGCGTGCGTCCCAGGCGCCGGACTCGAGGTCGCGCGCCAACTGCTCGGTCCCTCGGCGGCGGACGTCGTCGTCCAGCTGCGCGAAGAACGACACGCCGTCCTGCACCAGCGGTTCGAGGTATGCCTCCGGCCGGTTCCAGTAGCAACCGCCGAAGCCGTCACGGCAGTCGGCCGGAACCAGGATCGGCTCGACTCGACGCACGTCGAGAACGGCCGCGAGGCGCCGACTGCCGGGCGCGGCACGCTCACTCGGGAGCATCCTGACCTCGGGGAAGTATTCCGGCACGAGCCACAGGCGGTTCGCCCAGTCGGGCTCGAAGTAGAACACGACCTGGCGGCGCGCGACGCGCTGCATCTCGCGCAGTCCGGCATCGAGGTCGTTCCAGTGGTGCACGGTCAACGTCGCCAGCGCGGCATCGAACGATCCGTCCCGGAACGGCAGGCCTTCCGCCGCGGCTTGCATCGCGGGTGCGGCGCGCGGGCGCCGCTGCCGCAACATGGTGCGCGACGGATCCGCCGCGACGACGAACCGATCGTCGGGTTCATAGTTCCCTGTCCCCGCGCCGACGTTGACGACGCGCTCGGCGTCGGCGAGAGCGGCGGTGATCTGCGCAGCGATGCGCGGATCCGCGTTGCGGGTCGACGCGTACGTTCGGCCGATTCGGTCGTAACGGATCACGGCAGCGCGCGCAGCAGCGACACCATCTCGATCGCGGTGAGCGCCGCCTCCTCGCCTTTGTGTCCTTCCCTTCCGCCCAGCCGGTCCAGCGCCTGGGCGCGGTCGTCGACCGTGAGCACACCGAAGATCACCGGCACACCGGTGTCGAGGGCCGCGCGGGTGATTCCCGCGGCGGCCTCGCCGGCGACGTACTCGAAGTGCGCGGTCTCGCCCCGGATGACGGCACCGAGGCAGATCACCGCGTCCACCGTGCCCGAGGTCGCGAAGCGCTTCGCGACGAGCGGCACCTCGAATGCGCCGGGAACCCACGCTACCGACACGTCTTCGGCGTCGTGCTTGCGCAGGACGCGTTCCGCACCTTCGAGGAGCGCCTCGGTGATGTCACGGTTGAATCGCGCCACGACGACGGCGAAACGCATCCCGCTCGCGTCCGGAACAGCTTCGTTGCCCGCGTACTCCCCCATCGTTCAGGATCCTCCGAGCTCCTCGTCGATCTCGCTCTCGGCGTCGATGCCGAGCAGGTGCCCCAACTTGTTCTGCTTCGCACGCAGATACGCGATGTTCTCCGCGTTGGGAACGGTGCGCATCGGAACCCGTTCGACGATCTCGAGGCCGTAGCCTTCGATACCGCCGTATTTCGCCGGGTTGTTGGTCATCAGACGCATCGTGGTCACGCCGAGATCGACCAGAATCTGCGCACCGATCCCGTATTCGCGCGAGTCGGCCGGGAAGCCGAGCTCCAGATTCGCCTCGACCGTGTCGCGGCCCTGATCCTGCAGCGAATACGCGCGCAGCTTGTGCCCGAGCCCGATGCCGCGGCCCTCGTGACCGCGCAGGTACACGACGACGCCTTGGCCCTCGGCCGCGACCCGCTCGAGCGCGCGATCGAGTTGCACACCGCAGTCGCAGCGCAACGAGCCGAACACGTCGCCGGTGAGGCACTCGCTGTGCACGCGCACGAGCACTCCGGGCTGCCCGGCAACCTCGCCCCGAACGAAGGCGAGATGCTCGGTGTCGTCGAGCAGCGATGCGAAGACGTGCGCGGTGAAGTCGCCGTATTGCGTTGGGATACGGGCTTCCGACACCCGGCGCACGAGCTTCTCACGGTGCCGGCGGAACCGGATGAGGTCGGCGATCGTGACGAGTACGAGGTCGTGCTCGGCCGCGAACGCTTCGAGCTGCGGTCGGCGTTGCATGGTGCCGTCGTCGTTCACTATCTCGGCGAGCACACCGGCCGGAAAGCCACCGGCGAGCCGGGCGAGGTCGACCGCGGCCTCGGTGTGCCCGGCGCGCTTCAACACGCCGCCCTCGCGGTATCGCAGCGGGAAGATGTGGCCGGGTCGGGCAAGCTCGGCCGAGGTGGTGGACCGGTCGATCAGCGCGAGCACGGTCGCGCACCGATCGGCGGCGGAGATCCCGGTCGTGGTGCCGGTGCGCGCGTCGACCGAGACCGTGAACGCGGTGCGCTGGCCTTCGGTGTTCTCGCTCCCCGACACCATGAGCGGGAGTTGGAGCTCGTCGAGGCGCTCGCCCTCCATCGGCAGGCAGATGACACCACTCGTGTAGCGAATCATGAAAGCCATCTTGTCGGGCGTCATCTTCTCGGCCGCGATGATGAGATCTCCTTCGTTCTCGCGGTCCTCGTCATCGACCACGACGACGAACTCGCCGCGCCGTACCGCGTCGATCGCGCGTTCCACCGTTTCGAACGTCATGTTCCACTCCGATCGGGAACGAGCAGCCGTTCCACGTACTTGGCAATGAGATCGACTTCGAGGTTCACGCGCGCACCGAGTGCGCGCGAACCGAGGGTCGTGACGGCGAGCGTGTGCGGGATCACCGCCACGGAGAAACCGTCCTCGTGCACGATGGCAACGGTCAGGCTGATCCCGTCGACCGTGACCGAGCCCTTGTGCACGACATAACGGAGCACCTCGCCGGGGGCCGTGAACCGCAACAACTGGGATCCATCGGTCTGTGGTTCGCGCGCCAGGAGGGTGCCCGTCGCGTCGACATGGCCCTGCACGAGATGTCCGCCCATCCGGTCGCTCAACCGCACCGGCCGCTCGAGATTGACCCCGTCGCCGGGCGCGAGCTCGCCGAGGTTGGTGCGCGCCAACGTCTCGACCACCGCGTCGGCCGACCAACGCGTGTCCGCGAGGTCGACGACCGTCAGGCAGCACCCGTTCACCGCGATCGACGCACCGATCGCGGCGTCGCCGAGCACCTTGTCGGCCGCGATCTCTATCCGAGCACCACCCGCGTTCGGCACGACGGAGATCACGCGGCCGAGCTCTTCGACGATTCCGGTGAACATCAGCCCGCGGCCTCACGTGCGTCGAGCTCGATCCGCGCGTCGGCGCCGACCCGGGTGACGGCCGCGATGTCCCACCGCGGCGCGTCCGTGATCGACCGCGGACCCGCGAACGCGAACCCGGGAGCGCCGTCACAGCCGAGCAACGTCGGCGCCACATACGCGACGATCCGCTGCGCGAGCCCGCCGCTCACCAGCGCACCGAGCACTGTGCCACCGCCCTCGAAGAGCGCCTGCAGGACGCCTTCGCGCCCCAGGACGGACAGGAC
>Ga0335083_10012068_pt1 | contig 10360 bp, 13 predicted proteins | sample Lox_Sample_42_FD_206716 | JGI IMG/M metagenome (GOLD analysis project Ga0335083, IMG submission 206716) | Soil microbial communities from Loxahatchee National Wildlife Refuge, Florida, United States - Lox_Sample_4.2 | ecosystem: Environmental > Terrestrial > Soil > Wetlands | place: USA... | reverse complement strand
CGACGAGTCGCTTCTCATGGGTGTACAACCCGGGGGCTACAAACGCCCATGTCTGATACAACAGCACGGGTAGAGAAATCACCACCGCAGCCAAAAACGTGACCTTGAATGGGATGAAGAACGGGGAGGTGATCTCGGTTGCGATCATCCGCCCACCCTTCGGAAGCTGAGCCAGCATCGGCTCCGAGAGCAGATGGTAGATATCTTTGGCCCAGGGCACCAGGCAGACGAAGACTACGACCACCGCAATAAGCGACCATACCAAGCGGTTCCGTAGCTCAACCAGATGAGACAGGAAGCTTTCTTGGCCGTGCTCGTTATCGCTCACGATCTCACGCAAACCGAAAGGACCACCTGGGCTGGGGTCGGACGCATAGGGCCTTGTGGACTAGGCCCGTCGCTGGGTGAGGGTCTCTTGGGCGGGGGAATCCAGTCCCAACTCCATCTGTGGCGACGATTGGTCATCGCTGGAACTCGGGCCGCTTTGGTTTTGCGGGGTAGAGAATTCTGTCGACGCGACATGCGCGCCCCCTGAACCCGGCGCCGATATCGAGGCAGGCATCGCCTCTACCGACGAGGCGCCCTCCGCGCTCACCTGTTCGGAGCCGTTTGGCGAGCCCGTACCCATGTGTGGCATTTGGACGCTTGAAACCGCCTCCTTCAGTGCGTCTTCAGTCTTTTTCAGCTCCGCCCCGGTGTTTTCAAGCGCGGTCTGTACGTCGCGAAATTCCTTCTGCGCGTCGTCCATCCCGGTCTTCACGCTTTGCTCGATCGAGCGGGCTGCGTCCTCAACGGAACTCTGCAACTTCTTGAGCTCCGCGAGCTCCATCTCGCGACTGATGTCCGCCTTCACCTCCGCAACGTAGCGTTGAAAGCGGCCAAGCAGATGTCCTGCCGTGCGGGCCACTCGTGGTAGACGCTCGGGGCCAATCACAATCAGCGCCACCACGCCGATGACAACGAGCTCGGAAAAGCCAAAGTCGAGCATGTCAGCGTTTTATCAATAGAGACGGTCCTAGGAATGCGTCCTATCCTTGACCTCTCCTTCAATAGTTTGCCCACCGCTCGGCTGTTCCAGTTTGGCGGCGACAGGGGGCTGCGCTTTCTCGTCTTCGGTCCGCATCCCTTCCTTGAATCCCTTTACTGCACCGCCCAAGTCCGTACCCAGGTTGCGTAGTTTCTTTGTTCCGAAGATCAACACCACAACAACCAGCACGATAAGCCAATGCCAAATACTAAATGAGCCCATATCCGCTCCTCTCTACTCTGAAATGAATCTCTAGCGCTCAGCTTCTAGGGCGTGGGAGCATAGAGCCCAGGGGCTCGCCACCGCCGATGATATGCATGTGAACGTGTTGCACTTCCTGTCTGCCCACGCGCCCTGTATTGACGATCAGGCGGAAGCCATCGCCTGCGCCGTGGTCACGTGCCAGCCTGGGCGCTAGCACCATCATCTTCCCCAATAAGGTCCGATGTTCTTCCTCCAAATCCATCATCGACGCGATATGCGACGTCGGAATGATCAGAAAATGTACCGGCGCTAACGGGTTGATATCGTGGAAGGCGAGGATCTCCTCGTCTTCGTACAACCTGCGCGAGGGAATTTCTCCCCGAACGATCCGACAGAAAATGCAGCTCGCTTCTTGCATACGGTTTCTATTTGCGGAGGGCGGCGTGGCTCGCTCGGTCCAGGTCACTCAACGCCACGGCACCACCAGAATTGGCCGGATCAGCCCCGCCGGGAGGCCTTCTCATCGATCCCGGAGATGCCTTCGCGCCGCCGCAGCTCGGCCAGCACATCGTCTGGACCCAGCCCATAGAAGCTCAACATGACCAGGCTGTGAAACCACAGGTCGGCGGTTTCCCGCACGATCTGCAGTTTATCACCGTCCTTCGCCGCCAGGATCGTCTCCGCCGATTCCTCCGCGACCTTCTTCAGTATTGCGTCGCCGCCTTTTGCCAGCAACTGTGCGACGTAGGAAGACCCAGGATCAGTGCCCTTCCGGGATTCGATCGTCTGGGCCAGACGAGCGAGAATCGATGCTTCGATCATCTAAACGCCTCCCGCGCCCTTGCCCTTTCTCGGATAGATCTCGTCGGCGCTCTTCAGAACGGAATCGGTCACCACCCAACGGCCACCTTCGTAGCGGCGGAAGAAGCAGCTCTCGCGGCCAGTGTGGCAGGCAATGCCGCCACGCTGCTCGACCCTGAGCAAGAGCACATCGCCGTCGCAATCCAGTCGCACTTCTTTGACCTCCTGCGTATGGCCAGATTCCTCGCCCTTACGCCACAGCCGCTGGCGCGACCGCGACCAGTAGTGCGCCTCCCCACTTCTTACCGTGAGCGATACCGCTTCGCGGTTCATCCAAGCTGACATCAGGACTCGGTGGGTCTTAGCATCCTGTACCACAGCGGTCACGAGACCTTCGGCGGACCAGGCAATTTCGTCCAACCAGGCAGGCCCTGCCTTCTGTTTCGTACTCATTCCGGCGCCCCTTCTCCAGCTGGACAGCGCATCCTCAAGCTCTCAAACCCTCGTCGGGACAGACGACTGCCCGCCGGCCCCGGTTTCATGTGCGCACCTCAATCCCGAGCGCCTCCATGTGCTCCTTCGCCTGACGCACTGTGTACTCGCCGTAGTGGAAGATACTTGCCGCCAGAACCGCGTCCGCGCGCCCTATGGTTACTCCTTCCGCGAGGTGGTCCAGGTTACCCACTCCGCCGCTGGCGATGACAGGGATCTCCAAGGCCTCCGAGAACGCACGGGTCAGCTCCAAGTCGAAGCCGTGCCGCGTCCCATCCCGGTCCATACTGGTCAGCAAAATCTCGCCTGCGCCGAGCTCCTGTACGCGTCGACCCCAGTCTAGCGCGTCTAGCCCCGCCGGGCGGCGACCGCCGTGGGTAAAGACCTGCCAGCGCGGAAAAACCGAATCCGGTACGCGCTTGGCGTCAATCGCAACCACGATGCACTGTGCGCCTACCTTGCCGCTGGCATCGGCTACCAACTCCGGTTGAAGCACAGCCGCGGTATTGATGCTGACTTTGTCCGCCCCGGCGTTGAGGAGCCGCCTCACGTCGGCTACCGAGCGCACGCCACCGCCAACGGTAAGTGGGATGAAGACCTGCGCAGCGACCTGCTCGACAATCCCCAGGATCAACCCCCGTTCGTCGGAGCTCGCGGTGATATCGAGAAAGCACAGCTCATCGGCCCCTTGCTCGTCGTACCGGCGCGCGATCTCGACCGGATCACCCGCGTCCCGCAGCCCAACGAAATTGACCCCCTTGACTACTCGGCCGCTAGTCACATCCAGGCAGGGAATAATGCGCTTTGCGAGACCCATGCGAGCGTCAGCCGTAGTATGCAACTGCTTGGGGGGAGACCGTCGCTGAAAAGAGGTAGCGACCCTAATTGATCGAGCGCAGCAGTGCGTCGCCGGACAAACCCATCAGGACGCCGTCGCGTCCTTCCCCGCTAGCTGGTCTGCGAGCTTCTGCGCTTCCGCGAAGTTGAGGAGCCCTTCGTAGATAGCTCGCCCGGTGATAGCTCCCACGATGCCTTCTTGCTCAACCGCGCACAGCGCTTTGACATCATCGAGGTTAGTGATGCCACCGCTCGCAATGACTGGGACGGATAGAACGCGCGCCAGGCCAACGCTGGCCTCCACGTTGATTCCGGTGAGCATTCCATCGCGGCCGATATCGGTGTGGATGATAGCTTCGACGCCGTAGTCTTGGAATTTCTTGGCGAGGTCGACCACGTCGTGACCGGTCATCTTGGACCATCCATCCACAGCAACTTTGCCGTCGCGGGCATCAAGCGCGACCATCACGTGGCCGGGGAATGCATAACACGCATCATGTAAGAAGCCGGGCGTTTTTACCGCGGCAGTGCCAACAATGACGTAGCTGATGCCGTCGTCCAGGTAGCGCTCGATGGTGTCCAGGTCTCGAATGCCGCCTCCGAGCTGCACTGGCACGCTGTCGCCGAGCGCGGCGACAATCTCTTTTATTGCCTCCTCGTTCCTCGGCCTGCCGGCAAACGCGCCGTTGAGGTCCACCAGATGAAGTCGGCGTGCCCCTTGTTTGAGCCAGTGCTGCGCCATAGCGCCTGGCTCTTCGGAAAAGACAGTGGCGTTGTCCATGACGCCCTGCTTCAGACGGACGCAGTGCCCGTCTTTCAGATCAATGGCCGGAATCAGCAACATGCAGCAAACGGGAGGATGCGGATATCCGCGGACGGTTCAGGCGGGGCGGGGCGTCGGACTCTTGGCCTAGGCATCATACAACACACGCTTCATTGAAAAAAAGCCCAACCGGCGGCTCACTCGTCGACCAGCGGTGTCTCCAGCATGCGGGCAGAGGACGTCGACTGCCCGTCCCACTCCACGAAATTCCTCAGCAGCCTCAAGCCGGCCTCCTGGCTCTTTTCCGGATGAAACTGTACAGCGAACAGATTATCTCTCGCCACCGCACAGGTGAAGGGGAGGCGATACACCGTGTAACCGGCAATCACGGAGCGCTGCCGCGGTACAGGGTAGTAGCTATGAACGAAGTAGAACCGGCTGCCCTGCGGAATTCCGCGCCACAGCGGATGTTCGAGGGTCTGCTGCACCTCGTTCCAGCCCATGTGCGGAATCTTGAGCTTGTCGCCATCGGTCGCAATCATGCCCTCGGAAGGGAAACGGACGACTCGGCCTTCGAGCAACCCGAGACCCGGTACATTGCCTTCCTCGCTCACCTCAAACAGCATCTGCAGGCCGATACAGATGCCCAGGAATGGTTTTTCCCGCGCAGCCTCGAGCACGGCAGGACGCAAGCCGCGGACATCAAGCTCCGACATGCAATCAGGCATCGCACCCTGCCCGGGAAACACGACTCGGCGCGCTCCGCGCACCTCGTCGGGTTTGCTTGTCACGACCACGCTCTGCGTCGGAGCAACGCGTTCCAGCGCCTTGGATACCGAACGCAGATTGCCCATTCCATAGTCGATGACGGCCACGTCGATCATCGCGACTCCGTGCGGTCAAGCGGGCGCCGCGCGAGCGGGGACGGAATCAGCACTGACGACCGCTTCATTCACAGACTGCCCTTGGTAGATGGGAGCACGCCCGCCATGCGCGTATCTGGTTCGGCCGCGACGCGCAGCGCGCGCCCAAAAGCCTTGAAGATGGTCTCTGCCTGATGATGCGCGTTGGTGCCCTTCAAATTGTCCACGTGCAGGGTCGCCTGCGCATGGTTGACGAAGCCTTGGAAAAACTCGTGTATCAGATCCACATCGAACTCGCCAATCAGCCCACGGACGAACCTGACATTGAAATCCAAGCCAGGCCGGCCGGACAGATCTACAACAACCCGAGACAACGCTTCATCGAGAGGAACATAGGCGTGACCATAACGACGAAGGCCCTTCTTGTCCCCGATGGCCCGAGCGAAAGCTTGACCCAGGGTAATACCGACGTCTTCGACCGTGTGGTGAGCATCGATGTGCAAATCTCCTCGCGCGGTGACCTCAAGATCGAGCACGGCGTGTCGTGCGACTTGATCCAGCATATGGTCGAAAAACCCTATGCCGGTAGACAGCGCAGCCTCACCAGTGCCGTCGAGATCGAGCTTGACGGTGATCTGGGTTTCCAGTGTGTTGCGAGTGACCTGAGCCTGGCGCATCGTGGAAGGGAGCTAAGCAACCTGAAGTAGGCTTTGCTGCAACGCGCTGAGAAACCGATCGTTCTCCTCAGCAGTTCCCACAGTCACCCGGAGGCAATCAACCAGGGCTGGATGCGATCCGCTAAGATTTTTGATGAGAACCCCGCGCGCCTTTAAGCCGCCGAACACCGCATCTGCTCTACGCACGCGAAACAAGATGAAATTCGCGTCACTCGGAAATGTCTGCACCCCGGCTAGCGATCCTAACCCGGACAGCAATCGGCCCCGTTCCTGGCGAATCACAGCCGCGTGGGACTCAAGGATATCGTTACGCTGAAGCACATGGGCGGCTATCTGTTGTGTCAGCACGCTCACATTATAGGGCAGGCGCAGCTTTTCGAGCTCCCGCAACCACTCTGGTCTTCCGACGAGCATCCCGAGACGCAGTCCGGCCAGGCCAAGCTTGGACAAGGTTCGCATGACAAGCAGATTCGAATACCGCTCTAGTTCGGGCATGAAGCTACTACCGGCGAAGGCGTGATAGGCCTCATCCAAAACAACCAAGCCAGAGGATGCCTCGATGAGCGCACGAATGGCTTCACCGTCGAAGAGATTACCGGTCGGATTGTTGGGGTAGGCGATGAAAGTGAGGGCTGGTTGGAACTCGCGGATCGCGGCCAGCAAGCGCTGAACATCCAAGCCGAACTCTGGGCTCAAGGGTACACCCATGTAACGGATGCCCGTCGCGATGGCGACCATGCGGAACATGACGAACGAAGGCTCTACGCCCAACAGCATCGCAGCGGGACGGTTCACGGCCAGCGCGAGAATCTGGATCAATTCATCGGAGCCATTGCCAAGCAAGAGTTCCATCCCATCGGGGACGCGCATGACCTCCCGCAATTGAACCTTGAGCTCTGTCGCACCTGGGTCGGGATATCGGTTCAGGCTGGCGGCCGAAGCTAGTTCGCCAATCTGTTCGCGTAGTTCTGCCGGGAGACCAAAGGGATTCTCCATGGCATCCAACTTGATCAAGCCCCGGCTGTCCGGGACATGATAGGCTGCAATTGAGCGAATCTCGTCGCGAATGACGGATCGCGGCGTCTTATCCATGCAAGCGATAGCGGGCGGATTGGGCGTGAGCCGGCAAACCCTCGCCAGTAGCCAGCTCTGCCGCAATAGGGCCAAGCTTGCGAGCGCCCGCGCGCGACATCTGGATGATACTGGTGCGCTTCTGGAAATCGTAGACCCCCAGCGGCGAGGAGAAGCGTGCCGTCCGCGCTGTGGGCAAGACGTGGTTCGGCCCTGCGCAATAGTCGCCGAGCACCTCAGAAGAGTATCCACCCATGAACACTGCGCCGGCGTGACGGATCCGGGGTAACAACGTTTCCGGATCTTCTACGCAGAGCTCCAAATGTTCAGGGGCGATTCGGTTCGCGATCCGACAAGCTTCTTCCAGATCCCGAACCCTGATCAGAGCGCCACGCTCCGACAAGGAGGTTTCGATCACGTGCCGGCGCGGCATGTCGCCGACCTGACGCTCGATGCTGTGCGCAACTGCCTCGATGAACCCAGCATCAGGGCAAAGCAGAAGAGCCTGGGCCATCTCGTCGTGCTCAGCCTGAGAGAACAGGTCCATCGCGACCCAGTCCGGATTGGCATGACCATCGCATACAATCAGGATCTCCGATGGCCCGGCCAGCATGTCGATGCCGACCACGCCGAACACACGCCGTTTAGCTGCCGCAACGTAGGCGTTGCCTGGTCCCACGATCTTGTCCACGGCTGCTATCGATTCCGTGCCATAGGCTAGCGCCCCTATGGCTTGTGCCCCGCCGATGGTAAAGACGTGCTCGATTCCGCAAAGCGCGGCGGCGGCAAGGACCAAATCAGACCTCTCACCCCCAGGGGTCGGGACGACCATGACCACTTCACCTACACCAGCCACGCGCGCGGGCAACGCGTTCATGAGCACAGTGGATGGGTACGCAGCCTTGCCGCCCGGGACGTAGATCCCGACGCGGTCGAGCGGTGTTACTTGCTGGCCCAGCCGCGATCCGTCAGGCTCAGTGAAGCTCCATGATTGCGCGATCTGATGTTCGTGATAGGCCCGAATGCGACCGGCGGCAATGACAAGAGCTTCTCGTTGCGCAACAGGCAGCTGGCCAAATGCGTTTTCCAGGTCAGCCCTTGTCAGCCGCAGCGCGGACATGTCGTCTGCATCGACGCGGTCGAAACGACGCGTATATTCCAGCACGGCTTGGTCGCCGCGGCGCCTTATGTCCGCCAGGATCGCCCTAACAGCGTGCTCGACGCCATCATCCTGAGTGTTCTCGAACGCAACAAGTCTATCGAGCGCCGCTTCGAAGTCGGCACTGGCGCTATTGAGCCGGTTAAGCCGCAGCATGCGTCGAGCGCTGTTCCACCGCGCGGGCAAATGCATCCAGAAGCGGTTGCAATAGCTTGTCTTTCAGCTTGAGCGCCGCCTGGTTCACGATGAGTCGCGCACTTACGGGCATGATCTCCTCTACCGCCACGAGATTGTTAGCCCGCAGGGTACTGCCCGTGCTGACAAGATCCACGATGGCGTCGGCCAACCCGACAAGCGGTGCCAACTCCATGGAACCGTATAGTTTGATCAAGTCGACGTGCACACCCTTGGCCGCAAAGTGTTCACGAGCGGTTTTCAGGTATTTGCTGGCTACTCGGAGTCGCGCACCCTGCCGCACTGCCAGTGCATAGTCGAAACCATCCGGCACCGCAACCATCATTCGACACTTGGCAACCTGCAGGTCGAGCGGCTGGTACAACCCCTCGACGCCCTGTTCATGCAATGTGTCCTTCCCCGCGATGCCCAGATCCGCGGCACCATAGCGGACATATGTGGGCACGTCCGCGGCGCGCACAATGATGATGTTCACGTCTTCGCGGTTAGTGCTCAGGATCAAGCGCCGCGAGGTCTCAGGGTTTTCGTCCGGATAGATACCTGCCACTGCAAGCAGAGGTAGGGTCTCGTTGAAGATGCGCCCCTTGGAAAGGGCCAGGGTAATACGGTCCACGGTCGGCCAATACTGTAAAGGCTAGATTCTACTCTACCGCATGGCGCCCCCGAACCGAGTCACGGCGGCGCGCGCGATAGGCAGGATTGAGCGGCGCCGCCGGTGCAAAGCATCAGGAGCACGAGCCTCGCAACTTGGGTCAGCGGGCCCGACGTATCCGTGCTCCCAGTTGGCTGAGCTTTTCCTCGATGCACTCGTAGCCTCTGTCAAGATGATAAACGCGGTCCACGATGGTTTGCCCGCTGGCCACCAAACCCGCAAGGACGAGGCAGGCAGATGCGCGCAGGTCAGTTGCCATGACACTCGCGCCGTCTAACGCGCGCACGCCGCGTACTACTGCGGTGTTGCCCTCGACCTCGATATCGGCGCCCAACCGCCGCAACTCTTGAACGTGCATGAACCGATTCTCAAAGACCGTTTCGGTCATGATCGAAGTCCCTTGAGCCACGGCGTTCAGCGCCATGAACTGCGCCTGCATGTCAGTTGGGAACGCAGGGTAGGGCGCCGTGCGGATGTTTACTGCCCCGACGTGCCCATTGGTTCGCAGTCGCAACCAGTCTGGGCCGCTGTCGACTACAACGCCTGCTTCGGTCAGTTTACTCAACACCGAATCCAGCATGTCGGGACGCGTGTCTTTGAGGCAGATCTCGCCCCCTGTGGCGGCCGCGGCGACAAGGAAAGTGCCGGTCTCGATGCGGTCGGGCATCACTCGATATCTCGCGCCATGCAAGCGCGAGACACCCTCGACGGTGATCACATCTGTGCCCTGACCGGAGACATTCGCTCCCATGGCAATGAGGCACCTGGCCAAATCGACGACCTCGGGCTCGCGCGCGGCATTTTCAATTACGGTCGTACCCTCTGCCAGGGCCGCTGCCATCAAGAGATTCTCGGTGCCAGTTACGGTCACCAGGTCCATTACGATACGGGAACCCTTTAAGCGTCGTGCCTTCGCATGGACGTAGCCCTGTTCGATATCGATCTGCGCGCCCAGTGCTTGCAGGCCCTTGATGTGTTGGTCCACAGGACGCAGTCCGATGGCGCAACCGCCAGGCAAGGAGACACGCGCCTCCCCAAAGCGCGCCACGAGCGGACCCAAGACCAGGATCGAAGCGCGCATAGTCTTGACCAACTCGTAAGGCGCCACCCGATTGTTCAGCGACGACGCAGTCAGACTGACCACTCCTCGCTCGTCCAGCGAGACTTCGACACCCATCTGCGCCAGCAGCGATAAAGTGGTCGCTACGTCGCGCAAGTGCGGTACGTTCTCCACATGTAGCGAATCGGCGGTCAGGATTCCGGCGCAGAGGATAGGAAGGGCGGCATTCTTGGCGCCGGAGATGCGGACCTCACCCGACAGAGGTACGCCGCCCTGGATTACGAGTTTCTCCATCAGCGCCGTCCGGCCCAATCCTCGGGCGTCAGCGTCTGCATGGACAGGGCGTGGATCTCTTCGTGCATGCGCTCGCCTAAAGCGCGGTAGACGAGCTGATGTTGTTGCACTCGCGACTTGCCCCGGAACGCCTCGCTCACGATTATTGCTTCGAAGTGATGTCCGTCACCGCTGACTTCCAGGTGCTGACAGTCCAGGTTTTCCGCGATGTAGCGTTTTACGTCTTCCGGCGCGACCAAGTGAATCTCCGTCAGTGAAAGAGCGC
>Ga0335083_10012067_pt1 | contig 10360 bp, 6 predicted proteins | sample Lox_Sample_42_FD_206716 | JGI IMG/M metagenome (GOLD analysis project Ga0335083, IMG submission 206716) | Soil microbial communities from Loxahatchee National Wildlife Refuge, Florida, United States - Lox_Sample_4.2 | ecosystem: Environmental > Terrestrial > Soil > Wetlands | place: USA: Florida... | reverse complement strand
GCAGCGCCAGCCGGATCCCGGGCATCTCGCGCTCGGGGGGCCGGGACAGCGCGGCGATCAGCTCGGTGCTCGCGTAGAACGGATGGCCGGGCGCCGCGTCACCTCCGGCCGGGGCCGGCCCCGAAGGCCCCGAAGGCCCCGGAGAGCCCGCAGAGGCCGGATCCGCCAGGACATCGGGCAGGCCGCGGGCCGCGTGGCCGACCGGAGCGATGGCGTAGGGCAGGCCGGCCAGGTCGGCCGAGGCGCATGCCAGCCCGGCGACCCGCGCGGCGGCCCCGGCGTCAGTGCCGCCCGCCAGCAGCCGGACCCGCCACAGCCCCGCCGAGGCGCCCTTGCGGATCTCGGCGTGCCGCAGGCTCAGCCGGCGCGCCGCCATGGCCCGTTCCGGGAAGCGGTCGGCATTACCCGCGGACAGCTGCTCGCGCTGCGCCAGTTCGTCCGCGATCTCACCGATCTCGGCCGCGCTCAGGGGTTCCGCCAGCAGCAGCCAGCCGAATGGCCCCGGCCACACCGCGAGCAGGCATTCTTCCATCGAGGGAGGCAGCCGGTCGGCCGGGCGGTCCGCGTGGTCCGGCAGCAGCCCGTCGCTGATCGCGCCGATCGCGCGCCAGCACGGCAACTGGGCCATCAGCCCGGCCAGCGTGCCCGGGGCCAGCGGCCGGGCGCTGGCCCCGCCGGGCAGGGTCAGGAAGACCTCCTGGCCGGCCTGGCCGCCGACCAGGCCCGGGCCCGCGGCCAGCAGCTGCACCGGGCCGCCCGCGCGGTGCCTGACCCAGCCGATGGCCAGGGCGCCCGGGCCATGGCCCTCGGCCTGCGCCCCGGCGTGGTACGCCGCGGTCAAGGCGGCCAGCCGCTGGGTCCGGCCCGCGTCGGCGGGCTCGTCCGGCGAGGGCCGCATCCCCTCGGCTTCCGGGCGCCGGGGGATCTCGGTGACCCGGTACGCGCCAAGTTCGTTCAGTACGTCCCAAGCCGCCTGGATGACCAAACTGCCGCCCATCAACACGTTGCCCGTTACTGATACGAATACCTTAGACACGCAGAGTCGGGATTAGGAAGGCCGCCGGGCGGCCGACCCGGTAACGCTTACGATCTCCGGCCGTGCGCCAGGTCATCCCGGGCGGCCCAGGTGGTCCGGGCGGGCTCATAGGCCGGGTACGGGTCGTACCCGGGCGGGTACCCGTTTCGCCCGTCGGGCCGGTACGCCTGCTGGTGGCCGGCCGGCGTCTCGTCGTCCCGGCCCGCCGGCCAGGACGGCGGAGGCAGCGTCCGCCAGTCCGAAGGGTCGTACCGGCGGCGGCGCCGGCGCTCCGATGGCGGCCGGCGGCGGTCCGATCGCGCGCGGATCTGCAGCACCGCGAACGTGCCCACGGCGAGCACCGCCACGGCGACCAGCGCGATCCGGCCGATGGCCGAACCGCCGCCCCCGGCGGGCTGGCCCGCCGCCAGCCACGTCGCGGAAACCGGGGAGAAGAACTGAGTGTGCATTGTTGTCATCACCATTCGTTTCGTGCCTGGCCGTCAGGACCACAAGGCGGTGCTGGCCATCGCGGCCGGTCGGCGGCAGGCTCTCCCGCTGCCATCCCCTCACCTGCCTTTTCCCGCCCGGGTCAGTCACGTGACCGGTGCCGCGGCCGCCATGATGCTGAAGGCGGTGGCGGCGGCCGCGGGCACTGGCCACTAACCAGGACTACGGGCCGCCGGCCAGGCCAGGTTCGGCCCGGGCCGATCGCGTAATAATTGGGTAACACCTCAATTACGCAAAGTGCCCGGCCCTGGTTCAGCCGAGGACCCGGGCCAGGTAGGAATTGCCGAACCTGGCTTCGGGATCGACCTCGGCGCGGACACGGCGGAACTCGTCGAAGCGCGGGTAGAGCGGGCGGAGGCGCCCGGCGTCGAGCGAGTGCAGCTTGCCCCAGTGCGGCCGGCCCGCCACCTCCGCCACGATGGACTCGAACCGGTCGAAGTAGGCCTGGTAGGGCAGTCCGGCGTACTGGTGGATGGCGACGTAGGCGGACTCCCGCTGGTAGGCGGTCGAGAGCCAGATGTCATCGGCGGCGGCCACCCGCACCTCGACCGGGAACATGACCGGATCGGGCAGGCGGGGCACGGCCCGGCGCAGTTCGGCGATCACGTGGCCCAGTGATTCACGTGGAACGGCGTACTCGGACTCGACGAAGCGGACCCGGCGGGGGGTCACGAACACCCGGTGCGACAGGTCCGTGTAGGACCTGGCCGACAGTGCGGCCGAGGAGAACCGGTTCAGCCTGGGAATGAGCCGCGGCCTGGCCCGGCCGATCCGGCATAGCGTCCCGAAGGCGGCGTTCTCCATCACCTCGAACTCCCAGAACCGCCGCCACCGGGGCATCACCGGCGGGGCGGAAGCCGCGGCCGCGCCGGGCGACAGCCGGTTGTTCCGCTTGAGGAGGGCCTTGCGGCCGTAGGGGAACCAGTAGAACTCGAAGTGGTCGTTGGCGGCGGCCAGCGTGTCGAACTGCTCGAGGACTTCCTCTACCGGTACCGGGCGCTCGTCCGCCAGCAGCGTGAACGACGGCACGCAGCGCAGGGTCACGGTGGCGATCACGCCGAGCGCGCCCAGCCCGACCCGGGCGGCCGCGAAGAGCTCGGGCCGGGACGAGGCCGAGCACGTCACCGCCGAACCGTCCGCCAGCACCAGCTCGAGCGCCTCGACCTGGGTGGCCAGGCCGCCGAGCCGGGCGCCGGTACCGTGGGTCCCGGTGGACAGGGCGCCCGCCAGCGTCTGCACGTCGATGTCGCCGAGGTTGGCCATGGCCAGCCCGAGCCCGCCCAGTTCGGCGTTGAGGGCCCGCAGCGTGGTGCCCGATCGCGCGGTGACCAGGCCCGTCCGGGTGTCCGCGGCGGTGATCCCGGTCCAGCCGGACAGGTCGAGCGCCACCCCGGAGGTCGCCGCGGCCGCGGTGAACGAGTGCCCGCTGCCGAGCGCCCGTACCGGCCGTCCGGCCGACGCCGCGTCCTTGACCGCGGCCGAGATCTCGGCCTGGCTGCCGGGCCGGCACCAGCGCGCCGGAGTCGCGATCGCGGTCCCGGCCCAGTTCCGCCACACGCGGGGGCCCGCGGAGGCTGTGCTCGCAGTGCGCTCCATTACCCGAGAGTATTCATATTTCCCAGGCGCTGGTCTACTGTGCGAGCATGTCAGTCGACCAGCGCGGCAGGCTCGCCGGCCGCGCGGCTCCCCCTTCCTCCGGCACCCAGCTGCTGGCCGCCCGGCGCGCCCGCTACGACCGCGCCACCGCGGACCTCGACCCGCCGCTGGCCGTCGTCGACCTGGGCGCTTTCGACCGCAACGCCGCCGACATGACGCGCCGGGCCGCGGGCCGCCCGATCCGGGTGGCCACCAAGTCGCTGCGCTGCCGCTACCTGATCGAGCGCGCGCTGGCCACGCCGGGCTACCGGGGCGTCATGTGCTACTCGCTCGCCGAGGCCCTGTGGCTGCAGGCCACAGGCACCAGCGACGACCTGCTGGTCGCCTACCCCACCGTGGACCGGAGGGCGCTGCGGGCGCTGGCCGCCGACGAGGCGGCCAGGCAGCAGATCACGATCATGGCCGATTCCCCGGCCCACCTGGACGTGGTGGACCGCGCCCTGGGCGACGGCCACCCCCAGATCCGGGTCTGCCTGGAACTTGACGTCTCCTGGCGCCCGCTGGCCCGCCGCGCGGCGGTCCACATCGGCACCTGGCGGTCGCCGCTGCACACGCCGGAGCAGGCGGCGGACTTCGCCCGGGCGGTCACCCGCCGCCCCGGCTTCCGCCTCGTCGGCGTGATGGGGTACGAGGGGCAGATCGCGGGCCTGGGCGACGCGCCGCCCGGCCACCCGGTCCGGGCTCAGCTGATCAGGCTGATCCAGAGCCGTTCGGTTCCGGAGCTCATCAGGCGCCGGGCCGAGACGATCCGCCGGATCCAGGCCCTGACCAGCCTGGAGTTCGTGAACGGCGGCGGGACGGGCAGCCTGGAGTCCACCGCGGCGGACAGTTCGGTGACCGAGCTCACCGCCGGTTCCGGGCTGGTCGGCCCGACCTTGTTCGACGCGTACCGCCGGTTCAAGCCGGAGCCGGCCCTGCTGTTCGCGCTGCCGGTGGTGCGCAGGCCCGGCCGTGACATCGCCACGCTATTCTCGGGCGGCTACGTCGCCTCCGGCACCGGCACCCCCGACCGGCTGCCCCGGCCCTACCTGCCGGCCGGCCTCAGCCTGATCGGCACCGAAGGGGCCGGCGAGGTGCAGACGCCGGTGCGCGGCGCGGCGGCCGGGCCCCTGCAGGCCGGCGACCGGGTCTGGCTGCGCCACGCCAAGGCCGGCGAGCTGGCCGAGCGTTTCCTGGCCTACCACGTGATCGGGCCGGACGACCAGGTCACGCCGGCCCTGACCTACCGTGGCGAGGGCCGGTGCTTCGGTTAGGCCGCCGCTGCCCGCCGCGGTGCGCGCTCCCCCGGTGAGCGCCGCCGGTTCCGGCTGGGCGGGGGCCGGGTTCGTTCGGTCCCTCGAAGGGCCGTAGCCGGCGCGGCCGGTGAATTCCGGGAATCTGGGACCGAACGGATGTATCAGCACGCCTCCCGCCCGCCTCTGCCCAACCATGGCGGCCGAGCGCCGTCATGACTGGCATTGGTCGTTAATCGTTGAGAGTTGAAGGGCTGGAAAATCATGTTGAACACGAAGGCGCGCTGGACCCGGCAGGTCGCGGGCTGGGCCGGCCTGGCCTGTGCGGCTCTGCTGGTGACCGCTTGTAGCTCACCGGGCGGTTCGGCGGCCCCGGCGCCGACCAGCCCGGCGGCCTCGACGAGCGCCGCCGCCCAGCCGACCGCGGCCAGCCCGGCGGCCTCACCGAGCGCCACCGCCCAGCCGACTGCGGCCAGCACCTTCCTGGCCCCGGGCCAGGACATCAACGGGACCTTGCTGCACACTCCGGCCTGCGGCGGCTTCGGCTGCGCGCTGTCCGGCGATTCCACCGCGTTCCTGGCCAAGATGACGTGGAGCACCTGGTCGGCCGCCGAGGCGGTGGGCACGGGTACCTACAAGATCAACGGCTGCGATCCGGATTGCGCGGCCGGGCCGGTCTACCCGGTGGCCACCGTGGTCACGCTGAGCGACCCGGTCAAGGTGTGCTCGTCGTCCGGTACCCGCTGGGTCTGGACCCGCGCCTCGTTCAGGTTCCCGGACGGCCTGCCCAGGGCGCTGCAGGGCGGCAACGGCCCCAAGAACCCCTGGGTCTTCTCCACCGTGGCCTCCGCCGCCCGGCAGAGCTGCGCCGGCTAGGGACGCGGCCACCTCAGCCCGGGCTTCGGGCGTCCTCAGCCCGGGCTGAGGGCTTTGGTCTCCACGACGGCGAAGGCGGCCGGAGGCATCGTGACCGTGTCCTGCTGGATCGCCACCTCCGGGCTCGACGCGGCGAGCACGCCGATGCCGCGCTGCCCGAGCGGCAGCCGGGCGGCGCTGGAGCCGAGGTTGGCCGCGATCCGCAGCCGGCCCCGCCGGACCAGGAGCCAGCGCGCGTCCTCGTCGAAGTCGGCGTGCACCCGGTCCAGCCGGGGGTCGGTCAGCTCGAGCCGGGCCCGGCGCAGCGCGATCAGCTCCCGGTACCAGGCGTGCAGGCCGAAGTACGGCTCGCGGTGACGCTGCTCCCAGTCGAGCTTGGAGCGCAGGAAGGTCGCCTCGTCCTGGGGGTCGGGCACGTCGGCCGCGTCCCACCCGTACCTGGCGAACTCGGCCCGGCGTCCGTCGGCGACGGCCTTGGCCAGCCAGGGCTCGATGTGGTCGGTGAAGTACTGCCACGGGGTGTCGGCACCCCATTCCTCGCCCATGAACAGCATGGGCGTGTAGGGCGAGGTCAGCACCAGCCCGGCGCCGACCTTGACCAGCTCGGGCGACAGCGTGGCGGCGATCCGGTCGCCGGTGGCGCGGTTGCCGACCTGGTCGTGATCCTGCAGGTAGCCAAGGAAGCGGTGGGCGGGGACGCGGAACACGTCGACCTGCCGCCCGTGCGTGCGGCCGCGGAAGGCGGACCAGATGCCGTCATGGAAGAACACCCTGGTGTAAGTCTTGGCCAGGGCCCCCAGCGACCCGAAGTCGCGGTAGTAGCCCTGCCGTTCGCCGGTGATCGCCGCGTGCACCGCGTGGTGGAAGTCGTCGCTCCACTGCGCGGCCAGCCCGTAGCCGCCCGCCTCCCGCGAGGTGACCAGGCGCGGGTCGTTGGTGTCGGACTCGGCGATCAGGATCAGCTCGCGGTTCAGCAGGGCCGCGAGCGCGTGCACCTCGGTCGCGAGTTCTTCCAGGAAATGCAGGGCCCGGTGGTCTTCCAGCGCGTGCACCGCGTCGAGCCGCAGCCCGTCCAGGTGGTAGTCGCGCAGCCACATCAGCGCGTTGCCGATGAGGAACGCGCGCACCTCGTCGGACCCGGGCTGGTCCAGGTTCACCGCGGGACCCCACGGGGTGACGTGCGCCTCGGTGAAATACGGCCCGAAATCGCCGAGCCGGTTGCCGATGCCCACGTGGTTGTAGACCACGTCGAGCAGGACGGCCAGGCCCCGCGCGTGGCAGGCGTCCACGAACCGCTTCAGCCCGTCGGGGCCGCCGTACGGCTCGTGCACCGCCCACAGGTTGATCCCGTCGTAGCCCCAGCCGTGCTGCCCGGGGAACGCCGCGACCGGCATCAGCTCCACGGTGTGCACGCCGAGGTCGCGCAGGTGGTCGAGCCGCTCGATGGCGCCCTCGAAGGTGCCTTCGGCGGTGAACGTGCCGAGGTGCAGTTCGTAGATCACCGAGCCGTGCAGCGGGCCGCCGCGCCAGCTGCGATCGGTCCAGCGGAAGGCGGAATGATCGTAGGTGCGGCTCAGGCCCTTGATGCCGAACGGCTGCCGCAGCGAGCGCGGGTCGGGCAGCGGCTCGCCGTCGTCCAGCCGGAACCCGTAGTCGATGCCGACGGCTATATCGGGCACGTCCGCGGTCCACCACCCGGCGCTGGTGCCCGCGTTCTCCTGGCTCATCGGGTAGCGCTGTCCGGCCACCTCGACCTCGACCTTGCCCGCGGCGGGCGCCCACACGCCGAACGTGGTCAACGGAGGCTGCCGTCCGCGCGCCGCTCGTATTCCATCTCGTAGACCCGGTCCGGGATGAGCAGGGCCACCGGAAGCCGCCTGGTCAGCTCGGCCAGCGGCGGCCGCAGGCCGGCGTGCCTGACCCCGGTCAGCACGTCCCGCCAGTGCAGTTCGGGCAGCGGCAGGGCGGTGTCGGCCCAGCCGCCGCGCCGCCGCAGCCCGGCGGGCAGCCGGGTGACCACGGTGACCGCGTGGCCGCCGCGCAGGAAGGCGACCGCGTGCTCGGCGGCCGGGCCCTCGCTGGCCAGCGGGGTGTAACCCCCGGCGAACCACTCCGGATGATCGCGCCGCAGCCGCAGCGCGCGGGAGGTCACGAGCAGCTTCTCCGCGTCCAGCCCGACCGCGTGGTCCGGGCCGGCCTCGAGCGCGGCCAGCAGCCGCCGGCGCCGCTGGTAGTCGACCGGCCTGCGGTTGTCCGGGTCCACCAGTGACAGCCCGGTCAGCTCGCAGCCCTGGTAGACGTCGGCGACCCCGGGCATGGTGAGCTGGACCAGTTTCGCGCCGAGGGTGTTCACCCGGGCGTCCGGCGCGATCCTGGCGGCGAAGCCCGCGATGGCGGCGGTCAGCTCGGCGTCGCCGAGCACGGCGTCGGCCAGGCCGAGCACCGCCGACTCGTAACCCGCACGGCGCACGGTCCAGGACGTCCGCGTCTTGGCCTCGTGCATCGCCTTGCCCAGGTATTCCCTCAGTCGCCCGGCCCCGATCAGCCACGCGCCGACCAGGGTCTGCCACATCAGGTACTCCAGGTCGGGCTCCGGGGCCCGCTCGGTGGCCTCGGCCGCGGCGCCGTCGGTGAGCCACCGGGCCAGCCCGTGCCACTCGGTCACCTGGTGTCCCCATTCCTGCGGCCATTCGGCCAGCACGGCCAGCCGGGCCCGGACGTCTTCCTGGCGCTTGGTGTCGTGCGTGGACAGCGTGGTCAGGGTGGCCGGCCAGCGGCGGGCCAGCCGGGCCACGGCGGCGTGGAACCCGGCCGGGCTGATGCCGAAGATGTCCGGGCTGCCGCCCACCTCGTTCAGCGCGACCAGCCGCGACCAGCGGTAGAACGCGGTGTCCTCCACCCCCTTGGCCAGCACCGGCCCGGTGGTCTGGCCGAACCGCACGACCAGCTCGTCCCGTGCGGCCTGCCGGGCCGCGTCCGCGGTGACCTCGCCCAGGCCGAGCACCGCCGTTCCCACCGCGTCCAGGGCCGGGTGGAGGCGCTCGTCCAGGTGGTCGCGAGCCGCCGCGACGGCCGCGGTCACGGCCGCGGCGGCGGCCGGCGGCGGCGGCTCGCCGGGGGTCACGTAGGCCCGGTACACGCCGAATTCGGCCAGTATGGCGACCAGCACGTCGTGCAGGTCGGCGTCGGTGAAGCCGTCCAGGGCGGGGTAGCCGGCCCGGGCGAACAGCCGGGTCAGCCGGGACAGCTCGGCGGCGAAGGTGCCGTCGGCGATGTCGTGCTTGGCGTCCCGCTCCACCTCGGCGAAGGTCTGCTTCCCGCCGGTGAAGCGGATGTACTCGTCGGTCAGCGGGACATCCCCGGCCGGATCCGTGAACAGGCCGCCGACCAGGGCGAGAGTGTCATAGCCGGTGGTGCCCGCGCAGGGCCAGTCGGGCAGTTCCTCCCCGGGTGCCAGGATCTTCTCCGCCACCACCCAGGCGCCGCCGGTCTCGGCGGCCAGCCGCGCCAGGTAGCCGCGCGGGTCGGCCAGCCCGTCGGGATGATCCACCCGCAGGCCGTCGATCAGTCCCTCGTGCAGCAGGCGCAGCAGCACCTCGTGGGTGGCGGCGAACACGCCGGGATCCTCCACCCGGATCGCGATGAGCTCGTCGACGTCGAAGAACCGCCGCCAGTTGAGCTGGGTCGCCGCCTCGTGCCAGTCGGCGAGACGGTAGTGCTGCTGGGCGAGCAGCACGCCCAGGGGCAGGTCGGCGACGCCGTCCCGGAGCGGCAGCACGTGGTCGAAATAGCGCAGCACCGGCCCGCGGTGCCCGGGGTTCTCCGGGCTCCTCGGGGCGGTGTCGATGATGAGGTCGCCCAGGCACTCCTCCAGCGGCCCGGCCAGGATAGGCATCAGCAGCTTGCCCTCCTGGGCCTCCCAGTCCACGTCGAACCAGTGCCCGAACTCCGATTGCCGGCCCTGGTAGAGCACCGACCACAGCTGCCGGTTGAGCGACTCCGGGGTCGGCCGGGCCATGTGGTTGGGCACCACGTCGACGACCACCCCGAGGCCGTGCCGGTGGAACTCGGCCGCCATCTCGCGGAACGCGGGCTCGCCGCCGAGGTCGGTGGAGACCCGCGAATGGTCGATCACGTCGTACCCGTGCGCCGAGCCCGGGTTGGCCTGCAGGATCGGCGACAGGTAGACGTGCGTCACGCCCAGCGCGGCCAGGTACCCGGCCTGCTCAGCCGCCCGCCCGAACCCGAAGCTGTCCCGCAGTTGCAGCCGGTAGGTGGAAGCGGGGGCGCCGCGGCTGGCCGCGAGGTTATCCGCGGGCCTGTCGGCGAGCTCAGCCACGGCGCAGCAACTGCAAGGAGTGGTTGATCACGGTAATCGCATCTCCCGGTTTGACGGCGCTCTCGTGTTCAAACTCCGTCACGTGAGTCGCCGTGTCCAGCACTGTGGACCACCGCGGCCCGTAGCGGCGGGGCGGGATGACGAATGACAGGTCATCGTCGCTGGCGTTGAACAGCAGCAGGAACGAGTCATCCTGGACCCGCTCGCCCCGCCGGTCCGGCTCGCTGATCGCCCGGCCGTTCAGGAACACGGTCAGCGACTTGGCGAACCCCGCGTCCCAGTCCTCGTCGGTCATCTCCTCGCCGGCCAGGGTGAACCAGCCGATATCGCCCAGCCGGTGGCGGCCGCCGCGGATCGGCTGGCCGCGGAAGAAATGGCGGCGGCGGAAGACCGCGTGGTCGGCCCGCAGCCGGATGAGCGTGCGGACGTAGTCGAACAGCGCCTGGTCGTCCTCGCCCCGGACGGCCCAGTCGATCCAGGAGATCTCGTTGTCCTGGCAGTAGGCGTTGTTGTTGCCCCGCTGGGTGCGCCCCATCTCGTCGCCCGCGAGCAGCATCGGGACGCCCTGGGACAGCAGCAGGGTGGTCAGGAAGTTCCGTTTCTGCCTGGCCCGCAGCGCGAGCACGGCCTGGTCGTCGGTGGGGCCTTCGGCGCCGCAGTTCCAGGACCGGTTGTCGTCGGTGCCGTCCCGGCCGTCCTCGCCGTTGGCCTCGTTGTGCTTGTGGTCATAGG
>Ga0335083_10012066_pt1 | contig 10360 bp, 10 predicted proteins | sample Lox_Sample_42_FD_206716 | JGI IMG/M metagenome (GOLD analysis project Ga0335083, IMG submission 206716) | Soil microbial communities from Loxahatchee National Wildlife Refuge, Florida, United States - Lox_Sample_4.2 | ecosystem: Environmental > Terrestrial > Soil > Wetlands | place: USA... | reverse complement strand
TAGAACCTCGACCACAACCTTGGGATTCAGCAAGGTGTCGGGTGGACCCTTGAGGAATTCGGGCTTGCCGCATACCATCGCAGCATCCGGGTAGAAATACGAGCCAGAATCGCTAATGCGGACTCGCATATCGAGAAAATAGATGTTGCAACCCTGCGACAGGAGCTGCGGCGTCGCCTTCATCAGAAGGTTCCGCACAATCAGGTTATGCGCTTCCGACGCCCCCGCCATGGCGAACATCTGGCCGCGGTAGAATTCGCTCCTAACCTCGGCGGCGCGCTCGATCTCGAGGTATTGCTCCTCGGTCAGCAGGGTCTCAGGCTGCGACGACATGATGCGATTCCATCCTCAACATATCACCATCTTGCCGACGCCATCCTCGTAGCTGCCGGCGATGCGAAAGGCGTCGGCGATCCTGTCCAGAGGGCGGGTATGGGTGACCAGCGGCGCAATCCGCGCGCCGTGGTCCAGCAGCAGTTGCAGGGCGTCGTGGGACTCGTGGTTGGAACGCCGCACCATGAGGATCGACAGCTCCTTGCGGCGCATGGGCGAAATCTCGAAGGGCACGCGCACTTCCGAATGGATGCCGGTCATGAGGACGCGGCCGGCATTGCGCGCCGCGCGAATCGCCTGGTTGGTGGTGTCCTCTTTCGCAGCGCAATCGATGGAGCAATCCACGCCGCGCTTGCCGGTGGCGGCCATAACCTCGCGGACGATGTCGGTTTCGTGCGGGTCGAATACGTCATCGGCGCCCATTTTTCGGGCCATCTCGCGGCGCGCCGGCACCGGTTCGACGGCCCAAATGCGCGCAGCGCCCGCGAGCTTCAAACAGGCGACGGTCAGCAGTCCGATGGGGCCGCCGCCCAAAACCAGAACCGTCTCGTCCTTCTGGATCGCGCCGACTTTCAGGGAGTGCAGGGCGATGGCCAGCGGTTCGATGAGGGTCGCCGTCTCGAGTGCCAGCGAATCGGGAACGCCCACCAGATTGGTGGCCGGCAGATTGACGCGCCGGCGGAAAAATCCGGGCACGCCGGGGTTGCTCAAAAAGCGGATATTGGCGCAGACGTTATGCCGTCCGGAGCGGCAGAATTCGCAGTGATAGCAGTAGAGAGCGGGCTCGAGGGCCACGCGATCCCCGGGCGACCAGCCGGTAACGCCCACGCCGGTCGCCACCACGCGCCCCGCCGGTTCGTGTCCCAACACCATCGGATATTGATTGGGCGTGTCGCCGACGGCGCCTTCGTGGTAGGCATGCAGGTCGCTGCCGCAGATGCCGACGGCGTGCACTTCGACCTGGACTTCGCCGGCGGCGGGCGGATCGAGATCCTGTTCGGTAAGACGGAATTCGCGGGGGGCAATCAGTTCGGCAACCTGCATTGGGATTCGTCCACCATTGTAAAATAGCGCCCGTTGTAAAATGGCTTCAGATGCTGAACTTCCGAGAGTTCCAGGCCGGGCCGGACCCGTTCGGCCGCAAATTTCAGGTCTTTTTTAAATGGTTGCAGACGGCCATCTCGCTGCGGCATTCCGATACGGTGGACGTGAAGTTCATCCTGGTGGACGAGAACGGCGGTAAAACCGACAAGACCATCGCGATGCAGCACGCCGACCTGCTGCGCATCAGCCGCGAATCCGGGAAGGCGATGGACGACCCGTGGTGCAGCCGGCTGGCGGCCGAGCATCTTCTCCACCTGGTGGAGACCGGCGAGGACATGGAGAAGGATCTGGTGACAGTGCCGGCGCCCGAGTTATCGCGCTATGCGGCGGCGCTGCGCGCGCAACAGCCGGCTGCATGATAATGAGGGTGGTTCATCCGGTTGTAATGCTCGTAGCCTAATCTGAAATGGCAGGCACCTGAATGCCGCGAGTCCACGGTCTGGGTCGAAGCCTTTTCGCCGGCGTCCTACTGGCGGGAGTGTCGCTGGCCGTCGTGAAGCTCCTGCTGCCGGATTCCGCCATGCCGCCGGCGCTGATGGCGTCGGCGATGATCGGCGCGGCTTCCTCCGCGGCCATTCTCACGTTTTTTCATTTCGAATCGCGGCATGCCCGCGAAATGCGCGGGCGGGTGGAATCGCTGAGCCATCCGGCGAGCGAAGCTTTATCGGCTTCGGCCGGGGACGAAATGGACGCGCTGGCGGCGTCGATCGAACTGGCCGGGCGGCAACTGCACGTTGTCGTCGAATCGCTGCAGCGGGAAAGCTCGCGCCTGGAGTCCATTCTCGGCAGTATGGTGGAGGGCGTGGTGGCGGTGGATCCGCTGTTGCGCATTACCTTCGTCAACCGGGCCTTCGCCGACTTGATGGGCGTGCCATCGCCGGTGGCTCCAGGCACGCCGTTGGTGCAGGTGGTGCGCGATCAGGTATTGGCGGGAATGTTCACTTCGGTGTTTGCCGAGGGCGAACCGCAGCGGAAGAAGATGGTTCTGGCGGCCGCCGGCGCGCGGTCCTTCGATGTCCAGATGTCGCCGCTGGCGGGCGATCCGCAGCGCGGCGCCATCGCCATGCTATACGACATCACGGAACTGGAGCGCCTGGAGCGCGTCCGCCGCGACTTTGTGGCCAACGTTTCGCACGAATTGCGAACGCCGCTGGCGGCGGTGTGCGGCTATGCCGAGACGCTTCTCGACGGCGCCCTCGACGATTCCGCCAACGGACGCAAGTTCGTGGAGATCATCCTGGCGAAGGCGCGGCAACTGAACAATATCGCCACCGACCTGCTGATTCTCTCCAGCCTGGAGAGCGGCAAGCCGCCGACGGCCGAACCGGTGTCGCTGCGCCAAAGCCTGGAATCGGCGCTGCGGACCGTGGAACCGACGGCCCGGGCGCGGCAAGTGGCGCTGATTTGCGACAAGACGGACGACCTGAACGTGCTGGGATACGATGTCCGGCTGGAGCAGGTCTTCGTCAATCTGCTGGACAATGCCGTCAAGTTCAACCGCTTGGGCGGCGAGGTACGCGTGGAGATCGAACGCAGCGGCGAGAACGCGGTGGTGCGCGTCCAGGATACCGGCACGGGCATCCCCTCGCGCGATCTGCCGCGAATTTTCGAGCGCTTCTACCGCGTCGATAAGGCGCGGTCGCGCGCCACAGGCGGCACCGGGTTGGGCCTCGCCATCGTCAAGCACGCGGTGGAACAGATGGGCGGATCGGTTACCGTGGAGAGCGATTTCGGACGCGGATCCACCTTCACCGTGACTCTGCCGGCCACTTCCGAAAGGGTCGCGGCGCCGGAGGCAGTTGTGAACTAACTATTCACGATTCGTTCACGGTTTGTTCACAATCCCAGCCTATACTCGCAATTCCGACTATGAAACCTTCCATGCTGAAACTGATTCTGTGCCTCGGGGCACTTACGCTCCCCACGTGTTTTGCGCAGGGAGACGGGTCCGATCTGGAGAAGCTGAAGGCGCAGCTTGCCGAGCAGCAGCGCCAGATCGAGTCGTTGAAGAAGAACCTGGTGGAAACCGAGCGGATGATCGAGAACCTTTCGAAAGCGCAGGAGGACACCAAGGCAGCGGTAGATTCGGCGGTAGCCGCGGCTGCGGCCAAGCCCGCGCCTAGCCCGTCGACTGACGGTTCGCCGGCGCCTGGCGTCACCAAGTTGGGTGGCGACCTGGCCAGCACCACACCTGTCTTATCGCCGCCGCCTCCGGCAGCGGCCCGCGAGCCGTTCCAGAATCCGGCTCCGCCCGCTCCGCTGCAACTGCAACTGGGCAACATCACCATCACGCCGATTGGATTCCTCGATGCGGCGGGCGTCTGGCGCAATAAGAACGCGGGTTCGGGTATTGGAAGCAATTTCGGCAGCATCCCATTCGACAATGCAGTTCCCGGCGGCAAGTTGGGCGAGGTTCGCTTCAGCCCTCAGAACTCGCGAGTCGGCTTCCGCATCGACGGCAATTTCAAAGGAATCAAATTCATCAACTACCTCGAAACTGACTTCCTGGGCACGGGCGCCGCGAACAACATCGGCGTCACCAACGGAGCGTTTGTCCCCCGCCTGCGGCTCTTCTGGGTGAGCATGCGGAAGGGTGGTTGGGAAATGCTGGGCGGCCAGAGCTGGAGTATGTTCTCGGCCAACCGGAAAGGCATTTCGGCTCTGCCGGGCGACATCTTCTACAGCCAGGTCTTCGACGTGAATTACTTGATCGGCATGCCGTGGACCCGCCAGGAGTCGTTCCGCGTGCTTTATCACGGAAACAACGACAAAATGACGTTCGGTCTCTCCGCCGAGGCTCCGAACCAGTACATGGGCGGATATGGCGGTGGCGGCCAGATCGTGCTGCCGGCCGCACTGAGCGCCGTTGGAGGCACGCAGTTGGATAACGGAAGCGCGAGCTTCCTCAGCACGCCCAACCTGGCTCCGGACATCATTGCCAAAGTAGCGTTCGACCCCACCTCGCGAGTCCATTTCGAAGTCGGCGGGATTACGCGTGTGTTCAAGATCTACAACACCTCGACCGGCCAGCCGACTTCGGGGCAGACGTTCACCAAACACGGCCAAGGCGGCGAGGCCAACGCCAATGTTGAAGTGGTCAAGGGACTGCGGCTGATCTCCAACAACCAGTTCGGCGCCGGCATTGGCCGGTATTTCTTCGGCAATGCCCCTGACGTCGTGGTGCGCGCCGACGGTAGCCTGAGCCCGATTCATACCTTTACGACCACCGACGGATTCGAGGCGACCATCCAGAAGACACTGCTGTACTTCTATTTCGGCGGCATTTACATCGGCAAGAACGTCGCCGTGGACACCAACGGCAGCCTGATCGGCTGGGGCTACACCGGGTCGGCTAACAGCCAGAACCGATCGGTGAACGAATACACGTTCGGCATCAACCAGACGCTGTGGAAGAATCCCGCATACGGCGCCGTCAACCTGATGTTGCAGTACGAATATGCGACGAGGACGCCTTGGTACGTCGCTCCGGGAGCCTTGGACCACGCCTCTGACAGCACGATCTACTGGGATCTGCGATACACGCTGCCCGGTAGCGCCCCTTCGGGCAAATAGCGCTCAGTTCGAAGACACTCGTCCGCTAGTTGGCGAACCCATAACCGTTTTGCAACCGATCTGTAACATTCACATGCGAACGTAAGAGAGGAAAACAAAAATGACAATGAGAACGGGGATTCTCGCCGCTTTGGCTCTGTCCAGCCTGGCTGGCGCTGCGTACGCGCAATCTTTCAATGCATCCGGTGCGACGTTCCCGGCTCCGATTTACGGAAGGTGGTTTCAGGATTACAAGCAGGCGCACCCAAACGTTCAAATCAATTACCAACCCAACGGCTCCGGATCCGGCATTACGGACTTGATTAACGGAACCGTGGATTTTGCCGCTTCCGACCGGCCATTGACCGCTGATGAGTTGAACCGCGCGAAGAACCCGATCTATTTCCCGACAGTGCTGGGCGCGGTGGTGATCGCTTACAACCTGCCGACAGTGAAACAGCCGTTGAAATTGACGCCAGACGTTCTGGCCAACATCTTCCTGACGAAGATCAACAAGTGGAACGACCCCGCGATCGCAAAACTCAATCCCGGGGCCGCCCTTCCCAACGAGGACATCGTGCTGGTTCACCGGTCCGACGCGAGCGGCACCACCTTTGTGTTCACCGAGTACCTGTCGAAGATCAGCGACGCCTGGAAGAACGGGCCGGGTACGGGCCAGAGCCCCAAGTGGCCGAGCGGATTGGGCCAACCCGGCAACCCGGGGGTGGCAGGCCAGATCAAGAAGACGAAAAACTCAATTGGGTATGTCGAGCTGGCTTACGTCCTGGATCCATCGACTAAGGGCACGGTCCAGGCCGCGCAACTCCAGAATGCCGCCGGCCAGTTCGTTACGGCCAGCGTGCAATCGGTCGCCGCCGCCGGCGCCCAAGCCACTGATTTTCCGGTTTCTCTGAGCAACCCACCCGCTTCCAACAAGGCCGCCTATCCGATATCGACTTTTACCTATCTGCTGATCCCCAGCAAGTGGTCCGACCCCGCGAAAAAAGCGGCCATTGTTGACTTTTTGAAGTGGATGCTGACTGCAGGTCAAAAGACCGCCCCGTCAATGTTCTACGCACCGCTGCCGGCGCCGGTGGTCAAGAAGGACCAGGATCAGATCGCCAAGATCCAATAGTTTATGGCCGCGAGCGCAGTGTCGGCAGATCCAACTCCGCAAAGCAAGGGAAATGCCTCGGGGAGCAGGGGTGACGAAATAGCGCACCTGGTAACCTTCGTCTTCGCCTGTACGGTCGTCCTGGCAATCGCAATTCTGGTTTGGAAGCTGTGGGCTGATTCCGCGCTCACCCGCGAGAAGTTCGGGTTCCATTTTCTCAGTGGGACGAATTGGGACCCGAACGCCAAAGACTATGGAGCCCTTCCCTTCATTTGGGGGACGGTAATCACCTCGCTGCTGGCCCTTCTGATCTCTGTGCCTCTGGGTGTGGGAGCCGCGATATTTCTGGCGGAATTGGCGCCGGCGCGGCTTTCCAACGCCTGTACATTTCTGGTGGAGTTGTTGGCGGCCGTTCCCAGCGTCATCTATGGCCTGCTGGCGATTTTTACGCTGGTGCCGCTGATGGACGAGTACATCCAGCCGTTTTTCAAGCACACCGTGGGACAAGTGCCGGGCCTGGCAGTCTTTTTCAGCGGCCCCTCGACCGGCAACTCGTATTTGACGGCCGGGATGGTCCTGGCCATTATGACGCTGCCTTTTATTATTTCGATATCCCGCGAATCGCTGCTGGAAGTCCCCCGCGATCAGCGCGAGGCGGCTCTGGCCCTGGGCGCAACCAAGTGGGAATCGACCATTCAAGTAGTTGTGCCGCACGCGCGGCTCAACATCCTGGGATCCATCTTTCTGGGTTTGGCTCGCGCGCTTGGCGAAACCATGGCTGTCACCATGGTAATCGGCAACGATACCAATATTCACGCGTCGCTGATAGCGCCGGGCAGCACGATAGCCGCATTGATCGCAAGCCAATTTCACGAAGCCAGCGATCCGCTTCAGCGCAGCGCTCTCATCGAACTGGGTCTGGTGCTGTTCCTCATTACCGTCATCATCAATGCTCTGGCGCGCCTGTTGATCATCGCCACGCGCGGGAAAGGCACCGCTCACTCGGCATGAACCGTCTTGCGTACCGCAAAGCCGTCAATTTCGTCATGCTCAGCGCTACGGGTGTCTGCACGCTCGTGAGCGTCTCGGCCCTGTTTGTGATTCTTGGATTTCTGGCTTTCAAAGGCGGCAGCTCCATCGATTGGGCATTTTTGACCAAGCTCCCGTTGCCCACCGGGATGACCGGCGGCGGCATGGCCAACGGGATCGTGGGCAGCGCCCTTATGGTAGGCCTGGCGGCGCTTTTGGGGCTGCCGGTTGGATTTTTAGGCGGAATCTACCTGGCTGAATTCGCCGGCAAAACCTCGGGCTTTGTGATTCGGTACATGGCCGACCTGCTGAACGGCGTGCCTTCAATTGTCGTCGGCATCCTGGCCTACATGCTGGTGGTCGCGCCGCTTCACACCTATTCCGCGTATGGCGGAGGTTTCGCCTTAGGATTGATGGTCATTCCCATTACGTTGCGAAGCACCGAGCAGTTTCTGCTGAATGTGCCGCGAGCTTTGCGTGAGGGCGCCCTCGCCCTGGGCGCGCCCAAATGGAAAGTCATCTCCACCGTGGTTGTGCCGGCTGCCTCGAAGGGAATTCTCACGGGCATGATCCTGGGCGTGGCGCGCGTCGCCGGCGAAACCGCGCCCCTCCTCTTTACGGCGCTGAACAACGACTTCTGGGCCAAGTCCCTGAAGCAGCCGACCGCCTCACTGCCGGTGATGATTTACTATCATGCGATCTCCTTGTACGACGATTGGAACCGGCAAGCCTGGGCAGCCGGTCTGGTGCTCCTGGGGATGGTCTTGCTCACCAATATTACCGTCCGTTGGATAATGGGACGGGGCATTTCAGTGCAGAAGGGATAACCCGATTTTATGGACTCGCCTGAATCCGTCGTTCCACAACCTCGCGTCCCGCCGCTGAGCATGTCTCCGATCGAGACCGGCGGCGCGGCGCCGGCCAAACAAACTCCCACGGTCACCAAGATCTCGGTCAAGGCTCTCAACTTCTTCTACGGGAATTTTCACGCGCTGTACGATATCAATATCGACATTCCCGAAAGGCAAATTACCGCGCTCATCGGACCCTCCGGCTGCGGCAAGTCGACGTTCCTGCGCACCCTGAACCGAATCAACGAGATGATCCGGCACGCCCGCGCCGAAGGATCGGTAACGCTGGACGGGGATAATGTGCTGGAGGTGGATGTCACCAGCCTGCGGCGGCGCGTCGGCATGGTGTTTCAACGGCCCAATCCGTTCCCTAAGTCGATTTTCGACAACGTGGCGTACGGCATCCGCGTCAATGGGATGAAAGGCAACGGATCGCTCAAGGATAAAGTCGAGCAGAGCCTGCAGAGGGCCGCCTTGTGGGAGGAAGTGAAGGACAAGCTGCATCAATCGGCCTACGGACTTTCCGGCGGACAACAGCAGCGCCTGTGCATCGCGCGCGCGCTGGCGGTAGATCCGGAAGTGCTACTGCTGGACGAACCGTGTTCGGCGCTCGATCCCATCGCCACCGCCAAGATCGAAGACCTGATGTTCAGCCTGAAAGACCAGTGCACGCAGGTCATCGTGACGCACAACATGCAGCAGGCGGCGCGCGTGGCGGAATTCACGGGGTTCTTCCTGTTGGGCAAGCTGATCGAATTCGACCGCACGGCGGTGATCTTCAAGCGCCCCGCCAAGAAAGAAACCGAAGACTACATCACCGGCCGATTCGGGTAGAAGGAGTTCAGACACGACATGTTGCATTTTCGCGAAGAGCTGGAAGAACTCCAGAGAAAGCTCCTGGAAATGGGCGGATTGGTGGAGGCCGCCATCCACAACAGTATCGATGCCCTGGTGGAGCGGGACGAGGACAAGGCCAAGGAAGTCCTGTGGACCGAGGCGCAGATCAACCAGAAAGAAATCGAAATCGACGACCTGGCTACGCGCCAGTTGGCGCTGTTTCAGCCGATGGCGCGCGACCTCCGCTTTCTGACGTCGGCCATCAAGATGAACAGCGACCTGGAGCGCATGGGCGATCTTGCCGTCAACATCACCGAGGGCGCTCTGCGGCTGATGAACGAGCCGGCGGTGAAGCCGCTGGTGGATATCCCCAAGATGGCTGGGCTCACGGAGACGATGGTGCACAAGGCGCTGGACGCGTTTGCCAAGCGCGATGCCGACCTGGCGCGGCAGGTGCTGCTCTCGGACGACGAAGTGGACCATCTGCGCGACGCTGTGTACGATGAGTTGCTGCTGTTTATGCAGGAAGAGCGCACCACCATCAATCGCAGCGTGTCGCTGATGTTCATCGCGCAAAATCTGGAACGAATCGCGGATCATGCCACGAATATCGCGGAAGATGTGCTGTTCCTGGTGAAAGGCATCGACGTACGCCACCACGCCGAAACCCGGGAATAAGACTTGTAGGGCAGGCTGGCAGTCCGCGGCCGACCGGCAGCCGGCCTCCTGCGAAGACCGCCAGGGCGCCGGAACTGACCCTCAAATTCGATGACTCACGGGGCGGACTACCGGTCCGCCGCAGGCTGCCGGCCTGCCCTGCAATCACCGGCGAGCCCATACGCATCGAGTTTGTGCCAAGCCTTCGGGACCGGCGCGGCCCGATACACGCGGGCAGTTTCTTGCGCCAACGGAAAATCAGCTTCGATTGCACCCGCGCGGAGTTTCCACGCATTTTCGTGCACGAGCTGTTTCACTTCGTCTGGCTGCGCGCGGGCAATGCGAAACGGCGGGACTGGGAGGCCGTGCTCGCGGGAGAGATAAAGGCGCGGGCACGCGGCGAGCTGGGCTGGTCGGCGGAATGGCGCAAGCAGGCGCTCGATGGGCGGGATGCCGGCACACGGACGCGTCGTTGGCGGGAGTATTGCTGCGAGAGCTTCTGCGATACCGCTGCCTGGCTTTATTCCGGAACCCGCCGCCACGCGGAGTTTACGCTGGCTGCCCGATTCCGGGCGGCGCGACGGGCATGGTTTCGCAAGGTCTTGGCGGACAGGGAATTGTCGGTATAATTGAGGCAGGAACCAACCCGTGCTTCGACCGACTCTTTCCTTCGCTTTGCTTGGCGTGGCGGCCGTGGGATCGTTCTTTCTGTTTCACTCGTCGACCCCGCGGGCGGCGCGCGCCGAAAGCGTCAGGCCTTCAGCCGAGCGCAAGCCGGCTCCCGATTTCGCCCTAAAGGACATCAACGGCCAGACGGTCCATCTGTCCGACTACAAAGGCAAGGTGGTGATTCTGGATTTCTGGGCCACCTGGTGCGGACCGT
>Ga0335083_10012065_pt1 | contig 10360 bp, 12 predicted proteins | sample Lox_Sample_42_FD_206716 | JGI IMG/M metagenome (GOLD analysis project Ga0335083, IMG submission 206716) | Soil microbial communities from Loxahatchee National Wildlife Refuge, Florida, United States - Lox_Sample_4.2 | ecosystem: Environmental > Terrestrial > Soil > Wetlands | place: USA... | reverse complement strand
GGCTCGAGATCCTCGTGTAATAAAGGATGTATCGGAATACGGGGCGGCGTAACAACGTGTAAAACTTGCACGGGCAAGGAACCGCACTTGAATATGCTGTCTAACTCCCTCACCTGTGCAAACCGCGCAGCGCCCCTGGTTGTAAAGGGGCACTATCGCAACAGGCAGTCTGAAAAAAGGAGTACAGCATGAATAATCGACATATCCAGACCTTCCTGACGGTCTCGGCCGCGTTCTTTGCCATGAGCGCGCCGCTGCATTCGAACGCCGGCACGAGGAACGGCGAGAATGCGACGACCCGGTGCGCCCAGTACACGCTGAGCGCAAAGGCGGACACGAACGCCATGCCGGCCGCGAAGGCCGAGCGCCAATCCTGATGCCGCGCTGATCCGCGCAGCATTCCATTCATCCGAATCGGCCGCCGGGGTGTGCAGCGGCGGATTCAAAAGACAAAAGGGCGAAGATCGCGTGATCTTCGCCCTTTTTGTTTGCTGCTAGCCGTCTTTCCCGGCAGGGCGGGTGCGTCAGGCCTTGTCCTGCACCACGCCGCGGCGGATCTGGTCGAGCTCGATCGACTCGAACAGCGCCTTGAAGTTGCCTTCGCCGAATCCCTGGTTGCCCTTGCGCTGGATGATCTCGAAGAAGATCGGGCCGATCTGGTTTTCCGTGAAGATCTGCAGCAGCAGGTCTTCGGGTGCGCCATCGATCAGGATCTTGCGCTTCTTCAATTCGTCGAGCGGCTCGCCGTGGTTCGGGATGCGGCGATTCACGAGCTCGTAGTAGGTGTCGACCGTGTCGAGCAGCGCGATGTTCGAGGCACGCAGGCCATCCACGGTGCGGTAGATGTCGCTCGTGCCAAGCGCGATGTGCTGGATGCCTTCGCCGTGATAGGCGTCGAGGTATTCCTGGATCTGGCCGGCCGTCTCGCCGCCTTCCTCGTTGATCGGGATACGGATCTTGCCGCACGGCGAGGTCATCGCCTTCGACTTCACGCCGGTCACCTTGCCTTCGATGTCGAAGTACCGGATTTCGCGGAAGTTGAAGAGGCGTTCGTAGAACTCGGCCCATTCGGCCATGCGGCCGCGATGGACGTTGTGCGTGAGGTGGTCGATATAGGTGAGGCCGTGGCCTACGGGGTTCTGCTCCGCACCTGGAATCGGCTCGAAATCCACGTCGTAGATGCTGATGTCGCCAATGCTGCCCGGCGCGGCGCCGTTCTTGCCGCGCCAGCGGTCGACGAAATAGATCAGCGAGTCGCCAATGCCCTTGATCGCGGGAATGTTCAGCTCCATCGGGCCCGTTTTGTTGTCGAAGCCCCATGCGCCCAGCTCGAGCGCATGCTTGTAGGCCTTGGCGGCGTCTTGCACGCGGAACGCGATCGCGCAGATCGACGGGCCGTGCAGGCGCGCGAAGCGCTGCGCGAACGAATCGGGTTCACCGTTGACGATGAAGTTGATGTCGCCCTGGCGGTAGAGCGTGACGTCCTTGTGGCGATGGCGCGCGACGGCGGTGAAGCCCATGCTCTCGAACAGCTTGCCGAGTGCCTTCGGGTCCGGCGCGGTGTATTCGATGAACTCGAAGCCGTCGGTGCCGACGGGGTTCTCCCAGGTGGGGATGTGCATGCGTGTCTCCTGCTGATGTAGATCAGATTTCGTGCAGAAAGTGTAGTCCGCTGAATTGGGAGAAAACTTGCGAGTTAGGTCTTTATGTCATCGATTTGCGCTATAAACTGCCTCAATAAAATGAGTGGATGGCAGAAAATGGCAAGCATCGAATTGGATGCGATCGACAGGCGAATTCTGGCGATCCTTCAGGAGAATGGCCGGCTCTCGAACCAGGAGATCGCGGAGCGCGTGAACCTCTCGCCGAGCCCTTGCTTGCGGCGCATCCGGCGTCTGGAGGAAAGCGGGGTGATACGCGGCTATGTGGCGCTGCTCGATGCCCAGAAACTCGGGCTCGACTTGCTCGCCTACGTGAACGTGCGGCTCGAAAAGCGTGGCCCCACGGCGGCGGGGCGCGACGGCGTCACGCACGCGGAGCGTTTTCGCGCGGCGGTGCAGACCTGGCCGGAAGTGGTGGCTTGCCACGCCATGACGGGCGACATGGATTTTCTGCTGCGCGTGCAGGTGGAGGACATGGCGCACTTTTCGCGTTTCGTGCAGGACCAGTTGCTGCACCATCCATCGGTGATCGACGTGAAGTCGAGTTTTTCGCTCGACACGTTCAAGGAGACGACGGCCTTGCCGATCCGCTGACGCTGTGCCGCCCAGATGCGAAAAAAGCGGCCGAAGCCGCTTTTTCAGTTCATCAGCCAGCCCTGACGGGCAGGAGTCACGCCGCAACCGCTTGCGGCAGGATCGTCTCGATCAGCTTGCTGGCCTGGCGTGCCTGGCGCTTGAGCGCGTAGTCGAACACCGCAGCCTGCTCCTGGAGCATTTCCGCGATGATGCTGCTCTGGTCGGCCGGCTCGAGTGAGAGGTAGGCATCGGCTTCGCCGTAGGCGTACTCGATCTTCATGCCCGACTTCTTCGCGATGTGCATCATTGTCGAATTGCGCGAGAGGCAATGCATGTAGAGCGTCGTGACGTGGGTGTTGCGGCTGCGGATGGCTGCGCGCTCGAACAGCTTCGAGCCGACGCCCTGGCCGCGGGCGCTTTCCAGCACGGACACGCCGAATTCGGCCGTGCGGCCGTTGCCGTCCGCCGGCAGATACGCCAGATGGCCGACGCCCGTGAGTTGCAACTGGTGGTCGAACACGCCGAACACGGTGTCGCGCGTGAAGTCCATCGAGCGCACGTAGTTCTCGATGACATGATCGGGCGCGGCCTGGCCGAAGCGCAGCAGGCGGTCGTCACGGTCGAGCGCGAGAAAGTGCGTGAGCAAGCGATCGCGGTCGGCCGAAGTGAGCACTCGCACCATGACTGGCACATGACCGGACGTCAACGAGCGGACGGACGACAGGGTCTGCGCGTTGCATTGGGTCGAAAGCGGGTTCATGGTGGGTTCTCCTTAAGATGCGTGCGGCATGATGCGCCGCAAAACGCATTCTAGCGGAAACCCTGGGTATGGGCTAGGGAAAACCCGGAGTGAGAATTTGAGTGTTGTACCTAATTAATCAAGGCGCAATTTTAAGCCATTGATTTTTAATGATTATTCTAAGTGGGTAACTTGACGCGGCAACTGTTGTCTCCATGTGTCATGCTGCATCGCGTCAATTTGACCCGAAATTTCCGCGCGCTCAGGCGCCCTTCAGACCATGATCGACCACGGCGATCACCTGCTCCGCGAAATCGCGATACCCCATGCGGCCACCAGGCTTGAGCCATGTAAACGTCCAGTTGATCATGCCGAACACCATCATCGTCAGCGCGGTCTGATTCTCGGTTGTCACCCGCCCCGGATAGGCGCGCGCGAGCTGGCGCGTGAAGGCGGCGACCACGTCGCGCTGGCGGTTCAATACGATTTCGCGCTGGGCATCCACGAGATATTTGACGTCGTTCAGCAGCGCCACGTGGCGGCTGTGCGAGGTCTCGTACTCCGCGAGAAACGCACGGATCAGCTCTGCGAAGCTCTCGCGCTCGTCGAGTCCGCGCCGCTGGCTCGCGCCTTCCACCTCCGCGATGATCAGCATGAGCCGCTTCGTGTAGCGGTCGAGCAAATCGAAGAGGATCGCTTCCTTGCTCTCGTAATAGTGATACAGCCGCGCCTTCGAGGTGCCGCTCGCGGCCGCGAGGTCCGACATCGAGGTGCTTGGGTAGCTCGTTTGCGCGAACTTGGCGGCGGCGAGTTCGAGGATCTGATCGCGTTGGGTTTCGTGGTCGGGCGCTCGGGTGCGTGCCATGGTGATTCAGCGGGGGAGGGAAAGGTGCGTGGCGGTTAGCGGGAGAGGCGGGCGCGTGGCGCGCGCGGCTGCTGCGACGGGCGCACAGGCGGCGCACATGTCGTCGCGCAGACGCAACGCGTCGGCTGCGGCCAGCTCGCGCAGTCGCCACAGCACGACCGGCTCGCCGACCGTGAATCCCGCGCCGCCGCGCGTGAGCGCCGTACCGAGCGCGTCGCTCGCGAGCCATGATGTGTCCGCCGAAGTGGTTTCGTGTGTGGCGAGCACGTCGAGAATCAGCGTGTCGAGATCGCTCCACGAGCCGCTCGTGAACGTGTTGTCGCGCCAGCGACGCGTCTCGCCGTTGGCGAACTTGGCTTCCTGCCACTCGAGCGCGAGGCGCGTGATGCGCAGCACCGAGATCGGCGCGGCGTCGGGGAGCCTGGCCGTGAGGCGGATTGCGGCGTTCGGGCCCGAAATTTCATCCGCGGCGAGGCGCACCTCGTTCAATCGCTGCGGCACGTTGCGCAACCGGTAGCAGACGCGCCGCAGTGCAAGCTGGTGCGCCGCGTCGTTGGAGTGCCAGATCACCACGTGGGCATCGACGGCCTCGAGAGCGTTCAGCTCCGCGCACTCGTCGCGTGCGAGCGTGGGCGGCACGCCGCCAAGGCGCTCCCAGAAGTTGGTGCGCTGCGCGAGGCCCGGGCCGCCGGGCTCGTCGATGTCGCGAAGCGGGCCGACCGTCAGTTCGTCGCGCAAGGCGATCACGTGGTCCGAGTGATCGTCGGCGGGGCGGCCTGCTCGTTCGAGAGCCTCGCGTAGCGCCGCCGCGGCCGGTTCGCCGTAAATGAGGTGAATCGTGGTCATCGACAACTCGTTGCGTTCACGATGAACGCCTGAAAGCCCGAAGGTGCGCAAAAAACAAAAGGAGCCGCCCGCAGGTGTTGCAGCGCTGCGCTGCAACACCTGCGGGCGGCCCCTAGTGTAAGCGGATAGCCTGTAGGCCGAAAGCGTGCTGTTGCTCTAACGCTCGTCGAAGCTCACGACCACTCGCTCGCTGACCGGATGGCATTGGCAGGTGAGGACGAAACCGTCCTTCACTTCCTGCTCCTCAAGCGTGTAGTTCTTGTCCATCTTCACTTCGCCCTCGAGCACTTTGGCGCGGCAGGTGCAGCACACGCCACCCTTGCAGGCGTACGGGAGCGCGAGACCCGCCTTCAGGCCGACGTCGAGCAGGCTCACGCCCTCGTACGGCAGACGCATCTTGCGCTTCTTGCCGTCGATCACGATCTCGAGATCGGCTGCCGGCGTGCTTTCGGTGATTTCGATCGGCGGCACGCCAGCCTGCGGCAACGGCGAGCCGAAGCGCTCGACGTGCACGTTCCGCGACGGCACGCCCGCCTCCTTGAGCGCAGCTTCGGCGGCGTCCATCATCGGGCCGGGGCCGCAGATGAAGGCTTCGTCGATTTCGTCGGCTGGCAGCAGCGTCTGGAGGAACTCGGCGCACTTGGCCTGATCGAGCACACCGTTGAAGAGTTCGACGTCCTGGAGGTCGTCGGAAAGCACGTGATAGAGGCGCAGGCGATCCATGAACCGGTTCTTCAGATCCTCCAGCTCTTCGGCGAACATGATCGCGTCGACGCTGCGGTTGCCGTAGACCAGCGTGAACGCGCTGCGCGGCTCCATTTCGAGCGTCGTCTTGATGATCGCGAGCACGGGCGTGATGCCCGAACCGCCCGAAAACGCCACGTAATGCTTGCCGTGCTCGGCGTTCAGGTGCGTGAAGAAGCGGCCGTCGGGCGTCATCACGTCGATTTCGTGGCCCGGTGCGAGCTGCTCGAACGCAAAGTTCGAAAAGCGTCCGCCGCGCACGCGCTTGATGCCGATGCGCAGTTCGCCGTCACGGTCGTAGTCGGTCACGCCGACGCAGATCGAGTAAGAACGGCGCGTTTCTTCGCCGTCGATGTGGGTCTTGAGCGTGACGAACTGCCCTTGCGTGAAGCGATACGCATCGCGGAGCTCGGGCGGGATCTCGAAGGCGACGGAGACCGCGTCGGCGGTTTCGGGCCGCACTTCGCGGATGCGCAACGAATGAAATTGCGGAGTGGCCATATCAGTACGGTTTGAAGTAGTCGAAGGGTTCGCGGCAATCGATGCAGCGGTAGAGCGCCTTGCACGCGGTCGAGCCGAACTGCGCGAGGCGCTCGGTGTGCTTCGAGCCGCAGTGCGGGCAGGCGGGCACGGGCAGCGACTTCGGCATGAAGGTGATCGGCTGTTCGCCGGCCGGCGCGTGACTTCCGCAGTTGCCTGTGGGAGGCGCGATACCGTAGGCGCGCAGCTTCTCGCGTGCCTCGTCGGTGATCCAGTCGGTGGTCCACGCGGGCGTCAGGGTTGTCGCGATGCGGTATGGCGCGAGTTCGGCGGCGTCGAGCGCGTGTGCGACGTCTTCCGCAATCTGCGACATGGCCGGACAGCCCGAGTAGGTCGGAGTGATGACCACTTCGATCTGGCCGTCGGCCGTGCGGCGCACCTCGCGCAGGATGCCGAGTTCGCGGATCGACACGACCGGAATCTCCGGATCGGGGACCGCTTCGAGCACCTCCCACGCGCGTTCGAGCGCATGATCTGCCGTTGCTTGCATCGTGACTTCCTCTATTTCCTGCCTGGGGGACCACTTAGGGGACCACTTGGCGGACCACTGCGGGGACCAATGAGTGGGCTTACCAGCGTGCGCCCGGATGCTGGCGCGCGAGGCTCTGCATTTCGGCGAGCACGAAGCCCATGTGTTCCGAGTGTTCACCGAGCTTGCCGGTCGTGACGTGTTTCACCGGCGCGGGCAGCGTGAGCGTGGCTTCCTCGAGCGCGGCTTCCACGTCGGTGCGCCAGGCGGCTTCGAGCTGCGCGGCGAGTGGCGCAATGCCGGCTTCGGCAACGGCCGCTTCGACGGCGTCGGTGGTGAAGAATTCGCGCGTGTATGGCATCAGCCAGTCGAGCGCGGCCTGGGCGCGGCGATGCGATTCGTCCGTGCCGTCGCCGAAGCGGACCAGCCATTCGCGCGCGTGGTGCACGTGATAGCGCGTTTCCTTGATCGAACGCTCGGCGATCGCGGCCAGCTGCGGATCGGCGGAGCGCAGCAGCGCCGTCCAGAGATGCGCCATGAGCGTCGCGTAGAGGAAGTTGCGCACGATCGTCACGGCGTAGTCGTTGGACGAATGCGTCGTGCCGACGAGCGGGCCGAAGTGCGGCAGCTCGGCAAGCGTGTAATTCGCGAATTCGCGCTCGGCGCGGAAATAGGCGTAGTCGTCCTCGGTGCGTTCGCGGCCGGTCAGCGCCTTTTCGAGCGTGGCGGCGTGCGTGTAGAGCAGCCGCGCCTGACCGATCAGGTCGAGGCTCATGTTGGCGAGCGCGATGTCTTCTTCGAGGATAGGGCCGTGGCCGCACCATTCCGTATTGCGCTGACCGAGGATCAGCGCCGTATCGGCGAGGCGCAGCACGTACGCGAGATGTTCGGGCGTGGGCGTCGTCATGTTGCGCTCTTACATGTGGTTGACTTCATCGGGCAGCGTGTAGAACGTTGGATGGCGATAGATCTTGTCGCCGGCCGGTTCGAAGAGCTCGGCCTTCTCGTTCGGATCCGACGCCGTGATCGCCGACGACGGCACCACCCAGATGCTCACGCCTTCCTGACGGCGCGTATAGACGTCGCGCGCCATGCGCAGCGCCATCGTGGCGTCAGCGGCGTGCAGGCTGCCGCAATGCTTGTGGTCGAGGCCCTGTTTGCTGCGCACGAACACTTCCCAGATCGGCCATTCCTTGTTCATTCCGGATCTCCTTCTTTCCTGTGTCGACTGGAGTTAGCGCTTCGGTGCTGACTCCGGTTCCATTTGCTGTGGATTACGCGGCGTGCCTGGCGGCGCGCTGACGTTGCTTTTCGTTGTGGGCGAGGGCGGCTTCGCGCACCCACGCGCCTTCGTCGTGCGCCTTCACGCGCGTTCCGAGACGCTCGCGGTTGCACGGACCGTCGCCGTTGACGACGCGCCAGAATTCTTCCCAGTCGATCGCTCCGTAGTCGTAGTGGCCGCGGCCCTCGTTCCATTTGAGGTCCGGGTCGGGCAGCATCACGCCCAGCACCTTGGCCTGCTCGACCGTGGCATCGACGAACTTCTGGCGCAGGTCGTCGTTAGAGATCCGCTTGATCCCCCACTTTGACGACTGGTTGCTGTGGACCGAATCGGCGTCGCTCGGGCCGAACATCATCAGCACCGGCCACCACCAGCGGTCCACGGCCTGCTGGACCAGCTCGCGCTGCGCGTCGGTGCCTTGCATCATCGCGAGCAAGGCATCGAAGCCCTGACGCTGGTGGAACGACTCTTCCTTGCAGATGCGGATCATGGCGCGCGCGTACGGGCCATAGGTGCAGCGGCACAGCGGAATCTGGTTCATGATCGCGGCGCCGTCCACGAGCCAGCCGATCACGCCGACGTCCGCCCAGGTGGGCGTCGGGTAATTGAAGATGCTCGAGTACTTGGCCTTGCCGGCGTGCAGCGCGTCGATCAGCTGGTCGCGCGAGACACCGAGCGTTTCCGCTGCGCTATAGAGATAGAGGCCGTGGCCTGCTTCGTCCTGGACCTTCGCAATCAAAATCGCCTTGCGCTTGAGGCTCGGGGCGCGCGAGATCCAGTTGCCTTCGGGCAGCATGCCAACCACTTCCGAGTGCGCGTGCTGCGAAATCTGGCGTACAAGCGTCTTGCGATAGGCTTCGGGCATCCAGTCCTGCGGCTCGATCTTGCCGTCGGCTGCCATCACGGCGTCGAACTGGGCCTGCTCAGGCGAGGCGGCCTCCGCATCGAGCGGGGCAACGTTGCCGGGGATGTCGAGGGATTGCGTGTACATGAAGACGCTCTCGTCGAAGTTGGGTATGGTGCGCAGTATAAACCAACCGACCGGTCGGTAAATGAATATTTTGAGGTGACGCAAAAAGAGACAGAGTGATGGTCGAGTTTTAGTGGACCGGCGGCGGGATTGCATGGGGTTTGCCCAAGCGAAGCAAGCTGGCGACTTGTCAGGCGGATGGAAGGCTGCGCAGCGGGCCATGGGGCACAATGGCCGTTTGCCCGCGCACTGGTTTTCCGGATGAAGATTTCTTTTGCTCCTCTCGCGGCCGCGGCCGCTGTGTTCGTTTCGCTTGGCGGCGCGTCGCCGGCGTTTGCACAACAACCGTCAGGCTCCTGGGTCACGAGTTGGGCCACGGCGCTCCAGTCGATTCCCCAGCGAGACTCGCTTCCGGCGCTCTATCGTGCGCCCGAAGTTGCAGGGCGCACCGTTCGTCAGATCGTGTATCCGACGCTCGGCGGCACGCTCGCGCGCGTGCACGTCAGCAATCTCTATGGACGCACACCGCTCGTGATCGAGGCGATGGCGATCGCGCCTTCTGCCGGTGGCGCGGCGGCGAGCGAAGCGGGCATGGTGCGGGTGACCTTCGGCGGCCGCGCGCAGGTGTCGGTGCCGCCTGGCGCGGCGCTCGATAGCGACCCGGTGCACACCGATCTCAAGGCGGGTGCACCGTACGCCATCAGTTCTTATATGGGACCTGAGCAAACGATGGTGGCCTGGCATCGCGTGGCGAGTCAGGTGAACTATGTCTCGCGTCCAGGTAGTCACGTCGCGGATGCGTCGAGTGGTGCGTTTACCGAGCGCTTCACCCAGTATGCCTGGGTGACTGGACTGGCGGTCGAGGCCCCGGGAGCGTCGACGGTGGCTGCGATCGGCGACTCCATTACCGACGGCATGCGCTCCACGCTCAATCAGAACCGCCGCTGGCCGGACGCATTGGCGCGCCGTATTGCGCAGTCGCAGCGCGCGGATCTTGCCGTGATCGATCTCGGGGTCAGCGGCAACCGGCTGCTCAGCGATTCGCCGTGCTACGGCGAGGCGCTCGAGCGGCGGTTCGGGCGCGACGCGCTGGGCCACGCGGGCGTGCGGACTGTGGTGCTGCTCATCGGCATCAACGACATCAATTTCCAGTCGATGCCGGCGCGCTCGGGCCTCGACTGTGACTATCCTCATACGCACGTGGACGCGAACGATCTGATCGCGGGCTACCGGCGAGTGGTCGCGCAGGCGCACGGGCGCGGCGTGCGCATCTTCGGTGCGACGCTGACGCCGGCGTCGTTACCGCCTGAACGCGAGGCGATCCGCACCGCGGTCAACCAGTGGATCCGGACGAGCGGCGTATTCGATGGCGTGGTTGACTTCGACGCGGCGCTGCGCGACCCGGCTGATCCGGTGCGCCTACGCCGTGGATACGACAGCGGCGATCACATCCACCCGAGCGATGCGGGCTACGCGGCGATGGCCGATGCGGTGCCGCTGGCGGCTATCGCCGGGAAGTAAGGAAAATTTCCGCCTGTCATCTTGCGGAGCGGCTGCTGGGGCGCTAAGATTCGCCCCCTTCGCAGTTCGATGTCAGTGATGTCCGACACGCGAAGGCCGCCGCGGAAACCGGCGGGGGCCTTGATCAGCAGCTTTTCAGCGGTGACG
>Ga0335083_10012063_pt1 | contig 10361 bp, 9 predicted proteins | sample Lox_Sample_42_FD_206716 | JGI IMG/M metagenome (GOLD analysis project Ga0335083, IMG submission 206716) | Soil microbial communities from Loxahatchee National Wildlife Refuge, Florida, United States - Lox_Sample_4.2 | ecosystem: Environmental > Terrestrial > Soil > Wetlands | place: USA: Florida... | reverse complement strand
GACCGGGTGGTGGTCATGTCGCCGCGCCCCGGCCGGATCGCCCGTGTGATCACGGTGGACCTGCCCCGGCCGCGCACGATGGACCTCGAGTTCGACCCGCGTTTCAAGGCCCACAGCGACGAGGTGCGGGGCCTGATCTTCTCGGGGCGCAAGGAGCGCCCGTGACCGCGCTCCGGCGCCTGCTCGGCGAGACCCTGATCCCCGTCGCCACGCTGCTCGGCACGCTGGCGGTGTGGGAGGTGGCGACCCGAGCCTTCCGCGTCCCGCGCTTCATCATGCCCGCGCCGTCGGCCATCCTGGGCGAGGGCTGGGAGTGGCGCTATCGCTTCATCGGCCACACCTGGGTGACGCTCTACGAGACGCTCGGCGGCTTCGCGCTCTCGATGGTCGTGGGCGTGCCACTCGCCGTGCTCATCGTGTACTCCCCGACCCTACGCCGTGGAATCTACCCGTTGATAATCCTGGCCCAGTCGGTGCCCAAGATCGCGATCGCCCCGGTCCTGCTGCTGGTCCTGGGCTACGGCGAGATTCCCAAGATGGTGGTCGCCTTCCTCGTCGCGTTCTTTCCGGTGGTGGTGGACACCGCCACCGGCCTGGCCGCCACGCCGCCCGAGCTGCTCGATCTGAGCCGCTCCTATCGGGCGAGCCCCTTCAAGACGTTTCTCAAGGTGCGGCTGCCCATGGCCCTGCCCTTCATCTTCGCGGGCGCCAAGGTGGCGATCACGCTCTCGGTCATCGGCGCGGTGGTGGGCGAGTTCGTCGGCTCCGACAAGGGGCTCGGCTACGTGATCCTCTCGTCGACCTCGTACTGGAAGACCGAGGTGGCCTTCAGCGCGATGATCCTGCTCTCGCTGATGGCCATCGTGCTGTTCGCCGCGGTGTCCCTGGTGGAGCGGGTCGTGTGCCCCTGGGTCAATCCGGAGTCGGAGAGCTGATCAGCCAGTCGAGGATCCGCGGGTTCTCGTCCCGCGGGTACGTGTGCGAGAGGTCCTCGATCTCGCGGTAGACGACCCGGGCCCCCGCCGCCTCCAGCGCCTGCCGGCCCATCCGCGCGGTCTCCACCGGGAACATCCAGTCGAGCGCGCCGTGGATCATGTAGACGGGTCGCCCGCGGGCGGCCTCGATGCCGCCCCGGGCGAGCAGGAACGGGTGGAGCACGCCGCAGGCCGGGGCCAGATGCGTGAAGGGCATGCCGTCGGCGAGACCGCACAGCAGCGCGTAGGTGGCGCCGTCCGACATCCCGGTCAGCAGCACACGCGAGCGGTCCACCCGGTAGGTCGTCGCGATCTCCTCCACCGCGGCCGCCAGGCGCGGGGCGTCGATGTCCTCGCCGCCCATGATGGACCACGTGCGGTCCTGTGCGGTCGGCGACAGCAGGAGGGCGCCGCGCGCACGCGCCTCCCGGAGCCAGCTCCAGAGGAAATCGCGCCCGTGCCCGCTGCCCCCGTGCAGGGCGACGATCAGCGGCGGGGGCAGCGGCGGGGGCAGCTGCGCGGGCGCGCCGGGATCCCACGTCTCGGGCACGTAGAGCGAGAGGCCCCCCCGCGCGCCCCGCTCGTTGCGGGCATGCAGCACGCCGACGCGGGCGCCGTCCTCGCGGAGCGCGGACGCGCGGAGCCGCGCGACCAGCACATCGTCGTCGCGCCGCCCCGGCTCGAGAAACCACCGGCTCACCGGATCCAGGACCGGCCCCAGCGGATACAGCGCCTCCTGCAGCGGGGCGAAGCGGCGCAGTGCGCGGTAGAGCCCGATGGGCTCGCCCGTCTCCGCCGCGCGCGCGAACGCCTCGATCAGCTCGAGCGCCTGCCGCGTGACCGTCACCAGCCGCTCGCGGAGCAGGCGCAGGTCGTCGGGCCACTCCGCCGCCTCGAGCGCGCGGAGAGGGCCGGCGAGCTGCTCGGCGTGCGGGTTGAGTCGCGCCGCGAGCTTCGGCGCGCTCGGCGGGAAGAGATACCGCTGCACCCACTCCACCCGATCGAGGGTTGCGAGGAGGGTCGACAGCAGCAGGCCCAGAGCCTCGGCCGCGGCCGGGGAGAGCGTCATGCCCTACGAGGCGGACCCGAGCCGGCGGTCGAGGAAGGCCCGGAGGGCCCGGCCGCAGGCCGCCCCGTGCGAGCAGGGCAGCCCGTGACGTGCGTCAGCCCAGACCAGCAGCTGCGAGCCCGGAATCGCCGCGTGCATCTCCTCCATCACGGTCAGCGGGACGAACGGGCTCCGGGCGGGCGCGAGCAGGAGCGTGGGGACCCGGATGCGGCCGAGCGCCGGCGTGAGATCGGTGCGGATCAGCAGGTCGGCGAGGTCGAGGACGGAGTCCGGCGAGGCCTCGGCCTGCACGCGCTCGAACCATCGCCACTGCCCAGCCGAGACGCGCTCACGATCCAGACGCAGTGGCGTCATCATCTCGGCCCAGGCCGCCATCCCGCGCGTCCGGATGAACTCGCGCCACTCGCGCGCCCGCTGGACCGAGCCCCCGCGGTGCGAGGCGTTGGACGCGGTCACGCTCAGCAGGCCCGCCGGCCGGTGGCTCGCGAGCAGCAGCCCCACGGTGCCGCCCAGCGACTCGCCCACGAAGTGGAAGCCCTCACCGCCCGCGGCGCGCGCCACCGCGAGGACGTCCTCGACCAGGCCGTCGAGGGACCAGGGGTAGCCGGGGCCGGGCACTGCGGAGCGGCCGAAGCCGAGCGTGTCGAAGCGCGCGATGCGGTAACGATCCACGAGCGCGGGCAGCCAGTCGGCCCAGATGTCGGCGGTGGCACCAATGCCGTGATGGAACACGACGAGCGGGACCTCGCCCGCCCGCGGCGGCGTCACGTCGATGACCTCGAAGTGCAGCGCGCCGCCGGGACGCTCGAGCGTGCCGTTCACGCTCCGAGCATACCCTGCCCCGGGCTCACGCGCGCGGGCGGCCCGACCCGACTAGCGCTCCCGGCACTTCTCCGGATGGACCGCGTCGAGCCTCCTGAAGGAGGCGGGCTTCAGGCTCGACTCCCCGATCCGGCGATAGGCATCCCACCGCCGCCTGGTCTCCCGCTGCTCCTCGCTCAATGCCGGCTTTCCGACCCCGGTCGGCCCGACCCAGACGGCCGCGTCCCGATGGCGAGCGGGCACGTCCAGCTTGTACTGCGTGACCCGGCTCACGCCCTTGTCATCCGTGTACCGGTACTGAGCGTGGGCCTGGCCCGCCACGAGCACGACACCCGCGCAGAGCCCGACCACGATCACGAACCGAATCATCGTCGTTCCTCCCTGGCCGCCCCGGCGGCGCGACACCCGCGGCATAGTCCCCCGCCGCATACTCCCCCATCGCATACTTCATTGTCCCGCCGAACGAATTAACGCAGGGGCGCGAATTGGCCCCCCGCCCTGCAGTACAATGCGGAGCGACATGACCAGCGCGTTACCGCTCGAGGGCCTCCGGGTCCTCGAGCTGGGCCACATCATCGCGGGGCCCTCGGCGGGGCTCCTGCTCGCCGACCTCGGCGCCGACGTGATCAAGGTCGAGCGGCCGGGCGAGGGCGATCAGTCGCGCACGATGCCGGCGGGCACCTCCGCCAACTTCCACTTCCTGAACCGCAACAAGCGCTCGATCGCGATCGATCTCAAAGGCGCGGCGGAAGGTCGCGCGCTCTTCCTGCGCCTGGTCGCCGCCTCCGATATCGTGATCGACAACTTCGCCTACGGCGCCGTCGAGAGCCTGGGCCTCGGCTACGACGTGCTGGCCCGCACCAACCCCGGCATCATCTACCTCGCGCTCAAGGGCTTCCTGCCCGGGCCCTACGAGGCCCGGCCGTTCCTGGACGAGCTGGCCCAGATGTCGGCCGGACTGGCGTTCATGACGGGCCCGCGCGGCCAGCCGCTGCGCGCCGGCGCGTCGATCGTCGACGTGGGCGCGGCCGCCTACGGCGTGATCGCGGTGCTCGCCGCGCTCCAGCAGCGCGCGCGGACCGGCCGCGGCCAGCAGATCACCTCCGGCCTCTTCGAGACCACCGTGTTCTGGGTGGGCCAGTGGCTCGCCCAGCACGCGGCCACCGGGGAGCCGTCGGTGCCGATGCCGGAGATCCGCCAGGGTACGCGCATGGGCTGGGGCGTCTACCAGCTCTTCACGGCGGCGGACGGCGAGCAGATCTTCATCGGCATCACCTCCAACGGCCACTGGGAGCGCTTCTGCAAGGAGTTCGCGCTCACCGAGCTGCTCGCCGACGAGCGGCTCGCCGACAACGCCCGGCGAGTGGCCGCGCGCGACTGGCTGCCCGGCCGGATCCAGGAGGCGATGGGCCGGTACCCGAGCGCCGAGCTCTCCGAGCGGCTGGAGCGCGCGAAGGTACCGTTCGCGCCGCTGCGGCGGCCCGACCAGCTCGTGGACGACCCGCACCTGAACGCGGCCGGCCAGTTCATCGACACGCCGCTGCCGGGGCGTGGCACCGCCAAGCTGCCGAAGCTGCCGGTGCACAGCAGCGCCTTCGGGATGGAGCTGAGGCGCCCCGCCCCCCACCTGGGCGAGCACACCCGCGAGGTCCTGCAAGAGCTGGGCATCCCCAAGGACGAGATCGACGCGCTGGCGTCACGGAGGGTCATCGGATGAGCGACATGCCGACACACGTCACGATCAAGGAAGTGGGCCCGCGCGAGGGCTTCCAGTTCGAGAAGGGACCGATCACCCTCGAGCAGAAGATCAGCCTGGTGGACGCCCTGTCCGATACCGGGGTGCCCACCATCGAGTTCACCTCGTTCGTGAGCCCGAAGTGGGTGCCCCAGATGGCCGACGCCGAGCAGATGGTGGCCGGGATCAAGCACGCGCCCGGCGTGGCCTACGAGGCGATCTGGCTCAACGAGGCCGGCCTCGCGCGGGCCGCCCTGCTGCGGGAGTCGCTCGCGCTGCGACCGATGTTCGGGGTGGCGGCCAGCGACGTGTTCATGCGCAAGAACACCAACCGCAGCGTGGACGAGAAGATCGACGAGCTGCCCGGCTGGACGGCCCGCTACCAGGCTCTCGGCATGGACTGGATCGACGCGGGCGTGATGGCCGCGTTCGGCTGCAACTACGAGGGCGACGTCGAGCCGGCGCGCGTGGTCTCGGTGCTCGCGAAGGTCGAGGAGCGCGCGGCCGCGTGCGGCTCGCGACTCGGCGGCATCGGCCTGGCCGACACCATGGGCTGGGCCAACCCGCGGCAGATCAAGCGGCTGGTGGGCGCGGTGCGCGCGCGCTGGCCCGAGGTGCCGGTGAGGCTCCATCTCCACGACACCCGCGCGCTCGCCATCGCCAACGTGGTGGCCGCGCTCGAGATGGGCGTGGACCGCTTCGACAGCGCGGTCGCGGGCCTGGGCGGCTGCCCGTTCGCGGCCCACAAGGGCGCCGCGGGCAACGTGACCACCGAGGACCTGGTCTTCCTCTGCCAGGAGCTGGGGGTCGAGACCGGCATCGATCTCGACGCGATGATCGAGGCGGGGCAGCTCGCCGAGCGGGTCGTCGGCCATCCCCTGCCCGGCAAGCTCAAGTCCGGCGGCAACCTCGAGAAGTACCGGGCCCGCGCCCGGGCCGCCGCCCAGGCCTAGACTCGACGCCCCACATGGCCCGCCGTGTCGTCGTCATCAGCATCGACGGCTTCGCGGCGTTCTACTGGGGGGACCCGCAGGCGCGCCTGCCCCACCTGCGTCGGCTCGCCGATCGGGGCGCGATCGCCTCCTCGATGGAGACCGTGTTCCCGAGCACCACATGGCCGACCCACGTGAGCATGGTGACCGGGGTGAGCCCGAGCGTGCACGGGGTGGTCGCCAACCACATCCTGAACCGGCGGACGCGGAGCGCCGAGGATCTCACCGGCGACCCGATCTACGACGCGCCCACGCTGCTGCGCGCGCCCACCGTCTACGACCTCGCCCACCGGGCCGGGCTCCGCACCGCGGCCATCGACTGGCCGGCCACCCGAAACGCCACCACGCTCGACTTCAACCTGCCCTTCTTCAAGGACCAGCGAGTGTTCGAGACCCAAACCCCGCGCGCGGTGTGGGACGAGCTGTCCGCGCTCGGCTACCCGATGCACCGCCAGGGCGAGTGGGCGTTGCTGCCCAAGCGCTTCTACAAGGACGAGATGGTCGGCGGCGTCGCCGCCCACGTGGCGCGCCGGCACGAGCCGACGCTGCTGCTGCTCCACTTCCTCTGCGTCGACAGCTTCCAGCACCTCTACGGGCCCCGGAGCCCCGAGGCCTACTGGGCGCTCGAGTACGTGGACGGCCTGATCGGGCGCTTCGTGGCCGCCCTGGGCGACCCGCGGCTCGACGACACCACCGTCTTCGTGGTCTCCGACCACGGCTTCCTGCCCTCGGATCGCGAGATCCGGCCCAACGTCCGGCTACGCAAGCTGGGAGCGGAGCGGCAGGCGCGCTTCGTGATGAACCACGGTGCGGGCGCGCTCTATCGCCTGGACGCGGATCCGGCCGCGATCGACCAGCTCGCGCGCGAGATCGCGCGGATGGAGGGGGTGAGCGGCATGTGGCCGGCCGCCGAGTACGCGAGCATCGGCCTGCCTGCGCCGGGCGACCACCACCAGGTGGCCGACGTCATGTTCGAGGCCGCGCCCGGTTACTCCTACGGCGACGCCGCCGACGGCGACGACGAGCACGGGACCCCCAAGTATCGCGGCACGCACGGCCAGCGCCCGATCTACGCCGACAACGCGGCCTTCTTCCTGGCCGCCGGCGCCGGAATCCGCCGCGCGGTACCCCTCGGGGCCATCCGCAGCCGCGACGTGGCGCCCACCGTCGCGGCCACGCTCGGCCTGCGCATGAACGGCGTCGAGGGCGCCATCCTCGGCCGCGCCCTCGCGTAGCGCGGCCGGGGGCCCCGACCCCGCTACGCCCGATTCAGCTTGAAGTTGAAGCGGCGCAGCTCGAACTGCTGGTTCGGGTTCGGCGTGAACTCGACGTACTTCTGCAGGCCGTAGTCCTCGTAGGGCTGGATCACGGGTATCCACGGCAGGTACTCGAGGAAGGTCTTGGTCATCTCCCGGTAGGCCTGCCCACGGAACCGCTCGTCCACGCTGAACCGCGCCGCGTTGCCCAGCTCGTCCCAGCGCGCGTCGCGCCAGTAGTCCATCGGCCCGCCGGGGCCGAGCAGGCGCCACATCATGCCGTCGGGATCGCCGAGCGTCGACGTCGGGTCCGACCACCACACGCCCTTGAAGCTCTTCTCGCGACCCTTCTGGGCCCGCACCGAGTACTCGATCACCTCGACCTTCACGTTGACGCCCACGTCGCGCCACATCGCCGCGATGGCCTCGGACATGGCCTTGTCCTGGGAGACGTAGGCCACCGTGGTCTCGATGAAGATCTCCTCGTTCTTGTAGCCCGCCTTCTTCAGGAGGTCGCGCGCCTCGCCCGGCCGGTAGACGAGCGCAGGCAAGCTGGCGTCGTAGTGGTTGTCGCCCTTGGCGATCGGGCCGTTGGGCACGATGCCGCGCCCCCGCCACAGCTCCTTCACGATCGCCTCCCGGTCGATGGCCAACGACAGCGCCTGCTTCACCAGCGGGTTGTCGAGCGGCGGCCGCTTGCTGTTGACCCCGAACACGTACAGCCCCGCGTAGAGCGCCCCCGCCACCCGGGTGGTGGCGTTGCCGGCCACGCGCTCGCCCTGATCGGGCGGGAGCTGGGTGATGACGTCCACCTCGCCCTTGAGCAGGGCCGCGATCCGCGGCGCCGTCTCCGGGATCGGCCGCATGATCCACTGGTCCACCGCGATCTGCCCGCCCCAGTAGTCCGGGTTGGCGTCGAAGATCGCCTTGTCGTCCTTCACCCAGGAGGTGAAGCGGATCGGCCCGGTGCCGACCGGCTTGGCGTTGAACGTGTCGTTGCCGACCGACTCCAGGTACTTCTTGGGCACGATCTGGCCACCGTAGAAGGCCAGCCGGGCCGGCAGCAACGGATCCGGCTTCTTGGTCGTGATCACCAGGGTGTACGGGTCCGGCGCGTCGATGCGCTCGATGGTGGAGAGCGCGGTCGCCACCATGGTCTTCGCCGCCGGGTCGTACGTGCGCTCGATGCTGAACTTGGCATCCGCGGAGGTGAACGCGTCGCCGTTGTGGAACTTCACGCCCTGCCGCAGCTTGAAGCGCCAGGTGGTCGGCGCCTCCAGCTTCCACTCGGTGGCGAGCCCCGGATACAGCTTGCCGTCCGGATGGCGGCTCGTCAGGTTGTCGAACAGGTTGAACGACACCCGGATGTCGTTCGAGGACGTGCTGAAGTGGGGGTCGAAGCGCGCGATGTCACCGCCCTGGGCGGTCACCAGCTCCTTCTTCTGGGTGGTCTGGGCCTGGGCGGGCATGGCCTGGGCCAGGGTCGAGGCAATGCCGGCCGCGGCCGCGCCTTTGAGCAGATCCCTTCGGGTAACATCCCGGGTGACGTTCATCGAGGCCTCCCTGTTTGGTCCAACACTGATCCGTGTGCGGATGGTCATAGGGGCAGAGCGGTCGATTGTCAATGAGGATTTAAGGCGGGATTTCGGGCGCACCCCCCCGCGGGGAAGTGCTAGGCTCAGCACCCATGGCACAGACCAAACGTCCCACCCGCACCCGCAAGACCGTCAAGAAACCGCCAGCGAGCCCGGCCAAGCGCCGGAACCCGCCGCCGCCCGCACCCGCCGCCGAGCCCGCGCCCACCCTGCCTGCGGTGCGCACCGCCACGCCCGAGCGCGCCTTCGCCGCGCGAGTCCGCCCCCTCGCTCCGCCGCCGCCCCTGCCGAGCGGCCGCCGGGCGATCTTCGTCGACGTCGAGAACTCGAGCCGCGCGGACCACATCAGCCGCGTGCTCGATCACCTCGCCATCGACCGTCACGACCGCCGGGTCGAGCTGATCGCGGTCGGCAACTGGCGCGTGATCGGGGCGGACAGCGCCCGCCTCCTGGCCCGGCGCGGCGCCCACCTCGTCCACAGCGCGCCGTCCACCGGCGTGCGCGACTGGAGCGACCTCCGCATCGCGGTCAGCGCCGGCGTCTGGCTCGGCAGCGCGCGGCCCGGCGACCTCATCGAGATCATCTCGGACGACCGCGCCTTCGACGCGGTCGGCGACGTGGCCGCCGTGCTGGGCGTGGAGTATCGCCGTCTCTCCCACCGCGGCCTCAGCGGCCTGGCCGCCGCCGAGGAGCCGGCCCAGGCGGAGGCACCGGCGCCCCGTGAGGGCCGCGGCCGCCGGGGTGGGCGCGGCCGGCGGCGCGGCCGCGGGCGCGGCGACCACGGCGGGCGCGCACCGATGCCGTCCCGCCCCGTCCCGCATCATGCGCCCGCGCGGCCGGCCGAGCCGGCCCGCGCGCCGGCCCCCGAGACCGGGGCGCAGACCGCGCCGCACGATCAGCTCGTGGACGTGGTGCGCGAGCTGGCCGATCACGCGCCGAACAACGCGGTGCTCATCGACACGCTCGCCCGCGCGCTGAAAGAGCGCGGCTTCAGCCGCCCGCCCGGCTCCCCGCGGCTGATCACCCGCCTGCGCCGCATCCGCGAGCTGGTGGTGAGCCGCACCGGCATGATCACGCTGGCCGACGCGGCCGGCGGGGCCGCCGCCGCGGCGGCCGCCGCCGACGAGACCCTCGAGGAGTCCGAGCCGACCGCGGACGTCGTCGAGGTCGACGAGGTGGACGAGGTCGACGGCAACGTCGCTCCCGCGGTGGTTGGCGCGGCCACCGGCCCACCCACCGGCGGCGGGGCGCGCCGCGGCCGCCGCCGGCGGCGCCGGCGCCGGCGTGGAGGCGGTGGGGGCGGCGGGGCCGCGCCGGCACCGACCGCCTGAGCGCTTGAACTTACCCTGGCCGGGGCGTAGCGTCGGGGGCGCGGAGATGGGCCGCGGCGTCAACCGATCACCAGAAGGAGGCTGACCATGGCGGACTTCAAGGGCCTCGACTCGACCTTCAGCCAGGCCGTCGCATCGAAGAGGATCCCGGGCGTGGTGGCCACCGCGGCCACCGACACCGGCGTGGTCTACGAGGGCGCCTTCGGCCAGCGCGAGATCGGCAAGCCGGCCGCGATGACCCTCGACACGGTGGTCTGGATCGCGTCGATGACCAAGGCCATCACCGCGACCGCAGCCATGCAGCAGGTGGAGCGCGGCAAGCTGAGCCTCGAGAAGCCGGCGAGCGACGTCGTGCCCGCGCTGGGCGCGGTCAAGGTGCTCGAGGGCTTCGACGCGGCCGGTCAGCCCCGGCTGCGCGCCCCCAAGCGGCCGATCACGCTGCGCCATCTCCTCACCCACACCGCCGGCTTCAGCTACGAGATCTGGAGCTCGTCGATCGCCCAGTTCCAGCAGGTCACCGGCACGCCGGGCATCACGACCTGCACCAACGCGGCGCTCGGCACCCCGCTGCTGTTCGATCCGGGTGA
>Ga0335083_10012061_pt1 | contig 10361 bp, 11 predicted proteins | sample Lox_Sample_42_FD_206716 | JGI IMG/M metagenome (GOLD analysis project Ga0335083, IMG submission 206716) | Soil microbial communities from Loxahatchee National Wildlife Refuge, Florida, United States - Lox_Sample_4.2 | ecosystem: Environmental > Terrestrial > Soil > Wetlands | place: USA... | reverse complement strand
AGTTTCACCTGCTCATTATGTGGAGTGACCCGGACAACACGGCAACGCCGGCTGTCATATCGGCGGTCACATCCTGATGCCTCTCGAAGGCGATCTTGGTGACGGCAGTGAGGGCGCCGCTAGCGGAGGCTGTGGGGTGTGCGCGCTGACGATGCTGGCCGGCCTGCGCGATGCCACCCGGGCGGCGGCTGCCACCTGGGAACGCAACTGAGTCAGTTGATTTGATTGACTGTAAGAATCGATTGATCGTATTCTGTGTGGAAACAATGACTGCCATGCTGGAGTGCCACATGCTTGCAGCGGTGTACCGGTCCGGCGCGTTCGTCGTCGACGAGATTCCTGATCCCCAGCCCCGTGACGGCCAGGTACTGGTCGAGATCGAGGCAACCGGCATCTGCGGGAGCGATCTAAGCGCCGCCCGTCATACTGACTTGTTCCTTCAGTCAGCGCGCGACAGCGGCACGAGCCTGTACAGCTTCGACCCGAAAAAGGATCTTGTCTTCGGGCACGAATACGCCGGTCGCGTGATCAGGACGGGGGCGGGCGTTGAGAACGTCTCGGTGGGTGATCTCGTCGCCGGGTACGCGCTCGTGGACGATGCGGACGGCGTTGCCCGGCTGTGCGGATACTCCAACGAGCACACGGGCGGTTTTGCGCAGCGCATGGTGGTGCAGGCGGCGGCAGTGCATCGTGTCCCGGCCGGAGTCAGCGCAGCGGCAGCAACCCTCGCGGAACCGCTGTCGGTCGGCGAGACGAGCGTGCAGCGCTCGCAGCTCAACCCTGAGCATGGCGCCGTAGTCATGGGCGCCGGCTCAATAGGACTCGGCGTCATCGCTGCTCTCTCGGCCCGCGCGGCTCAGCACGTGATCGTGGTCGAACCCTCGGCTCGTCGCCGCGAGATGGCCGTGCAGCTGGGAGCTGCCCTGGCGCTGCATCCCGACCAGGCCAATCCGGTCGAGGTCTGGCGAGAGCAGGCTGGCGCCCAGGCGTCGCTGGTCGTATGGGAGTGCACCGGCAAGGCCGGAATGATCAACAAGATCATGCACCTGGCCCCTCCGCAGACACGGATCATGATCGACGGCTCATGCATGGTTGACGACACCGTCCGGCCCATCGTCGGCACCTATAAAGGCCTGCTGCTCGACTTCGGATACGGCCCTGTCACCGATGCGTACATGATCAGCCTTCAGCGCATCGGGACAGGCGCTGTCGACGCACTGTCACTCATCACCGCTGAGGTCGGCCTCGACGGTGTTGGCACTGCCTTTGACTGGCTGTCTGACCCGAATGAGCACGTCAAGATCATCGTGAGGCCAGAACTCACACGGACTCCGGGAACGCCATGACATACGAGACACTGGCCGTTGAGACCAACCCCGCCGGTATCGGCGTCTTGACCCTAAACCGGCCCGGCAAGCTCAACGCGCTCACCGACCTGATGTTCACCGAGCTTCATGTCGCCGTGCAGGAGCTGGAGACCCGCGACGAGGTGCGCGCGATCATCCTTACTGGCTCGGGCCGCGGGTTCTGCGCAGGACTCGACCTAGACCTGGCCGCCGAGCTGCCGACTCTGCCGACAACCCGCTTCTATGCGCTTCAGCGGCGATGGGCTGCAGCGGTCGCAGCATTGCGCTTTACCCCGATTCCGATTATCGCCGCGGTTAACGGCCCGGCGGCCGGAGCGGGCTTCTCCCTCGCACTGGCCGCTGACGTGCGCGTGGTCAGTGAGGAGGCCAAATTCAATGCCGCCTTTGTCCGCATCGGCCTCAGCGGCGGGGACTGCGGGATCTCGTGGCTGCTGCCCCGTGTGGTGGGCCTCGGGCTGGCCAGCGAAATCCTCCTGACCGGGCGTTTCGTGAGCGCCGAGGAAAGCGTCAGGGTCGGGCTGTCCAACCGGCTCGTACCGGCTGCGGAGCTGATGCCCGCCGCTACGGCGCTGGCCGAGCAGATAGCAGCCAACAGCCCGTTCGGCGTCGCCCTCACCAAAGAGATCTTGCAGACCAATGTAGACGCGCCTTCGCTAGCGGCAGCGATCGAACTGGAAAATCGAAGCCAGGTTCTCGCCACCCGAACCGCAGACATGACCGAGGCGCTCGCGGCGTTCCGGGACAAACGCGCACCCGCATTCACCGGGACCTGACGACCGCCCGCAGCCGCGCAGCGTGGGTAAGCGCGACAAGCAGCCTGCACCCCTCTCGGAGCTGCCCGGCCAGATCCAGTCGATCTTGACATGCCGACGCGCCTGGTCTCCAGGCCCGCAAGTTCCCGACCCTGCCGCGGCCTGCGCTTGCGCCGCTCCCCAGCGCTAGGTGAACCAGCACCGCTGCCGCCCCCTCAAAGCCTTGGCACCGCAGGACTCGGAACTCATCTGGCCTCCTGCCGCTCTCCTGTCCTGAGCGCAGCACCACCCATGTCGCTGCAGGTGGAAGGCGCCTCTCGTCGTCTCGCGCCGCCGCGAAAAAAGGTGTGCCCAGCCTGTTCCCAATTCATTAAACACGCGATATGATCAGTTGATCATATCGACTGATAGAAGAGTACGTCGATTGTCCCAGGGAGCCGAACGATGACAACCCCCTCGTCCGACAACAACGCACAGCCTCCACCCGGCGGCACCGCAATCACGACCGAGTCGGTGCCCGGCTCCCGGCGGAGCATGTGGTACTGGATCGGGGTCCTGCTGATCCTCGTCCTGCTGTCCGAGGAGGTCGCCTACGCGTTCAACCTCGTGACGCCCGCCCTGCCCGAGATGGCGGCGAAGTTCCACACGACCCAGATCGCCTGGATCTCGACCGCGTTCACGCTGGCCGGGGCGTGCACGGCCCCGCTGATCGGCAAGCTGGCCGATGCGTATGGCAAAAAGCGGTTCCTCCTCGTAGCCGCAGGAACCATGGTGATCGGGTCGGCTGTGGTGTCGGTAGCCCCGTCCCTCCCGGTGGTCCTGGCCGGCCGCACTCTGGAGGGTGTCGGCGTTGCCATCCTGCCGATCACCTATTCCCTGATGCGCGACATTTTCCCCAAGCGCATGCTCGCCCTAGCCGTGAGCATCTCGACCGCGGGAATCGGCCTTACGGGGATTGTCGGGCCCTATATTTCAGGCTGGCTGATCGACCGCTACCAGTACCGGGGAGTGTTCTACTTCTTGGCGCTCCTCCCCCTGGTCCTAGGTGCCCTCATATTCTTCGTCGTACCGGAGAGCCCGCTTAAGGTCCGGACCCGGATCGACTGGCTCGGCGGGCTCCTGCTAGGAGCGTCACTGTCGCTCCTCCTGGTGGCGCTAAGCGAGGGCGGCACGTGGGGCTGGGCCTCAGCGCGGACACTCGGCTTCGGCGCCGCCGGACTCGTGCTGCTGGTGGTATGGCTCGCGTACGAACGGCGGATTACGTTCCCGTTGATGGACCGCGATCTCCTGCGCAGCCGGGCGGTCACGCTGACGATGAGCGCCAACTTCATAGCCCAGGCGATCATCGTGATCCAATTCGTAATGCTCGCTTACCTGGTGCAGACGCCCAAGGCGCTGGGCGGCGGGTATGGCCTCGGCGAATCACCCAGCGGGCTCGCGCACTTCACTAGCCCAGGCGGTGTGATCTCAGTCGCAATGGGCTTCGCGGTCGGCTGGACCGCGCAGCGCCGCGGACCGCGCCTCCCGGCGTGGACAGGCTTCGCGTTCGCCACGGTCGGCACGTTCATGCTCGCGTTCCAGCACTACACCTCACCTGAATTGCTCGTGGGCTACTTCGTCTACGCAATTGGCGGCGGCCTGATCAGCGCGGCGATCCCGAACCTGGTGATCGCAGCGGTGCCCGTCGAACAGCAGGCGGTCAGCGCCAACATGGTCGGGGTGGTGGGAAGCCTTGGCTCGGCGATCGGACTGCAGGCCGCCTTCGCCCTGCTCAACCGGCACGTCCACAGCGTCATCCAGGGCACGCCGATCTATGCTGACGCAGGCTTCAAGATCGTTTACCTGATCACCGGCATCCTAGCGCTCGGCGGCGTCGCTACCTCGCTCGCCATGCGGCACGGCAGGCGGCCCGAATCGGAGGAATCCACCGAGATGCAACTCGCTCCCACCGGCGAGCTGGCCACTAGCCACCTCGGCAGCTAAAAACCAGGTCTGGGGAGGCCGGCAGCGCACCGGCCTCCCTGAGCACGTCACAGCCCGGCACCCACACCTGCCAGCCGATCTGATAGACTGTTTCTATCACTCGATAGAAACATACATGGCGAGCTGGTCGGCTGGCGGTCGGCTCACGAAGTGGAGGGCACGTGCCTCGTCGGACCGCCGCCGATGGCGATATCACCCGGGCGGCTCTGATCGACGCTGCTGCAGAGCTGTTCGCCGCCCACGGTGTCGACGCGGTTTCCATCAGGTCGATCAACAGCCAGGCCGGCCTGGCCGCGGCCTCCGTTCACTACCACTTCGGGTCCAAGGACCGGTTGCTGGAGGCCGTACTCGAACGCGAGGGACAGGCGGTGCGCGCGGAGATTTCCGACCGGGCTGACCGCTTGCTCGCCAGGCAGGGCCGGCCCACGACCCGGCAGCTTGTCGAGACTCTCGCCAAGCCCTACCTGAACCTGATCGAGCGGGAACCGGTCCGCGGCATCCAGTGGCTGAAGGTCGTAGCTGAGCTGATCACCACCGGTGACTCGCATATTGACGACGACCTCGCGGTTGCCCGCGTCTCGGGCAAGGTACAGGAACTCGTACGCCGGCGCTATCCCAGCGTCGCCCACGACGACCTGGTCCTCGACTGGCGCCTCGGGGTGGTAACCCTGATCCAGATGCTCTCGCTGACTCCGCTCGACGAGGTGACCGTAGAGTTCGCGGATTCCTCCTACAAGCGGACGGTGGTCAACTTTGTCATCGGCGGGATCGACGCGAGCATGGCCAGCCTGGCCAGCGGCGCAGCGACGAAAAAGGCGAGCTGAGGTGCGCCGTTCCCAGCCCTCCAGGTAAGAGCAGGTCCGCTCCGGTTTGTGTTTGAGCAGCTTTCCAGCTCCTGGGTGCGCATGACCGCGTGATCCCGGCTAGCCGGAGCCCTGATGCGCCTGCCTCGTCAACCGTCTCGATAGGCAGTTTTGCTGCCGTCAGGCCAGCTGCGGAATCCCTCACGCATAGGGGCTTGCGTATGTTCCGATCAGTTGATTGAATCGACTGTACAGATAATTTGATGGCCTTTCGCAGAGCAGGATCTTCAGGACCATGACTGTCTTCCCTGATGCCGATACCTCGGGAGAGCTAGGCTCGGCCGGGCCGGCGCGAGCGAGCGCCGACCTCGCTGCTGATCAGGCAGCGAGCCTTGCCCGGATCATCGAGTCATCGCTCCACCGCCGCCTGGACCGGCCGCTCAGCGTCTCCCTGATGTCCGGCGGCCGGTCAAACCTGACGTACCGGCTGTCCGCCGGCGGTGAGCACTGGGTGATGCGCAGGCCGCCATTGGGGCATGTGCTGGAAACCGCTCACGACATGCACCGGGAATACCGCGTCATGCGCGCCCTCGCGCCGACCGCAGTGCCGGTCCCAGGGACCGTGTGCTACATCGACGATAGGTCGGTGCTGGGCGCTGAGTTCTACGTGATGGACCTCGTCGACGGCATGGTCTACCGCACTGCTGAGGAGATGGCGGTGCTGAGCCCAGAGCAGGCCAAGGCGCTCGGCTACGCGTTCATCGACTGTCTGGCCGACCTGCACATGGTTGATTACGCCACAGCCGGATTGGCGGACTTCGGCCGCCCGGATGGCTATCTCGAACGCCAGGTCCGGCGATGGACGAGGCAGCTGGCCGCGTCACACAGCCGGGATATCGCGGGGTTCGACCAGCTCGGAGCCCGCCTAGCAGCCTGTATACCCCCCACGGCCCAGGCCTCGATCGTGCATGGCGACTTCCGGCTCGACAACGCGATCGTCGATCGCGCTGATCCCTCGCGCATCCTGGCCATCCTGGATTGGGAAATGGCCACGCTCGGCGATCCGCTCAGCGATCTCGGCCTCTTCTATCTGTACTGGGAGGGCTGGGGAGGCCTGGACAACCCGATTGCGGCGACCCCTGCCGAGATTCCCGGTTACCCGTCGTGGTCCAGCCTGGCCGAGCGCTACGCATCGCGTACTGGCACCCGGCTGTCGGACTTCGACTGGTACGAGAGTTTCGCGATCTTTAAGTTCGCCGTGATCTGCGAGGGCATCTACTTCCGGCACGTCAGGGGACTCGCCGTCGGCGAGGGATTCGACAAGATCGGGGCGATGGTTCCTGAGCTCGTGCAGCGCGGTAACGCCGCGCTGCGGAGATAGCGGAGGGCGGCCCGGTGGATTTCGCCTATGACGAGCGGACCGAAGAGCTGCGCGTAAAGCTCACTGACTTCATGGAAAGCCATGTCTACCCGGCTGAGCGTGACTTCGAGCCGACCGAGCCTGGTGGCCCGCACTCCTGGGAACGGCCAGCAGTGATGGCCGCACTGAAGGCAGAGGCCCGCCGCCGGGGATTGTGGAACCTTTTCCTGCCGCACTCGCCGCTGGGAGCCGGACTGTCGAACGTGCAGTATGCCCCTCTCGCCGAAATAACTGGCCACAGTCCCTTGATCGCCCCCGAGGCGCTGAACTGCGCGGCCCCGGATACGGGAAACATGGAGCTGCTCACCATGTTCGGTACCGACGAGCAGAAGCAGCGGTGGCTCGCGCCCCTCCTGGACGGGACCATCCGCTCGGCGTTCTGCATGACCGAGCCTGACGTCGCTTCGTCCGACGCCTCCAACATCAGCCTTCAGATCACGCCGGATGGAGAAGGGTTCGTCGTCACCGGCACGAAGTGGTGGTCAACCGGCATCATGAGCGCCGACTGCAAGATCCTCCTCGCGCTCGGCGTCAGCGATCCGGACGCGGACCGTCACTCGCGGCACAGCATAATGCTCATCCCCCGCGACACGCCGGGCGTCACGGTGCGCCGAGGCCTCTCGATTTTCGGCTTCTGGGACCAGACGCACGGCGGGCACGGCGAGGTGAGCTTTGACAATGTACACGTCGGGCCCGAAGCGCTGCTCGGGGAACGAGGCAAAGGATTCGCCATGGCCCAGGCCAGGCTGGGTCCCGGCCGCATTCACCATTGCATGCGCATGATCGGGATGTCCGAGCGCGCCTTCGACCTCATGTGCGCTCGCGCGCAGGAGCGCGTCGCGTTCGGAAAGCCGCTCGCCGAGCAGGGCGACGTGCAACGGATCATCGCCGAGGCCCGGGTCCGGATCGACCAGCTCAGATTGCTCGTGCTGCGAACTGCCTGGCTGATCGACACTGTGGGCGCCCGGCGCGCCGCGACGGAGATCTCCGAGATCAAGATCGCGGCGCCGCCGACGGCACAGTGGGTCATCGAGCAGGCGATCCAGATCCACGGCGCGGGCGGTCTCACCCACGACTTCCCTCTGGCCATGCTCTTCGCCCAGGCGCGTTCGCTGCGGTTCGCCGATGGTCCTGAGGAGGTGCACCGCATGGTACTCGCCCGGCAGCAGCTCAAGAAGCGCTACCGGGCGAGCTGACTAGCGGCCGGCTTATACCTGGTACTGCTCCAGGCTCCAGCCTTGGATCTTGTCGCGGAACTGCACCAGGAAACGGACGGCCTCGCCGCCGTCGATGGCCCGGTGATCGAAGGTCAGCGATGGCCTGAGGATCGAACGGATCTGGATTGACTCCGCGCCGGAGGCGTCGGTGACGACAACCGGCTCCCGGCTCATCCCCGGGAAGCCAAGCAGCGCCACCTGGGGCGGGTTCAGCAGCGCCTCGGCCCGGATGGACGGGCCGACCGACCCGGGGTTGGACAACGTGAACGTCCCGCCGCGCAGTTCCGCGCTGCTGATCCCGCCGTCCCGGCCACGCGCGCCGATGTCGCGGATGAGCTCCCCGATCTCCCGCGCGCCGTATTTCTGCGCGTCGCGTATGACCGGGACCACAAGGCCAGTCGGGGTGTCCACGGCGATACCAAGGTTCACCGTCGCCCAGCGGATGAGCTCGGTGTCAAGGAACGTCGCGTTCAGGTCGGGGAACTCCAGCAGCGTGGCCACGGCTGCGCGGGCCAGGAAGGACAGCACCGACAGGCGTACCGGGCACCCGGGCTGGCTGTTCCACTCCTGCCGGGCGGCCAGCAGCGCGGTCAGCTCCACCTGGACATCTGCCGTGAGGCTGGGAATGCTCGCGGCTACTGTCAGGTTGCGCGCGATGGTGCGGCGTCGCAACTTGAGCCTGACCCGCTCGTGCGGGACGCCTTCATAGCCTGCTGGCACCGCGGGTTCCGTCGCAGCCGACGGGACCGCGTCGTTACCCTGGCTCATTCTGCGCTGCCGGGCGTGTAGGCGGCCAGCAGCGTCGCCACGTCCTCATCGGAGGCGTCAGCGGCGGCGAGCAGTGCGACGGCTGTGCCGACCCCGATCTCGGACCCGGCGTCGATGAGGAACCGGACGATTTTCCCTGACGCCGGTGCCTCAAGTTCGGTGTCAGCCTTGTCGGTACTGACATCGGCTATTGGCTGTCCCTCCTCGATGACATCACCCACGCTCACTAGCCACTCATTGATCTCGACGTTCTCGACAGAACCGCCGTGCGGAATCTTGATCTCAACTAGCTCACTCATGACCTGAGCACCTCCTGAATCAAGCGCGACTGCGCCTACGTAACACACCTAACTTGAACGTGAAAGTGAATCGCCGGTACGAAATGCTGGTTCTGGCTCATGCTCACGCAAAAACCCGGTCAGCAGGCCGGCGAACCCGGGATGACGCTGGACAAAGTGGCCGGCGCCGGCGATGACGCGCCGGACGCCCGCGATCCGCTCGGCGATGTCATCGGCCGCCGCCTCGAAGACAACGCTGTGACCGCCGGACACGACCAGAGCCGGGATATGGCCGGCCGAAAGGAGCCGCCAGGGCGGATCGGCCGTCCACGCCGGCACCGACGACCGCAGCAGCTCGACCTGGGCGGGCAACTGGTCGGAATAGCCCGCCGTCTCGGCAGGGCCGCCCACTAGGTGCATGAACGCGGTGAGGAATGCTGCAGGCTCCAGTGGACCGGCGGTTCGCAGCGCGGCCATCCGGTGAACCCAGTCACGGACTTCGCGGATGCCGTGTACTGACGGCAACGGCGGCGGTTCGATCAGGGTCAGCGATTTGATCGCGCCCGGCGTCCGGGCGGCAGCGAGAAGGGCGACGATCGCTCCGTAGGAATGGCCGACGAGGTGGACGGGACGGCGGCACAGTTGTGCGATGTCGGCGGCGTCAGCGCGGAAGTCCTCGCGGCTCGCCGGCGTCCGGGGGTGATAGCCGCGGCGGTTCGGGGCCACCAGAGTCCATCCGTGAGCTCTGCCGCGCAGCTCCGCCCAGGACGCGTGCGCCCCGGTGACCGAGCCATGCACCAGGACCACCTCCGGACCACTCCCCCACCTGCGAACGACCAGGCCGGGGCGAGGCAGCTGCGGATGGCCGCCTTCATCAGGTGGCCGCTCGCCGGTTGCGATCACCGTGGGCCGCCATCGGTCACGTAACGGCCCGGGGCCGGATCCAGCGGCGGGTACATCGCGCTGCCCGGCTGCTCGGGAGCAGGACGCTGGCTGCCCAAATGCCCGATGACCCAGTCCGCCCATTCCTGCCACCACGTCCCCGAGCGTTTGTCAGCAGTGCCGAGCCAGTCGTCCGGGTCAGTGCCCGGCTCGGCGCTCATGTCCGACGAGCCGGCGGCGATCCGCATGAGTTCCTGCCAGAGGTCGGCTGTCTCCCAGCTGATGGCGATGCCTTGCGAGATCGCGGTGGTCGTTCCTTCGCCCAGGACGTCCAACGGCTGCATCCCGTACGGCTCTGACCGTGGGGGTGCTGACATGGCAAGTCTCCTGTCGGATGGGCCCGGATCGTCTGCGATTGCACCAAGGTACTTCGATCAAGTGATTTGGTCAAGTGATCTAAACTGGCTTGATTCTGTTTCCGGCCCCGCCCCCGGCTGGTTCGACCTGCCCTGAGGGGATCGATCTCAGGACGGCCGACGCAGCCATCCCAGATAACAAGCCAGCCGGGGGAAGTGGCTGGTCGCGGCTCCGTCGCGAAGCGCTGGCCTGGCGGAAGGCGGCGCGCCCAGGAGACGGTCAACGTGACGGCGCGTGGTGCGGCGCAGAGAATCTGCCGGGCCGCGCAAGATACCTCCTTACTCCCTCTTGCGAGCTCTCCCATCATGTGATTGAATCAGTCGATCAAAACAGTTGATATTCACTCTAGGAGGGCGCAGGCCCATGGTGTCGCAGGAGCAGGCCCGTCCCGATGTCGATCAGTCCATCGTGCAGACCATGCTGTACCGGCTCGCCGTCGCGCGGGGTATCGAGGATCTCTTCGAGAAGTGGACA
>Ga0335083_10012059_pt1 | contig 10362 bp, 9 predicted proteins | sample Lox_Sample_42_FD_206716 | JGI IMG/M metagenome (GOLD analysis project Ga0335083, IMG submission 206716) | Soil microbial communities from Loxahatchee National Wildlife Refuge, Florida, United States - Lox_Sample_4.2 | ecosystem: Environmental > Terrestrial > Soil > Wetlands | place: USA: Florida... | reverse complement strand
GCAGGTCCGCGCCGACCTGGGGGCCCACGTTCTCCGCCGAGAGCAGCACGAAGGGGCCGGTGTAGCCGTTGCCCTGGAGCCAGGTCTTGACCGGGGCCGACACGCCGTCGACCGAGGCAACGTCCGCCGGCGACTTGAAGAGGCCGAGGCTCGAGCGTCGGGCGATCACGCGCTCAGCCGCCTGGGTGTAGTAGTCCCCGGCGTTGACGTCACTGCGTCCCGCCATCTTGTCCGGGTCGGCCGCCGCCAGGCGCGCGCCGAGCGTGGCTTTCCCCTCGGCATTGAGGTCGATCTTCGACGGATCGGTGGGCGACTCCAGGCCCTGCCGCAGCGTCCGGAGCACGTCCCCGGCCACGTCGCGGCCTTCCTTCTTCTGCTGCTGGACGCGTATCAGAACCTCGTTCTTCTCCGCCCCCTCGTAACGCTGGATGCCGATCTCGCCGAGGCCGGCGCCGTCGAGCACCTTGCGCAGGCGGTCGACGTCGGGCCGCTCGGCGAACCGCACGGCGATCGCGGTGCCGCCCGAGAAGTCGATCCCGAACTTCAGCCCCTTCTGGACGAAGATCGTGACCAACCCCAGAGCGATCAGCGCCCAGGAGGCGCCGATGGCCCACCATTTGTACTTCAGAAAGTCGATGTTGGTCTGACGAAAGAATTCCATCGCGTTCTCTATATCTCTCTAAATCGAGATCGAGTCGATGTGCTGGCGCCGGCCGTACTCGACCTCGAAAATCGTGTGCGACACGAAGACCGCCGTGAACATGGAGATGAGCAGACCGATGATCAGCGTCACGGCGAACCCCTTGACCGGACCGGTGCCGAACTGCAGCAGGAACAGGGCCGAGATGATCGTGGTCGCGTGCGTGTCGACGATCGTCGCAAACGCCTTGGAGAAGCCGTTCTCGATCGCGGCCTTGGGCGCGCGGCCGTTGCGGAGCTCCTCGCGGATGCGTTCGAAGACGAGCACGTTCGAGTCGACCGCCATACCGATCGTCAGGATGAAGCCCGCGATGCCCGGCAGCGTCAGCGTCGCTTCGAAGAGCGACATCGCCGCCGCGAGGAGGAGCGCGTTCAGGATCAGCGCGACGACCGCGTTCAGGCCCGCGCGACGGTAGTAGACGAGCATCGCCACGAAGACGAGGAGCGCGCCGGCCACCGAGGCCGTGATGCCCTTCTTGATCGAGTCGAGCCCGAGCGACGGCCCGACGGTCCGCTCCTCCAGGTACACCAGGCCGGCCGGCAGCGCGCCGGCCCGGAGGACGAGGGCGAGGTCGTTGGCCTCCTCCGGCGAGAAGCTGCCCTCGATGACGCCCGTCTCGGTGATCCGGTCCTTGATGCTGGGGGCCGACTGGACGCGGTTGTCGAGGACGATCGCCAGGCGCTTGCCGATGTTCGCGCCGGTCGCGTCGCCGAATTTCGTCGAGCCGGTGGCCGTCAGAAAGAACGTGACCGAGTGCGAGCCGAACTGGCCCTGCGTCGGCCGGGCGTTCTTCAGGTCGCGGCCGGTGATGACGGCCTGCTTGCGCACGATGTAGAACGCCTTGTCGCGGCTGCCCGACTCGGCCTTCGCCTCGACGAGCTTGAACTGCGGCGGGATCACGCCGCCCGGGTAGGTCGACTTCAGCGCCGCGTCCGAGGCGGGCCCCGACTCGACGAGCGACAGCTCGAGAAACGCCGTGTTCTTGATCAGGTCCTTGACGCGCTTGGGATCGTCGATGCCCGGCAGCTGGACGAGGATCCGGTCCGCGCCCTCGCGGGCGATCAGCGGTTCGGCGACGCCGAACTCGTCGACGCGGTTGCGGATCGTCTCGACGGCCTGGGAGACGGCGTTGTCTTCCATCTGGCGCCTCGCCGGGTCCTTCAAGACGAAGGTCCACTTGCCGCCGCCCGTCGAGTAGTTCCAGTCGGGCAGGTAGCGCTTGACGGCTTCGTCCAGCTTGGTCGTGTCGGTCTGGGCGGAGACGGCCACGGCAAACGACGTGTCGGTCGGCAGCTCGACGGCGCCCAGCCCCGCGTCCTTGGCCTGGTTCTTGAGCGTCTCGACGGCGTCGTCGCGCTCGGCCTTGAGCGCGTCGGCCGTGTTGACCTGCAGCACCAGGTGGATGCCGCCCCGCAGGTCGAGGCCGAGCTTGATCGCGCTCTTCATCGCGTCCTTCAGCGACGGGCCGCCCGGAGCGGTTCCCCACTCCTTGCGGGCATGCCCGTAACCCATCATCACGTAGCCGGCGACGGCACCCACGACCACCAGGACGATCAGGAGCACACGCCAGCGGAGCTTCTTCGTCAACTCCCCCTCCCAAAAAGAACGCCGGAGTCTACCGGAACGGGCTCCGACTTACCAGCGGCCCGGACCGACTCTAACTTCCGGGGGTGGTGGGGGTTGAGTCCGGGTCCGAGGCCTTGCCGCCGATGGCGCTGCGGAGAACCTTGATCTTGGTCCCGTTGTCCGAGATCTGGAGGATCAGGATTCCGTTCTTCTCGTCCATCGCCGCGATCGTCCCGTAGATGCCGCCGCTGGTGATGACTTCCTCGCCCTTCTTCAACGACGCGAGCATCTCCTGAGCCCGCTTCTGCTTCTTGCGCATCGGCGCGATCAGCAGGAAGTAGAAGATGACGAAAATGAAGATCATCGGGAGGAACTGCACGAGTCCTCCCGCGGCGCCTCCGGGGGCGGGGGCGGTCTGAAGCAACTGCGTCAACATAGGCGGCGGATCATATCAACGGCCCGCCGCTATTGAGGCTTGGAGAACGGCAGGGGCTCGACTCGCGCCGGCATCGCCTTTCGCGTGGACTCGGCCCGCTCCCAGTAACGCAGGAAGTTCTCGCCGAGGACCCCGAGGACCTCCTCGTCCGAGTGGCCCCGGCGCAGGAGCTCCTCGGTGATCTTCGGCAGCTTCGAGACGTCCTCGAGACCCTTCGGCGGATCCTCGATGCCGTCGAAATCGGAGCCGAGGCCGGCCGCCTGCGGCCCCCCGACCTTCATCACGTGCTCGATGTGGTCCACGACGGCGGTCCAGTCGGCGTCGGGATACTTCACCGTCGCGAGGAGCGTCGCGATGGCCGCGTCGCGCGCCACGGGGTCGTCCTTGAAGCGCGCCCGCGCCTCGGCGACCTTCGGCTGGAGGGCCGCCTTCGCCGCGACGTAGGCGTCGATCGACTTCTGGTCGAGGAAGAGGGAGCTGAAATTGACCATGACGACGCCGCCCGACTTCGCGATCGCGCGGATCTGGTCGTCGGTCACGTTGCGCGGCATGTTCGCGAGGGCCCGGCACGACGAGTGCGAGGCGAAGACCGGAGCCTTCGACGACGCGATCGCGTCGGCCATCGTCTTGTCGCTCACGTGCGAGACGTCGACGAGGATCCCGAGCCGGTTCATTTCGAGGACGACCTCGCGTCCGAATTCCGTGAGCCCGCCGTGGACCGCGGGCTTTTTCGGGTCGTACGGGTCGGCGCCGAAGAAGGAACCCGCGGAGTCGGCCCAGCCGTTCGTGTTGGTGTGGGTCAAGGTCATGTAGCGCACGCCGAGGCGCTGATAGGCCGAGAGGGCGCCGAGCGAGTCTTCGATCGCGTGGCCGCCTTCGATGCCGATCAGCACCGCGATCCTGCCGTCCTTCTTGGCCTGCCGGATGCCGGCGACCGAATCGGCGAAGACCAGGTCCGCCGGGTGGGCTTCGACGAGGCGGTGGATCAGGTCGATGAACTCGAGCGCCTTCTTCGCCGAGCCGCCGGCCATGGCGAAGTCGGCGTCGACGTAGGCCGCGAGGAAAGGCGCCGTGACGCCCCCTTCGCGCCAGCGCGGGATGTCCACGTGGAGCGTCGCGCCGCGGACGGCGAGGTCCTCCCACTTCTTCTGGAGCGTCTCGGGAACGTCCTCGTGCGTGTCGACGACGATCGCGCTCCGATGGAGACGCAGCGCCCGCTCGTGAAGGTCCTCGCCGGACACGGGACGAGCCGCCGCCGCCGCGGCGAGGAGCCAGGCCGCTTTCTTCATGCGCGAGAGGCTATCCCAGCCCGGTCCGCGCCCGACGCGGGGACGGCGCTATGGCACCGCGCAGGGCGCGCCCGCCGCGACCCAGGTCTTGAACGCGGCGACGAAGTCGGCGTGCGCGACCGGCACCGGGGCCCGGCCGGTCCCCGGGCTCCAGCCCCAGAGGACGAGCTTGTCCTCCGACACGTGCGTCTCGAGCGCCGCAAACGAGCGTCCCCCGTTTCTTTTCGGGTCCTTCAGCGTGCGGCACAGGTCGCCCGACGAGAGGCCGATGAAGACCATCTTCTGGTCGGGCGGCGGCAGGTGCCAGTTCGGGGCGCCCGGCGGCGCGTGGGGGCCGTAGCTCTCCGGAGGGTTCGCCGTCCCGTGGCAGGTCGTGCACGCGAGGCCCGCGGCGCCCTTGCCCTGCTCGCCCCGCTGCACGTTCATCGCGTGCGGCAGCCCCGCGTCGAACTGCAAGGGCGCGTCGCCGGGGATGTGGCAGTTCTGGCAGCGCGCGTTCTGCAGCACGGCGCGCACGGTCTCGAAGGCGGCGAGGCCGTCCTTCTCGGAGACGCCGGGGGGCGGCGCGGCGGCGGGGCGCGACGCCGCAGCGGCCGCCGCGCCGAAGAGGCCCAGAACCAGAGCCGCCCGCCTCACGCGAGCCTCAGCGGCAGCTGGCGCAGGCGTTTCCCCGTCGCCGCGAAAACGGCGTTGGCGACGGCCGGCGCGATCGGCGGCGTGCCGGGCTCGCCGATCCCGCCCGACTTCTCGGCGCTGTCGACGATGTGGACCTCGACGTTCGGCATCTCGTTCATCCGCAGGACCGGGTAGTCGTCGAAGTTGCCCTGGACGACGCGCCCTTCCTTGAGGGTGATCTCGCCGTAGAGCGCGGCCGACAGACCGTACACGACGGCCGATTCGATCTGGGCGCGGATCCCGGCGGGGTTGATCGCGATGCCGCAGTCCACGGCGCAGACGACGCGGTGGACGCGGATCTTTCCCTTGTCGACCGAGACGTCGGCGACCTCGGCGACGTAGCTTTCGAAGGAGTGGTGCACCGCGACGCCCCGGTGCTGGCCGGCGGGCGGCGGCGGTCCGGCCTTCGCGACCGCGTGCTCGAGGACGCCCAGGTGGCGCGGCGAGCCGGCGAGGAGCTCGCGCCGGTACGCGACGGGGTCCTTGCCCGCCGCGGCGGCGAGAGCGTCCACCATCGTCTCCATCACGAAGGCCGTGTGCGTGTGGCCGACGGAGCGCCACCACAGCACCGGCACCGCCGACCGGGTCGTGTGCAGGCCGACGAAGTGGTGCGGCGTCCCGGCGATGTACGGAGAATCCACGACGCCCTCGACCGAGGTCTCGTCGATACCCTCCTTGATCATCGCGGCAAACGGCGAACCGTCGAGGATCGACTGGCCCACGATCTGCTGGATCCAGGCGAGAGGCTTCCCGTTCTCGCCGAGGCCGACGCGCACGGAGTGCGCCCACATCGGGCGGTAGTACCCGCCCCGCAGGTCGTCCTCGCGGGTCCAGACCACTTTCACCGGGACGCCGGCGGCTTTCGCCACGTGGACCGCCTCGGCGACGAAGTCGTTGTTCGGGTTGGCGCGCCGGCCGAACCCGCCGCCGAGGAACGTCGTGTGCAGCTCGACCTGCTCGGGCTTGACGCCCGCGATTTTCGCCGCCGCCATCTGGTCGCCGGTCTGGAACTGCGTCCCGGTCCAGATCTCACATTTGCCGGGCGACAGCCGCACCGCGCAGTTGAGCGGCTCCATCGTCGCGTGGGCGAGGAATGGAAACTCGTAGCTCGCTTCCACGGTGTTCTTGACGGACGCGAGCGCGAGGCCCGGATTTCCGCGCGCGGCCGCGCGCGCGCCGCTCGTGGCGGCGAGCGCCGCGTACTGCTTCTTCATTTCCGGCGTGTCGAGCGCGGCGCCCTCGCCGAGATCCCAGTCGACCTCGAGCGCCTCGCGTCCGAGCTTCGCCGCCCAGAAGTGGTCCGCCACCACCGCGACGCCCGACGGCACTTCGACGACCGCCCGCACGCCGGGAACGGCCTTCGCCTTCTCGGCGCGGAACGCGCGGACCTTGCCGCGGAAGACCGGCGGCCGCGCCACGAGCGCCGTCTTCATGTCCGGCTCGTGCACGTCGATGCCGAACCGGGCGGCGCCGGTGACCTTCTGCGGCGAGTCGAGACGCTGGGTCGGCTTGCCGAGGATCTTCCAGTCCTTGCGGTCCTTGAGGGTCACCGCCGCGGGCGGCGTCTGCGCCTCGGCCGCTTTCGCGAGCGATCCGAAAGACGCGCGGCGGGTGCCCGACACGACGAACCCGTTCTCGGCGTGGCAGGTCGTCGGGGCCACCTTCCACTGCGCCGCGGCGGCCGCGATCAGCATCGCGCGCGCCATCGCGCCGACCTGGCGGTAGCGGTCGTATTCCGAGTACGTCGAGCTCGACCCGCCCGTCATCTGCGCGCCGAAGCCCGTGTGCGCGTACACGGGTGCCGCGGGCGCCGTCTCGACGCGGATCTTCGACCAGTCGCATTCGAGCTCCTCGGCGATCAGCATCGGCAGCGTCGTCCAGACCCCCTGCCCCATCTCCGAGTGCGCGAGGATCACCGTGACGGTGTCGTCCTCCCCGATCCGCAGGAACGCGTTCGGTGGCGGCAGCGGCTTCGGCGCCGCCGCCCGCGTGGCGCCCGCCTCCTGCAGCCCGAGCAGGCGCGACTTGGGCGCCACGACGAACCCGATCACGAGACCGGTCGACGTCGTCAGGAACCGGCGCCGCGAGTACCCGCCCCCCGCGCTCACGCCCGGCCTCCGGCGAGGGCCGGGAGCGTCGACGCCAGGTGCACGGCCTGGCGGATCCGCTGGTACGTCCCGCACCGGCACAGGCTCGCGGAGAGCGCCGCGTCGATGTCGGCGTCGGTCGGGTTCGGAACGGTCTTCAGGAGCGCCGCCGCGGCCATGATCTGCCCCGGCTGGCAGTAGCCGCACTGCACGACGTCGGCTTCGATCCACGCGCGCTGCACGGGATGGAGCCCGGCGCTGCCCGCCGCGAGGCCCTCGATCGTCGTCACCGCGCGGCCCTTCACCTCCGAAACCGGCAGCACGCACGAGCGGTGCGCCTCGCCGTCGAGGTGGATCGTGCACGCGCCGCACTGCGCGATGCCGCAGCCGTACTTCGTGCCGGTGAGCCCCAGCAGGTCGCGCAGGACCCAGAGCAGCGGCATGTCGGCCGGGGCGTCGACCTCCCGAACCTGTCCGTTCACGTTCAATTTCACGGTTTCGTCCTTTCGACCGAATTAGAGGCGCGCGGCGCGCTCCGATTCAAGCGCCTTCCGGGATTTTCTCTTCCGGCGGCGCCGACAGCTCCGCGAGCCGGCCGGCCTCGAGCGCCTCCCGGATCGTCCGCATCCACGCGAGGTAGAAGTGCACGTTGTGCAGGGAGAGCAGCATCGGGGCCGAGAAATCCTTGAGCACGAAGAGATTGCGCAAATAGGCGCGGCTGTGTCGCGCGCAGACCGGGCAGCCGCACGAGCCATCGAGCGGGGAAAGGTCGTCCTTGAAGCGCTCGTGCTTGATCGCGATCTCGCCCCGCGCCGTGTACGCGTGGCCCATCCGGCCGTTGCGGGTGGGCAGCACACAGTCGAAGAGGTCGACGCCCGCGCGCACGGAGGCGAGGAGATCCGCCGGCGTGCCCACGCCCATCAGATAACGCGGCTTCTCTTCGGGCAGCAGCGGCGCGGTCGCCGCGGTGACGGCACGGATCGCGTCCTTCGATTCGCCGACCGCGACCCCCCCGATCGCGTAGCCCGGAAAGTCGAGCGCGGCGAGCTCGGCCGCGCTGCGGCGGCGCAGGTCCTGGTGCGTCCCGCCCTGGACGATTCCGAAGAGAAGCCCCGGACCGCCGTAGGCCCGCTTCGAGCGCTCCGCCCAGGCGAGCGTGAGGCGGCACGCGTCCTCGACCTCGGCGCGCTCGGCGGGAAACGCCGGACAGACGTCGAGCGCCATCGCCACGTCGACGCCGAACCCGGACTGCAGCTCCATTGCGAGCTCGGGCGTCAGAAAGTGTTTCGTGCCGTCCTCCGGCGCGCGAAACTCCACGCCCTCCTCCGTGATCCGCCGGCGGCCCGCGAGGCTCATCACCTGGAAGCCGCCGGAGTCGGTGAGGATCGCGCGTGGCCAGCCGACGAACGCGTGCAGGCCGCCGGCGCGCCGGATGAGGGAAAGGCCCGGCCGCGCCATCAGGTGATACGTGTTCGCGAGCACGACGCGGCAGTCCCACGCCTCGAGGCGGTCGAACGCGACGCCCTTGACGGCGCCGCGCGTTCCCACGGGCATGAAGCAGGGCGTCTCGATCGCCGCGTGGTTCGTCGGCAGACGCCCGCGCCGGGCTGCCGAGGCGGAGTCGCGCGCCAGAACCTCGAACACGCCCGCTCGACTCGACGACCTTAGAAATGCACCTTGACCGAGGCGGCCCCGCCGAGCATCTCGCGGTCGGGGTTCTTGTAGTTGAACCCGCCCGTCGGACCCCAGACGGCCGAGACGTCGACGGAAACGATGGGGATCCCGAACCCGACGCCGGCCGTGTAGACCCACGTCGGGTTCACCGCGGCGAGGTCGCGCGTGGCGCCGACGCGGAGCGCGAAGAGCGGGATCTTCCCTTCGACGCCGAGCGACACCTGCTGGCTCTGCACGCCGGGCGCGAGCGTCTCGCTCTTGATGAAGTCGCCGTCGGCCGCGATCGACAGGAACGGCAGCGGGTCGACCGACACGCCGCCGCGGACCTGGCGCGGCAGCGGGACGGTTCCGGGGCTGCCGGGCACGTCGGCCACGTCGAAGTGGGGCTGGTTGAGGGACGTGCCGACGACGCCGACCTTGACGATGCCGAGGTTGAGCCGCGCCCCGAGGTCGAAGGCGAATTCGTTCGTCGTCCGGTCGTTCTCCTGGAACGCGTCGTGGATCAGCTCCGAAAGGTCCTTGCCCTGGCAGGAGAGGTCGCCCGCGATGCCGCACGCGGCGAAATAGGTCACGCCCGACACGTAGCGCGCCGCGCCGCCGACCTCGAGCATGCCTCCGAGGAAGGCGTGGCCGTACGCCAGGCGGACTTCGCGCGCCGAGAGGCCCACGAGGTAGAGACCCGTCGTGTTGTACGCGAGCCCGTTGTCCGGCCCGCCGCCCGGCACGACGTGCTGGAGATCGACGACCGGGTAGATACCGGCGTAGGGAACGTCGCCGATCGACAGCGCGAATCCTTTGTAGGACGCCACCAGGCCGACGGTGCCCGACGAGACGACGGCCGTGCCCGGGCGCGCCAGGTTCGCGATCCCCGCCAGCGCCACCGGCACGAGGTCGGGGCGGTCGCCCGCGACGATCGCGTCCCAGGGCAGGTCGGTCAGGCCCGTGATGGTCCCGACCAGGTTGTTGCGGTTCTGCGCGGTGGCGCCGGCGAGGAGCTGGAAGTTCCAGCCCGTCAGGCTCGCGAGCGCCGCCGGGTTCACCCAGGCCGCCGAGTTGTCGGCGACGGCCGCCACCGCGGCGCCGCCCATGCCGGTTTCGCGGGCTCCGGCCCACGGAAACTGGGCCGAGGCGGGACGGGCGGAGGCGAGAAGGAGGACTCCGGCGACGACGAGGAGGGAGCGAAAACGACGCGACATCCGAGGCCCGATCTTAGCATCCGCAATCGGTTGACCCTTCCGGGGTCGCGTGCTAGGTTTGGCCGCCTTTCGAGGGGGAGATGGCGGATCTCGGAAAAAAGTACGACTGCTTCAACTGTCACACGAAGTTCTACAACCTCGGCAAGCCCGAGGCGATCTGTCCCAAGTGCGGCGCGAATCAGAAGAACGCCAAGTCCGACGACGCGCCGCCGCCGGTGCCGCGACCGCCGCGCCGCTCGGCGCTCCTCGAGACGATCCCGGACGAGAACCCTCCGGAGTTCGGCGACGAGCCTCCGGCGGAGCCCGAGGAGGCGGACCTCGACGACGACGAGCTCGAAGAAGGCGAAGAGCCGACCGAGAAGGAAGAAGAAGAAGAGTACTAGGGCCGCGCCCGCCGGCGCGCTCGCGTACCTCGGCCTCGGCTCCAATCGCGGCGGGCCGCGCTCCCGCATCGAGAGCGCGCTCCGCGAGTTGTCCGGCTCCCTGCCGGTCCTCGCCGTCTCGTCGTTCTACCGGACCGAGCCCGTCGGCTTTTCCGCGCAGCCCGACTTCTGGAACGCCGTCGCGGCCGTGCGCTGGAGCGGCACTCCCGAAGCTCTGCTGCGGCTGACCCAGGCGGTCGAGAAAGCGGTCGGCCGCACGCCGACCTTCCGCAACGGCCCGCGTGAAATCGACGTGGACGTGCTCGACCTCGGCGGCCGCGTCCGGCGCCGGCCGGACCCGATCCTGCCCCACCCCA
>Ga0335083_10012057_pt1 | contig 10363 bp, 7 predicted proteins | sample Lox_Sample_42_FD_206716 | JGI IMG/M metagenome (GOLD analysis project Ga0335083, IMG submission 206716) | Soil microbial communities from Loxahatchee National Wildlife Refuge, Florida, United States - Lox_Sample_4.2 | ecosystem: Environmental > Terrestrial > Soil > Wetlands | place: USA: Florida... | reverse complement strand
CAGGCATCCCGCACAGCTTCCTGGTTCCGCCGGGCAAACACATTACTTACGTTCTGCTGAAATTCCCGTCGAAGGAGCAGTGATACATTAACCTCTCGCCGCCGCGTTCCAATGATTCCTGTGAGAACAGCACGCGGCCTCGCATCGCTTCAGGTGGCTCGACGCCGGCGGCCTTGAGGACGGTGGGTGCGACATCGTTCAGCGTGGCGCGTCCCAGGTCCTCGCCCGCTCGCTCTCCATATCCACGGGCCAGCAGAAATCCATGCGGCGTGTGGCTTCCGCTGCGGCTGTCTTGCATGCGGATCTTGAGCTGCCCCAATTCCGGAGACTCAATCTGATCCCAGGCGAAGCTCTGGTCCCACAACACGGTAATATCCGGAAGACCATCCGTATGCGGGCCGTCGAATTCTTTATGCAGCAGGGAAACCAGCAGCACAACCTTGCGGCCGGTAACAGGGTCGCGCAATGTGGAGAGTGCTTGGGCGATCGCATCGCAGGTCTGGTCGTAAATGGCCGGCGGGATCACGCCGTAACGGTCGCGGCCTTCCACCAGCAGGCGGATAGCTCCCACCGAATCGTTGTTCGGCACGGCGATCGCCCGGCAACCGGCCCAGTCGCGCGGCCCTGCGTACCAGCGAAAAATCAGCTCGTTTTGAATGGCCGCCGGCAGCAGCGCCTTCACAGCGTATTGAAACCTGCCAGGCAAAACTCGTTTGATAAAGCGCCAGGGATTGGCGTCGGCCACGTGAGCGTCTCGAGCGCGCGGCTGCACTCCGCCCTTTCCGAATCCGAGCGAATCTAGAATCTCTTGCAGATTCCAGGAGGCGTGCCAGATCGGACCCATGCCGTGGCCGGACAAGATGAGACAGCGGGTATCGGGACCGGCCGACTCGATAATCTGGCCCAGTTCGCGATCGATGGCCCGATAGACTGTTTCCAGCGTGTCGCGCAGCCCGTGACGATCCGAAGCGTCGTAGTTGGGATGACTCGAATCCAGGTACTGCCAAAAATGATGGCCGGCGCAATGCGGTTCCGAGAAGGCCGCAAAGAAGACATCCCACGGCTCGCGCGTCAGCATCCAACGATACAGCTCGCCACGAAGGTGCACGCCTTCCAAAATGCGGCCGCGGAGCTTTGCCAATGCTTTGGGATTCGCGTCCACGGCGTCGCATTCGCCAACCGGGTGGGGACCGAAGCGCTGGTTGATTTCGCCAAGTAACTCGGGAGGGTGCGACGCCCGCGCGGTCTTGGACGCGTGCGCGCCCCAGTTAGCCAGATACGCGCCTTCGCTGCGAGTGACCGGGAACTTGGGAACATCCAGAACACAGACTCGCCGGCCGGCCTCGGTCAAGTAACGCCAAAAAGGCGTCGCGCCGATGGAATCGTCGTCCATCATTTTTAGGCCGCTGCTCTGCGCGTCGTACTGCACATAAAAATATTTCACAAAATGCCCGGGGTTCATTCCGGTATAGATTGCGGACCACACGGTATCCGGCAGTTGGGCGGCGGTGCTGTCCAGTTCGACGCGCGCGCCTTGCTCCAAGAGGCGCTGGAAGGTTGGCAACGCGCCAGTCCCGGCCCAGGATTGCACCAGAGACCACTCCATTGCGTCCAAACCGATCAGCAGTTGCCGGCCGGAACCACCACTCGCCTCCGAACTCGAAAGCACACTCACTTTTGATCCAGTTTTCAAAAAGTATACCGGGCAAGCGCGGACCCGATCAAAGTAATGTGTCCGTATTCTATCGAAATACCGCGCTATCGGTCAAAAGATCAGGCGCGCGGCAACGCGCTAGGTCCGCGGACCACGCTGGGCTGGGCCGGGAATCTTGCCCGCAATCGTCATCGAGGAGTCCTCCGCAAATTCGATCACTCGAGGGAATTTGTACTCGGCTAAATGCCGCCGGCATTGTTCGATTATTTCACGGCGCCTAAGATCGAACCCTTCCCGCACCACCACTCTGGCACGAATGACCTCGCCCCCCAGGGCCTGCATAACCGCGTCCACGTGGCAGGATGAGACCCCCGCAAGCAGCTCCACCGCCCGCTCCACTTCCACTGGATCCACTTTGACGCCGGCGATATTCATCACTCGCCCCATCCGGCCCGTGAGATAAAGCGTGCCGCGAGAATCCAGGAAGCCCAGATCGCCGGTAGGGAAGAACCCGTCTGCCAAAAGGCCGAGCTGCGCTTCGGATTCCCCAACGTAGCCCGCCATCACCGCCTCCGATCGCACTCCGAGCTCGCCGATTTCGCCGCTCGCTAGCTTCAAACCGTCCGGCCCGAACACAGCAACTTCCACCCCGTGAATCGGCGGCCCCACGCAAGAGGCGCTGGACGGCTCTGGAGCGCGTTCTGAAGATTCGATCGCAATCACGCCAACCTCCGTCATCCCGTACAGTTGGCGAATTCGCACGCCGAAGCGCTCCTGCCATCGATCCACCAGGCCCGTGGACATGCGTCCACCCGCGCTGAAGCACCGTTTCAGGCTCGAGAGCTCGGCTTCGCAGCCCACTTGATCGAGCAGCGACGAATAAATGAACGGTGAACCGAACAGCGTATTAACTTGCTCGCGATGCACCAACTCCGTACAGGCGCGCGGGTTGAATTTCGGCATCATGACGGCTGTCGCACCGTTCAGCAGGGGCACCAGCAAGCTGTTGTTAAATCCATTCGCGTAATGAAAAGGAACCACGCTCAGAAAACGCCAATCGGGTCCGACCTCAAGCGTATGGGCCACGTTGGAGGCAATGGCCCCCAGATTCCGGTGGCTGCGGGGAACCAGGCGCGGAGCGCCCAGCGTGGCGGAGGTGGACAAATACACCACAGGATCGTCTAAACCGGCCCCACTCCTGGCCGGGAGCGAAGAGCAGGCCGAGCCCGAATTTTCGGAGGGCATAGTATCGCGAGTCATGAGGCGCGCGCCGGACATCTGATCCAGAACTTGATTCCACTCCGCGCTCAATCGCGCCTCGACGATCGCGTTGCGAAATCCCAGACGCTCGATCAAGCCGTGCAACTCGGCCGCACGCCATTGCGGATTGCAAGGCAGGAAGCTGCAATCCAGCCCGGAAGCTGCGAAAAAGCACGCGACAAACTGCCAGGAATTGTCTAGCGCCGCGGCAATGATCCCAGGCCGCGAACCGAGTGAATTCCGCAGCCATCCGCGGACGCCTTGCACTCTCTCGGATAATTCGCCGTATGTAATTCTCTGACCGCCGTCGATGATCGCAGGCCGATCGCCATACCGCTCGGCTACACCGCGAAATAGCTCAGGAATCATGCCGGGCTTTCGAGCGGCGGCCGACCTTGCGCGGACCGTTCGTCTATATACGCGGCCAGCTGTTTCAGATCCCCTACCACCTCGATGGTCAGCATCTCGGGTTCCAGCCTGATATCGAACTCTTTCTCCAGCGCAGCGACAAATTCGAGCACGGCCACGGAATCCAGCCCGGCGGCTTCCTTCAGCTGTTCTAGGTCGGCCAGATCTTCGCCTTGAACATTGAGATGCAGCGACTCAATGAAAACCCGCCGTATGCGGTCCAGCGTTTGGGGGGATCTTAAACCCGCCATGCCAGGGAGTGGTTCCATAGCCTCCATTCCTCGGGATTCGCTATCACTTGCTTTTCCACGATCGTCAAAAACTGTGAGAGGTTAGCGCTGACAAAAGCGTCGCGCGAAGAGCCGCGTACGATCTCCAGCATGGGATCAAAGCAGATTCTTAAACCGTCGCTCCGGCCAAGACACAATGTAGGGACCACGGCGCAATCCGACAACCGGACGATCTCAAAAACCCCGGAGGCCAGATGACGGCGTCGTCCCAGAAACGAGTGTTCGATCGGGTTGGTTCCGGCACGCCCGTCCATCTGGAGCATCACCAACCCGCCGGCGCGCAATCTTCGCATGATCTTTAAAGTGCACTCCGCATCCTGAACGAAAACATGCTCTGGAAATGCGCGCCTCTGCAGCCCGATCCGGCGGGGCTGCAAGAACTCTCTGCCCAGCCGGCCCTCCGCCACATTAGTGGGCTGCCGGTTGTGGACCGTTAACGCTGCATAACCCCGCATGGCCAAGTATCGCAGTGCGATTCGATTGGCGCAGAAGTGCGCAACCAGCAAGATGACTCCCTTTCCCCGCGCAAGGGCGGTTTCAAGGTGATGCAGGCCCTCCACTCCGTCGCAACACAACATCGAATCCGACCCTGGACGAACCAACAGAAGATCATCCAAAGTTCCGAACAGGTTATGGGAGAGCGAGTCGGCGGCAATTTTTCTGGCGTGCTCCGCGGTGGTGCCGCAGGCTGCGGCGATCCAAGCTGCGGCCTTAGCTCGGCGATCCCGCGCATGGAACTGGACGATGGGGTTGGCCAACCTGCCGATGGCGTACAGAAGCGAGCGCGGCAGCACTCTGGCCAGCCAGCCGATGGGATAGAGGTAAAGCATCCACAACAGATCGTTGAAGGTAACCAGAGGCATCCGGCGCGGCTTGGAGCTCACCATCGGCGCCGCGGCAGCGCCGGTTTCAGGAGTTCCCATATCACGGATTCGCCGCTAAAATCGAGCGGCGCTTTCCTTCCACCACACTCCAAGGCGTAGCGGTGGGAATGATCCTAGTCAGCTCCAGGCCCGCGGCTTCGAACAGCCTCTGATACTCCATTTCCGACCGCTCGTGTCCCCCCGTGTTCACAAGCATATTCAAATCGCTCGCGGCAATCACTTCGCTCCATGCATCGCCCGATTGCGGCGGGACCACCATCTCCACCACCACAACCGTCCCGTCGACGGCCATGGATTGTGCGACATTGCGCAAGATCGCCGTGCTTTGCCCATCGTCCCAATCGTGAATAACACTCTTTAGAATATATGCGTCCCCATCGCGCGGCAACACGCCAAAAAAATCTCCGCTTATCACTTGGCAGCGGTCCGCCAGGCCATCGGACCGCACGAATTCCCGGGCTCGATCCGCAACGGCGGGCAAATCAAATAGAACGCCCCGCTGGCCTGGGTTGGTCTTCAAAATCGCCCGCAGCAGCGATCCATAGCCCCCGCCAAGTTCCACGATGGTTGAAAATCGCGAGCAATCGTAAGCAGTGATGAAAGCGCCAATGACAGACTCCGCCTTCTCAGCCATGGCAGCGTTAAAGATGGCGGCCTCCTCCGGGTGCTTCGTCAGAAATGGGAAAAAGGCGTGCGAGGTTGGGTGCTTCCCAGTCTGAACGATATCCAGCAATCGGCTCCAGGCTCTCTGCTGGTGGGGTCCGGCGAACAAAACCGCTTGCGCGCGCAGCGATCCGGTTACATCGGATCGCAAACATTCCCCGATCGGCGTCAGGCGGAAACATCCGGCTTCGGTTTCGGCGAAGACTCCAGCGCTCGCAAGCAACCGCATTAACCGGTTCAGCGGAGCCGCCTGGGAGTGCGTGGCAGCCGCAAGGTCCGCACTGTTCCGCGGGCCGTCTTTGAGCAAATCCGCGATTCCAAGTTTGGCCGCGACATACACCGCACGCGACAAGTAGTGTCCCGTGATCAATCCGTACAGAGTCCAGTATGGTTCGGCTTGCCGTTGGTTGGGCTGCATCTCGATAGGCGCGGGTGAAGTGGAGTGGCCGCGGCGCGAAATCTCATTGTGCAACGGAACGCTAACCGCGTGCACATCATAAGATGGGATAGGCTCCGAACATGCCGCTATTCTCGCGCGACCGCATCGCACCCCTGGTCCATCTGTCCAACAATTGGATCAGCCTCACCGGAGTGGTGATTGTCACCACCGCCACGGTGTTCTGGCTCTTTCTTCTCCCTTTTACTTTGCGCGGAGAGATTACCCATCCCTACATCGGGATCCTGGCTTTTCTTCTGCTGCCGGGTCTATTCATCCTGGGACTCATCCTGATTCCAGTTGGGATCGTGCTGCGCCGCCGGCGCGATCGCGAGCGCGGACAGGTCCCGGCCAGTTTCCCGCCGCTCAACTGGCAAAATACTGATTTCCGCCGCTTGGCTATTTTTGTCGTTGCGACCACCGTATTGAATCTGATCATCACCAGCCAGTTCGCCTACGGCGCTGTGAACTACATGGACACCACGACGTTTTGTGGATTGACGTGCCACCGGGTGATGGATCCGGAGTACACCGGCCACAGGAACTCCGCCCATGCGCGAGTGGATTGCGTGGCATGCCACATCGGGCCGGGCGCCTCATGGTTTGTGCGCAGCAAGCTCTCTGGAACCGGCCAGGTCTTCGCCACGCTGTTTAACACTTATCCGCGGCCCATTCCAACTCCAGTGCAGAATCTCCGTCCGGCGCGCGAAACTTGCGAGGTTTGCCACTGGCCGCAACGCTTCGAGTTTGATCGCCTGGAAGTCATTCCTGAGTACGCTGAGGATGCCGTCAATACGCCGACCAAGACGGTACTCCTGATGAAGATCGGTGGAGGTGGCGGTACGCTGGCCGGCATTCACGGCGCACATGTGGGACAGAACATCCATATTCGCTATGCGGCCTCGGACGCTGCCAGGCAAACTATTCCGTGGGTAGAGTACACTGATGCCCGCGGGAAAGCCACCGTTTACACAGTATCCGGCACCAAGACTCCCGACCAAGCGAACATCCGCGAAATGGATTGCATTGATTGTCACAACCGGCCTTCTCATCCTTTTCAACCGGCGGACCGAGCCTTGAACGCCGCCATGGCGGCCGGTAACATTCCGGCAGCGCTTCCATTCATCAAGAAGCAGGCGCTTCAAATCGTCCAGCAGTCTTATTCCAGCAAAGAAGATGCGGACCAGAAGATTCCCGCGGCAATCGAGTCGTTCTACCGCACCAATTATGCCGGCCTGTATCTGCAGTATCGGAATCAGGTCCGCAAGGCGGCCGAAGGCGTGCTGGCCGTATACAACGACAACGTCTTCCCCGATATGCGCATCACTTGGGGAACTTATCCGGACAACATCGGGCACATGGACTCGCCGGGATGCTTCCGCTGTCATGACGGCAACCATGCCTCGGCCGGAGGCCAGACGGTTACCCAGGACTGCGGCGCCTGCCATAATGTGGTCGCGGTTCAGGAGCCGAACCCGAAAATCCTTACGGACTTGGGGATCGGAAGTAACGAGACCTCAGTGCCCGACCCGCGGTGATTATTGATGCACCGCGATGTACAGCTTCTGTGTGCCGACCACGCCCCCCAGATTAAACGTCAGCGGCACTAGATCGCTATCCGGTACAGCAGGCACCACCACGTCGAACTGATACAGCCCCACGAATCCCGGTGCCAGGCCGAAGTAGGTCAACTGCGCCGATGTCTGGCCGAACAAGATCTGGAATGATGCGGCTAGCTGAGTGGACCCAGCCGCGATCTGGCCGGCCGGAATGTTCGGCATTACCGCCCCGAAGCCGATCCCGTACATCGTAACGATCTCGCCCGGATGCGCCGGCCTGGACGTCACGCCCGCGATCGCGCCGCTTGGAAGAATGTAAGTCGCGCCATCCGGCAGCAGTGCCACCACATATTGATTTCCACCGATGTTGAAAGTTGCCGGTGCGAGCAATCCCGGCTCGGTGCTGTTCACCATGATGTCGTAGGCAGCGCTGGTTTGGGTGCCGTTGGTGATAGTGAGCGGGAGCATGCCTCCGGTTGGGATATTGGACGGCAACTGCGCGTTGATCTGCGCCGGATTGGACGCGATGTATTCGACGAAAGCTTTCTGGCCGCCAATTGTCACTTGAACGCCACCGAGGGAAGTCGGGGCATTGTTGCCATTAAAGTCCGACCCCGCCCATTCCTGCGTGCTCGGCGCCAGATTCGATCCGTAGATTTCAACCCAGCTCCCAGGCGCCACCGCGGAAAATCCTCCGTAGCCGGATGCGCTGATCACCGAAGTGATCTTCGGCAGGTTTGGCGAAGCGTTCGATCCCACCCAGGCCCATGTGTCGGACAGCGCGGTATGCATGCGCGATCCCCCGAACATGACAACCTGGCCATGCGTGGAATCAAACGCCATACCTTGCGAGTCGCGCGTCGATGGGTTGGTGGCGGGCGATTCCTGGGTCCAGTTATTGCCGTCCCATATCCAGGTGTCGTTCAGGTCGCCGCTGTTTCCCTGCCCTCCAAACATGACCACTTGGCCATGGACGCTGTCAAAGGCCATGGACTGATAAATTCGCGCCGGCGGAATGTTCGCGGGCATTTTCTGAGTCCAACTCGTGCCGTCCCACACCCACGTGTCGTTCAGCAGGATGTGACTCGAGTTCACGCCGCCGAACAGAACAACCTGGTGGTGGACTGAATCATAGGCCATGGCATGTGAATCACGAGGCTGCGGGCTGTTGCTGGAACCGCTCTCGGTCCAGGTAGTGCCATTCCACAGCCAGGTGTCGTTGAGATCACCCGAGTCGGGACTATAGCCGCCGAACAAGACCACCTGATTGTGCACGGAATCGTAGGTCATGGCTTGCGAATCGCGAGTTGGGGGATTCGTGGCGGGCGTTCTTTCGCTCCAGTTCGACCCATCCCATAACCAGGTGTCGTCCAGATCCGTGTCGCCGCGACCAAGGCCACCGAAAACTACGGTCAGGCTGTGCTGCGCGTCGTAGGCCATGCCGAACAAATATCGCGCGGGCGGGCCACCGAATTGAGATACCTGGCTCCAATTGGTCCCATCAAATACCCAGGTGTCGTTCAAGGAATTGAAGGCGGCATCGGCTCCGCCGAACAGGACCGCTTGGCTGTGAGCGGAGTCGTACACCATGCCGAAATTCTGGCGGCCCGGTGGGCTGTTTTGGGGAGATAACTGCGTCCAGTTGGGGGCCGTCTGCGCGCCGGCCAAACCCGCGAAAAGCAGCAACGCCAGGGACAGGTACCTAGTCTTAGCCAACTCAAGTCTCCGTTGCGGTCCCTAAGAAAATTGTAAGAAAGTTGCAAAAAGCGCGTCAAGTTAATCGGGCTCGCACTCTAGAGAGGCCTAGGTCCGCATAGCAGTCATAGAACTGATTTACGTTCTTAGCGTTGTATAAACAGGCTGATTTTCGCGTCTTCGAGTTAGCATGGTTGAGGAAGAGTGTCGCTCGACAGCATGGGCAAAAGATCGTCTTCTTTGACGCCGCTCGTTATTTGCGCCATCAATCTGGCCTGTTTTTCCGGCCTTGCCCTCAATGCTCAGACCGCTGTTTTCATTCCCCAGAACCAGATCGCCACGGGCGCAAACCCGGATGTGCTGGCTCTTGCGGATCTCGGCGCGGATGGTCAGCCCGACCTGATCGTCGCCAACCAGGGATCTGCGTCACTCAGCGTCCTGCGCAACTTGGGGAACGGCTTCTTCGGGGCACTTCCAACGCAGGCCACCGGCGCCAGCCCGCGCGCCATCGTGGTAGCAGATTTCAATCGAGATGGAAAGCTCGACGTCGCGGTCGCCAATTTTGCTTCGAATAACGTAACGGTGCTGCTGGGAAACGGGAACGGAACATTCCGCTCCTTCACCACCCTCAACGTGGCAGGCCCCATTGCGCTTGCGGCCGAAGATTTCAACCGGGACGGAAAGCTTGACCTGGCGGTGGTGTCGAGCACTTCCAACAACGTTTCGATTTTCCTCGGCAACGGCACCGGAACCTTCATCTCATTCTCCACGGCGGGCACCGGAGGTGGTCCCGTTTCCATCGCCGCCGCCGACTTCAATGGCGACGGCAAGCTGGATCTTGTGGTGGCGAATTCCAACTCGAATAATGTTTCCATTTTGCTGGGAAACGGAAACGGAACCTTTCAGACAGCGCGGAACTTCGCGGCCGGACCATCGCCCGCCTACCTGGCGTTGGGCGACTTTAACGGTGATGGAATAATTGACCTGGCAATCGCCAACGGTTCCGCTTCGTCAGGTTCCATTTCCCTGCTGCTGGGCCTAGGCGGCGGGATCTTCGTGTCGCCAAGAACCTTCCCGGCAGGCAGTAACCCTTCCTTCCTGGTCGCCGGCGATTTCAATCAGGATGGCAAAGCGGATCTGGCCGTCGCTAACACCGGGTCCAACACGATCTCGATCTTCCTGGGCATCGGCGACGGGACCTTTCTGGCTCCTCTGGACTTCACCGCCGGCAGCGCACCGGACTGGATCACCGTGGCCGACTTGAACGGCGACGGCAAACCGGATCTGCTGGTCGCCAACAGTGGATCGAACAGTGTCTCTGTGCTGATCAATCGCACCGCTTCGCTGGTTCGTCCGGTTGTCAATTCAACTGGAAGTGCGGCCACACTCCGGGCTGGACCGGTCGCGCCTGGCGAACTGGTAACCATCTTCGGGTCCAACCTGGGACCTGCATCGCCGGCCGCACTACAGCTCAGCGCTTCCGGAATGGTGTCGACAGAATTGGCACAGACGCA
>Ga0335083_10012056_pt1 | contig 10363 bp, 6 predicted proteins | sample Lox_Sample_42_FD_206716 | JGI IMG/M metagenome (GOLD analysis project Ga0335083, IMG submission 206716) | Soil microbial communities from Loxahatchee National Wildlife Refuge, Florida, United States - Lox_Sample_4.2 | ecosystem: Environmental > Terrestrial > Soil > Wetlands | place: USA: Florida... | reverse complement strand
CATGGCCAGCGCGAAGTGAAATTGCTGCGGCCCAAGCAGACCGCCCCGACGCAAGCCCAGGTCGATGCCGATTCCTGGGATGGCGTAGACCGCGGCCTGTTCGAACAGTTGCGCTCATGGCGGCTGGAGTTAGCCCAGCAGCGCCAAGTGCCGCCTTATTTGGTGCTGGACGATGCCTCGCTGCGCAGCCTGGCGCGAATTCGGCCTACGCGACTGGAAACGCTGAAAGAAGTTCGTGGGATCGGCGAAAAACGGCTGGCCGATTTTGGCGCCGCCTTGGTCGAACTGGTTCGCCAGTATTGCACGGAACATAAAGTCGAGACCGATCAAACTGCTGCAACTTCCATTTCCATGGGGGATGGCAGCGGCGGCGAAGCGCCGATGGCATATATCAAGCCCAAGCTTCCCAATGCGGCGAAATCACAAGCCTTCGAGTTGTTCCGTCAACGTTGGTCGATCGACGATGTGAAACACAAAATCAATCGGGCGCGCAGCACGACCTGCGGCTATCTGGCGGAGTTCATCGCCGAAGAAAAACCGCCGCGGATCGATTGCTGGGTCAGCCACGAACTTTACCGCCAAGTGACCGCTGCTGCGGCTCAACTGGAAGAACGCCGATTGAGTCCCATTTTTGAACGCTTGGATGGCCGTGTGCCGTACGATATGATTCGACTGGTGCTGGCGCACGTGGAGTCGGTCGCGCGGTAGTCGTTCGCAGCTCGATCGCACTACAAAATTCACGGTGCGGGACGTCGCACTGCAAAACAGTACGTTCAATAGCACCGGCAGCGGTTTAAATGGCGGCGGCGCTGGTTTCGCCGGTGCGAATGCGAACAACGTCGGTAAGCGCGCTGACGAAGATTTTTCCGTCGCCGACTTGCCCGGTGCGGGCGGCACCGACGATGGTATCGATGACGCCTTGGGCGTTTTTTTCGTCGACGACGACTTCGAGCTTAACTTTGGGGAGAAAATCGACGGCGTATTCAGCGCCGCGGTAGGTTTCGGTATGACCCTTTTGGCGGCCGAAGCCGCGCACTTCGGTGATGGTCATGCCTTGCACGCCTTTGGCGCTGAGGGCGTTTTTTACCTCGTCCAATTTGAAATGTCGGATAACCGCCTCGATCTTTTTCACGGGAATTCTCCTGGATCAGAAACTGTCGTTTGAGAAGGATGAAGGATATCGATTTGCCGGTTGCGGCATCTCGCTCCGCACGGCGCCACACCGCCGGAGCGAGACGCCGACTTGTTGGTGATGCAATCTGCGGCATGTAAAACCGCGATTCGGAAATCTATTCAAGCCGTCCGGCCGTGTTCCCCAACTGCACATTGAGGAACCGGCCGGACTGCGTTCAATGCAACATCAAGAAAGCTTATTCACGCTTTCTGGGGCCATTCCGCCGGGGGCTGCCCAATTCGAAAGCACATATTCCGGATAGGCGGAAATACCGTGCTCGTGCAAGTCGAGTCCGTACAATTCGCCTTCTTTGGAAATCCGCAACGTTCCCGTGGCATTGACGACCAGCATCAAAATCATTGCCACGCCAAATGTGGCCAGCGTAATGATTCCGTTGCCAATGACCTGGGCTTCAAACACTTTCCAACCGCCGCCATAAAATAAACCGGTAAGGTGCGAAGCGGGATCGGAAACGTCGGGAGGGAATGGCCCGCTGCCTCCGGCCGAGTATTGTCCGCAAGCGAACAACCCAAGCGACCAGGTGCCCCAAATGCCGCAGAACCCGTGCACCGGAACCGCTCCGATGGGATCGTCAATTCGCAGCCATTCGAGCAGTTCGACGCCTAGCACCACCAGGATGCCGGCAATGAATCCCAAAATGACCGCGCCCGTCGGGCTGACCCAGTAGCACGGACAAGTAATGGCGACCAAACCAGCCAGGAAGCCGTTTGTCGTAAAGCTAACATCCCATTTTTTGCTGGGAATATAGGCGGTAAGCATGGCCCCCAAACCGGCTGCACAAGCGGCCAGTGTGGTATTGGCTGAGACTCGGCCGATGCCTTCAAAATCCATCGCTGACAGCGTGCTTCCGGGATTAAATCCGTACCAGCCGAACCACAGAATCAAACCGCCCGCTACGGCGACCGTTAAATCGTGAGGCAGCATCGGACCGCCGCCATCACGTTTGAATTTTCGACCCAACCGCGGACCCAGCACGATGGAGCCTGCCAAGGCGATGAACCCGCCGATGGTATGTACCACCGTTGAACCGGCAAAATCGTGGAAATTCATGCCGAAATCGGGCAGGAAAATCCATTTACCGCTGGGATCGGGCGTGCCCATTGTGGCCAAGAAACCATCCGGTCCCCAAGCCCAGTGGCCAATGATCGGATAAATGAAGCCAGAGACGCCGACGCTGTAAAGCAAATCGCCCACGAAACCAGTGCGGCCGATCATGGCCCCGGAGGTAATCGTGGAGCAGGTGTCGGCAAATGCGAATTGGAAAATCCAGTGGGCTAAAAACGCCACGCCGGTTCCTTCATACGTGACTGGTCCGTTTTGCAAGAACCACCACGGATGGCCGTCGGCATCACCCCAGCCGATGAAGCCGCAACCGTGGCCGAACATGAAAGCGTAACCGAACGCATAGAACAAGCAGCCGCACAAGCAAGTGTCGACGACGCACTCCATGAGCACGTTGACGGTTTCACGTGAGCGACAAAAACCGGCTTCCAACATGGTGAAGCCCACTTGCATGCCGAACACCAGATACGCAGCCACAAGAGTCCAAGCGGTGTTGACCGGGTCAACAACGTCTTTCGCCTTGGCGATGGGTTGTTCAAACGGATCGGGCGGAGTAGCCGGCGCGGCGGCAGCAGCCGCGGGTGCGGCCGATTGATCTGCGGGTTTTGCATCTTGCGCCTGGGCCGTGCCGCAAATCATTTTGGGAAGTTCCCGCACTAGCGTGGGAACGCCGATCATCGCTGCAAACACCATCGCGATGCCCAGAAACTTGCCGGCAAACAGCAGCTTGCCGTAACGCCGCCACTCGGGATCTTTCAAACGTTGACGAAAGCGGAAAAATTTTTCCGCGTAAGTCATCCGCCGTTCTCCTAACAAATGCTGTTTCCGCCTGTTCGACATGACATTCTCCTCGGATAAAAAGTCCGTGCGCAGCGCACACCACAATGCGATTAATGGGCGTCGACCTATCAAAGGCTGCGTGCCGATTTGCAATCGCTGTACCAGAGCGCAGCGCTGCACAAACAATTCATAACGAACGCTTGCAACTGCTTGCTGACCGCTAGCTTAGGAATGCGCAGCGATAAAAAAATTGCATGCGCGAGTGCGCGGCATGAAAAACAGAAATGCTACGCTGCGAAGCGGTGATTGCCGGAAAGATTGGCAAATTTATAGAGTATTTATGCGATCGCGAAGTGAGTTTATGAAATCTTCGCACGGACTGAAATGGATGTATGAAGTAGGGAGGAGAATGTTGGAAGTAGGAAGCGAGCCCAAGCCCGTTGGAAAAGTGCGGCCGAAGACATCGTTGTCGGCGAATCGGCCAGCGGACGAGTCTGATTCGAGATTTCTATTTTATAAGAAAAACACGTTTAACAGCACTAGCAACGGCAGCAGGATGGCACAACTGTAGACCATGTAGCCGAAAAAGCTAGGCATTCGCACGCCCCAGGATTCGGCGATCGATTTGACCATGAAATTGGGGCCGTTGCCGATGTAGGTCATCGAGCCCATAAACACCGCGCCCAGACTGATGGCGGCCAACAGATCTTCACGGATGAATTGCCCGCTTTGCAGTGCTAAAATGCCGTGGCCGGGAGCGGTGGTCATGGCGTTTGCGGTTTGGAAAAACACCAAATACGTGGGCGCATTGTCGAGGAACGACGAAAGCGTTCCGGTGCCCCAAAAGAATTTGTAGGGATTATTCAAACCGAGCTCAACTCCGCGGGCGTTCAAAATTTGCAGCGCCGGCTGCATGCAAATGAAAATGCCGAAAAAGAGCACCGCGACTTCGATAATGGCTGCGAAATTGAAATCGTTCATTTTGCGGGTGTGGGCCGAACCCAGCAGCAATGACAGCGTCAGCAGCCCTAGCTGAACCACTTCGCGCAAGTAGAGCCAGGGATGCCAATCGGTGCCGGGAAGGGCTTTGCTGGGATCGAGAAAGGCCACCGCTAGGATGACACCCAACAGCAACAGCCCATTCAATTGCCAGCCTGCAAAACGAAAGCGATGCACTCGGGATTCATCACGAGCGATGTCGCGCGCATCCTCGTGCGGATAAAAATAGTAACTGTCCCAGGCCCAATAGATGGCCAAGAGGCACCCATTGATGAAGAGCCACTCTTTCCACAGCGTGAGGGTCCACAAAAACGGCACGCCTTGCAAGTATCCGAGGAACAGGGGTGGATCGCCCAGGGGCAACAAACAACCCCCGCAGTTGCAAACGATGAACGTGAACAGCACCACGGTGTGCGTGACATGCTTGCGCTCTCGATTTGTTTCCAGTAACGGGCGGATAAGGACCATTGCCGCGCCCGTGGTGCCGATGAAACTGGCCAACAGTGCCCCGATCGCCAAAAAGACCGTATTGGTGAATGGGTGAGCTGGCAGATCGCCCTCGATGCGAATGCCGCCGCTGATAGTGTACAGACTTGTCAACAGGACCATGAACGGGACGTATTCGTTCAATATCGCATTGGCTAGCAGATTGCTGACGGTGCCTATGTGGAATGATTCGTCGGGGACAAAAGGCGCCACGTGCTGAGCGGGAAAGTGGCCGATGATGGGATATTGATGTGCCAGCGCGTAATACAACACGGTAAGGGCGGCCAAACCGCCGGCCACGTAAAAGCGGTGGAGATTGCTTTCCCACCAATGTTTGGCTCCGCGCAAAAGCGGGAGGATGGCAATGGCCGCCAACATGAGCACGAAGGGGAGGACCGTGTAAAGCGGTGGCGGTGTGAGTTCCGCTTGTTGATCGTGGGCCGCAGCCTTGGTTCCCGCGACATTGATTTTAGCATCGGGCTGCGCTGCTGATGCCGCAGCGGCGTGCATTTCGTTGACGATTAAGGTCGTGGCGTGCTGCGGCCAGCCGACCAAAACCGACACTGCATAACACACGATGACTATACCAACGCCGATAATTACGCTGTGCGAAGAAACTGGCAACCGTGACGTTGGCGCCACGGCAACAGGAGGATGTCGAAGATGACGGTCGCGAGCCATTCAACGCTCTGGTAGCTGGGCAAAGATAACTTAGATATTTCACCGCAACGATTTAGGATCGTCTATCTCAAGTTCCTTCGCTGGCGGCCAATCGGCCTGACTCATTCGCTCGCCAGCCGGTATCCGACGCCTTGCTCCGTAAGCAAGTAATGCGGTTGGGCAGGATCGGCTTCGATCTTGCGACGCAAACTGGCCATGAACACGCGCAAATGTTGCGTGTTTTCAGCCTGCGATGGCCCCCAGACTTCCGCCAGCAGAAATTGATGCGTCAGCACTTTTCCGGCGTGACGCACCAGCGTGGTGAGCAGATTGTATTCCATGCGCGTGAGATGCACTTCAGCGCCGCTGAGAACAACGCGGCGGGCGGACAGATCAACCTTCAAATCACCCGATTCGAAGATTGGCGTCTCGTTGCCGTTTTGTACGTAGGCGTTATGACGCAAGGCCACGCGAATGCGGGCGAGCAATTCGCCGGTACTGAACGGCTTTTGCAGGTAATCGTCAGCGCCGTGGTCCAATGCCATGATTTTTTGCGCATCCTGATTGCGGACCGACAGGACGATAATCGGGGATTTGAGCCAATCGCGCAGTTTGCGAAGCACTTCCTGGCCATCCATGTCTGGGAGACCGAGATCCAATATCACGACGTCGGGCGGATTTTGCGCAGCCACTGACAGCGCTTGCTCGCCCGCACTGGCTTCCTCAATGCGATAACCGGCGCCGGACAGAAACGCCCGTAGAAATTTCCGCATGGGCGCTTCGTCTTCCACCAACAGGACCAGCGGCGGCGAGGAAATGCTGGCGGACATGGAATTCGCGAGTGTTGAAAAGTTTGATTTGAGCGCGTTCAGGCGAGTGATTCCTCTACCATTAGATTAGCTTGCGGGCTCCGCGGTGGGCAGGGCAGCGTAATAATAAATTCGGCGCCGCCGGCCGTCCGATTGGCGGTGCGGATTTTCCCCGAGTGGGCATGCACGATACCTTGGCAGATGGGTAAGCCTAAGCCGATGCCGCGCTGGCCGTCAGCCACAATTCGCGAGCCGCGATAAAATTTATTGAATATTTTGGTTTCACTACCGGGTGACAGGCCTGGCCCGTTGTCTGCCACGCAGATTTCGGCGACATCGCCTTGGCGATGGGCAGTGATTTCGATGCGTGTGCCTGGCGGCGTGTAGCGTGCAGCATTTTCCAGCAAATTGACGAGAACTTGCTCGATGAGTTCGGCAGCGACCCAAAGCAGGGGGAAATCACGGGCAATATTCACCTGTACGGTATGCTTCTGAAGTTCTCCGCGCATGCGGGCCAGGACCACCCCCACCAGTTCTTCCAGCACTTGCCACTCGCAATTGAGCACGAGTGTACCTGAATTCAGGCGGGCCATTTCCAACAGATTATCGACCTGTCGCGACAAGCGATGCGATTCATCGACCATGGTTTGCAGCATTTCGCGGCTGCCAGCGGAATTAGGGTCGGTCGAATTGTCCAGCAAGCTGGCGGCGGTGACGGCAATCATCGCCAACGGCGTGCGCAAATCGTGCGAGACCGAACTGAGCAGCGCATTGCGAAACTCCTCCGCCTGGACACGCAATTGAGCCTGTTGAACTTCCAGGCGAGATTGATCGCGCTCAATGGCCAAGGCGATCAGGCTGGCGCAGGTTTCCAACATGCGGCGCTCTTCAACATCGAACAACCGACGAACGTCGCCGGGCCGAACTCCCATCACACCCATCAGGCGCTGGGAACCGATTAAGGGTATCCAAATGGCCATGGCGTTGGGAAGCAGATCGGTCCCCAGCCCTGCGGTGCAGCGGTTTTCCGCCACCCATTGCGCGGCGGAGATGTCAGCCGCATTGCCGGCCAGAGCGGTTTCGGCGCCAAATTGAATTTGTAATTCGCCGTCAGCCTTGGACAAAGATAACACGACTTCGCCAGCAAATGCCTCGATCAATTGGCGGCCAGCCCGGGGAATTAAGTACTCCGTCCCGGCCAGCTCGCTTAATTGGCGTGTCATACGATAGAGTTGCGCGGTGCGGCGCTCCTGTTGCTGAGAAGCAAGAAACAGTTCCTCCATTTGGCGTTCGTGCTGTTGCGAGGTCCGCAATTGCGCTTGCAGCCGGGCCGTAAGCTCGCTAATCAAAATGCCGATGCCCAACATCACTCCCAACGTGACGATGTACTGTGTGTCGCTGCGGGCAAAAGTAAAAAGCGGCACGACGAAGAAATAATCGAAAACCAATACTCCGAGAACCGCCGCGGCAATGGCGGGCCCGCGTCCAAAGCGTGCCGCTACGACCGCCACCGCCGCCAGGAAAATCATGGCGATGTTGGTTGTCGTCAATCCGACGTTGTAACTGAGCCAGCCCAGCAGGCCGCAACTGGCAATGACCGCCGCCGTGGCCGCATAACGCTTCCAAGAAAACGGGGCTTTCTGCAGAGCCGCAGTGTGGGAGGAGGCCGGTGAGTCAGGGTTGGTTGTGGACATCAGGCATCTAAAATTCCGCTTTTGAGCGCGAAATCGGGGTATGCTAGGGTGCCCATTTCGCTGCCGTCGAGTCCCTGGAGTTCCGCATCGCGGCTGACACGCAGCGGCGTGACCAGCGCGCTGAGTTTAAATAATCCATACGCGGCGATGAAGCCAAAGACAAGCAGCACGCCGGCTTCTAAAAGCTGCGCCACAAGTTGGCCTCCGTCGCCGTAAAACAGCCCGCGGACACCATCGACGCCGCCGGGTAGCTTGGCGTAATCATCGCGGGCCACGCCGTTCCAGCCGGCGCCGAATTTTCCAGTGGCAAACAAACCGACGGCAATGACGCCCCACAGGCCGGCCACGCCATGCATGGAGATTGCACCGACGGGATCGTCGATGCCGACCTTATCCCAAAACAGCACGCTAATAATGACCAACACACCGCCGATAGCGCCAATGGCCAGCGCCGCCCACGGTTCGACAAAGGCACAGGCTGCACTGATCGCCACCAATCCGGAGACCAAGCCGTTGCACATGAGCGTAGGATCGGGCTTTTTCACAGTAAACATCAGATAAAACATGGCGCCTACCGCGCCGCCAAAACCACCCAGCGCAGTGTTCACGAAGACCGAGCTGAGCGACAAATCGGTTCCCGCCAGCGTGGCGCCCGCTGTCATTCCAAACCAGGCGAACAGCAAAATGAGCGTGCCGATAATGACGAAAGGAATGCTGTGCCCGGGCATGGCGCGTGGCCGGCGATTCACAAATTTTCCCAGCCGCGGACCCATGCAAATGGTGCCAGCCAAGCCGATGACAGCTCCCATGGCGTGAATCACTCCAGAACCGGCGAAATCGACGGCGCCGTGCCCCAAATTCCAATTTTTTCCCATTTGGGCCAGCCAGCCGCCACCCCACATCCAGTTGGCAAATAGCGCCAGCGGCACGATCACCCAAAAACTATACAAAACGAAATTTCGCCAAGCCCAGCGTTCGGCCATGGCGCCGGTGGGAATCGCGGCGGCGACAATCAGAAGTGCGGCCATCAAAAAGAAAAATGCTAATACGGCGGGCGAGTTCAATCCGGCGAGTCCAAAACCTTTCGTGCCTAGTAGGCCGTTGGTTGATATGTCGGGGGCGTTAGGATCGGAACCGATGCCTACGCCGTGGTTGAGCAGATTCATGTCGCTGTCCAACCCCGCAGACCAGCCGGGCGGAGCGAGTCCGCCCGCTAGGTTTCCCCATCCCAGGGCAAAGCCATACAAAAAAATCGCACAGCCGGCCAACGGCACAATCATCAAATTCACGGCGAACAGATGCGCGGAATTCTTCGGTCGTCCCAAGCCGCCGGCAACCAGCGCGAGGCCCCCGGGCACGAGCAATGTCAGGCAACCTGCCATGAGCGCCCAAACGACGAACGGCGAAAACGATGAAGCGGCGGCGCTGGGCATGGGCGATTTGGAATCTTGCGCAAGCGCAGCAGGTGAATTGATGAGCGCCCAAGCTAGACACAACCCGGCGCATAAAGGAACGGTCCGCCTTTGAAACATGCAAGCTCCCTCAATCGGTTTGAAACAGCACTTCCGCGAGATAATTTGTTCCTCTTTGCAATTGTACTTCCACCACGGCAGGTTCGCCTTTGGCACGGTCGCTTGGGGAACTAAGCATCTTCCACCGGGAAGAACGTGTACGGTGGAAACTGCCTCTATAAAAACATAAAAGGTGCCACGGGCAATTGCTACCCGTGGCACCTCAAGTTTAGGTTAAACCACCGAAACGTAACATCAGACAATCAGTTAGGCAGGGGAAACCTTGCGAGAAGCTGCATCGGCGGAACTGACAAACGATGTTTTGCCTTTCTTCTTGCCGGAAGTGACGAAGTAGAAGACGCCATAAACGCCCCAGACTCCAGCGACCCCCAAGGCGATAAAAGGCTCCAGCTTGCTCATTCCCGCGATAAAGAATGGCCCTACGAGGTAACACACCATGCACGCCAAATTAGCGAATATGCCAAACAGCGGAATAAACATGTGTTTAATTCCGCTGAAAGTGTGATGCTCTCTAAAGGCCACAATGGCGATAAAGCAGGTGAGGCCATAGAGCATGAATGTTCCGAAGTTGCTTACCAAAGTGACGATCAGGAAGCTGTTCGGAATATTCTGCGCTGCTGCGAACGAATGCACCAAAAAGGCTGGATACCAGATGCTGGCCTTCTGGGTGTCCGACAGAGCGGTATCGAGCCCTGCGGTGGCCCCAGGTCCGCATAAATACCACAGAACGGTAATAATCCCAAAGAACATTGAAACAAAACAGAGCGTCCAGATGGCCCGATGTGGCGTCAGATTTTTCCCGTGCAACATGCCGAAATGGGAAGGAACTTCGTCATCGCGACCCATGGCATAAGTCACTCGCGCGCCGGTATTCATGCACGACAGAGTTGTGCCAATCAAAGCCAGGAACACGGTGACCGCTTCGACCAACATGAAGGTTTTTGCAGCACTGGCGCTGCCAAAGAACCAAGTTCCGGCCAACAACATCATATCTGCTAAGGGGGCGCTTGAACCTGCGGCAGTTGTAATCGGGTAAGCCGGATTGAGGAAGTAGCCCGCGGCAAAGTATTCGAATAAGTAACAAATTACGCCTTGAACGAACAACGCCAACAACACCGCGCGGGGAATATCGCGCTTGGCATCCTT
>Ga0335083_10012055_pt1 | contig 10363 bp, 8 predicted proteins | sample Lox_Sample_42_FD_206716 | JGI IMG/M metagenome (GOLD analysis project Ga0335083, IMG submission 206716) | Soil microbial communities from Loxahatchee National Wildlife Refuge, Florida, United States - Lox_Sample_4.2 | ecosystem: Environmental > Terrestrial > Soil > Wetlands | place: USA: Florida... | reverse complement strand
TCGGCGACCAGCAGCTTCGGCCGCAGCATCAGCGCGCGCGCAATGGCGATGCGCTGGCGCTGGCCGCCGGAGAACATGTGCGGGTAGCGCCGCGCGTGCTCTTCGGCGAGGCCGACGCGGGCGAGCATGTCGAGCGCGCTGGCGCGGCGCTCGGCCTTGCCGAGACCGGTATTGATGATCAGCGGCTCTTCCAGAATGGCGCCGATCTTCTTGCGCGGATTGAGCGAGCCGTAGGGGTTCTGGAACACAAGCTGCACGGTGCGGCGCAGGCGCTTTCTCTCCGCCGCCGGCGGGTTGACCGCGTCGGCGCCGTCAAGCGTGAGCGAGCCCAGGTTCGGCTTCTCGATCAGCGTGACCATGCGCGCCAGCGTCGATTTGCCGCAACCCGACTCGCCGACGATCGCCAACGTGCGCCCGGGCTCGAGCGAAAACGACACGCCGCCGACGGCGCGCAATTCCAGCGTCTCGGCGAAAAGCCCGCTCTTCGAGCGGTAGACGCGGGTCAGATCCCTGGCGACGACCAGCGGGCTCATGCGGCGCTGTCCTTGCCCGCCTGGCGGTCGGCGGCGATGCGCGCCTCGCGCGTGGCATCGCCGAGCGGATAGTGGCAGCGCACGGCGCCGCCCATCCACGGCCGCAGTTCGGGGCGCTCCGCAATCGCGCGCGGCGTCGCGTAGGCGCAGCGCGGGCTGAACAGGCAGCCGCGCGGGCGCTCATGGAGGCTGGGCACGGTGCCGGGAATGGTGGCGAGGCGGCCGCCAGTGCTGCTCTCGGGGCGGGCGGCGAGCAGCGCCGCGGTGTAGGGATGCTGCGGCGCGCCAAACAGGCCCGCCGCCGAACGTTCCTCCATGACCTGCCCGGAATACATCACTGTCACGCGCTGCGCGACTTCGGCGACCACCGCCATGTTGTGGGTGATGAGGATGAGCGCCATGCCGCGCTCGCGCTGCAGCGCCAGCAGGAGATCGAGAATCTGCGCCTGGATGGTGACGTCGAGCGCGGTGGTCGGCTCGTCGGCGATGAGCAGCTTGGGATTGCAGGCGATCGCCATGGCGATCATCACCCGCTGGTTCATGCCGCCGGACAGTTGGTGCGGATAGGCGTCAAGCCGGTTCTCCGGTGCCGGGATGCCGACCTGGCCCAGGAGTTCGACGGCGCGCCGGCGCGCCTGCTTGCGGTCCATCTTCTCGTGGACCCGCAATGTTTCCTCGATCTGGAAGCCGACGGTAAAGCACGGGTTCAGGCTGGTCGCCGGCTCCTGGAAGATCATCGCCATGTCCTTGCCGGCGAGCCGGCGCCGCTCGGCGGCGGACACCGCAAGCAGGTCGTGGCCGTCGAAGGTGAGCCGGCCGGCGCTGACCTCGCCGGGGAAGGGCACCAGCCCCATCAGCGCCAGCATGGCGAGGCTCTTGCCGGAGCCGGATTCGCCGACGATGCCGAGAACCTCGCCCTGTTCGACAGTGAGCGAAAGGCCGTCGACCGCGCGCAGGGGGCCCGCGGTTGAGGGAAATTCGACGATGAGGTTCTCGATCTCCAGCGCCGCCATGGGATCACTGCTTGAGCTTGGGGTCGAGCGCGTCGCGCAGGCCGTCGCCGAACAGATTGAAGGCGAGCACGGTGATCAGGATCATCAGGCCGGGAAAGGTCACCACCCACCAGGCGCGCAGGATGAATTCGCGCGCGTCGGCGAGCATGGTGCCCCATTCCGGCGTCGGCGGCTGCGCGCCGAGGCCGAGAAAGCCGAGCGCGGCGGCATCGAGGATGGCGGTGGATATGCCGAGCGTCGCCTGCACGATCAGCGGCGCGGCGCAATTGGGCAGCACCTCCTTGACCATCAGCCGCAGGCTGCCGGCGCCGCTGACCCTGGCGGCGGTGACGTAATCCTTCGAGACCTCGGTAATGACGGCGGCGCGGGCGATGCGGACATAGTGCGGCAACAGCACGATGGCGACCGCGAGCATGGCGTTGACGACGCCGGGGCCGAGGATGGCGACGATCACGATCGCCAGCAGCAGGCTGGGCAGCGTCAGGATGATATCCATCAGCCGCATGATCGCGATTTCGAGCAGCCCGCGGAAATAGCCGGCGATGAGGCCGAGTGCGGTGCCGATCAGGATCGACAGCGCCACCACGGAGGCTCCGATCAGGAGCGACAGCCGGGCGCCGTAAATGAGCCGCGACAAGAGATCGCGGCCGATCGGATCGGTGCCCAGCGGATGCGCCAGCGACCCGCCGGCCTGCCAGAACGGTGGCTTGAGGAAATCGCCGTCGTTGGTGAGCGTCGGCGAATAGGGTGCGATGACGGTGGCGGTCGCAGCAATGAACAGCAGCGCGACGATGACGGCGAGGCCGATCACGGCGCCGTGGTTGCGTGAGAAGTCGGCGTAGAACTCGCGAACGGGGTGCGGAGGCTCGGCGACTGCATGAATGGCGATCGGCGCCTCGAGGGTCTCGCTGCTCATCGCGCGTGCCGGATGCGGGGATTGATGAAGCCATAGGTGACGTCCACCAGCAGATTGACCGTCATGATGATGGCGCCGATCAGCAACGTGCCGCCTTGCAGCACCGGATAGTCGCGGCGGCTGATGCCTTCGATCAGCCAGTGGCCGACGCCGGGCCAGGAAAAGATCGTCTCGGTGAGGATGGCGCCGGTGAACAGCACGCCGACCTGCAGGCCGATCACCGTCACGACCGGGATCAGCGCGTTGCGAAAGGCATGCACGGCGATGACGCGGAAATTCGACAGGCCCTTGGCGCGGGCGGTGCGGATGTAATCCTCGCCGAGCACCTCCAGCATCGCCGAACGCGTCATCCGCGCGATCACGGCGAGCGGGATGGTGCCGAGCACGATCGCCGGCAGGATGAGATGCGAGAGCGCCGAGCGGAAGGCCGCGGTGTCGCCGGCGAGCAGCGTGTCGATGAGCAGAAAGCCGGTCTTCGGCTCGATGAAATAGAGAACGGCGATGCGGCCCGACACCGGCGTCCAGCCGAGCTGCACCGAAAACAGCAGGATCAGCAGCAGGCCCCACCAGAAGATCGGCATCGAATAGCCGGTGAGCGACAGCCCCATGACGCCGTGATCGAAGATCGAATTGCGCCGCACCGCCGCGATGACCCCGGCCGGCAGGCCGATGCAGAGCGCGAACAGGATGGCGCAGACGGAGAGTTCCATCGTCGCCGGAAACAAGGTGGCGAATTCGTCGACGACCGGCTTGTGGGTGGCGATCGAGCGTCCGAGGTCGCCGTGGACGAGCCGCAGCAGGTAATAGCCGTACTGGACAATGACCGGGCGGTCGAAGCCGTATTCGTGGCGCAGGCTTTCGTGCAGCGCCTGGTCGATGCCGTGCTCGCCGGCCATGGTCTCGATCGGGTCGCCGGGAATGAGGCGCACGAGCACGAATACGAGCAGCGTTATCCCGATGAAGGTCGGAACGATCAGGCTGACGCGCGTGAGCAGGAAACGCAGCATTGCGGGCGAAAGCGGAGCGGCGCCTGGCCGCTCCGCTCAACGCTTATTGGATGTCGACGCCGTAGAAGGTGTGGCGGCCGAACGGGCTCAGCTTGAAGCCGACGACTTCCTTGCGCACGGGCTTGAGCTGCACCGAATGGGCGATGGTGAACCAGGGCGCCTGCTGCTTGAAGATCACCTGCGCCTGCTCGTAAAGCGTGGTGCGCTCGGCCTGATCGCTGACGTGCTTGGCCTTCTGCACCAGATCCTCGAACGGCTGGTAGCAGAACTTGGCGATGTTGGAGCCGTTGGTCTTGGCGGAATCGCAGCCGAGCAGCGTATTCAGGAAGTTGTCGGGATCGCCGTTGTCGCCGGTCCAGCCGAGCTGCGCCATCTGGTGCTCGCCGGCCTGCGCGCGCTTGCGGTATTCGCCCCACTCGAAGGTCTTGATCTCGGCCTTGACCCCGATCTTGGCGAGGTCGGCCTGCATCAATTCGGCGATGCGCTTGGCGTTCGGGTTATAGGGCCGCTGCACCGGCATGGCCCAGAGATCGGTGTCGAATCCGTTGGGATAGCCGGCCTCGGCGAGCAGCTTCTTGGCCGCTTCCGGATCGTAGGGGTCGTCCTTGATGTCCTTGTTGTACGACCACATCGTCGGCGGGATCGGGTTGATCGCCGGCACGCCGGTCGACAGGAACACGGCATCGACGATGGCCTTCTTGTTCATGGCCATATTGAGCGCCTTGCGCACGCGCACGTCGGTGAACGGCTTCTTGGTGGTGTTGTAGGCGAGATAGCCGATATTGAGGCCGGGCTGCTCCAGCACCGTGACGTTGGGGTCGGCGCGCATCGCCGGCAGGTCGGCCGGGTTGGGGTAGGGCATCACGTGGCATTCGCCCTTCTGCAGCTTGGCCCAGCGCACCGAGGCGTCCGGCGTGATCGCGAAGATGAGGTCGTCGATCTTCGCCTTGCCCGCGTAATAGTCGGGGAATGCTCGGTAGCGAATAATGGCGTCCTTCTGGTATTGCACGAGCATGAACGGCCCGGTGCCGATGGGCTCCTGGTCGATTTTTTCCGGTGTGCCCGCCTTGAGCATCGCGTCGGCATATTCCTTCGACTGGATGCCGGCGTATTCCATGGCAAGGTCGGAGAGAAATGGTGCCTCGGGAACGTTCAGCGTGATCTTGACGGTATAGTCGTCAACCTTCTCGACCGACTTGAGCAGCTTCGGCATGCCCATGTCGTTGAAATAGGAATGGTTCGAACTGGTCACCTTGAAATAGGGACTGTCTGATTTCCACTGCCGGTCGATCGCAAACAGAACGTCATCGGCGTTGAAGTCGCGCGTCGGCTTGAAATTGGCGTTGGATTGCCACTTCACACCGTGCCGCAGATGGAAGGTGTAGACCGTGCCGTCCGGCGAAATGTCCCATTTCTCCGCGAGGCCAGGGACGACCTTGGTGGTGCCCCGCTCGAAATCGACGATGCGGCTGTAGATCTGGCTGTTGGCGTCGAACGAGGTGCCGGTGGTGTTGACCCCGGGATAGAAATTCTCGGGGCTGCCTTCTGAACAGAAGACCAGCGTCTTAGCCCCCAATGGGGTCGATATCAGAAGTGTCAGAGCGGCGATCACCCGCAGCGAACAATGCTTTGTCATTGAAGCCCCCTCGTCCGGCGCGACGCGCGGTTCTCTATCGTGTCCAGGCAATATTAACGCAGCCAGGCGAGGCCGTCATCGGTAATTCGACCCGGACGGCTTATCGAAAGGACGCGGAATGGGCATTATTGCAGGTTCCTCGGTCGCCCGCGTCAAAACCGCATGGAGACGATGCGTCGTTGAGGCGCGCTTAGATGCAGGTATTTACCGGGTCGCAAGAGCTTGAGCGACCAAGGACGTTCGAATAGGCGGCCGTTGACTAACCAGACGACTGCCGAATATCGTAATCGGGTAGCGTCGTAAGCAAGGTCGGGGGGCGATCATGCTTAAGTTCTGTCTGATGCTGGCTGCACTTTGTCTGATTTCGTCGCTTGAGCCCGTTTTTGCGCAGAGCGATGCGCAAAGTAAATGCGTGAACGCCTGCGCCCAATTTTGTGGCAACAGGGCTACAGCGAAAAGCACGGATTGCCTGAGCAGGTGCACGCGCAACAAATGCCAGAAATCAAACTAGACCATCTTGCCTCAGGGCGAAGTGGACAGGCTCCTGACTTTGATGTGCGCGCTCGTCGCCAGATCCCGGTCTTTGTTCCTCTGCTGCTTGGAGCGTTATCGTCAATAGCCGCGACGCTCGTTGCTCCTGCGCCGGCGCATGCCGAGATCCAATATCCCTGGTGCGCAGTTTACGGCGGCGGCATGGACGGCTTCAGCACCACCGTCTGCAGCTTCGACACCATCGAGCAATGCCAAGCGACGGTCCGGGGTCTCGGCGGGATGTGCCAGCCGAATTGGAACTATTCCGGTACGCCGCCCCGAACGGACGGTGGGCGCGTTCGTCGCGTTCGCTGAGCAGGCGGTCGGCGATCGAGACCATGCTGTCGTACGGTATACCCGCTTGTTCGTACGCGCCGTCGGGCCGTGTTTGCGCGCAAGTTGCACGCTAGCGGCAGGAATCCAAGGGATTGCCGCAGTGCCCGGTTACCGGTGTCGGCTCAAGTTGATAGTTGCCGAGATTGGCGCTAGGGACCTGCCTTGACCTGGGTCATAGCTTCGGCCCCTGCAACACCTTCCATTGCCCCGGCACTTTATTCCAAAGATCGTCGATGGCGCGTCCAAGGCACTGGCTTCTCGCGCTTGTCGTTCTGCTGATCGCCGTCGGCGTTGCGATTTCGATCTGGGCTTATCGCGCCGGCGTCACGCCGGAGATGCTGCAGACCTGGGTCGCGAGCCTCGGCATCTGGGCGCCGATCGGCTTCGTGCTGCTTTACGGCATAGCCACTGTCGCGGCGATTCCAGGTGGCATCTTCGACCTTACCGGCGGCGCGGTATTCGGCCCCTATCTCGGCAGCCTGCTCGATCTGATTGGCGGCACGCTCGGCGCGGCGCTGGCGTTTCTGGTCGCGCGCTACATCGCCCGCGACTGGCTCGAGGCCCGCGCCGGGCCGCGCTTGCAAAGCGTCATGCGCAGCGTTCATGAGGAAGGCTGGCAGTTCGTCGCCTTCGTGCGGCTGGTGCCGATCTTTCCCTTCAACGTCGTCAACTATCTGCTCGGGCTGACGCGCATCCCCTTCCATCATTATCTGGCCGCGACGGTGGTGTTCATGGCGCCGTCGACGGTCGCCTATACCTGGCTCGGCTTTGCCGGCCGCCAGGTGATGGCAGGCGACACTCACCAGATCCGCTATGCCCTGATCGCGCTGGCGCTGCTCGGCGTACTGATCTTCGTGCCGCGCTTTGTATTCAGACGCGTTAAGGCCAGAACTGCTTCGTCGCGATCCGGGCCCCTTCCGCCATAGCCGCGAGCTTGGCGAAGACCACGTCGGGATCGACCGCAGCCTGCCCCACCCAGGTGCCGTAGCCGCAGTCGGAGCCGGCGACGACGTTTTCGCGGCCGACGAGCCTGGCGTAATGGCCGATGCGCTGCGCGATCAGTTCCGGATGCTCGATGAAATTCGATTTCGATTCGATGACGCCGGGGATCAGCACCTTGCCGGCGGGCAGCTTCAGCGTCTCGAACAGCGTCCATTCATGGCCATGGCGCGGATTGGCGGCCTCGAACGAGATCGCGTCCGGCCGCGCCATGAACACGATGTCGATGATATCGGCAAGCGGCACGTCGAAATGATGCGGGCCCTCGTAATTGCCCCAGCAGACATGCATGCGCAATTGTTCCGCCGGAATGTTTGCGAGCGCGTGGTTGAGCGCCTCGATATGGAGCTGCGCACGCTTGCGGAAGTCGGCGAGGCTCAAGTTCGCATACTGGATGTGCCGTCCCATGCCGAGATCGGGACAATCGATTTGCAGGACGAAACCGGCCTTGGTCACGGTCTCGTATTCGTGGCGCATGGCGTCGGCGATCGCGTAGATGTAGGTCTCGAAGTCCTTGTAGTAGTCGTTGCGGAAGAACAGCGAGACGACGCCGGGCGAGGCGGCGCTCATGAAGCCGCCGCGCGCCGTAACGGCGGCAAGCGCCGCCTCGAGATTGTTAACATCGACCTTCGCCGCCTGCGCGTCGCGCACGCTGATCGGCGCATTGCAGGCCGGCGTCTTGCGCCGCGAGCGGCCGGGGTCACCGAAGACGCGCTGCTCCAGGCGCGGGAACTCGTGGATGTCCTGGTAAATGAAGGTATTGCCGGTACCGCCGAAGCCGGCGAGGCGATCCTTTACATAGGTCGCATAGCTCGGCTTCGACATTTCGCCGTCGTTGATCAGATCAACGCCGGCCACCGCCTGCTTTTTCACCACCTCAGCGACCGCCGCGCGCACACGCTCGGCCAACGCGGCCGCTTCTACCGGCACGCCTTCCTCCTTGGCGTACATGGTGCGGATCAGATCGTCCGGCCGCGGCAGGCTGCCGGTATGCGTGGTGAGAAAGCGATCGGTACTGCGTTGCATAGGTTCCCCCGAGGCGCGCGGACCCTAGCGCAGCCCCAATCCGCTCGCCAATATTGGGCAAGCCGCGTTGACAGGGCGGGGTGGGCTCACTAGAACCCCGGCCAACCCATTCATCCCCGAGATTGCCATGAAAGTCCGTAATTCGCTCAAGTCCTTGCGCGGCCGCCACCGCAATAATCGCCTCGTGCGGCGCAAGGGCCGGGTCTATGTCATCAACAAGACCAACCGCCGTTTCAAGGCGCGCCAGGGCTGATCTGGCGCTTACCCGCGCCATTCCGTTTCGCCGCAGATTTGCCTTACCCGGTGGAGAGACTAGACTTCACCGATGCGCCGTCGATTCCAACTCCTCGTCCTGGCCGCGCTGCTTGCCGCCGCGCCGGTCGCGTCCGCGACCGCCGCGCCGGAAGACCTTCCGCAGCCGCCGAAAAAACTGCCGTTTGTCCGCCACGGAGACCAGACGCATAACCTGGACTTCCTGTTCGGCGCGCTGAAGGCCGCTCCGGACGATGCGACCGCCAAGGCGGTCGAAGAGCGCATCTGGGCGGTATGGTCGGTTTCGCGCAGCGACACCACCAACCTGCTGATGAGCCGGGTCAAGGCCGCGATCGACAAGAAGGATCTCGACCTGGCGGTGAAGCTGCTCGACGCCGTGGTCAAGATCAAACCCGATTATGTCGAAGCCTGGAATCGGCGGGCGACGCTCTACTATATGAAGAAGGAATACGGGCGGGCGCTCCACGATATCGCCGAAGTGCTGCGGCGCGAACCGCGCCATTTCGGCGCGTTGTCGGGGCTTGGCCTTATTCTGCAGGATATCGGCGACGACAGGCGCGCGCTCGATGCCTATCGCCGCGCGCTCGATGTCTACCCGCGCCTGCAGAAAATCCCCGACTTGGTGAAGACGCTGTCGGAAAAGGTCGAGGGCCGGGACATTTAGTCCGGCGCGGTTTCCGCCCCGACATAGGCGATGCGCAACATATTGGTCGCGCCCGGCGTGCCCAGCGGAACGCCGGCGACGATGATCACGCGCTGCCCGGCCTTGGCGAAGCCTTCCTTGAAGGCGATGCGGCTTGCGCGCTCGACCATGTCGTCCTGGTCGTGTGCGTCCTCGGTGATGACGCAATGCACGCCCCAGACCAGCGACAGCCGCCGCCCGGTGGCAATGCTCGGCGATAGCGCCACGATCGGCGGTTTCGGCCGCTCGCGCGCCATGCGCAGGCCGGTAGAGCCCGACGAGGTCCAGCAGATCACAGCGGCGAGATCGAGCGTGTCGGCGATTTTCTGGGCTGCGTCGGCAATGGCGTCGGCGCCGGTGGCTTCCGGCGGCGGCCGCTGCGCGCTGATGATGGCGCGGTAGGTCGGGTCGTTTTCGACCTCCTCGGCGATACGGTTCATCATCGCCACCGCCTCTGCCGGATATTGCCCGGCCGCCGATTCCGCCGACAGCATCACCGCGTCGGCGCCTTCGAAGATCGCCGTGGCGACGTCGGACACTTCCGCGCGCGTAGGCACCGGTGACTGGATCATCGATTCCAGCATCTGCGTCGCCACCACCACCGGCTTGCCGGTGGCCCGGCCCATGCGCGTCATCTGCTTTTGCACGCCGGGCACTTTTTCCAGCGGCATTTCGACGCCGAGGTCGCCGCGCGCCACCATCAGCGCGTCGGCCAGCTCCAGAATTTCGTCGAGGCGATGCACGGCCTGCGGCTTTTCGATCTTGGCCATCACCGCGGCGCGGCCGCGGGTGATCTTCTTGGCTTCGGCGATGTCTTCCGGCCGCTGGATGAAGGACAGCGCCACCCAATCGATGCCGGTCTCGAGCGCCGCTTCGAGATCGGAGCGGTCCTTGGCGGCCAACGCCGAGAAGGGAATCGTCGAGTCCGGCAGGCTCACGCCCTTGCGGTCGGACAACTTGCCGCCGACCTCGACGCGGGTCGTCATGCGCCTGGGCTCGGCCGCGGTGACGGTGAGCCGTACCTTGCCGTCGTCGAGCAGCAGCGTGTGGCCGGGCGCGACGGCGGCAAAGATTTCCGGATGTGGCAGGAACACGCGCGTCGTGTCGCCGGGCGCCGAATCTGCATCGAGCGCGAAGGCGTCGCCCTTTCGCAGCACAACCGAGCCGCCGGCGAAAGTGCCAAGGCGCAGCTTCGGCCCCTGCAGATCGACCAGGATGCCGATCGGCCGGCCGCTGTCCTGTTCGGCGCCGCGTATCGCCGCCACCAATTCGCGCATGCGGTCATGGCTGGTGTGGCTCATATTGATGCGGAACACGTCGACGCCGGCGGCAAAAAGCCGCGCGATCATCTGCGGATCGGAAGAGGCTGGCCCCAGCGTGGCGATGATCTTGGCGCGGCGCAGGCGTCTCA
>Ga0335083_10012054_pt1 | contig 10363 bp, 9 predicted proteins | sample Lox_Sample_42_FD_206716 | JGI IMG/M metagenome (GOLD analysis project Ga0335083, IMG submission 206716) | Soil microbial communities from Loxahatchee National Wildlife Refuge, Florida, United States - Lox_Sample_4.2 | ecosystem: Environmental > Terrestrial > Soil > Wetlands | place: USA: Florida... | reverse complement strand
GTACATTTTGAGGCCCGAAGGGCCGTACTAACAAAGCCCTGGGCAACGCCCAGGGAAATCAGATGCCGCGCCAAACGCTGAGCCCTGAAAGGGCGACCCCAGCGCAGTGTTCAGTCCCACACGTAGCGCTCGTCATAGTCGACTTCGTAGCCCTTCATAATCCGGCGGTATTCCTCCTCGAAACTCGTCGCCCGGTGGTGTGCCTCCTGTTGCTCGATGTACTTCACCACGCTGTCCAACTCGCCGGGGCTCACCGAGAAGCCTCCGTGGCCACTTTGCCAATGGAACCCGCCCAGCCCTCGAGCCTGCGTCTTAACCCACTTCGAGGAGCTCGTTTTGATCTCCTCCACCACCTCGGCCAGAGCGCGGTTTTTCAAAAGGCGGAAGAGGGCATGAACATGGTCGCTGCTGCCTCCGACTTTGAGGGCCACAGAGCCATGGTTGTTGAGGACGGCGGCCAGATAGGTTGGGTTTGGCTCCGTGCGACCCAAGCAGCAACGGCTCACGGCCCTTGGTGCTGAAGATCAGATGAACGTAGAGTGATTGGCCCATTCGGATGACCCGCTCTAGTTCGCCCTTTCAGGGCTACGATGTTTCATACTCCCTGGGTTTTCCCTGGGCGTTGCCCAGGGCGTTGCCCAGGGCTTTGTTAGTGCGCCCCTTCGGGCCTCAAAATGTACAAACTCCAGGGCGGGGCTGGAAGCCCCGCCCTTTCCGAATCCTGGTGAGTCGTCATGTCGCTTCGCGACACCCCGAAGCATAAAAATGCCCGTGAGATCGGCTTATGATCGACTCAGCCTGCGCCTGGGGTGGTGAGCCCACCGTTGCCTGAGCGAAATTTTCGGAACAGAAATGCAGGCTAGGGCTATTCACGGTGTTGCCCTCCGGGCAACCAGACCTGATATACTCCCGGCAATAAGATTTGCGTAAGAGGCGGTCGGGGAGTATGGAACAGGCCAGGATATTGCGCGTCGTGGTTGCCTCTCCGGGCGACGTTGCGGCGGAGCGCGAAGACGTGGCCTGACACGGCAGCCGTCCGCGTACTACGTGCTAAACTGACGGCGGAGGAGTCGTCTTGGCAGCAACAACGCATGTCCCGCCCGCAACCAGTCTTCGCGACGCTTACCGCGCCTTTGACCCGAAGCCTCTTGAGAGTGGAGATCCCTATTTCGTCGATCTGACGAAGGCTAGGGACTCGCGCGCCGCCGAAAAGCTAAGGGACACAATTGAATTCTGCGAGCCTGGCCACGCTGCCATCGCCTTCGCCGGCCACCGGGGCTCGGGCAAGTCCACTGAACTGCTCAGCCTTCTCTATGCGATGCGTCATTTATGCTTCGGAATATATCTGGACATCATCGATTACCTCGACGCTTCCGACCTGCAGTACACGGACCTATTCCTGCTGGTAGCTCGCCGGGTGTTAGACGAGCTTAGAGAGGCTGGAATTAAGCTTAGCTCGGGTCTGCTGAAAGACGTGGAGAAGTGGTTCTGCGAAGTGACCAAGGAGACTGAGGAGACCGTGGAATTCGCGGCCGGGGTGAGTACTGAGGCTTCGGCGCGCGCTGAAATCCCTTTTATAGCGCGCCTGCTCGCAAAACTCACGGCCGACATCAAAGTAGGGTCAACGAGCAGGGAAAAAACGCGGGAGGAACTGGACCACTATTTCAGCACCCTAGTCTCGTATGTCAATGCCCTCGTTGCTGATGCCTCCAGTAAGCTGAAGGACAGGGGCAGGCCTTCCTCGATACTGATCCTTCTTGACAACTTGGACCGGGTGCCTTCGGAAAAGAGTGAACAGCTTGTTTTTGCCCACGGCTCGGAACTTCAGAGCCTCCCGTGCCACGTGGTCTTCACCATCTCAATTGACACCTATTACTCAGCCAAGAACATCGGCACCGCGTTCCCCCACAACCTCATTCTCCCGAACGTCAAATTGAGAAAGGGAAAGTCAGATGCTGGCCGTAATGAAGAAGGTATACGCGCGCTACTTCGGGTTATCGAGCGCCGCATGGATATCAAGGCTTTGCTCGAACCGCCTGAGCTTGCCAAGCGGGCCGTCGAACTGAGCGGTGGCTCGGTTCGGCAGCTCATGCGCATCATGGGTGAGGCCATACTGAGCGCCAGCAGCCGCAAGCTGAATATGCTTGACGCGGAGGCCATTGAAGATGGTGGGCGCGCGTTGCGTCAGGAATTCCAGCGCATTCTCACCCCTGAAGACTACAAACTGCTCGCTCGCACCCACGAAAGTAAGGAGATTGACAAAAGCGAGCCGTATATGCAGCTTCTGAGAAACGTCTCAATCCTTGAGTATAATGGTAAGGACGTCTGGCATGACGTTAACCCGCTGATCGAGCCCATCGATGCCTTCCAAAGAGCCTGGAGTGCTCTCGCCTCCTCCGCCACTACCTGAGCTGGGACAAGAGCTGGAGTCTGCCTACGAACGGTTGGTGTCATTTCTCGAAGTTTCGTCGGGCTTCAAGCTCGCCATAGCTACTTTCTCTGCTCCCTCAATCCGGGAACGGGTAATCACTCGCGTCCGTCAAGACGCCCGACGCCTTGATGTCGCAGTGTACTACGTGGACATCGAGCCAAACTTCGCCGGCGATTTTGTTCGGGCGGTCAAGGAAAAGCTGCCTGCTGCGGGAAACGGTGAGCATCTCGCAGTGTTTGTGACCGGTATCGACAGCGTGATTTACAAGTATGGGCAAGCTGCAGGGAGTTTCGCCCCCCGGTCTGGGCCTACGCCATTCGTTGCCCAACTGAACTTCGACCGCGAGCGCATCGCCGCCAGCTTCTCGTTTCCACTGGTGCTCTGCCTGGAACCAGAGACGTACAAAGTCTTGCTGAGAGACGCCGTCGATTTGAACCAGTGGGTGAGTGGACACTTTGACTTTGAAGCTGCTCCTGCGGAGGCTGTACCGTTGCCGTTGATCCGGGTGAGTTCCCAGCACGGAGAAGCGGCGCGGTCCGGCGGACCGGTGGATGTGCAACGTCTTTTGCAGGAGATCGAGCAAACGCCCCCCACCGGAGACGTTACCGCCTTGCAGAAGCGGCTAACGCTGTTGCTTTTGCTCGGAAATCGGTACGTACAGGGAGGGGATTTTCGTCACGGGCGGGCACATTTTTCGGAAGCCCTCCAGATCTCACGAAAACTAGGCGCGCGAAGTTTCGAGTTGGCAGCTCTCGCAGGGTTAGGCTTGTCGTGTCACAGGCTAGGCGATGCAAGCTCGGCCATCGTGTATTATGGGGAAGCCTTACAGATCAGCAGGGAGATCGGCGACCGACGGGCTGAAGGGCGTGTCCTCGGCAACGTTGGCTTGGTCTACCTCGACAAGGCGGACACCCACCGCGCCATCGAGCATCTCGAACAAGCCCTTCGGCTGGCTCGCGAGGTTGAGGACGCCCGGGCGGAGGCAGCAGGGCTCGACGGTCTCGGCATTGCATACGCGAGGCTGGGTGAAGTCCGCCGATCGTTGCAACAGTATCAGCAGGCCTTGGACGTGGCGCGCCGGATCAACGACCGAAGCGAGGTCGCCAACTTGCTGGGCAACATCGGCACTGCCTACCGCAACCTCGGACAGTTGCGACCCGCGATCGAGCATCACGAAGAACAGCTAGCTATCAGCCGCGACGCGGGCGCCCGGAGGGGTGAGGGGCACGCTCTCGGAAGCCTCGGCATTGATTTCGCCGTTCTAGGCGAAGCTCGCAAAGCCATAGAGTATTTCGAAGCGTCTCTTACGATTCACCGCGAGATCGGCGACCGCTGGGGTGAGGCTCAGGATCTCGGGAACCTGGGTTTGGCTCACGCCGCGCTAGGCCAGACCCAACTCGCCATGGAGTGTTATCAAGATCAGTTGGCGATTACTCGTGAGATCGGCGACCGGCTTGGCGAAGGCCAGGCTCTCGGCAACCTGGGTAGTGCTTACCACAGCTTGGGTGAATATACCCGCGCAATCGAATACTACGACCAGGACCTGGATGTTGTCCGCGCGATCGGTGACCGCCGCGGTGAAGGCACCGCGCTCTTCAACAAGAGCCTGACGCTGGAAAGACTAGGTCAGCGCAAGAACGCAATCGAGAATGCCGAGGCCGCCCTCAGGATTTACGAGCAGATTGAAGCCCCGTACGCTGCGGAGGTGAGAAAGAAGATTGAGGAATGGAGGGAATCGGTTGATCGGGCCATCGGTTGATCGGGCGATTAACTCATTGAGTCAATGCGTCACTGATTCAACGGCTCTGTCCGCCAGCGGTCAGTTTGACAGCGAATCCCTGGGCCGCTATTCTGGAGACTCCTCGTTGCATCTAAACACATGGAAGGGCGGGGTTTCAGGTCTCGGCGTGTGCTGGTGCTTCCTGGCGAGGCGTGGGAGCCTCGAGCGTCCAGGGCTAAACTCGTGGATTCCCGCCTTCGCGGGAATAACTGCGTTCGGGTAAAACCTCGGGAATGACTGCATTGCGGTAAGACCTCTGAATCTCATGAACGTCACCCCCCGCGCAAGCGGGGGTCCAGGTAGGTGAATGAAAGCAAGAAATATCGTTGAGAAACTCGTGCGGTTTGGCTGGCGCGTTGTGCGCCTGGGAGCGCTGCCGCTGTTTCAGGGTCCCGAAGAGGTGCTGGTCGGGGGCCAGGCGGTGATTGAGGGCGTGATGATGCGCTCGCCGCACTCGTACGCCGTGGCGGTGCGGCGGCCGAACGGCTCCATTGCGGTGGGCCAGGACTACCTGGCGCGCCCTTCGGAAAAGCACCCGTGGCTGCGGTATCCCATTCTGCGGGGCCTCGCGACGCTGGGGCAGGCCATGGCGCTGGGTATTCGCGCCTTGCGGTATTCCGCCGAACACGCCCTCGAGGACCCGAAGGCGCCCGAAGCGGCGACTGAGGCGAAGAAGAAGCCCGAAATGGGCGGGTGGATGCTGGCGTTGAACATCGTGCTCTCGCTGGGGTTCTTCATCGTGGTTTACAAGCTGCTGCCATTGTACATGGCCACGCGGCTGCAGTCGCGCTACTCGGTGGTGGGCAACCTGGTAGTGTTCAACTTCGTTGACGGCATGATCCGGCTGGTGCTGTTTTTGGCGTTCCTCACTCTGCTGGCGCAGTCCAAGGAAATCCAACGGGTGTTTCAGTATCACGGGGCCGAGCACAAGGTGGTGTGGGCGTTCGAGAAGACGGGGCGGATGGACTTGGAGACGGCGCGCGCGTCCACGCGATTCCACCCCCGATGCGGCACCAGTTTTCTGCTGGTGGTGATGGTGATCGCCATGTTCTTTTACATGGTGCTGCCTTTTCACACCTTCACAGGCAAGCTGGTGGGACGCTTGGTGCTGCTGCCCGTGATCGCCGGCGTCTCCTACGAGTTCATCCGCTTTGCGGCGAAGTCGAAGGGCACGCTATGGCGCTGGGCCTCGCAGCCCGGCCTCTGGCTGCAGCGGATCACTACCCGCGAGCCGGATGACAGCCAGCTTGAAACCGCCATCAAAGCGCTGGAGAGCGCGATGGAACTGGAAAAGATGCATGGGGGAGAGTTGGTGATCGCTTAAAGAGTTATGAATGATGAACGACGAATGATGAATGATAAACGCAAAGCATTAAGGGCATTGAATCGAAGGCTCAACCTAACGAACCACGAGCTACGAACCACGAACGACGAACGAGGATGAATTTCCTGGATAAGCTGGCTGAAATTGAAAAGAAGTACGACGAGCTGACCCAACAGCTCGGTGATCCCGCTGTGTTAGCTGGTCCGGCGGCCTACCAGAAGACTGCCAAGGCGCAGTCGGCTCTGACGGAGGTGGTGGAGAAATACCGCGAGTGGAAGGGAATCCAGAAGTCGCTGGTGGAAACGGAGAATTTGCTGGCCGAGTCGGCGTCCGATGAAGCGATGAAGCAAATGGCCGCCGAAGAACTCGCAGGGCTTGAGAAGCGACGCCAGGAGGTTGAGGAGGAGATCAAGACCCTGCTGCTGCCCCGCGATCCCAACGACGAAAAGAACGTGGTGCTGGAAATCAGGGCCGGCACCGGCGGTGACGAGGCCACGTTATTTGCCGACGAGCTCTTCCGCATGTACTCGCGCTACGCCGAGTCTCAAGGCTGGCGGGTGGAAGTGCTTTCCAGCAGTCTCTCGGCTGTGGGCGGCCTTAAGGAAGTGATCGCCCTGGTCGAGGGCAAGAAGGTTTACAGCCAGCTCAAGTACGAAAGCGGCGTGCATCGCGTGCAGCGGGTGCCCGCTACCGAGCAGCAAGGCCGCATCCATACCTCCGCCGCATCCGTGGCTGTGCTGCCCGAGGCTGACGAGGTGGAAATCCAGGTTGACCCCAAAGACATCCGCATCGACACTTTCTGTTCCTCCGGGCCGGGCGGGCAGTCCGTCAACACCACTTATTCTGCGGTGCGCATTACGCACATACCGACGGGGCTGGTCGTCTCGTGCCAGGACGAGAAGTCGCAAATTAAGAACCGCGCTAAGGCGATGCGCGTGCTCCGCTCGCGGCTGTACGAAATGGAACTGCAGAAGCAGCAGGCGCAGCTCACGGCGGAGCGACGCCAGATGGTAGGCACCGGGGACCGCAGCGAAAAGATTCGCACTTACAACTTTCCTCAAAACCGGGTGACGGACCATCGCATTGGCCTCACCCTCCATCAACTTGACCGCGTGATGGACGGCAAGCTCGGCGATATCCTCGAAGCGCTGACGGCTTACTACCGGGCGGAGCGCCTGAAAGGCGACAGCGCAGCGGCGTGAAGGCAGACTATGGCCGACGTCCAGCAAACCGCTACGTCTGACAAACCCAAGATGAGCTGGGAGGAGTTTGTGGCCGCCGGCGAAGAATGGCAGCGATGGGAGTGACCAACGTTCAACTTTACTTCGCTGTGGGTTTGCCCACTCTGGCAGTGGTAACGAGCCTGATGGTTAGTCTGGTGCAGAGTTCGGCGATCCGCGGCGATATCCGCGAAATTGGGGGCGACATTAGGCTTCTCACCGGCAAAGTCTATGAGCTCATGGAGCGCCACTCGTGAGCTGGAGTAGCCAACACAATTAGCCTCTCGCCGTCCTTACCGACGCCATGCAACTCCGCGAAGCACTTCGCTCAGCGCTGGCTAACCTTCAAGAGCATGACGTTCCCTCACCCAGCCTGGCGGCAGAGCTCCTCCTCATGCACGTGCTCGGCCGCGACCGCGCCTTTCTTTACACATATCCAGAGTTCGAAGTCGGCTTCGATGCGGCCAAGCGGTACTTCGAGCTGGTTGCCGAGCGCACCACCGGCAAGCCCACCCAATACATCACCGGCCACCAGGAGTTTTGGGGACTCGATTTCGAAGTCACTCCCGACGTGCTGATTCCGCGTCCCGAGACTGAGCACATGGTGGAGGTGGTGCTTGAACTCGTTGGCCGCGGCCTTAACAATCCGCGGCAAACCCCCCGGGACACGCTCTGGAAGCGCGACTCTTCAGCCCCGCCGCAAATGTTGCCCGATAATTTCAACAGATCGGGTGAGCGACTCGGTGCGGCGGGGCTGAAGCCCCGCCCTTTCGAGGCCCGCAACGTCGGTGCAGCTCTTCGCATCGCCGACGTCGGCACGGGGTCCGGCTGCATCGCCCTTGCATTAGCTTCGGAGCTGCCGAGCACCATGGTGGTGGCAACCGACATCTCGCGTCCGGCTCTCGAAGTCGCGCGGCGAAACGCAGTCCGGCTGGGCATGCCGGATCGAGTTCATTTTGTCGAAACCGACCTTCTGGACTGCTTTGGTGCAGAAGATGCCGGCTGCGCGGTTGACTTCGTCGTGTCAAATCCGCCTTACGTCAGCCTTGACGACATTGGCTCCGTTCAGCGGGAGGTGCGCGATTTCGAGCCGCGAATCGCTTTGGGCGGAACCGGCAGCGGCGCCGAAGTCTATGGGCGTCTGTTTTCCCAAGCGTTGGCGGTTCTGCGGCCCGGCGGTTATGTGGCCGTCGAGATTGGTTACAATCAGTCGGACGTGGTCCTCGGACTCCTTGGAGAGGGTTGGGATGACGCTGAGGTGCGGCCTGACCTTGCCGGCATTCCCAGAGTGGTGACTGCGCGGAAACAGCCCTCAGCGGTCAGCTATCAGCCTTCAGCGGGAATCCAAACAAACTCGAAAGCAGTTCGGAAAGACCTGAGGATTGAAAACGGGGAACCGATGACCGAACGTTAACGGCCGAAACGCTGACTGCTGAAGGCTGACCGCTGAAAGCTGAAAACGACAAACCGACAACCGAAAACTGACAACCGAGTCGATGCTCAAGCAAATCCTCCACGTTGACATGGACGCTTTCTACGTTTCGGTGGAGGAACTAGAGAATCCGTCGCTGCGAGGCAAGGCCGTGATTGTGGGCGCCGATCCGGACGGCCGCGGCGTGGTCACCGCGGCGAGCTACGAGGCGCGCAAGTTCGGGGTGCACTCGGCGCAGCCCATCGGCAAGGCCAAAAAGCTTTGCCCGCACGCCATTTTTCTGCGCGGCAATTACGCCCGGTACCATCACTACTCAGAGCGTATTTCCAAAATCTTTGGCGATTTCACGCCGGACGTCGAGATGGTATCCATCGACGAAGCGTACCTGGATCTCACCGGATCGGAGCGCTTGAACGGTCCGGCCTTCTGCGCCGCAGACAGGCTGATTCGCACCGTGAAGGAGCAGACTGGACTCAATTGCTCCGTAGGAGCGGCCACTTCGCACGTTGTCGCCAAGATCGCCTCCGATCAGGCGAAGCCTCACGGTCTGCTTTACGTGCTGCCCGGCCGGGAAGCGGCTTTCCTGGCTCCGCTTCCGGTGCGGCGAATGCCCGGCATCGGCAAGGTGACGGAGCCGGAGCTTGCATCCCTCGGCATCTGGAAGATTGGGGACATTCAGGCGTACGGAGTCGAGCGCCTTCGGGAGCGATTCGGCAAGTACGGTGAGTGGCTTCACGCGAAGTCGCACGGAAATGATATTGAGGCCTACCGCTACGGCGAGGAGACAAAGCAAATCAGCCACGAGACCACTTTTGAGCGCGACACCGACGATGCCGGCGAGCTCGAGCGTACGCTTTCGCTACTCTCCCAGCGCGTGGCCCGCCGCTTGCGCGAGCATGAATTCTTTGCGGGCACTATCGGGCTGAAAATTCGCTTCGCCCCTTTTCACACCGTCACCCGCGACGTGACCCTGGATGAGCCCACGCAGCTCGATGCCGTGATCTTCCAGCAGGCACTCAGGCTCTTCCACAAGACGCTGAAGCCGGGTTCAAAGGTGAGGCTGCTGGGAGTGCGAGCCGCGCACTTGGAGCGCCGCGAGTTTCAACGCAACCTGCTGGATGCTCCTCAACACGACCGGCTCGATCGTCTGGCCCGAACCGCCGACGCCGTACGCGATAAGTTCGGGTTTGACTCGCTGCGCCTGGCCCGGTCCATTGAGCCCGGTGGGAAGGAACAAGGTAAAGAGAAGGCCTGAAGGCAAATGCAGCATGGCGGCGAAAGAATGCTACCCGCTTTTCTCCGCCGGCGCACGCAGGCGTATGGTCTGTCCCACCGCCAGTTGGCCGATGCGAGTGACCGCGCCGTAGACTCCTGCGTTGTTCTGGTTCGCACGAACGATCGCCTTCAACATCGTTCCTTCTGTCACGCATTGTTGCCCAACTGGAAGATGGGCTCCACACCGCTCGCGTGCGCCAGCAAGGTTGTAGCCTCGTTCTCGGTGATGGGCTGGAAGCGCTGAGCCACGTCCATCGCCTGCCGGAACCACGCCGCATTGCCCGGCGGAATGGCCGCCGTGAGATAGGGTCGTGACAGCGTCCAGCGAAGGGCCAACGTCGCTTCCTCAGGCAGCGTGCAAGGTTCGTACCAACACTTGGCCGTGTGCTGTGCTTCCGGCAGGTTCGCCGGGTACTTCCCTTTAGCCATCGCTTTGATCGCCAGATACCCCATGCCCTTTTCGCGCGCGTGATCGAGCACCTGAGGGCCGAAGTTGGCCTTGGAGAAGAGGACAAAGTTCGTGGGAAAGAGGATGGTATCGAAGTGAGCGCGGTCCATGGCGGCGATCGCCGTTTCCACGGAGTGGCAAGAAAATCCCAGGTAGCGCACCTTGCCGGCCTTCTGCGCCGCCACAAAGGCTTCCATAGCGCCTTCAGGTCCGAAGATCTTGTCGAGCTCCGCGGTCTTGGTGAGGGCGTGGTGCTGGTAAAGGTCGAAATGATCCGTGCGCAGATGTTTCAGCGAAGTGTCAAGATCGGCCGCGGCCCCGGCCTTGTCGCGGTAGTTCGTCTTGCAAGCGAGAAACGAGCGGTTGCGGTAAGGCTGCAGCGCCGGGCCCAGACGCTCTTCCGCGTCGCCGTAATCGGGAGACACGTCAAAGTAATTGATGCCGCGATCTACG
>Ga0335083_10012053_pt1 | contig 10364 bp, 12 predicted proteins | sample Lox_Sample_42_FD_206716 | JGI IMG/M metagenome (GOLD analysis project Ga0335083, IMG submission 206716) | Soil microbial communities from Loxahatchee National Wildlife Refuge, Florida, United States - Lox_Sample_4.2 | ecosystem: Environmental > Terrestrial > Soil > Wetlands | place: USA... | reverse complement strand
CCGCCCTCGGCATGGGCGGCGAAGATGTCGGCCTCGTCGATGGAATCGAGGCTGATCGACTGGTGCGACTGGATATGGGCCAGCGCCCGGATGCGGTCGCGCAACACGGCCGCCTGCTCGAAATGCAGCTCGCCTGAGGCCTGTTCCATGCGCTGCGACAGCGCGGCCTGGACCTCGCGATTCTTGCCGCCCAGGAAATCGCGCACCTCGTTCACGATCGCGTCGTATTCGGGCTTCTCGATGCGGCCGACGCACGGCGCCGCGCAGCGCTTGATCTGGTACTGAAGGCACGGCCGCGTGCGCGTCGAGAACACGCCGTCCGAGCAGGAGCGCAGCGGAAAGGCGCGCTGCAACGCGTAGAGCGTGCGGTTGACGGCCGTGGCCGAGGCGAAGGGGCCGAAATACTCGTTGCCCGCCTCGCGCGTGCCGCGGTGCTTGGCGAGCTGCGGCCATTCGGTGTCGCGGCGGATCACGATGTAGGGAAACGACTTGTCGTCGCGCAGCAGCACGTTGAAGCGCGGCCGGAAGCGCTTGATCAGGTTGTTCTCGAGCAGCAGGGCCTCGGCCTCGCTGTCGGTGACCACGAACTCCATCGAGCGCGTGGCCTGCACCATGCGCATCAGCCGCGTCTCGAGCCGGTTGGCCTGGGTGTAGGCGGTGACCCTCTGGCGCAGCGAGCGGGCCTTGCCGACGTACAGCACCTCGCCGTCGGCTGCGATCATGCGGTAGACGCCGGGCTTCTTCGGCAGCGTGCGCACGAACTCGGCGATCACCCGCATGCCGTCGGCCAGCGTGCCGGGCTCGGCTGAGTCGGGCGCCCGATCTGGCGCAAGCGAGTCCTCGCTCACAAGCGAGCCATCGCTCGATTTCCGTTCGTTATCGGTTTCCTCGGTCACGGCAGGTGTGGGGAAGTCTGTGAAAAAGCCGGCTCGGTGTCCGTCGTTACATCGACGTCACTGTATTGACTCAATGTAGTCAGGGTGGCAGTCGCTTGCCACCCTGAGGCTAGTGCATTGTTTAAGCTGGCTTATCCGGATCGTGTGAAAGTCGTATGTAAGTCGTGCATTTCGCTTCGTTCTCTTTTCGATCTAATCGGACGGAACGCTGCGAAGTGTGGATAGAATTGGGGGCCAGAGGCTCCTCAGAGCACGCCGAGCATGCGGCCGACCAGCGGGTGGCGGACCACGTCCTGCTCCTTGAGGCGCACCACCGCCACGTCGTCGAGGCCCTCGAGACGCTGGGCAATGGCCCCCAGGCCGGACAGTTCGGGCAGCAGGTCGGTCTGGTCGGGATCGCCCGTCATGACCATGGTCGAGTGCCAGCCGAGCCGGGTCAGCAGCATCTTGAGCTGGCCGTAGGTGCAGTTTTGCGCCTCGTCGATCAGCACGAAGCTGTTGTTGAGCGTGCGGCCGCGCATGAAACCGACGGGCGCGATCTCGATCGTGCCGTCCTCGAGGGCCGCGCGCAGCCGCTTGGCGCCGAGGCGATCGTTCAGCGCGTCCCACAGCGGGCGCAGATACGGATCGAGCTTCTCGCGCATGTCGCCCGGCAGGAAGCCCAGGTTCTCGCCCGCCTCCACGGCGGGACGGCTGAGCAGGATGCGCGACACGCTGCCGGCCTCGAGCGCCTCCACGGCGGCGCAGATGGCGAGATAGGTCTTGCCGGTGCCGGCGGGGCCGACGGCGATGGTGAGCGGTTTGGTGTCGATCGCCTCCATCAGCAGGCGCTGGTTGTCGGAGCGCGGCCGGATTTTCCTTATGTAGCTTTGGTCCCTGTCATTGGCCGGAGTGTGATGGTCGAAAACGAGGCTATGGATGCGGGCGTCGGGGCGATCGTTATCGATGGCGTGCAGCTTGGCGCGGCGTGCAGCTCGTTTGGCCATAGTCGTACTCCGGAGTCTGGGAGAAACAAAAAAGCCCCCGCAAGCAAATGCGAGGGCGTTGGCTGGGAGCGCTGAAGGTGCGGTTGAGAGCGCACTCGGCGGAAAATCCACCGGTGATCCTCGTTCCGTCGGGGCGCAAGGTCCGCGAACGGATGCACACCTCCTTCATCTACCCAAACACAGGGTAGCGTGAATAAGGCACCCCGGCCACAATATTTATGGAGGGTAGCTGAAAATTCATACAAGTGAGCGGCCACTCTCCTCCTTCCTCCCCCGAGACGGAGGAGGAGCATGAGCCGCGGAAATCGCAATGCGGCGAAAACGTGTCCTCGCGCAGGAGGCGTGCGCCAATACTGTTGCGAGGCGGCCACAAGGTGGAAGCAGAATGGCGTCGAGATGATGAGTGGGGCAACGGCCGCCACAATGTCCCGTTAGTGCTTCGTCGTCCGTCAAGGAGAGGAAGTACAGTATGCGCAATGCCCTTCTGGCTGCGGCCGCTCTCGTCACGCTGCCCGTGGTCGCCAACGCCCAGTCGATGTTCCAGTCCGGTCCTTCGAACCCCGGCTTCTATGTCGGCGCGCAGGGCGGCCTGAACTGGCTGCTGAACAACGGCGGCAATACCTACAACACGGGCTTCGCCGTCGGCGGCGTGGTGGGCTACGACTTCGTCGGTCCGCGCCTCGAGTTGGAAGGCACCTATCGCAACAACCAGGGCTCGGGTGTCGTGCCCTTCGGCCCGGGCGCCGCCTTCACCAACGGCCAGATCAACCAGGTCTCGGTCATGGCGAACCTGCTGTACGACTTCATGCCGGGCGCCACGATCACGCCCTATGTCGGCGCCGGCGCCGGCATCGCCTTCGTCGATCCCTCGCTCGCGGGCGGCTGCACCATGTGCAACACCGAGTTCGCCTATCAGGGCATCATCGGTGTCGGCTACAACGTGACGCAGAGCCTGCGCATCAACCTCGACGGCCGCTATTACGGCACGACCAATCCCGGCACGTACCAGAACCAGAATATCGGCGTGATGCTGGGCGTGACCTACAAGTTCGGCCAGCCCGAGGCCGCCGTCGCGCCGCCGCCGGCGCCCGCCGCGCCGGTCGCGCCGTCCTACATGGTGTTCTTCGACTGGGATCGCTCGGATCTCTCGGCGCAGGCGCTGCAGACGATCCACCAGGTCTCCTCGGCCTACAAGCAGAAGGGCAGCGCGCGCGTCACCGCCACCGGCCACACCGACCGCTCGGGTCCGGACGACTACAACATGGCGCTCTCGCTGCGCCGCGCCAACGCGGTCAAGAACGCGCTGGTCCGGGACGGCGTGCCGGCGTCGGCCATCGCGGTCGTCGGCCGCGGCGAGACCCAGCCGCTGGTCCCGACGGCGGACGGCGTGCGCGAGCCGCAGAACCGCCGCGTCGAGATCGTGATGCAGTAACGACAGCGTCGTCTCCACACCTCGAAAACGGCCGGGCTGCGACCCGGCCGTTCTTTTTTGTCCGCGCCGCCCTTGGTAAGATTCGAGCAAGGAGCGTGGGAACCATGAAATACCGATCGGCTATGCTGGGCCTCGCCCTGCTCGCAATCGCCACGGGCGCGATGGCGCAGGCCGTGGGCTTCCTCACCGAGAAGCAGGAGCTCGCGAGCTACTGCGCCGGCGTGTCCGAGACGCGCGTGCGGAACCTGCAGGATTTCATCAAGGCGCAGTGCACGGGCTCGACACGCAAGGAGTGCCGCGACGCCGAGGAGGAACTCGGCAAGCAGCAGATCATGGACCGGAGGCTGTGGGCCTATCTCACGAAGGAGATCTTCACTTCGCCCGACCAGACCCGCATCGAGAAGGTCCTGTCCCAGAAGGCCCTGCGCAAGGGCAGCGACGACTGGATGGCCTGCGAGCGCCGGCCCTCCGACAAGCAGATCGACGATCTTCTGGTCTGCCGCGAATCGCACGGCTGCCTGATCGAGGCGCGCTTCCGCTTCTTGCCGCCGTAATGGGGCCACCGTGATGGGGCCGCCGTAAGCCCGGCGTAAGCGCTACAGCCAATACACTTCGGCTACGAGCCATACACGAAACCATGCCGGTTTCGCGGTGGCCCGCGCGTATGGTGCGCGGGTAAGAGCGGCGTTGCGGACAGCCAACCAACAAACACTTTTCAGGAACTATCGATGCTTATTGTGTTTCGCCATTTGATGAAGAACGAGCAGGGTGCCACCGCCATCGAGTACACGCTGATCTCCTCGCTGATTGCGGTCGCCGCGATCGTGGCCATGCGCCATGTCGGCGGCAAGATCAGCAACGTGCTGAGCAACGTCTCGAGCGCGATGGGCTGACGGTCGAGATCCCGGGGGAGCCATCGGGGGAGAGAACGGGGGAGCCTTTGGGGTGGACGGGCAGTCGGGCAACCGGCTGCCCGCTCCTATTTCAGCACCAGCACCCGCCGGTCGTTGTCGACGGACCAGGAGTGGAAACGGCCGAGGAAGCTCATGCCGAGCAGCGGCGGACCGTCATAGGCCGAGACGCTGCCGCGCACGTTCGTCAGCGTCAGCGTGCCGATCTTCAAGGTGCGGATGCGGAAGGTGACCGAGGTCACGCTCTTGCCGTCGGCGAGCTGGTAGGTCTCCTTGCCGAGGATGTCCTCCGGCGTGACGGTGCCGGCGCGGCGCAACTCCTCGAAGACGCGCGAGGGCACGCTGACATCGGCCGCCCCGCTGTCGAGGAAGAATTCGATCGGCGCTCCGTCGTTCACCGTGCCCGTCACGGTGAGCGTGCCGCCGCGGCTCTGCAGCGCGACCTCGCCGCCCTTCGGGGCATTGCCGGGGCCGTTCTCCGCTCGCAGCGCCGCCGGCGTGGCCACGGGCCCGACATACTCGCCGCGGCGGAAGTAGCCGGTCTGCTCGCGGCCGTCGGCGGCGATGAACGTGCCCTGGCCGTCGGGCTGGTCGTCCTTGAGGCCGCCGACATAGCGCCGGCCGTCGGGCCAGGTGTAGGTGCCCTGACCGTTGGGCTGGCCGTTGGCAACCTCGCCCTCGTAGCGCTTGCCGCTGGCCCAGGTGAAGACGCCCCGGCCGTTCGGCCGGTTGTCGCGGAAGGTGCCGACATATTTGCGGCCGTCGGGCCAGCTATAGGTGCCCTGGCCTTCGCGGCGATTGTCGTGGAACTCGCCCGTATAGCTCTCGCCGTTGGGGAAGCTGTAGGTGCCTTGTCCGTTGGGCAGGCCGTCGCGGAAGGTGCCGACATATTTGCGGCCATCCGGCCAGGTGTAGGTGCCCTGGCCTTGGCGCAGCCCGCCCTGCATCTCGCCCACGTATTTTCCGCCATCGGCAAAGGCGAGCGAGACCTGGCCCGGCGGCACGGTGGTCGGCGGTCCGCTGCCCGCGCAGCCGCCCGCGGCCAGCGTGCCGGCGATCAGCAGTGCAGTAGCGATGCGATGCGGCGAGAACATGCTTTCCTTTGTCCGGAGGGCAACGTAGCGGCCCCGTCGGGAGTTGGAACGGGCGGAGGTGTCGCATGAAGACCATGGCCTTCCTCATCGCTGCAACGGTGCTGTTGTTCGCCACGCCCGCCTTCGCCCAGATGACGGGCGGCAACGGCACCGGCATCGGTGCCGGCCCGCCGGGCGCGCTGCCCAATGGCGGCCTCGATGCGAATGGCGCGCCCTCGGGCGCGCCGACAGACGGGCTGCCGCCCAGCGCCGGCACGCGCGGCCAAAGCGGCGTCGGGCTCGGCGTCAACCAGGCGACGGCGCCCGACAATTTCCCCAGCCCCAGCGGCCGCCCGGCGGGCGACGGGCTGATCACCGGCAGTGGCGCGACGCTGAACTCGCGATGAGCCCTTCCCGGAACCGTTAGGGCTCGCCCGCGTTGCCCCCGTGCTAAAATCCCGGCGGCAGCCGGGGAGCGGAGAGACGTGGCCTATCGAGACCTGAGCGAGACGCAAAAGCAACGGATCCGCTACGGCATCATCGCCGCGATCTGCCTGGTGGTCGTGGGCGGCGGCGCCTTCTATTTCCTGCACGGCTCATCGGCGCCCAAGACGACGCGTCCCGTCGCGGCCGGCGGCGCGGCGCCCGGCGTGCCCAAGACCGACCAGCCGCCGCAATCGTCGGCTTCGCCCGACGAGCAACCCGTGCCGACCGACGCCCAGACAGTCGAGTCCGCGCGGCTGATCGGCGAGGCGCGTCGCCTCGCCGACGACGGCCGCTTCGCCGAGGCCGAGGCCGATCTCGCCAAGGCCGAGAAGCTCATTCCCGGCCAGTCGACGACGCAGGACGCGCGCGCCTATGTCGAGCAGCTCAAGACGCCGCAGGGCCAGCTCACCTTGCGGCTCGGCCAGGCGCGGCTCGCCATCGACCATGGCGACATTCCGGCCGCGCAGAAGGCGATGGGCGAGATTCTCAAGCTCAGCCCCTACGCGCCCGAGCTGCCAGGGCTGCAGGCCGATCTCGACAAGATCGTGAAGGCCAAGACCGATCGCGAAAATCGTGTCACGCAGCTCCTCACGCAGATGCGCGAGGCGATCGCGCGCAAGGATTATGGCGCCGCCGACACTGCGCTCAATCAGGCCGAGCGCATCGACGTCGCCAATCCCCTTGTCCACCAGGCGCGCATCGAGCTCAACCGTGCGCAGAATCCGGACGCGCAGCCCGACAAGGCCGTGCCCGCGCGGCCGTGAGGCGCCTGGCGCCTGCGTTCCTGCTCGCCGCACTGCTCGGCGCTTGCGCCGGTGGTGACGGCTCGGTGAGCAGTGTCGACTACGCGCCGCAGTACGATTTCAGCGAATTCTATGCCCTCACCAACGGCAAGGCCTTCCGCGTGGTCGTGGCCGGCAATCCATTTCCCGCGCTCCCGATCGAGGAGAGCAAGCGGCTGCTGTTGCCGGTGATGCAGGCCAACCGGCCGCGCCCGCGCCTCACCTTCACCTACGAGGTGCCGGCAGAGCGGCCGCATCCGGACTATCGGCTGGTGCTGGTGTTCGACGCGGCGAACGACCTGACGGCCGCGCGGGTCTGCGCCGACCAGATCCGGCTGAAGCCCGTGCCTTCGCCGGCCGGCCGCTTCACGGTGTTCGGCGTCTATTGCCGCAACGATCTTGCACTCACACAGGCCGTCTCCTCGACGGCCGCGACGGGTCCCGACGATCCGCGCGTGGGCGAGCTCTTCTCGCATCTCTTCCTGGTGCTGTTCAGCGATGCGCCGCCGTTCCACCGCCCGCCGCGCGGGTTTTTCTGGCCGCTCTGAACGGCTCAGTGACGATGCCAGTGCGGATGATAGACGGGCACGATGACCGGCCGCGGCGTCACCGGCACATAGACCGGGCGCGGCTGGGTGTAGATGGGAGTGTAGACGGGCGGAGTGGTTGCCGGCTGGACGACCGGCTGCTGCGGCACGACGACGGCGTCGGCCCGGCTCGTCGACTTCGTTGCATCGACGGTGGTGTCGTCGGAGACGGCGGTGTTCGGCGCTCCGTTGGAGGTCCCGTCGGCCGCGCCGGCCTGCGACTGCGCCCAGGCCGCGGTCGACACGACAAGAACGATGGAAGCGACGATCAGGCCGAGCCCACGCATGGCGATCTCTCCTCGGCCCGGGAGTCTGGCACAAATCGCCGGAGCCCGCCTCAATCGTGTTGGCGGTCCTTGGGCTCTTCGCCGGCGAGCGGCGGGATCAGAAGGCCCTGCGGCGTGCGCACCGGCGGGCCCCACAGGTAGTCGCGCGAGAGGTAGGCATCGAATGTCGCGAAGCCCGCGGGGAAGCCGAGCTCGGCGAGGCTCGAGCGCTGCTGACGCCACACCCAGCTGCCGGTCCAGTAGAGCTGCGGCAGCAGGAGCATCACCAGGGCGAGACTTGCCGCGCGCGGCGCACGCGGCAGCGCCGTCAGGAAGGCTGTGGGGACCAGCAGCAACGGCACGAACAGGATGTAGCGCGGGCTCGAAAGCTCGTTGTAGACCCAAGTCACGTTGAACAGCGCGAACAGCAGCAGTGCTGCGACCAGGACGAACAGGGCCGCGAAGCGCAGTGTGCGCGCGTCGGCCCGGCGGCAGAGCCAGGCGACGAGGCCCCACAGCAGGATCGCCGACAGATAGTCGAGGCCCCTGCGGTCGCTCGCCAGAAGGGCCGCCGGCCCGCCCGCGAGCTGCAGGAGGTAGTGGAGCGCGCCGTACTTGCCTGCGCCGAACGCGACGTGATGGCTGCCGGTCTGGTCGAGCGCGAGGCGCAGCAGGTTCCAGGCGGCGAGAGGCACGACTGCGAGAAGCGTGATCAGCAGCAACTGGAACGGCAGGTCGGGCCGGTCGAGCGAGTGCACCGTCAGCACGATCACACCCGCGCCCACGAAAGCGAGCGCGGTGTTGTGCGTCAGCACCAGCGCCGTGCCAAGCAGCGCCGGCATGATCAGGTCGACCGGCCGCAGCGCCTCGCGGTCGAGGCAGTACAACAGGGAGCCGAGATAGAACGGCAGCAGGAGATAGACGAGGTTGTGCGAGAAGACGTGCCGCTGGTTCACGGCGACGAACAGGCCGACGAAGAGCGCGAGCAGGAGCTGCGGCACGAGTGCGGGAACGGCATCGGTGTTGCGCATCACGAGCCGCATCCACGCCCAGGCCTGCCCGACGACCAGCACGCCGTTGGCGAGAACGAGGCTGAGGCCCGTTGCGCCGAACAGCCGGATCGCGAGTGCCAGCCAGGCCGAATAGAGCGGTGGCCAGGCGACGATGGGATCGCCCGTCAGATAGGTGTAGCCGCGGCCCTCGGCGAGGGAGACGGCGCCCTGCCAGACGGCCCAGCCGTCCTGGATCATGCCGATGCCTTTGCTGTGCAGGGCCGCGAAGGCGAGGAGGGCGATCAGCGGGGCGAGAGCCTCCGCAGGCAGGACCGGGTGCTTGGTCACCCGCTTGTCTTACCGGGCTGTGTTTCGGCCGGCCATAGGGGGTGGCAATTTGCCAAGGCGGTCACGGCCGACGAATATGGCGGCAAATCGGAATTCGAGGAGCAGGGCGATGGACACGGTGATGCCGCAGACCAGCGGCGAGATTTCGGAATGGATCTCCGCGGCGGCGTTGAAGATCGAGGACAAGGTCATCGCCTGGCGGCGCGACATCCACCAGAACCCGGAGCTCTCCTATCACGAGACGCGCACCGCCGCCCTGGTCGCCGATCATCTGAAGAAGCTCGGCGGCTTCGAGGTCCTGACCGGCGTGGGCGACACCGGGGTCGTCGGCATCCTGAAAGGCGGCAAGCCGGGCGGCTGCGTGGCGTTGCGCGCCGACATGGATGCGCTGCCGGTCGAGGAGCGGGTCGACCTGCCCTTCGCCTCCAAGGTCAAGGCGCCATGGATGGGCGGCATGACCGGCGTCATGCATGCCTGCGGCCACGATGCCCACGTCGCGATCCTGATGGGCGTGGCCGAGATCCTGGCCGAGTACCGCGCCGAGATCCCGGGCACGATCAAGTTCCTGTTCCAGCCCAACGAGGAAGGCCATATCGGGCGCAAGAGCGGCGCGCAGGCCATGATCGACGATGGCTGCATGCAGAACCCCGCACCGTCGGCGGTGTTCGGCCTGCATGTCACCTCGCACAAGGCCTCGGGCGAGATCGCGCTCCGGCCCGGCGGGCTGATGGCGAGCGCCGACCGGCTCAAGATCGGCGTCACCGGCCGGCAGACGCATGCCTCCTCGCCGTGGCGCGGCGTCGATCCGGTGGTGACCTCGGCGCAGATCATCCTGGCGCTGCAGACCATCGTCACGCGCCAGATCGATTCGACCAAGTCGCCGGCGGTGCTGTCGATCTCGACCATCCATGGCGGCGTGCGCAACAACATCATCCCCGACGACGTCGTGATGGAGGGAACGATCCGCACGCACGACGAGGAGATCCGCGCCGAAGTGAAGGAGCGCATCCGCAAGACGACGGCGGGCGTCGCCGCGCTGCAGGGTGCCACCACGACGCTCGAGATCGGCGAGGGCGTGCCGGTGACCTGGAACGATCCCGAGCTCACGCGCTGGGGCATGCACAGCCTCGAGAACGGGGTCGGCCCCGGCCACGTCAAGGAATGCCGGCCGGTGATGGGCGCGGAGGATTTCTCGCTGCTCGCGAAGGTCGTGCCGGGCATGTTCTTCTTCCTCGGCATCACGCCGCCCGGCGAGGATCCCGATCACGCGCCGGCCAACCATTCGCCGCTGTTCCATATCCACGAACCGGCGCTGAAGTACGGCGTGCGCGCGCTCGCCTATCTCGCGGTCGACTACCTCAGGCGCGGCTGACCCGGCCCGCGGCGGGAACCTCCCGCCGCCCGCGGGCGTTCCAACGCCATGTACCGGTTGTACAAGGGCCTGTTGCTGCTTGGCCTGATGCTGGGCGGTTCGCTGATCGTCATCCAGCTGGTGTCCGCGACGATGGAGTCCCACGCGCGCAGCCGCCATCCCGCGACCCAGGTCGCGATGCCGGAGTAGGCGGCCTCAGCCCAGGCGCCGGCGCAGCGCGTCGGAGATGTCCA
>Ga0335083_10012052_pt1 | contig 10365 bp, 6 predicted proteins | sample Lox_Sample_42_FD_206716 | JGI IMG/M metagenome (GOLD analysis project Ga0335083, IMG submission 206716) | Soil microbial communities from Loxahatchee National Wildlife Refuge, Florida, United States - Lox_Sample_4.2 | ecosystem: Environmental > Terrestrial > Soil > Wetlands | place: USA: Florida... | reverse complement strand
CCTTGGCTCCGGAGAGGGTCTTGCTCTCGAAGGCGAACCGCTCCTCCTGGAACCGCTTGGGAAGCGCGTTGAAGCTGGTGCTCACCACGCGCCAGGAGAGGTAGGTCTGCCAGGTGGCGAGCGGCACCTCGGTGGTCATTGCCGAGACCTCGGTGAAGAACGGTTCGTGCTCCACGGTGATCGCCGTCACCTCCGGAGAGCCAACCTGGGTCAGGAACAGGTCCCAGTCGAAGGCGGGGGCCAGCTTCTTCAGGCCGGCCCGCTCCACCCGGTGGTAGGTCTTGTCCGGGTCGCGGCGGGAAACCCGGTCCAGGCTGGCCTTGGCCAGGCGGGTTTCGAACTCGAGCACCTCGCCCGCTTTCCTGGTGGCGGTGGCCGGCGCGTCTCCGAGCAGGAGGAAGACCGCCTTGACGTGGTCCCGGTAGGCAAGCCGGATGGCCTTCATCCTCGCGTCGTCGCTCAGGTAGTAGTCGCGCTCGGGCAACCCGAGGCCGCCCTGGTAGAAGCCGCCGATGACCAGCGCGGCGTTCTTCGAATCCTGGGTCGAGTCGAAGATGAATAGCGGCCGGGCGCCAATGCGCTGGAGGTGGGCCGCCTCCGAGGCGACGCTCTTGCGCGAGGTGATCCGCGCGATGCGCTGCAGCTCGGCCTTCAGCTCGGGCAGCGAGTTCTCCAGCTTCGCCTCGTCCATGCACGTGGCGTAGAAGGCGCCCACCGCCCGGGCGTACGCCATTCCCGGCGGCGGCTTGCCCGCGGCCGCCTCCTCGAGCAGGCCACGGAGCGTCCTCTCGTTCTGCTCCTCGATGACGTTGAAGCTCCGCACCCACCGGCTCCGGTCGGGCGGAATCTCCGTACGGTCCAGCCAGCCGCCGCAGGCGTAGCGGAAGAAGTCGACGCAGGGGTCGGTCTTGAGGTCCAGGGCCGTCTCGTCCAGCCCGGCCGGCATGGGGAGCGGCACCGGCGCTGGCTTCGCCGCGGCGGCCTCGGCCGGTGCCGGCGCGGCGGCGGGCTTCTCGGCGACCTTGGGCTCGGGCGCGGCGGTGGAGCAGGCCGCGAGGGCGGCCAGGGCGATGGACGGGAGACGACGCATGCGCGGTGGACCTCTCCGGGGAGGACGAAGGCCGCGCACCCTAGCGGAAGTCAGCGCCCCGAGACCAGCAGAAGCCCTATGCGCCGAGGAGCTTCTTCTTGAGGTCCGAGTCGGCCGGATCCGGCCCGAGCCAGACCGCGAACAGGGCCTGGGCGAAATCCTGACCCTCGATCACGGTGGGCTTGGCCGCCCCGCCGAGCACCGTCCCCTTCCCCGGGATGTAGGTCAGCGTCAGGTCCTGGCCGGACTTGAGGTCCGGGACGGCCGCGGCCAGCTGGTCGAGCCGCCCCTGCAGCTGGGGCAGCTGCGCCTTGGAGTTCTTGGCGAAGCCGTCCTGGATGGCCTCGACGATCTTCTCCTTGTTCAGGTCCCGGACCAGGTGAAGGGTGATGCTCTTGGCCTGGTCAGAGTTGATGAGCTTCTCGGCATTGAAGGTCGGCTTCTCGGCGTAGAGGCCGGCCACGTACACCTTGACCATCCACTTCGTCCGCAGCCCCATCCCGATGAGCTTCATCTCCTTGCCGTCCACGGTGATCGTGTCCGGGAGGGTGACGCCCTCCGCCTCGCGCGCCACCGCCTGGGTGGAAGCGAGGGCGAGCACTGCCAGCAGCATCCACGTCCTGCGCATGGGAGGTCCCTTTCTCGTGCCTCAGCCGTTGGACTTGGCGAACTTCTCCATGAAGCCGACCAGCGCGCGGATGTTGTCCGGAGTGACGGCGTTGTAGGCGCTCACCCGGATGCCGCCCGCGCTGCGGTGCCCCTTCAGGCCGACCATTCCCGCCTTCTTCGCCTCGGCCACGAAGCGGTCGTCGAGCGCCTCCGAGCCGAGGCGGAAGACGATGTTCATCACGCTCCGCGAGTCCTTCTCCACCGGCGCCCGGTAGAAGTCGCCCATCCGGTCCAGCGCGCCGTAGAGCAGCTCCGCCTTCTCCCGGTTCCACCGCTCCATCTGCGCCAGCCCCCCCACGCTCTTGATCCAGGCCAGCACGTTGCGCATCAGGTAGATGCCGAAGGTGGGCGGCGTGTTGTAGAGCGAGTTGGCCTCGGCGTGCGTCGCGTAGCGGAGGATCTTCGGGATGTCCTTGCGGCCGTAGGCGAGGAGGTCCTTCCGGGCGATGACCACGGTGACGCCGGAGGGCCCGATGTTCTTCTGCGCGCCGGCATAGATCAGCGCGAACTTCGACACGTCGATCTTCCGCCACAGGATGTCGGAGCTCATGTCCGAGATGAGCGGGACCGCGCCCACGTCGGGGAAGGCATGCCACTGCGTCCCGAAGATGGTGTTGTTGCTGGTGAGGTGGACATAGGCCGCCTTCGGGTCCAGCCTGAGCTCCGCCTGCTTCGGGATCCGCGTGTATCGCTTGTCCGGCCCGGCGGTGGTGGCCGCCACCCGCGCCGTCCCGAGGATCTTCGCCTCCTCGAGCGCCTTCTCGCTCCACACCCCGGTGAGGATGTAGTCCGCCGAGCCGTCCTTCGGCAGGAAGTTCATCGGCACCTGGGCGAACTGCAGCGACGCCCCGCCCTGGAGAAAGAGGACCTGGTGCCCAGGCGGAATCCCGAGCAGCTCGGTGAGGAGGGCGATGGCCTCGTCGTGGACGGCCTCGTACTCCTTGCCCCGGTGGCTGTGCTCGAGGATGGACATCCCCGAGCCCTGGAAGTCGACGAACTCGTCCCGCGCCCGCTCCAGCGGGGGGAGGGGCAGGCCGGCCGGGCCGGCATTGAAGTTGATCACGCGCATGGGCGGCCTTCTAGCAGGGAGGGTCGTTGGAGGGGAGCACAGCCGGCGGCTGCCGGCGCGAGCCCGCCCCCGACGCCAGCCTCACCGCCGGCCGCCGAAGCCGCCGAAGCTGTGTCCACCACCACCGCCCCAGCCGCCCCCACCCCAGCTGCGTCCGCCTCCGCCGCCACCCCAGCCTCCGCCTCCCCCGCTGCGGCTCTCGCCGCCGCCCCAGCTCCCGCTCGAGCCGCCCCAGGAGCTTCCGCTGTGGCTCTGGCTGCCGCCCCAGCTTCCGCCCCACGACGAACTGGCCGAGCGGGAGTCGCCCGCCTGCCGCGATTGGGCGGTGTTTTGCCAGGACTGCGTCTGGGCAGCCGTGGGCTTGTCCACGGTGCTCCACGTCCCGTTGGAGTTGTACTTCTGGGCCTGGCCGGTGGCGGAGTTGTAGTTGTACACGTTGCCGTCGTGGTCGGCGTAGTACTCGTTGTTCTTCTGGGCGACCTGCGTGGATTGACCGCCCGGACCGGTCACGTTCGCATGGCCGTAGGTGGCCTGCTGTCCGGTATAGGAGTTGCCCACCGTGGCCCGGCCGCCCGAGGCGGCGACGCCGGTGTTCGGGTTGTACGTCGCCCCACGGTTTCCGTACGCGTAGTTGCCGTTGTAGGCGTTGTGCACCTGCGCGCTCTGCCCCACCGACGCCCGCCCGGTGGCCGAGTTGTAGGAGGTGCCCACCTTGCTGCTCCAGGCGTTGCCCGTCCAGGCGTTGTACCCGGCCGAATCGCGCGTCACCGCCGAGGTGGCGCCGTACTGGTGGTACATGTTCCCGCTCGTCGCCGCCCAGCCGCCCGGGCCCCAGGCCGCGGCGCCGCCGTAAGCGCCGTAGGCCGCGCCGTGGTAGGCGTAGGGCATCGCGCCCCAGTACGGCGCCGGCGCGTAACAGGCGGCGGCGATCCCCCAGCCGACGGCAAAGCCGACCGCGAATCCGGTCCACGGCGTGTAGGTGACGTTGGCCGCGTAGCCGTAGGTCACCGGCGGCGGGTAGTAGACGGTCGTTCCGACGTAGGCCACGTAGGTGTACCCGGTCCCGTACACCACCGTGCCCCCGGGCTCGACGACGACGCCCATGTACCCGGGCGTGTAACCCACCGTCACCGTGGTCGGCGTGACGGCATAGATGTAGACGAAGGTGACGTAGAAGAGCGACGCGCTCGGAGGGATGGAATAGATGACCGGCGGGACGGAGGTGGCCACGACCCACGGTCCGTTCAGCGAGGGAGCGGTGAACCACACCCCGGTCTGCGCCGCGTACCACTGGTCGGGAGCCACCTCGATGATCGCCTGGGGGCTGTTGAAGACGTAGGAGAGCGGCGTCCCGGCGATGGGCTGCATCACCGGCGTCCCGTTGACCACAGGGGTGAACGACACCTTGTCCCGGTAGATGGTGGCCATCTGCGGGATCTGCGCGGCGATCGCCGCCTCCTGCGCCTGCGGCGTGCCGGGGACGGACGCCTTCACGTTCTCCTTCGGGCTGGTGTCCGGGATGAGGGCGAAATCCACCGGGAGATCGGTCCCGGGCAGATAGGACCAGGGACCCCCGAGCTGCGGCGCCACGAACCACCGGCCGGTGACCAGCACGTAGAACTTCTGGGTCACCAGGTCCTGGAAGACGTTCCCGTTCGTGTTCGAGACGTAGAGCAGCTGGGTGCCCTCGAGGGGCGTCCAGTTCATCGCTCCCTGCGTGATGATGATCTCCGTCGGCCGGGTGGCGACGACCATCCCCGGCGCCCCGGCGGCGAGCGTCGGCCGCTGGCCGGTGGTCTCGTTCACCGGCCCCTGCATCAGATCCACGACGTTCTGCTTCGCCAGCTGTTGCGCGACCTGCGCCGCGGCGGCCGGCGGAGCCGTGGCCACACTCCACGGGCCGTTGAGCGAGGGCGCGGTCATGTACCCGTTGAGGACGTGGACGTAGACGCTCCCCGACGGATCGCTGAGCACCAGGGCCCGGGTGTTGATCACCCGGCTGAGGTTGGTCCCGGAGACGGGCCGCCAGGCCGGCTCGCCGTGGATGAGCACCAGCACCATCGGGGTGGTGCTGAACACGATGCGCGGCGGCTCGTTGAGCACCTGGACCCGCTGGGATTTCCGCTCCGCGCCCTCGATGGCCAGGGCCGCCTCCAGCCGTCCGAGCGACATGGTCGCCGGACCCTGGCCGAGCAGGGTCTGCAGCGTCTGCTGGTAGGTGGCGGCCATGCTCGGCGCCGAGGGGAAGGTGGCTTTGGTGATGGTCAGGTTCTCGAAGTGCACCGCGCGGGCAGTCTTGTCGACGACGGTGTAGGCGGTGAGCTCGACCACGCCGAAGATCGGATCCTTCGACCCGGCGGGCAGCACCGAGACCGCGGCGTGCGCCTTGTAGACGTAGTTGTCCCAGGAGTCGATCTGCGGCTGGTAGAGCGTGTACTTCGTCCCGCCCACCTCGGCCGACTTGGGCCACGGATCCGGCGTCACCTCGGAGGCGGGCGGCGGAGGCGTCTGGGGGCTCGGCGACTGGGCGACGGTGGTCGTCGGAAGGGGCGTGCTGTAGTCGGGAACCGAGGCGATGAGCGGCGCCGACGGCATCGCCGCGGGCGTCCCCGCCGTGCCGAGCGAGCCGGCCGGCGGCGGAGGCGGCGGGGGCGGCTGCGCTTCCTTGCTCGACGACGCACAGGCCAGTGGCGAGAGGACCGTCAGCGCGATGACCATCGTTCGCCTGGACCGCTGCATCGGAGACCCCCTTGCGTGCACGAGGCGTGCGGCGCGAAGCGGCTGCTCAACGGGGCGCTCATACCACGCGCGCTCGAGCCGGCGCGCGAAGGATTTGCCGGTTCCGGCCACGCCTGCAGCCCAGCGAACAAACGAGCGAGCCACCGAGCCCCCAGCGGCGTCCGTCAGCTCTTCCAGGTGAAGTTGAGGGAGAAGAACAGCATGTAGAAGTTGTCGTAGGCCCCGGAGACGTGCCCGGCCAGCGGGCCCCGGTCCTCCACCACCGAGGGGCTTCCGCCCCAGATGAGCTCGGAGCAGAAGCCGATGTTCCAGTGCTCGTCGACGGCCACCTGCGCGCCGGCGCCGAGCCGCCACTGGTCGGCGATGGCCAGCATCAGGGCTCGGTCCTGGGCGTTGGTCATGCTGCTGTCGTAGGCCATGCCGAAGTTGATCTGCCACGGCTCGCTCACCTGAACCTGGGCCCCCACCGCCCCGTGCCAGGTGTTGACGTAGCCGAGGTTGCTGGTCAGCGACACCGGCGGTGTGGTGGTGATTCCGAGCTCCACCATGGCGAAGGAGGCCCAGTTCTGCCAGCCCACATCGGCCATGAGCGCCCACTTGCTCCCGATCGCCTGGTAGAAGCTGAGCATGAGCGTCTGCGGCACGGTCATGCCCAGGTCGATGGTTCTCGAGTTCAGCTCGGCGGCCTCGAGGAGGGCGGTCAATCTCGAACCGAGTCCGCTGAAGGTCGGCGAGGAGGAGAAGCTCAGCTTCACCGGTGAGGTGTAGGTGATGCCCAGGCGCGTCGCCGGGGAGAACTCGTAGAGCAGGCCGACATTGCCGCCGAATCCCCAGGTGTTGGAGGTGACCGAGAGGCTTCCGTCGGGTGCGAGCGGCTCGAGGTTCTGCACTGCGACCGACTGGCTCAGGTGACCGTACATGGCGTTGAAGGTGATTCCCACCGACAGCCCGCCGATGATGTTCCAGGCCACTCCCGGCATGATGGACAGGCCGAGGAGCGTGGTCTTGGTGGTGTAGTAGCGGCCCAGCCATCCGCTGTCCCACCGCTCCGGCGCGCCGAAATTGTTGAAGATGCCCAAGCCGAACCGGAAATCCTTCCAGGGAGCGAAGGTGGCGAAGACGCTGGCGGTGGGCAACCAGCCGATGGCATTGCCGCCGTTGTTCGTCCCGAGGAAGGGGCTGGTCGCCGGATCTGCCGCGAAGGTGAGGTTCGCGAAGACGAGCTCCGTGCCCACCTGGACCTGGATACCGTCCAGCCGCGTCATCCCCGCCGGGTTGGTGAGGAGCGTCACCGGAGCGTTGGCCCGCGCCGCGTAGCCTGCCGAGGCGAATCCGATGTCCGAGGTGCCCACCTCGTAGAGGAAGAGCCCTCCGGCGTGCGCCGCCGCGGACGGGAGCAGCGCTCCGATGCAGACCAGAATCCCAACCCTCGACGAGCCCCACCCACTCTCCACCATTCGTGTCCTCCCGCTCACACGCCGCGCACCGTAGGCCCCGGCCCGCCTGGGGGGCCAGCGCAAACGTCGACCTCCCGTCGGGGCGCTAGAACGGATGCAGGAACAGTCCGCTGCGGAGCTTCGGCTCGAACCAGGTCGACTTGGGCGGCATGATCTCGCCGGCGTCGGAGATGGCCATCAGCTCCTCGAGGCTGGTCGGCCAGAGGGCGAACGCCACCCGGTCCTCGCCCCGGTCCACCCGGGCCGCCAGCTCCCCCGTCCCGCGGATGCCGCCGACGAAACCGATGCGCTCGTCGCGGCGCGGGTCCCGGATGCCGAGCACCGGCGCCAGGAGGCTGTCCTGGAGGATGGCCACGTCCAGCGCGCCGGTGGGCGTCTGGGGCCAGCTCCCCGGACGGGCGCGGAGCCTGCGCCAACGGCCATCGAGGTACAGGCCGAAGGCGTGGCGCCCCTCCGGCTCGGCGCGCTCGGCAGGTCCGACCTCGAAGCGCTCGGCGACCCGCTCGAGGAACGCCTCGCTGGAGAGCCCGGCCAAGTCCCTCACCACGCGGTGGTAGGGAAGGATCTGCATCTGGTCGTGGGGGAAGACCACGGCCATGAACCAGTCGTGCTCCCCGGCGCCCGCCCCCCGTCCGCGGCGAAGCTCCTGCACCCGCGCCGCCGCCGCCGAGCGGTGATGACCGTCGGCGATGTACATCGTCGAGACCTTGGCCAGCGACGCGCCCAGCGCCTCCGCGTCCTCGCCCTGCACCCGCCACACCGTGTGGCGCACCTCGTCGTCCGAGGAGAAGTCGATCTCCGGCGTCCGCGCGGCGAGCGCTTCCACGACCCGGTCGACCTCCGGCCGCGCCCGGTAGGTGAGAAACACCGGCTCGTCGTTGGCCGACAGCTCGTCGATGTGCCGCGTCCGGTCATCCTCCTTGTCGGCGCGGGTCAGCTCGTGCCGACGGATGCGTCCGTCGCGGTAGGCATCCACCGAGGCGCAGGCCACCACCCCGGTCTGGAGGTGGTTCCCCATCCTCTGGCGGTAGAGCCGGAAGCCGGGCCGGGCGTCTTCCACGAGCCAGCTCCGCGCCCGGAAGAGGGCGAGATTGGCCGCGCCGCGCGCGTAGACCTCCGGCGCGTGCTCGTCCACGCCCTCGGGCAGGTCCACCTCCGGCCGGCTGATTCGGAAGAAGCTCTCCGGCTTTCCCCGGGCGAGGGCGCGCGCCTCGGCGCTGCTCACCACGTCGTAGGGGGGCACGGCCAGCCGGGGAGCCAGGGGGACGGGGGGCGAGAGGGCGCGGAAGGGGGCGAGCAGGCTCATCGGGGCGCCCTCGTATCCCGACTCGAGCGGAGCCCACCACTCCCAGGCCTGGAGGGGCTTGTAAATTTCGGCCTCTAGCCAAGCTAACCCACTGCGTTATCAGAGGAATCCTTGTAAATGAGGGGGGTGGTTGGTACAGCACCCCGTAGCAGCGATGAACGAGAACGCGCTCAACGCCACGGTCGGCGCCCGGCTGCGCGGCCTCCGCCTCAAGCGGGGCATCAAGCAGACGGACACCGCCCGGGACCTGGGAGTTTCCCCCGCCTACCTGAACCTCATCGAGAAGGGGAAGCGGGTGATGCCCTTCCCGTTGCTCTGGAAGGCGCTCCGCTACTTCGAGCAGGACCCCGAGCAGTTCATGAGCTCGCTCGGGCAGGGCCCGGTGGACGAGACCCTGGCCAAGCTCCTCGACGAGCCGCTCCTCAAGTCGCTGGACATCGACTCCGAGTCGCTCGAGTCGCTCTCCGCCGAGCCGAAGCTGGCCGGAACGGTGGCCGCCCTCTTCAACCTGTACAAGAACACCCGGCACCAGCTGGAGAAGGTGACCGCCCAGAGCGCGCCGCCGCAGGCGCAGGCCGGCGACGGCTCGCTGCGGCTGGACTACTCGCCGTTCGACGAGGTGTCGGACTTCCTCCAGGCGCGGAAGAACTGGTTCCCGGAGCTGGAGGAGCACGCCGCGGCGCTGGTCCGAGACTTCGGTCTCGAGCGCCAGGTGACCTCCGGGCATCTCACCCATGCGCTCCGGGAGCGCTTCGGCTACAGCGTCCTCTCCGAGGCGGCATCGGCCGGCAGCTCGGTCGTCCGCCGGATGGATCCCGAGCGCAAGACGCTCAGCCTCTCCCCCACCCTCACCGAGCAGCCGCTCAAGTTCCAGCTGGCCGCCTCCATCGGCCTCTTGGTGCTCGACCGCGAGCGGCTCCTCGAGCGCATCGTCGCCGGCGCGCAGATGCACCACCCGGAGACGCCCAAGCTGATCAAGGTCAACCTGGCCAACTACTTCGCCGGGGCCCTGCTCCTGAACTATGCCGAGTTCTTCCGCGAGGTGCAGCGCACCCGCTACGACGTGGAGCTGCTGAGCCAGATCTTCGGCACCACCTACGAGACGGTGGCCCACCGGCTGTGCAACCTCTCCGACCCGAAGCGGGCCGGCGTTCCCTTCCACTTCCTGCGCGCCGACGTGGCGGGCAACATCTCCAAGCGCTACAGCGGCACCGGGCTGAAGTTCGCCTCCGGCGGCGGGAGCTGCGGCAAGTGGGCGGTGCACCTCGCCTTCCTCAACCCGTCGCAGATCACCCGCCAGTACTCGATGATGCCGGACGGAACGACCTACTTCTGCTTCGCCAAGGTCCAGCTCCAGCCGATCAGCGGCTCCATCGTCCGCGGCACCGCCTACAGCATCGGGCTCGGGACGCACGCCGAGAATGCCCAGTTCCTCGCCTACGGGCTGACCACCACCGACCTCCGCCGGGATGCGGTTCCGGTGGGCATCACCTGTCGCTTCTGTGACCGCACCGACTGCAACCAGCGCGCTGCGGCCAGCTACCGATTCGCCTTTTCCTTCGACGAGTACACCAAGAAGGACTGCTTCTTCTCCCCGCTCCTCGTCCACGAGGCGGGCAAGGAGCCGGCGCGCAAGGGCGCGCGGCACGAGCGATGACCCCGCCGTCCAGCGACTGACTCCGCACCCGCGATCCCCCGACACATGGCCACCCCCACTCCCCCCGTGACCCTGGCCCCGGCCGGCGCGCTCCGCCTCGATGCCGACGTCCTCGTCCTCCCCGTTCTCGAGAGCGAGGGCAAGGGCGGCCTGGACGGCGTGCTCACCGACGTGGACCGCGCGGTGGGCGGACACCTCCACCGGGCCGCCGCCGCCGAGGGCTTCAAGGGCCGGGTCGACCAGCTCTTCCAGTTCCACACCCAGGGGCGCCTGCCCGCGGCGCGCATCGTCCTCACCGGCCTCGGGCCGAGGGACCGCTGCACCCCGGAGCAGTTCCGGCAGTCGGTGGGGCGTGCGGTGCGGGCCGTCCTGCGGGGA
>Ga0335083_10012051_pt1 | contig 10365 bp, 11 predicted proteins | sample Lox_Sample_42_FD_206716 | JGI IMG/M metagenome (GOLD analysis project Ga0335083, IMG submission 206716) | Soil microbial communities from Loxahatchee National Wildlife Refuge, Florida, United States - Lox_Sample_4.2 | ecosystem: Environmental > Terrestrial > Soil > Wetlands | place: USA... | reverse complement strand
GCCGCGTGATCGCCTTCGGCGGCCGCGTCATCGACGCCGGCGAGCCTAAATACCTCAACTCGCCCGAGACGGTGTTGTTTCACAAGGGGCGCGAGCTCTACGGGCTCTACGAGACGCGCCGGGCGCGCTCCAGCCTCAAGCGCCTCGTCATCGTCGAAGGCTACATGGACGCCGTGCGGCTGCATCAGGACGGCATCGACTACGCGGTGGCGACGCTCGGCACCGCGACCACCGCCGAGCACTTCCGCCGCATCTTCCGCCTGGTCTCCGAGGTGGTGTTCGCCTTCGACGGCGACCGCGCCGGGCGTGCCGCGGCCTGGCGTGCGCTGCAGCAGGCGCTGCCCGAGGCGCGCGAGGGGCGCCAGATCCGCTTTCTCTTCCTGCCGGACGGCCACGACCCCGACACGCTCATCGCGGCCGAGGGGCGCGAGGCCTTCGAGGCGCGCCTCGCCGGCGCACTGCCGCTGTCGGAATACCTGGTGCGCGAGCTCTCCGAGCAGAGCGATCTCACGCACGCCGACGGCCGGGCACGCTTCGCCGAGAGCGCGCGCCCGCTCTACCAGAAGCTGCCCGCGGGCGTGTACCGGGAGCTGCTCCTCGGACGGCTCGCGCAGGTCGTGGGCTTAGGCCCCGAGCGGCTGGAAGAGCTCTGGAGCAAGGCGCCCGGCGCCCCGGCGCCCGCCCCCGCACCGGCGCCTGCCGCGCGCGCCAGCGAACGCCCGCGCCTCAGCGGCGGACGCGGGAGCCTGGTGCGCCAGGCGATCGTGCGGCTGGTGCACTTCCCCGCCATCGCCGCCGAGGTGAGTGCCGCCGAGCGCTCCGGTCTCGACGCCTCCGAGGAGGCGGGCATCGCGCTGCTGCGCGAGCTCCTCGACAACCTGCGCGAACAGCCGGCGCAGATTTCCGCCCAGGTCATCCAGCGCTGGGCCGGCCGCGAGGGCGGCGAGTCGCTGCAGAAGCTCCTCGAGCGCGAGGAAGTGATCACGGATGCGGCCGCGGCGGCCGGGGAGCTGCGCGCAGCGCTCGTGAAGCTTGCGGATCTGGCGGCCGAGCGGCGCCTGCAGGCGCTCGAGGCCAAGAGCCGCAGCGGGCCCTTGACAGCCGATGAACTTAAGGAATTTCAGAGACTTATGTCTATAATGAGCGCCCGTCCGGCGCGCCATGGATAGACGAGTTGGCGTTTCCCCTGCCGTAAAATAAAATTGCGCGCTTTGCCTTTGACGCCCCTTGCGCTGACTCCATTTTGGCAGCACATAGGGAAACGAAGCCCACCGCGCCCCCGGGACACATGACACGCAAGCACAAGCCCCAGACCTCGCATAAGAAGCGTCCGTCCGCACAGCCCCACAAGCCCGCGAAGCCGGCTGCCGCCCACAAAGCGGTCGCCGCGGTGGCGAGCCTGCGCGAGAAGGAGCGTGCCAGCCTGGCGGCGCTCGCCGCGAAGAAGGGTGCGCCCGGTGCGCGTCACGCCGCCGCTCACGCTCACGGCAAGGGCGCCGAAACCGCGCGCCCCGCGGATGCCAAGGCCGCCGCCGGCAAGCCCGGAGGCGACAAGCGCGTGCAGCCGCTCGGCGGCCGCGTCGCCGTCATGCCCGAGGACCGCCAGTCGCAGCTGAAGCTGCTCATCGCCCGCGGCAAGGAGCAGGGCTACCTCACCTACGCCCAGGTGAACGATCACCTGCCCTCCGAGATCGTCGATCCGGAGCAGATCGAAGACATCGTCAACACCATCAACGACATGGGCATTCCGGTGTACGAGAAGGCACCGGACACCGAGTCGCTGCTCGCGAACGAGCCTTCCGCTCCCGCCGACGAGGAGGCGATCGAGGAGGCGGCCGCGGCACTCGCCGCGCTCGATGCCGAGCTCGGCCGCACCACGGATCCCGTGCGCATGTACATGCGCGAGATGGGCACCGTCGAGCTGCTCACCCGCGAGGGCGAGATCCGCATCGCCAAGCGCATCGAGGAAGGCCTCGATGCCGTGCGCTCGGCGCTGGCTCTTTACCCGGCGACCTACGATTTCCTGCTGCGGGCCTACGAGCCGGTGAAGGCCGGCCAGGGGCGCCTGATCGACGTGATCGTCGGCTTCATCGATCCGAATGCGCCCGACGTCATTGCCCAGCCGCAGAACCCCACCAAGGTGGAGATCGTCGCGGCCGAGGAGAAGGCGGACGAGGAGGAGGAAAGCGAGGACAACGGTGACGGCGAGGAGGAAGCCGTCGACACGGGTCCGGATCCGGTCGAGGCGGCGACACGCTTCGCCAGCATCACCAAGCTCTACAACCAGGTGCTCGGCTCGATCGCCAAGCTCGGCGCCAAGGATGTGAAGACGCTGCGCCAGCGCAAGCGCCTCGCCGACCAGTTCATGGAGCTGCGGCTGTCGCCGCGCATGTTCGACGCGCTGATCCTCAACCTGCGTACGCACGTCGCCGAGGTCCGCCAGCTCGAGAAGGAGATCATGATCATCGCGGTGCGCGACGCCGGCATGCCGCGCAAGGATTTCATCGCCTCCTTCCCCAGGAACGAGACCAGCCCGCGCTGGCTGGCGCGCCACGTCAAGGGCGGCAAGAAGTACTCCGCGCCGCTCGCCAAGTTCAAGGACGAGATCGAGCGGCGCCAGAAGAAGCTCGAGCAGCTCGAGGGCCTCTATCACCTCACGATCAACGACATCAAGGAGGTCAACCGCGAGGTGTCAATCGGCGAGGCCAAGGCGCGCCGCGCCAAGAAGGAGATGGTCGAGGCGAACCTGCGCCTGGTGATCTCCATCGCCAAGAAGTACACCAACCGCGGACTGCAGTTCCTCGACCTGATCCAGGAAGGCAACATCGGACTGATGAAGGCGGTCGACAAGTTCGAATACCGCCGCGGCTACAAGTTCAGCACCTACGCGACCTGGTGGATCCGCCAGGCGATCACCCGCTCGATCGCCGACCAGGCGCGCACCATCCGCATCCCGGTGCACATGATAGAGACCATCAACAAGCTCAACCGCATCTCGCGGCAGATGCTGCAGGAGATGGGCCGCGAGCCGACGCCGGAGGAGCTGGCGGTACGCATGGAGATGCCCGAGGACAAGGTGCGCAAGGTGCTGAAGATCGCCAAGGAGCCGATCTCCATGGAGACGCCGATCGGCGACGACGAGGATTCGCACCTCGGCGACTTCATCGAGGACACCTCGGTGGCATCCCCGATCGATCAGGCGACGATGGAGTCGCTGCGCGAGACCACCCACTCGGTGCTGGCGCAGCTCACGCCGCGCGAAGCCAAGGTGCTGCGCATGCGCTTCGGCATCGACATGAATACCGACCATACTCTGGAGGAGGTCGGCAAGCAGTTCGACGTCACCCGCGAGCGCATCCGCCAGATCGAGGCCAAGGCGCTGCGCAAATTGCGCCATCCGAGCCGCAGCGAGCAGCTGCGCAGCTTCCTGATGGACGACTGAGGACTGACCTGCGCCGGCGGCGCCGGGCGCTTCGCTCAGCGTTTCTTGATTCCGAACACGAGCAGCACGCAGCCGGCGCCCAGCAGCGTGCCACCGACCCAGCCGGGAACGGTGCGCTGCTGCTGCACCTTCGCCTCGAAATCGCCCAGCTTGAGCACGCTCTGCTCGCTCGAGTAACTCGGTGGCCTGAGGATCACAAACAGGCCGGCAGCGGCCAGCAGCGCTCCCGGAATCGTCAGATATCGCATCTAGATGCCGCCCTTGCCGAGGGTGTCGATGATCTCGCGCAGCGTTTCGGCGAGGGCCGGGTGGCTCACTTCGAACCGTACCGCCAGCCGCTCGAGGCGCAGCAGCGTGCCCGGTGAGCCGGTATCGCCGCCGGCACTGAGGGTATTCATGGCCTTGTCGAGCAGCTCGCGCTCGCTGTCGCGCACCGGTGCGCCCGAGTGCAGGTGCTCGCGCAGCCGCGCGAGCAGCTCACGCAGTCGGCTCTCTGACATGGAGTTCGGTTCCTGCGTGCGCTTGCTATCCCGCCGGACCGAACGAGCCGCCGCCCGGCGCGCCGCCGGCGGCGCCGCCGAGCAGATCCTTCCAGGTGTGCTCGCGGCCCAGGCGCTTGCCCTTCTCGGTGAGCTTCACGCCCTCGGGCGAGAGCGTGATCATGTACGGCTTGCCGTCGACCTCGATCTCGCGCTTGAGCTGTTTATTGAGCTTGGTAGCCATTTCGACCTCTACTTGAGCAGACCTTCGGACTTGAGTGCTTCGATCGTGTGCGGCCGCGCCCCGACGCGCTCGTGCAGGCGCTTGAGCCCCGGCCAGTTGCCGATGTCGACGCCGACGTGCGCGCCCCATCCGAGCACCGTGTAAAGATAGGCGTCCGCGACGCTGTACTCGCCCATCAGGTAGTTCTTCGAGCCGAGCGCGGTCTGCGCGTAGTCGAGCCGTGGCGTCAGGTTGCTGCGCGAGAACTCCTTGGCCCCTTCGGGGGCGTCGGCCCGGAACAGCGCACCGAAGGACTTGTGGATCTCGGAGTTGATGTAGCTCAGCCACTCCATCAGCCGGTAGCGCTCGATCGTGCCGAAGGCGGGAGCCAGCTTCGCGGCCGGGTTGCGGTCGGCGATGTACTGCAGCACGGCGACGTTCTCGGTGAGCGTCTCGCCGCTGTCGAGCGTGAGCGCGGGCACATAGCCCTTGGGATTCACTTCCCTGAAGTTGAGGCCGTCGGCGGCCATCTTCGTCTTGCGGTCCACCTTGACCAACTCGAACTTCAGGCCCGCCTCGCGCAGCGCCATGTTCGAGGCCAGCGAGCAGGCGTTCGGCAGGTAATAAAGCTTCATGGCGGTCCCTTCCCTCTTGCTGCCCGGCCCCGCACCCGCTGCGCGCGCAGCGGCCCACGGGGACGGTCATGCTAAACGGGGCCGCCTCCGGCGGCAATCCGCTACAATCTCCCGGGAAAGGGCCTGTAGCACAGCGGTTAGTGCAGGGGACTCATCGACACGGTGCCTTCGTGCGGAAACGCACGAAGTGGACGGGATGAATTCAGGGAAACCTTCGCGCGCCAGGCGCATGGCAATCCTGAGCCGAGCCGCCGGTACACCGGCGGAAGGTGCAGAGACTACCTGAGGGCTGCAGCGCCCTTGATGACAGGCTACGAGCATCCCGCACCCACACGCGCACCCGTTGCGCACGGGTGAAGAGATAGTCCACTCCCGGAGGAAACTCCGGGGCAAAGTGAATCCCTTGGTCGCAGGTTCGAATCCTGCCGGGCCCACTCCACCAACCGGTGGCTTCGTTCGAGGCCAGCGCAGGGGTCGCAGGTTCGAATCCTGCCGGGCCCACTCCACCAACCGGTGGCTTCGTTCGAGGCATGCGCAGGGGTCGCAGGTTCGAATCCTGCCGGGCCCATGAATCCGACAGGGCGTATCATCAAAACATGAACGCGCTGGCTCGTAGTCTGCTGCTCGCCGCCGTCCTGGCCGGCACCGGCGGCTGCTCGACTTCCTCACACGTGCTCATCGGCACCGCGCGGCCGCCGATTTCGCCCGAGAGCGTGCGCGTGTACTACCGACCGCCGCCGAAGTACGAGGAGATCGCTACGATCCAGGCCAGCAGCCAGGGATCGCTGGCGCTCACCAGCCAGCAGAACATGGACAAGGCGATCGCGCGGCTGAAGGCGGAGGCCGCGAAGCTCGGCGCCAACGGCGTGCTGCTGCAGGGCGTGCAGGACACCCAGGGCGGCTCGATCGGCCTCGGCGGCGGCAGCAGCAGCTATGGACCGGGAAGCGCGGTCGGCGTCGGCGCCGGCGGCTCGTTCGCGCTCACCAACAAACTCGCGCAGGGCCTCGCCATCTACGTGCCGCCGCGGTAGCGGCCTGGAGCGCATCGCGCCCGCCGCCTCAGGCCGGCTGATAGCCCTTCACGCCCGTGCGCCACAGGAGGAACGCGTAAGTGTCGGCCGCCTCGCGGTCCTGCTGCGAGCGGGTGGAGCCGATGCCGTGCCCGGCGTCGAAGTCGACGCGCAGCAGCACCGGCTTGCCCGAGCTCGAGGCCGCCTGCAGCCGCGCCGCCATCTTCGCCACGTGAAAGGGCGCGACGCGCGGATCGGTGACCCCGGTGGTGAGCAAGACGGCCGGGTACGCCACGCCATCCCTGACCGCCTGGTAGCTGTCGATGAGCTTCAGCGCCCTGTAGCCCGACTCCTCGCGGATGGCGCCCCATTCGGGCTCCTCGCCGTAGCCGTTTTGCTCGGCCACGTAGCGCAGCGGGTTCGACCAGCCGACGCCGTCGATCACCGCGGCGAACAGCTCCGGCCGCTCGGTGAGGGCGCGCCCGACGGTGATGCCGCCCGCGGAGCGCCCGCCGATCGCGAGGAGCGCGGGCGCGGTGTACTTCTCCCGGCACAGCTCCTCGCACACGTCGATGAGATCGCGCCAGGTGTTGGGCTTGTTCATGAGCTGGCCGGCCTTGTGCCACTCGCGGCCATACTCGCCGCCGCCGCGCACCGCGGCGTAGCCGACGATGAACCCGGCGTCGATGAGCGCGAGGATGCGCGGATTGAAGCTCGGCGTGTAACCGGTGATGCCGTAGGAGCCGTAGGCGCTGATCCAGGCCGGCGTGCCGCCGTCGCGCTCGAGTCCCTTGCGGTAGATGAGCGAGTACGGCACGCGCGTGCCGTCGCGCACGGTGGCGAAGCGGCGCTCGGTCGTATAAGCCGACACGTCGATCGCCGGGCGCGGCGTGAGGCCGGTGGGCGCCGCCCTGCCCTGGGCGTCGACCGACCAGATGTCGGGCGGCGAGAGCCAGCCGGTGAAGGCGAACAGCGCGCCGTCCTCGGTCGCATCGGTGGCGAGCGCGCTCAGCGTGCCGTCGAAGGGCAGCGCGATGTCGCTGACCTTGCCGTCGCGGCCGAGACGCCTCAGTCCGGCGATGCCGCCGTCCATCATCCGCAGGTACAGCCCGTCGCGGGCGCGCGCGAAATCCTCGATGACCACCGGCCCTTCGGGCAGCGCTTCGCGCGCGCCGGCCAGCGAGGGCGCACCGGCCGAAGTCTGCAGGATGCGGCCGCGCGGGTGACCCCGGTTGGCGAGCAGGTAGAGCGTATCGCCGTCGAGGGCCGCGTCCGTGACCTCGTCGGCGAACTCCGCGACCGGGACCCAGCGGGCGCGGTTGGCGAGTACATCCGCGAGCGGTGCGATCAGCACCCGGTACTCGCGCCGCACATCCGCGAGCGTGAGCAGCGCGTAGCGCGAGCCGCGGAAGGTCTGGATGGCCGGGCCCTGGATGCGCTCGTACTGCACCGCGGGGTCGAGTCCGCGCTTCATCAGGATCGGGTCGGAGGCGGGGTCAGTGCCGAGCCGGTGGAAGCGCGCCTGGCTGTCGAGGTAGCGCTCGGGGGTGTCGACCTTGCCGGTGAGCTGGTTGTAGAAGAAGCCGCTGCCGTCATCGAGCCACGCCGGCTGCGCGCCCTCGGTATTGGCGATGCGCTCGGGCAGATCGCTGCCGTCGGCCACCTTGAGGACGTGCAGCACCGAGTCCTCGCTGCCGTCCCTGGAGAGGCCGTACACCAGGTGCGTGCCGTCGGGTGACGGCGACCACCAGTCGAGCGACTGGTGGCTGGTGGCGCTCGAGAGCGCGGTGGGATCGATGAGCACGCGCCGCACGCCGTGTGCCTCGACGAACAGGCGGTAGTTGTCGGCGCCCGCCGGCCGCTGCTCGAAGAACAGTGTTCCGCCCGCGCGTACGGCGTGGCGTGTGAGGGCGGCGTCGCCCGAGAGCTGCTGGATGCGCTCGAGCAGCCGCTCGCGCCCCGGGATCGATGCGAGCACGGCGCGCGTGTGGGCGTTCTGTCCCCTGAGGAACGGCAGCCAGTCCGGGTCCTTGTCGTTCTCCATCCAGCGGTAGGGATCGCGCAGTGTCTCGCCGAAGTAGACATCGCTCACGACCGCGACGCGTGCCACCGGCGCGGGCGGGATCGCCTCGGATGCGGATGCCGCCGCGACCGTGGCGACGGCGGCCGCTCCGGCGGCATCGCTGCGGCGCGCGACGAGAGCGGCGCCCATGACGCCGGCGGCGCCGGCGAGGAGTTGACGACGATTGATTCCCGGCATGCCGCTTCCTTCTTCCTCGACTCAGTGCCCCGCGGGCTCCGGCAGCCAGTGCACTTCCTGGCGCAGCTCCCCGGCGACCTCGTCGACCCGCCCGCTGCCGCGCGTGAGCACCGCGATGCTGCCATCGCCGGCGGGCACGATGACGCCCGACATGCCGCCCTCGCGGAACTCATCCGGCGCCCGAACCTGCTCGTGGCGCAGGATCAGCACGGTCACCGGCCCGCGGGCGGTCTGAACCACCAGGTGCGGCACGTAGTGCCCGCGGAACCAGCAGCTCTGCGCATAAACGATCCGATCGGAGGTGAGATCGAGGCCGACGCCCGACGTCTTGAGCGCGTGATCGATGGCGCCGGCGCTCACGTGCAGCGTGCTCGACCAGCTGCCCGGCTCTCCCTTGACGTGCGCCACGACCTCACGCGCCAGCGAGTCGCTCGGGCGCAGCAGCCACACGGCGAGTCCCGCCGCCATGGCGAGCGTCACCGAGGCGGCCAGCGCGTACTCGCGCCACCGCGGCGTGGCGCGCGCCGCGCGCGGCACGGTGTAATCGGGCGGTGCGGCCAGCGCGCGGCGGATGCCGCCGTCGAGCTGGCGCATCTGCTCACGCCAGGCGCTGCAGGCCGCGCAGCCGCGCAGGTGCTCCTCGAGCTCGGCGCCCGCGGCCTGGGGGTTGGCACCGATCGCGAGCCGTGCGTCTTCGCAGATCATGCCGGCTCACCCTGCGGCGCCGCATCCGGCGCCGCGGCGGCTGCGGGTCCCGCGGCGCACAGCTCACGCAGCTTGTGGCGCGCGCGAAACAGCCGCGTCAGTACCGCGGTCGCGGTGAGCTCGAGCTCGCGCGCGATCTCCTCGGTGGAGAAGCCGCCGAGCACCTGCATGACGAGCGGCTCACGGTACTCGATGGGCAGCTTCATGATGGCGTGGCGCAGCGCGAGCACGTCCGGGTCGGCCGCGGCGGTGGCGGCGGGGTCGGGAACTTCGAGAGCATCATCGAGGCACACCAGCTCCAGGCGCTTGCGTTCGTAGAGCCGGGCGTGCTCGCGCCTGACGATGGTCAGGAGCCACGGGCGCGCCGCGGCCGGGTCTTTGAGGGCATCGCGTGAGCGCCAGGCCCGCAGCAGCGCCTCCTGCACGATGTCCTCGGCGATCGAGCGGTCGCGCGCCAGCCACTGCGCGAAGCGCAGCAGATCCGGCCGCAGCGACTCGAACACCGCCGTCACGGCCGCCCGCGAGGGGGCAGCGCGAAGCCGCTCACCAAGGGAGGAGACCGGGGATTGCGTCGGAGGATTGCGCATTCGGACCCTGTCGGAGGCCGCGGCGATTATATGGGGCGCGCCGGGCCGTAGTGGCAATATCACGCCGGAGTGCCCGGTCTGTACGCCAGACAACACCCTTCACACAGGAGCTGCCGTGAAACATCTCGTCCAATGGTTGATCGACTGGCCCGAGAGCGTCGCCCGCTACCTCGCCTGGCTCGCGCCGCTGTTCGCCCGCATCACTGTCGGCTGGGTGTTCCTGTGGAGCGGCTGGGGCAAGTTGAGCGACCTGTCCACGGTCACCGAGAACTTCGTGGGCTGGGGCATTCCCCTGCCCCATCTGCTGGCCCCGCTCGTGTCGGGCATCGAGTTCTTCGGCGGGCTGTTCCTGCTCGCTGGGCTCCTCAGCCGCGTCTCGGCCGGGGCGCTCGGCGTCACCATGATCGTCGCGATCGCTTCCGCCAAGTGGCCCGACGTCGACTCGCTCGAGACGCTGCTCGGGTTCGACGAGTTCGAGTACCTGGCGCTGTTCCTGTGGATCGCCATCGCCGGTGCCGGTCCGCTCTCGGTCGATTACTGGCTGCAGAAGCGCTTCAGCCCGCGGGGAGCGCGTGCCGGCGCATAGCAGCGTGCATATAACCGGCGGGCGTAACAAAATAGCCGCCGCCCCGGTCTGTTCCTGTGACCGGGGCTTCGGCCCGATCAGTCGATACGTATTCACTTCACCTGAGGATTATCCAAATGCACAAGAACACCACCGGCGTGGCCCTCGCCACCGCAGCGGCCATGCTCTTCGGCTTCGCGGCCGCCGCCTCCGCCGCGGATGCGCCTGCGGCCGCTGCGGCCACCGTCCATTGCCACGGCGTCAATGCCTGCAAGGGGCAGTCGGCCTGCAAGAGCGCGCACAACTCGTGTAAGGGCCAGAACTCCTGCAAGGGCAAGGGCTTCCTCGAGATGACCAAGGCCGACTGCAAGGCCGCCAAGGACAAGATGAAGGAAGAGTCGGCCGCCAAGTAAACGGCCTGTAGCGAGTGACGCCCCGGGGCGCCGCACCGTTAAGGGG
>Ga0335083_10012050_pt1 | contig 10366 bp, 10 predicted proteins | sample Lox_Sample_42_FD_206716 | JGI IMG/M metagenome (GOLD analysis project Ga0335083, IMG submission 206716) | Soil microbial communities from Loxahatchee National Wildlife Refuge, Florida, United States - Lox_Sample_4.2 | ecosystem: Environmental > Terrestrial > Soil > Wetlands | place: USA... | reverse complement strand
GACCCTAACAACTCGTCGATCTGCGCCGTGCCGCCGTCGATCACCACGACTGAGGGCTCCTACTTCGGGCAACTTTTCGGAGACACGTCGGTGGCGGCAAATGCGGATTGGATAACCGCGCAGGAAGACGTTCCCGAGCCAGCTACCGCGGGACTGTTGATGATCGGCATGGCCGCGGGCTTCGCCGCGCGGTTCCGGCGGGCCGCGAAAACCAGGATCGGCTGATTCAGTTTCCTGCCGCAACTTTCTCCGCGCTGTCCACCACCAGGAAATCCACCGGGGCTTTCTGCGAGGTCAGCGTCAGTCCGAGCTGCTCCCGCATGGCCATCATGATGAGCGACGGGTGATGCCTGTACGGTCACCGGATTCGAAGAAATGGTGCACAGCGCGGTGGAGAATGTCGTGCGGAATTCGATCCGGCACACGCTTCCTTCCCTTCCGCCGGGTGGCGGACGGAAACCAGGAAGGCGCCGGCCTCGGTCTCGCCATCGCGGAGCGCGCCGTGCACGTCCATCAAGGGACGATCCGCGCGTGGAATGCGCCGGAAGGCGGCCTGATTGTCGAAATCGATCTGCCGTTCAAGTGCTTACCCTGAATCGCCGATAGACCTGGGTTAGAATACCGTCATTATGCTGATCCGGCGGCTTGTGTCCGTATTGTGTCTCGTCACCGCCATCTCGTTTGCCCAAACGAAGCGTCCCCTCAACCACTCCGACTACGACGGCTGGAGATCCATCGTCGGCCAAAAGCTCTCCAATGATGGGAACTTCCTGGCCTACGGAGTCTTCCCGCAGGAGGGCGATGGCGAAGTCGTCATCCGCAACCTGGTCACCGGCAAAGAGCAGCGCGAGCCGGCAGGTATGCGTCCGGCGCCCGTGCCCAACGCGACGCCCGAGGAGGGCCCGCCCAATGAGGCACGCGGCATTACGGTCCTCTTCTCCACCGACAATCGCACGCTCGTCTTCTCCACCTTCCCGCCCAAGTCCGACGTCGACAAGGCAAAGAAAGACAAGAAGCCCGCGCCCAAGGACGGCATGGTGATCGTCGATCTCGCCTCAGGCAAAACTGTCCGTTTCGACCGCATCAAGCGCTTCGCCATGCCCGAGAAGGCATCCGGCTTCCTGGCCTACTGGAAAGAAGGCCCCGACACGCCCGCCGGCGCTCCCGCCGCCACCAGCCCCGCTCCCGGCGGCGATCAGCAGGGCGGACGCGGCGGACGCGGCGGCGCCACGGCGGGACGCGGCATGCGCGCCGAGATCGGCTCCGACCTTGTGATCCGCACCCTGGCCGATGGCTCCGAGCGCACCATTACCGACGTCTCCGAGTTCACACTTACCGATGACGGCAAGCAACTGGTCTACGCTGTCGGCGCGCGCGACACCGCGAAGAACGGCGTCTTTGTCGTCAAGCCCAACTCCGCCGACGCACCGGCGGCCATTGCGGAGGGCAAAGGCAAGTACAGCCACCTCACCTGGGACGAGAACCAGACGCAGCTCGCGTTCCTCAGCGACCGTGACGACCAGTCCTCCAAGCCCCCGAAGTACGCCCTCTACCGCTGGGACCGCCAGGCGCTCCAAGCCACCCTGGCCGCCTCCGTAGCTACCCCCGGATTTCGCCAGGGCCTGGTGATCAGCGACAAGGGCACGCTGAGCTTCTCCAAGGACGGGTCGCGCCTCTACTTCGCGTGCGCGCCGCCCGCGCCCGAGAAGCCCCCCGCCGCGGCCGACGCCGCGCCCGACGACACCAAGGCCGTGGTCGATCTTTGGAGTTATAAAGATGACTACGTCCAGCCGATTCAGAAGGTCCGCGCCGAGCGCGACCGTAACCGCACCTTTACCGCCGCCTACCTGATTCCCGAAAAGCGCGTCGTCCAGCTCGCCGACGCCACCATGGAAACCGTCACGCCCTCGGAGAGCGCGCAGTGGATCCTGGGCACCGACGACCGCGAGTATCGCCCCCTCGCCGATTACGACGAGCACTACGCCGACGTCTACGTTGTCGACGCCGCCACCGGGCAGCGCACCACGCTGGCGAAGAAGCACTACGGCGCCCTGACATGGTCGCCCGGCGGCAAGTACCTGCTGACCTTCGACGGCAAAGACTGGTGGACCGTGTCCGCGCCCGACGGCCAGAAGACCAATCTTACCGCCGCCATCCCGGCGAAGTTCTTCAACGAAGATGACGACCGCCCGCAGTTGCCTACCGCCTACGGCAACGGCGGCTGGTTTAAAGACGGCAAGAGCGTGCTGCTCTACGATCGCTACGACATTTGGCGCGTCTCGCCCGATGGCACCGCCGCGAAGAACGTCACCGCGGGCTACGGGCGCACGCACGACCTGCGCCTGCGCTACACGCCCGTCGAAGCCGAGAACCCGCGCGAGCGCTGGATCGATCCCGCGCGTCCCGTGCTGCTCACGGCCCTCAACCTCAAGACGTTCGAGACCGGCTTCTTCCGCGCATCGCTGGATGGCGGCGAGCCAAAGCAGCTCATCCTGTCCGCAAAGACCCTGAGCCCGCCGGTGAAAGCCAAGGACGCAGACGTCTACCTGCTGACCGCGCAGAGCTTCAACGAGTTCCCGGACCTCGCGGTGACCGACGGCACCTTCAAGGAGCTGCGCAAGGTCTCCGACGCCAACCCGCAGAAGGCCCAGCTTCTCTGGGGTACCTCCGAGATCGTGCCGTTCAAGAACGCCGACGGTGTCCCGCTGACCGCGGCGCTCTACAAACCGGAAAACTTCGACTCGAAGAAGAAGTACCCGATGATGGTCTACATCTACGAGCGGCTCACCCAGAACGTGAACAAGTTCGTCGATCCGCGGCCCAGCCACAACATCAACATCAGTTATTACGTCAGTAACGGCTATCTGGTGCTCACCCCGGACATCGTGTACACCACCGGCTTCCCCGGACAGAGCGCGCTCAAGTGCGTACTGCCCGCGGTCCAGGAAGTGGTCAACCGCGGGTACGTCAATGAGCAGGCCATCGGCATCCAGGGCCACAGTTGGGGCGGTTACCAGATCGCTTACATGGTGACCCAGACCAACCGTTTCCGCGCGGTCGCCGCGGGCGCGCCCGTGGCCGACATGATCAGCGCCTACGACGGAATCCGCTGGGGCACCGGCCTTCCGCGCCAGTTCCAATACGAGCGCACCCAGAGCCGCATCGGCGGCTCCATCTGGCAATACCCCACGCGCTTCATCGAGAATTCGCCCATCTTCTGGGCCGACCGCGTGCAGACGCCCGTCCTGCTCCTCCACAACGACGGCGACGACGCCGTGCCGTGGTATCAGGGCGTCGAGTTCTACCTCGCCCTGCGGCGGCTCGGCAAAGAGGTGTACCTCTTCGATTACAACGGCGAGCCGCACGGCCTGCGCAAGCGTCCCAACCAGAAGGACTACACCATCCGCCTCCAGCAGTACTTCGATCACTACCTGAAAGGCGCGCCCGCGCCGGCGTGGATGGAGAAAGGTGTGCCCTTTATCGAGCGCGACCGAACGGAGCTTGTGGAGCAGGCCTCACGGGCTAGTCAACAGCAGTAGGCCGCGTTACCAGAGCTCTTTCAGCCTTGCCAGAAGGCCCACCGGATCGTAGGGCTTGCGCAGGAACCCCGCCGGCGTCCCTCCGCCCAGCCGCTCCGCCGCATCGTGATCGTGATAGCCGCTGCACACGATCACCTTCGCCTTCGGCCGGGCCTCGCTGATTCGTGCCAGCACCTCCGCCGCGTCCGTTCCGGGCATCACCACGTCGAGCAGCACGGCGTGGATCTCTTCCTTGTGTTCGCGGAACACCTCCAGCGCCTCGTCCCCGTCCGCGGCAGTCAGTACCGGCAGTCCCGCGCCCTCCAGGATGGTCTTCGCCAAGGTGCGGATGGGCTCCTCGTCGTCCACCACCAGCACGGCGCCCGTGCCCTGCCATTCGGATAGCGCGACCGGCGGCGCTGGCACGGCCGGCTGGCGCTCGGCCTCGTCCACGGCTGGGAAAAACACGCGAAACGTGGCGCCCTTCCCTGGCTCGCTGGCCACCGTGATGCTCCCACGGTGCGCGCGGACGATCCCCATCACGGCCGCCAGGCCGAGCCCGCGCCCGGTGAACTTGGTGCTGAAGAATGGATCGAAAATCCGGTCGAGTGTCTCCCGGTCCATGCCGGCCCCCGTGTCCGCTACCTCCAGCCACACATACAATCCTGCCGGCATGACGCGCCCCGTCTTGAGGGAGGGCAGTTCGCCTCCTTCCAGCCAGATCAGCCCGGTCGCGATCCGCACCTCGCCCGGCTGGTCGCCCAGCGCGTCGCTCGCGTTGGTGGCCAGGTTCAGAATTACCTGCCGGAGTTGCCCGGAGTCCCCTTCGATACGCGGCACCTCCGCTGCCAGGTCGAGCTTCAGCGTGGCCCGTTTGGAGATCATGGACTCGATCAGCCGCACCGTGTTGGACACCATTCCTGAAAGATCCACCGATTCCGGAACGAACTGGCTTCGCCCCGCGTATGCCAGAATCTGCCGCGTCAGGTCCGCCGCATTTTTCGCGGCCGCCAGCACCTGTCCGATGTACCGGTGTGCCGCGGTCCCCGCCGGCAGGTCCGTCGCCGCCAAGCTGGCATAGCCCGTGATGCTCGTGAGCAGATTGTTGAACTCGTGCGCGATCCCGCCGGCCAGCACCCCGATGCTTTCCAGGCGCTGCGTGTGGCGCACCTGTGCCTCCAGCCGTCGGCGTTCGTCCTCGGCCTGGCGGTGCTCGTCGATTTCGCGGCGCAGGAAGTCGATCGCCAGTTCGAGCTCCTGCGTGCGCTCGCGAACCCGTGATTCCAGGTCCTCCCCGACCTTGCGCAGCGCCTCCTGCGCCCGCTTGCGCGCCGTCACGTCCAGCAGGAACGATCGGATTCCTTCGATGTCGCCCCGCGGAGTCAGACGATATGTGTCATGAATCTCCACCACCACGGTCGACCCGTCCGGCCGCGTCAGCGCCCTCTCGAATGGCGCCAGCGAAACCTCCGAGGAGAGCTTTCGCGCCAGCGAGCTGCGGCTTTCCGGCTGTTCGGCTTCTGACACCAGCTCCCACACCGGGCGTCCGATAAGCTCTTCGCGCGTGCGCCCCAAAAGGCGGCATTCCGCGTCGTTCAGCCACACGAGTCTCCCCTGCAGATCCACCTCGTGATAGGCGATGGGCGCCAGCGCCAGGACATCATAGTCCTGCGACGGCGCACGGCTCGGTTCTGCCATGTTTCAGTTGCCATGTTGGCAGGAAAGAGATGTCAAAACGAGGTTAGCGTGCGATAGTCTGCCGAAGTTATGTGCGCTTTGTCACATCCATCGGGTTTGTGCCTTGAGCCATCCACCCTCGATAGAATGCCAGGATGGGGTTTGCTGGCCGCAGCGTGCTCGCCTTGGAGAGCCGCCGAGCTGCGGAGATGCGTGAGCTGATCGCCCGGCAGGGTGGGGATGCCTTCGTTGCGCCCTCAATGCGGGAAATCCCCCTACCCGACAATGAGGAGGCATTTCGTTTCGCGGGACGCCTGTTCGCCGGCGGCTTCGACATGGTCGTGCTGCTCACCGGCGTCGGCACTCGGCAGCTCACCCGGCTGCTCGCCACCCGTTATCCCGAAGGTGCGTTCGCCGACGCTCTCCGCCGGGTGACGGTCGTGGCGCGCGGCCCCAAGCCCGCCACTGCACTTCGGGAAATGGGGCTCGCGCCGGACGTCATTGCACCCGAACCGAACACGTGGCGCGAATTACTGGCGGCGACCGAGGGACGGCCGGAGCGGCGCATTGCCGTCCAGGAATATGGCCGGCCAAATCCGGAGCTCCTCGAAGGCTTGCGCGCGCGCGGCGCCGATGTCACCCAGGTGCGCGTCTACCAGTGGGATCTCCCTGAAGACACTGCTCCTCTTCGCGAAGGCGCGCGCCGCCTCGCCGCCGGCGCTTTCGATGTCGTCCTGTTCACTACCGCCATTCAGATTGCGCACCTGGCGCGCATCTCCCGCGAGCTCGATATCGAAGCCGCCGTGCTCGCGGCGCTCGGCAAATGCCGCGTCTGCTCCATCGGGCCCACCACCACCGAGGCGCTGGAGGAATTCGGAATTCACCCTGCCATGGAGCCATCGCATCCCAAAATGGGATTCCTGGTGAAAGAGGCGGCCGAGGAGTGAGGTGCGGGGCGGAACCATCGCCTTTTGTCGTCCGTCCAGCGGCGCAGCCCGTCTGTTCTCCTCCGGTCGTACACTAATCCTTAATGCCCAAGAAACCCTGGCCCGTGCTGGTCGGCGAGTACACGTCCCTGGCTTTCATGTTGCCGGTTTGCGCATTGCTGGGCTACGCCATCGGCTACCTTCTGGATAAGGAATTCGGCACCACCTGGATATACATTCCCGGCCTGGTGCTGGGCATCGCGGCGGGTTTCGTCCAACTGATCCGGCAACTGATACGGGACACCAAAGATGACTGACGAGCACCGCCTCGACCGCGCCGTCGATCGCATCTGGAAAGCCACGCTAGCCATCGCCGCAGCCGGGACGATCTGCCTCTTCGTTTGGCGCGGCTGGAACTGGGCCCTCGGGTTTGTTCTCGGCTGCGCAATTTCCGCGCTGAATTTCCGCTGGCTCAAACAGGTCGCGGTCTCCCTTGGCAGCGCCCACGCCAAGCCTCGCATGGCCGTCCTGCTGGGGCTGCGCTACCTGGTTTTGGGCGGGTGCGCCTATGCTATATTCAAGCTTTCAGAGATTAGCCTGCCCGCGTTTTTTTGGGGTCTTTTCGCGGCCGTGGCGGCGGTCATCTTCGAAATTCTGATCGAGCTCGTGTATGCACGAAACGGAACTGTGGATCACTAAGTTGTTCAACGACTACCTGGCCGACGTGGGCAACACGCTGCGGCACGCGGTCGGCATCGCGCCCGAGCCGCGCCCCTGGGCTGACTTCATCGCCATGCAGATCCTGGTGGCATTGATCATCATGATCGTGTTCGCCATTCTGAAGCCGCGCCTGTCCGTCGACCGCCCCGGTAAGCTGCAGCATACCTTCGAACTGATCTACGACTTTATCAACGGCCAGGCGGAAGAACAGGTGGGGCACTCGGGCCACAATTACATTGCCTTTTTCGGGACCATCTTTATCTTCATCCTGTTCTGCAACCTGATCGGAGTGATTCCGGGCTTCGAATCGCCCACCATGATTCCCTCGGTACCGGCGGGATGCGCGGTCGCGGCCTTTTTCTACTACAACCTGGTCGGCATCCAGGCCAACGGGGTCGGCAAATATCTGATGCAGTTTGTCGGTCCGATGCCCGCCCTGGCTATCCTCATGGTCCCGATCGAACTGGTCAGCCACCTGGCGCGCCCCCTCTCCCTCACCATCCGTCTGTTCGCCAACATGTACGCCGGCGAGCAGGTCACGCTGGTGTTTCTCAAGTTGACGCTTTTATTTATTCCGGTGGCTTTCATGGGCCTGCACGTTTTCGTTTCCTTCCTGCAGGCATACATTTTCATGCTCCTGACCATGATGTACGTGGCCGGAGCCGTTTCGCACGAGCACTAATACCGGCTTTATGCCGCTCTTTTTCAGTGTGAGCCCGGCTGCAAGAGGATGACGGGAACCACCTCCTGGGAGCGATTTCTTAAGGAGCTAACAATGACGAAGAAAGTAATGTTCCTGGTGGCGCTGCTGCTCATCGCCAGCCCGATGCTGTTCGCGCAGACGCCGCAGAATCAGACCGCGAACGGGCACTGGGTCCCCATCAGTGCCGGTTTCTCGATGGCCATCGCCAGCGGGCTTTGCGGACTGGCTCAGGCCAAGGCAGTGGCCGCCGCGGCCGAAGGGATGGCGCGCAACCCGGGCGCGTCGGCGGCCATCCGATTCGCTCTCCTGCTCGGCCTGGTGCTGATCGAATCCCTCGCGCTGTACACCCTGGTGATCATTTTTGTGAAAGTCGGCTAACCGTATGGGACAGGCCTAAGCCTGTCCCGTATCTTCTTTCCTAGTACCTTTGAGACCTTGTGTTCCGCGAAGGTCTATTGACCTGTCCCCTTTAAGACCCTACTATCGGTTAACGATATTCACATGGAACAGCGAAGAACCCGGCGCTTCAAGCTCCAGCTTCCGCTCGCAATCACCCGCTCCGGCGCCGAACGCGTTGCCTTATCGGGCTATACCAACAACATCAGTTCCAGCGGTGTGCTATTCACCGCCGAGCGGGAGCCCGATGTAGGCGGTCCCATAGAGTACGTGATCACTCTGAACCAGGACGGGTCACAGTCCGTCAACCTGCGCTGCATGGGCAAGGTCGTGCGCTCGGACCGCATCGGCGACCTGGGCGGCGACGCCCGCTCTACGTTCCAGGTGGCCGCGACGCTCGAACGTTACGAGTTTGTCCGCGAACGGGGCGCCTTTCACCCGTAGCGATCACCGTCCCTCACCGTACCCTCGCGCTTGAATCCGATGGCCTTTTCGGTGTACCGTAGCAAAGAAAAGGCGAAAGCGCAGCATGAATCTATCCCTCGGTTTCCCTGAGTTCTCCCGCGATCTCTCTCTGACTCCGCGGCAGTCGCTTGAGGCCGTCGTATCCGGCTTCCGCGCCGCGCACCAGGAGGCGGATTCGGCGGTGCGAGCCATTCACCACCTGCCTGCGAGCGACGGCGTCTTCACCGACATCCCCCAGACCGTCGATCCGCGCCTGCGTCTGGCGCTCGAAAAACGCGGCATCGCGCGCCTGTACTCGCACCAGGCCGAGGCGTTCGATGCCATCCGCGCCGGCAGAAACGTGGTCATCGTGACTCCGACCGCCAGCGGAAAAACTCTCTGCTACAACCTGCCGGTTCTCAACCTGCTCCTCAACGACGCCGGCGCCCGCGCCATGTACGTCTTCCCTACCAAAGCGCTGGCGGAAGACCAGCTCCACGAATTTCAAAGCGCGGTCGATGAAATGGGCAGCGACATCCGCGCGTTCACCTACGACGGCGATACCCCGCAGGACGCGCGCCGCGCCATCCGGCAGCGCGCCAATGTCGTGCTCACCAACCCCGACATGTTGCACAGTGGAATCCTGCCGCATCACACGCGCTGGGCACGCTATTTCGAAAACCTGCGCTACATCGTCATCGACGAATTGCACTACTACCGGGGCGTGTACGGCAGCCACTTCGCGAACCTGCTTCGCCGGCTGGCCCGCATCTGCGAATTCTACAACTCGCACCCGAGGTTCATCTGCTGCTCGGCCACCATCGCCAACCCCCGCGAACTGGCCGAGGCGCTCACCGGCGAAAGCTTCGAGCTGGTCGAGCGCAACGGTGCGCCGCGCGGCGAGAAGTTTTTCATCTTTTACAATCCGCCGGTGGTCAACCGCGCGCTCGGCATCCGCCGCAGTTACATCGCCGAGACCCGGCGCATGGCGCTCAAGTTCATCGAAAGCCGCCTGCAAACGCTGGTGTTCGCCAACAACCGGCTGGCCACCGAGGTCCTCGTGACCTATTTGAAAGACGCATGCGACCGCGGACCGATCCCCGGCGAGACCGTGCGCGGCTACCGCGGCGGCTACCTGCCGCGCGAGCGCCGCGAGATCGAGCAGAAGTTGCGCGACGGCGAGATCCGCGCGGTGGTGGCCACCAATGCTCTCGAGCTCGGCATCGATATTGGCTCCCTCGATGCGGTCGTCATGGCCGGGTATCCAGGCACGATCGCCTCCACGTGGCAGCGCGCCGGCCGCGCCGGACGCCGACAATCCACTTCCGCCGCCGTCATGGTGGCTTCGAGCGCGCCACTCGATCAGTACGTCGTGGAGCATCCCGACTACTTTTTCGGCCGCTCCCCCGAGCACGCCTACATCAATCCCGAGAACCTGGAGATTCTCCTTGCGCACGTGAAGTGCGCCGCTTTCGAGCTGCCCCTGCGCGACGGCGAGAGGTTCGGCCGCCACGATCTCGGCGAAATCTGCCGCTTCCTCGAAGAGACGGGTTTCCTGCACCACTCCGCCGCCGCCTGGCACTGGACCAGCGACACCTACCCCGCCGACGCCACCAGCCTGCGCTCGGTCACCAGCGACAATTTCGTCGTGGTTGATGTCACGGGCGAGGCGAAGGTGATCGCCGAGGTCTCGTTTCCCACCGCGCTCACCACGCTGCACGAAAAAGCGATTTACCTCCACGAGGCGCGCCAGTATCACGTCGAGCGCTTCGACTACGACCAGCGCAAGGCCTACGTCAAGAGCGTCGATTGCGACTACTACACCGACGCCATCGATTACACGCAGGTCAAGGTTCTCCAGGAATTCGAAAGCGAGCCGCAGGGCCCGGCGCGCCGCGCGCATGGCGACGTGCGCGTCAACCGCCAGATCGTGGGCTTCAAAAAGATCAAATTCTACACGATGGAGAACGTGGGCGCGGGCA
>Ga0335083_10012049_pt1 | contig 10368 bp, 2 predicted proteins | sample Lox_Sample_42_FD_206716 | JGI IMG/M metagenome (GOLD analysis project Ga0335083, IMG submission 206716) | Soil microbial communities from Loxahatchee National Wildlife Refuge, Florida, United States - Lox_Sample_4.2 | ecosystem: Environmental > Terrestrial > Soil > Wetlands | place: USA: Florida... | reverse complement strand
CTCCACAAAATGGCAATCTTCTCGGTTTTCACATCTGCCAGGATGGAGTAGGATCTCGCACGTTCTCTTGGCCCGCGAATTTTCTATCACCTACCACAATTCAATCCGGCGCAAGCCTCTGCACGGATGAAACCTTCAAATTTGATGGCACGAACTGGAGCCAACTCACACAGCCAGCTTCAGGTGGAGGCGGGGGCGGCGGCACTCCGGGCAGCCCTGCGAACTCGTTGCAGAAAAACGTCGCCGGCTCATTCGGCGCGTCGAATTGCATCGAAGCCAGCAGCCTGCTGACCTGCTTGGATGCGCTGAATATCGGGGGAAACTACACTGGCCGTGGTCCCAATCCCACCGTGGACATCACCGCCGCGCCGTTCTATGGCCGCGTCATCAACCCGAACAGCATCCCTTCTGGGAGCGTGACTTGCACGGCTTCTTCTACCTCGATTGGTGTGGTGAGCGGATTGTCTTCGATCCAGAACAACGACGGCATCGCCATTCCCGGCTGCGGACCAACGCAAACCATGAGCACGCCGCTGGCTCCGGTGAGTGTTGTTCCGAGCGTACCCAAATCGTTGACAGGGACAGGATTTGATACGGCGGGTGGCGCGGGAAGCACCACGGATTGCTACGAACTCATGGGGCTGGACTTTGCAGGCGGATTTACCGCCGTTGGGCCCGCGACCTGCACGAGCACGGGGAATTCTTCGCTGGGCAACGCATCAACCTCAATCACCGCTGGCTCGATTTCGGGCAACACGAAAACCTTCACGGTCGGGAGCACGGCAGACCTTGCGGCGGGCGAAGTCATCCGCATCGGTGGCACCGGCGATGATGGCGAGTGGGGCGGAGTGGTGCAGATCGTTTCTATCGTGGATGGCACGCATTTTACGGTCACGACGGGCGTCAATTCCAACTACTACATGTCCTCAACGACGATTTCCGCGGGCACCGTTTACAAGTGGTACAACAACACCGTAACGCTGCCTGCTCCCAGCGATGGCCAGACGGTGTTCTACGGCATCTTCCGTTCGCTGAATGGCGGAGACTACTCGCTCGTGCACATCACCTACCCGATCAACTTGTCGGGCATCGCAGATTCCACTTACCTCGTCTGGGAGGATTACGGCGCCACGATTCAACCGAACCTTGCCAACCCGCTCTGGTGGATCCCGACAACGCCTCCCGGCTCTGCGCAGAACGACATGCTGGTTACGACTATCGTGAGCGGAGCGGGAACCTCCACGCTGACCGTCGCCAATGCCGCGAGCAACAACAACCCCGGCGCTTCAGTGACGGCGCGATTTGACGATGCTCCGGCGCTCATTGCCATGTGGACAGCGGCACACAGTTTCGTGGCTGGAGTTGGCGGTGGGACTCCCTACCTTCCTCCACCTCTTGAGGACTCGAACAGCGACTACTGCTATTTGACAAGTTCGTTTGTGAACCTTGCGGCCATCTCCGCTGGTGATTTGTCATACGCCGGACAGATTTGCCTTGGTGCCACTCTGAAAATCCAGGGTGCCATCCACGGAGTCACGAAAGATTCCATCCGTCAAGTGTCTCCGGCTTTCTCGGTTGGCTATTTTCCTGCCATCAACGTGCGGGAGGCGCATCCCGGCCTGTGGTTCATCGGCAGGATACTTCTTGACCATGCGAGCATTCTGACGCAGGGCAACGACTACCTAGGAGTGTTTGAATCCGCCAGCGGCACAGGCAGCGGGTCTATCGGCCCAGACTTCGTGCAGAGTGTGAACTTTTCAAGCAACCAGTCGGCCAGCGACTACATGGGCGTGCTCGAATACAAGTTCGGCAATCCCAATTCACAGGGATTCGTGGGCCACTATCTCGATACTTCATGGAACACTGGTCCGAACGGGAATGACGCATCCGTATTGACGCCAGCGTTCATCGCCAAAAGCGCAGGCGGTGACGTGTTCGATTGCTTCCTCGGCTCACGGCGAGGATTCTTTGCCTACGGCGGGAACTTCAGTGTGTCCATGTTTATGACGGGCTGCTCGACGTTCCAGGGCCCGGTTACGCCGATCCTGACCGCAACGGGCTCCAGTTCCGGCAACATCACACTGACCCACATCGTACCCGATACGGCGGGCGATCCGCTCTTCACGGAATTTGTGAATGGTTACGGCTTTGGTGGCTCGCTGTACATCAACGGCGGCGGCCAGAACAGCGCCGGCCCACTTATCAGCGCCCATAACACCCAACTGCTCCATATCGCCAACTGGCAAAGCGCGTGGACGATCCTCGGGCAGAACTACAATTTCACGACCACCGATGCCAACCCGACGAACTTCCCCGCCGTGCAGGGTTTCCCGGGCTACTTTTTCGACTTGGCCTACACGGTCGGCACGCTGCCGAGTTGCAACGCGAAATACCGGGATACTGTGTACGTGGTTTCCGATGCGAACAATCCGGTCTACAACACGGCGTTGACTGGCGGCGGCTCGATTCGGTTGGAAGCGTATTGCAACGGAACAAACTGGGTGCCCGTCGGGGGCAACTCCACTTCCGCACCTGCTGGCCCTTCGCTAGCGGTCCAATACGACAACTCCGGCGTTTCGGGTGGTATCCCTGTGCCCACAACGCCCGCGAATGTGCCACAAGTGTTGGCTTCTACGCCTTCAAGTGGGGATGTTGGAACCGCGGGCGCATTCAAGCTCGCGGGCGTGGTGCCCGATGCCAGGACGACAACAACCGAAACAATTAAAGCCACTAACCGTGCGGAGCTCGTCACTTTCAGCAATGCCTCTGCCATTGCCGTAACACTTCCGCAAGCGGGGACAGGCGCGGGCACGGACAACGATTTTACGAACAACTTCGTGTTCGTGGCCTGCGACATCGGCGCGGGCACGGCAACCTTTACACCGACAACCTCCACGATCAGCTACGTCAAGGGTGGCACTTATACTGGCGGCGCTTCCACTATGCCGCTCTCGACTGGTCAGTGCGCGTCGGTTTATTCTGACAACACCAACTATTTCGCCTACGTTGTTTCCGCTACCGGCGTTTCTTCACTGACTGGCGATAGCGTCGTATTCACCAACAGCGCCAGCACGGGCGCGGTTACGCTGACGCTAAATGCAGCATTTGCGGCGCACAAGTATCTGGGGAACAACACAGGAAGCCCGACAACACTGGCAGCCGTTTCGATTGTCAATGGAGACCTGCCGGGTAGCGGCGCAACAACCGTCAACGGCCAGACCTGCACGCTGGGCTCGACCTGCACGATTCCCGCCGGCACCATCACCATCGCCAATGCGGGCTCAACTGGAACGACGGTCAACACACTGACGAAACTCACTGGCGCGCCCTCGACCGCCGTTATTGCGGCGACAACGGACACCGGCGGCATCATCGGCATCACCACTTCGGGCGCGGGCACTACCGGGAGCGCAACCATCCAACTCTCGGGCTCCGCTTCTTGCGTATTCGATGGGGCGACGACTGCGGGCGATTATGTGCAGATTTCCTCTACCACAGCCGGGAATTGCCACGATACCGGCCTCGCCCAGCCCTCCTACCCGCTTACCGGCCAGGTGATTGGTATTGTGCTCTCCACAAACGGCGCGGGCGGCACTTACACGATGGACCTGTTCCCATCGGACATCGAACCGAACCTCGGCTCGGCGGTCCTGAGCAAGTACAAGTCCGATGTCACCAACCGCAGCACGTCGCAGACGAGCACCACGCTCGCCAGCAGCCCAACGGCTGGCCTCTACCGGGTCCACTACTACGCCGATCTGAATACGCCCTGCACCACGGGAGCCAACTCGGTATCGTTCACGTTCAACTGGACCGATGCCGGGAATGCGCGCTCGCTAACAACCGGGCCGCTCTCGATGCCCAACGCGCAATCCACTTCCACCTATCTGACAGGCGATTTCGGCGTCTACGTGAGCTCGGGCAACGTGACCTATACCTCAACCGTGGCCGGGTCTTGTGCGACCGGAACCTCGAGCTACGACATTCACGCGAGACTGGAGACGACACCGTAATGAAACGCTCAATTCTACTGACGGCGCTGCTTGCCGCGCTCATCCCCATTGCCCGCGGCCAAATCTCCGGGGCCGGCAACATCGGCTGCTCCGGTACGGCGGTCAGCGGGACAGTTATCAACTCTTCGACCTCGAACAACACCGTCGTCGCTTCGCTCTCGAACTTCCAAGCGTGGGGTCTACTGGTGCAGCTCGACCAGACTTCGACCATCACTGGCGGCGCCGTGACGTTTCAAGAGAGTTTTGACGGGGGCGCGAATTACATCAGCGTGCCCGTGGCCCAGGTGCTCAACGTCTCGACGTTTGTGCAACTGACGAACCCCTACACGCTTGTCGCCAGCACGAATCAATCCTTCCTCATCACCCTCTACGGGGCAACGAACTTCCAGGTCAAGCTGACGACGGCCATGACGGGAACAGGCGCGATCACGCCCTACATCACGGCCATCTGCTCGGCTCCCCAGGCGCTGGTGCTCGATTCCAGCGGCAACCAGAAAATCAACATCGCGGCACAGGCACTTTCGAAGGTGCTGGTGACACCCGATGCGCTTCCTGCTAATCAGTCCGTGAACGTAGCGCAGGTTGCAGGAACAACGACGGACACAAACTCCGGCACAAAGAGCGCGGGCACGCAGCGCGTGGTCATCGCAACCGACCAGCCGCAACTCACGAACAAATTGCTCGTCACGCCTGATCCGACTATCCCGGAACCCTCCTCCGCTTCTGGCGATGCTGTGAGCGCGTGCAATATCCTTTCGACGGCCTCGACCAACGCCACAAGCTGCAAAGGCTCAGCAGGCAACTTCTACGGTTACGAAATTTACAATAACACGACGACGATCTATTACCTGCGTTTGTACAACTCTTCCTCATCGCCGACCTGTTCTTCTGCCACGGGATTCATCCGCACCATTCCTATCCCGCCGGCAAGTTCCTCGGGCCAAGCCGGAGGCGCAATTTCCAACCAGGTCTACCCAACGAACTACAGTACCGGAATAGGCTACTGCATCACGGGCGGGTCAAGCTCGACGGATAACACCAACGCCGCGGCGGGCGTGTTCGGGGAGATTCGCTACAAGTGAAACGGTTCTCATTGCTGTTTTTCGTGATTGCCGCCTGCGTTTCCGCGCAGGATCGTATGACACTGCTTGGTGTGAGCAGCCCGGCTACCTCAGCGGCTCCTGCCACGCCAGCCCTCGTGCAGGTAAAAGCTACTCCCTCGGATGTGCAAAGTACGGGGCCGTTAATCAGTAATGGGGCTTTCATAGTCACCTGCTTTGCAAATACCACGCAGGTTAACAACACTGTGATCGTCCGACTCACCACGCCATCAACTACGGGGAACGTCACCTCCGTAACCGACGATGGCTCCTCCTCGAACACCTATACCTTGCAGAAAAACGAAACGGCTGGAAGCGAAACCCTAGCGATCTACAGTGCCCCAGTTGTCCATGCCTCACGGTGTGTCACTGTAACATTCACGCTCGGTACTGGAGCGACGGTGATTGGCAATCAGGTTAAGCTCTATGAGTTCGACAATCTCAGCACCGCGTCGGGCACAGGTTCAGTGGATGTTACCTGCTCAGGCACGGCCACAAGCGGGACGGCTCCGGCGTGCGGCTCCAGCATGACTCCCACTTTGTCGAATGATCTTGTGATGACATTCATGGATGTGGTGAGTTTCAGTTCTAAGCCCGCCACCTCGGTTACTTTCACCGCGCAGACCGGGACAGCGCCAACTTACAGTTTGGTGGACGCGGCGGGCACAGACTGGACCGCCAGCCAGTACGCCACCAACGCTGCCCTTTCCGCGATCACGCCGTCTATCACCGTTTCGCAGGCAGTGACTCGCGCTAACGTGGTGGGAATCGCTTTCAAGGCCGCGAGCAACGGGGGAACCTATAGCGGCGTGCATGTCAATAATGTCACGTTCAACGCCCCGCAATACAGTCAATCCTCGTCGTTCACGGGGACGACTTTCGTGGTGCAGTTCCCATGTTTTGGAAACGATCTGTGGGTACTGATTGGGCAGGGAGCGAGCAGTTCCACTGACAACACAACCAGCATCGGATCGGACAGCAACAGCAACTCCTGGACAGGACTCACCAACGTCTATAGTTCTGGGGACGGTTACGCTGTTCGCTGGTGGCACGCCGATTCAGCTACCTGCAACGGCACGGAAAAGTTCACGATCAACTTCACTTCCAATCCATCGTATATGTTCCTTCTGACGGTGGATATAGGCAACTCCGGCGGTTACGATTCGACTGCTGGAAATGTCACTTTGAACAGCGGCAACTCCGCAACCAATCCGCCGACAACGGTTTCGGGCGGCTCCATCACTCCCAGCACGACCAATGGCGTGATTTTGAGCTATATCAACCAGGACTACGATACGGCCAGCGCCGTTTCGACCTCTGCTGCTGGCGGGATATGGGCTAGTGACAATATGAGTTGCCCGAATGCGACAGGTGGCACAGGATGTGCAGCCCTTGGTACTTCTGGATCATATTACGCCTACTCTGGCTCGGGTTTCGAGCAGGACGGTGGATTCATGGTGGACTATTACGGCAATTCCACTTCGTCGGTTTCGACAACCTGGACGTGGGGCACGCTGGGCAACACGCAAAATCGTGCGATTGGGCCTTATTTCTACTCTAGCGTCGTGGTGAAACATAATTGAAAATACGCTGGCTCATCCCATTCCTGCTCCTCTGGCCCTGCTGCGTTTTCGGGCAAGCCACTTACAATGCCGCCGGATGCTCGCTCGCGCAGGTGCAGGCGGCCTATGCAACCGAACAGGCCAGCAAAGTGGATGGCGACATCATTGCGGTGCCTTCCTGCGGAACTACTACGTGGTCCTCATCGTGGAGCATTTCTCCAACGAACTCGCTGACGATTCAGGGCAATTCGACAACCAGCGGAACGTGCGCTCCCGGCGGCTCATGCACGGCTACCGATAACACCAACATCGCCCTCAGTTCTACTTTTTCCGTCACGACAGCAGCGGGGAAATCGTTCCGCTTTACTGGCTTTTCCATAACCGTCTCGGGGACTGCCCGTTATGGAGCAACAAATTTCACGGGGGCATCGACGGCAGTTCGCGTGGATCACAATCATTTTATCGAGAATGTTCCAGGCGACCATACGATCCAGGTTGACGGGATAAGAGGAGTATTCGATCACAACTATCTTGAGACTCCGGTAGGCGAAAATATCAACTTTTTCCAAATCTCCAACTATGGGACCGATGGCAATGCGAATACCATCTGGACGGTCGCTGAGAATTTTGGAAGCAGCGATTTTGTTTTTCTGGAAAATAATTACTTTACGGGATCGTTCATCTACGACTGCGACTACGGCGGAAAGATTGTCTTGCGCTACAACATCCTGTGGTACGGAACGCAACTTCAAACGCATGGCGTAGGCTCTGGAGCGCAGCGGCGCGGCTGCCGGGCGATGGAAACTTACGAGAATGCCTTCACCTATAGCAACAGCCCGAATACAAACAGCTTTTCTTTCCTGGTTGATTACGAAAGTGGTCCGATGATGTTCTGGGGCAACACGGTAACAGCCTTTGTGACCATGTTGCGCGAGCAGGAAGTGCGGGCCGACAATGCTACCTATGGGCAGACGGCGACCCCCAACGGCTGGGGATACTGCGGAACAGCATTCAACGGCACAGGCTCCAACTGGGACCAAAACAGCAATACCTCTAGCGGTTATGCGTGCATTGACCAGGTGGGACGCGGGGCTGGGCAGTTGCTCACAGGCTCTTTCCCTTCGCTCATCAACAGCAGTACTGGCACCATCGCATGGCCCAATCAGACCCTCGTACCTACCTACTCGTGGGGCAACACGCAGAACACCAACAGTTACGCCACGAATCACTTCTGGCAGACCTACGAAAGTCCTGCCCGCGTCACCGAGAACACAGAGTATTACAACCAATACCCGAATGTGGACCATGCGGGGGCGTTCACCGGAGCGGGCGGAACAGGTTGCGGACCAACTACCGGAGTCGGCTGCCCAGCGAATGCGGTAGCTCGGCCAGCCACCTGCACGACTGGTGTTGCCTGGTGGGATGTTTCCAACCAGTACCTTGACAAATGCACCTCGACAAACACCTGGACGAATGCCTTTTACACACCCTACACCTATCCTCATCCTCTGACGCAACAGACCCCCGGCTTCGTCTCGGAATCCGGCAAGAACTCGACGCTGAGTGTGGCGCTGGGAGCAAGTGGCGGTGGCGGTTTCATCCCAGCGAGCACCTGCGCGAGCTACTCTTACTGCCTGCCATTCGCAGAAAGTGCTCTGGCCGGAAACTTCGGAATCGTTCCGTTCCAATATGCGAACGGCTCGCCAGTTACAGTGACCGCGACGGATGACAAATCCGATACGTGGACGTGCCTGACTTCCTCGGCTGCGAGTTCGAGCAAGATGCTGGGCATCTGCTACGCGCCCAACCTCACCGCCGGGGCGAGCAAAGTAACGGTGACGTTCGGGACAACCGCTGTTACGCAAGTGCAGGCCGATGTCGCGCAGTTCTATAACATTGCGGCATCCTCCCCGCTCGTGACGAGCAACTCCGTCGTAGGGACAAGCTCCACAACCATGACCGGGCCAACGCTCACGACTTCAGCGAATGACCTTGTGTACGCCATGTTCTGCCGTACCGGCACGCCGCTGATGACCTCAGGCTCGTTCACTCCCGGCTCGGGCTTCACGCTGGGCCTGACCAAGTATCAGGACGGTTGCGCAAGCGAATGGCAGGTATCTGCAGGCGGCTCCGTCACGCCCACCATGACGATGGGCAGTGCCTCCACCTACGTCGTCTATGCAGCGGACTTTGCGGCTTCGACATCCCCACAAGGCAGCGCCCCCACTGCACCATATCTCCAGCGCGTGATGTCGTGGAGTTCGCAATCGGGTGTATCTGCCTCAACTACGAAGTTCCAGCTTCCCAACGGCAGCAATGACTTGCTCGTGATGACCGGAGCCGGCGCCGCCAACTACCTCGGCAACAGCATCACCGATTCCGGCTCGAATACCTGGACGCTTGCCGGGCAATGCCAGCAGAATAATACCGGAGCCGGGAACTGCACGAGCTCTGGCGGCTATTCCTATGAGTTCTACAAGACAGGTGCGGCGGCGAACACCACCAACACGCAGACGGTGAACTTCACAGGCTCCGGCGATGCGACGATCTTCTTCTACGATTTCGTCGGCTCGTTCACCTATAACACGCGCAGCCAGCAATCCTCGAACTCCAGTACGACGAACACACTCCCCGCATCAGCCTTCTCGTTCAATCCCGGCGCTACCAACGCGCTGACCATTGCCATCGGGCCGATTGCGTTCAACACGGCGGCTTCGGTGGCGCAACCATCCTCGAACGCCACAAATTATTTCGATGGCGGATTTTTCGGCGGGGAAACCATCAACGGAGGAGGAACGCCCGAATCCATCATTGACCAGAACAACATCTTCAGCCACACCTATACGACAACCAGCGGCGCGAAGAACTGGCAATGGAATACGGCGGTAAGCAGCAGCGAGGCAAATAACGTCGGCGTGGACTTCATCAGCTTCACGATAGGAGCGGCTGGCGGCAACGTATCCCTCTCTCCGTCTTCGCAGAGTTTCGGATCAGTGAACGTCGGCTCATCTTCATCGCCCGTGACATTCACGCTGACCAACAATTCCAGCAGCAGCGCAACATCGGTGGCAACCTCCATCACGGGAACAAATTTTGGGGACTTCACGAAGGGCAGCGATACCTGCAATGGCAGCAGCGTTTCGGCTTCAGGGGGAACTTGCAGCCTGACCGTAACATTCTCGCCCACAGCGAGCGGGTCGCGCTCGGCAACGCTCAGTATTTCCTACTCAGGGGCCGATGGCGCGTCGCCCAAAACATCGGCCCTATCTGGCACTGGCGTTACCGCTCCGCCTCTTCCTGTTTTCACGCCATCGAGCGTAGCTTTTGGCAATCAGCCCATTCTGCAAGTCAGCCCGCCGATCAGCGTCACGCTGCAAAACACGGGAACGGGCAATTACGTGGTCTCCCAATGGTCGCTCAACAACAACTATTACTCCATCCAAGCGAACACCTGCAGCACGCCCACGTCGTTTTCCTTCGGCACTTCCGGGAACGCTTTCACGCTCACGCCGGGATCGAGCTGCACGTTCCAGGTGCTCTATTACCCGAATCTGATTGGGCAAGCCAACGCCGGTGGCGTGATATTCGCCGACAATACCAGCGGTGGAAATACCTTTCTAATCTTCAGTGGCACGGGAGCGCCGCCGCCGGCTTCTGCCACTCCGATGTTCGCAGGCGCGGCAATCGAATCGG
>Ga0335083_10012048_pt1 | contig 10369 bp, 5 predicted proteins | sample Lox_Sample_42_FD_206716 | JGI IMG/M metagenome (GOLD analysis project Ga0335083, IMG submission 206716) | Soil microbial communities from Loxahatchee National Wildlife Refuge, Florida, United States - Lox_Sample_4.2 | ecosystem: Environmental > Terrestrial > Soil > Wetlands | place: USA: Florida... | reverse complement strand
CGCACGGTCTGCTCGAGGCAGCCGAGGGGCGGGTCGAGGAAGCGCGCGCCGGTTACCTGCCCCAGGTCTCGCTGAGCGCGACCTACGAGCGCACGACCGGCAACCCGGCGCTTCACCCGGGATTCTCCGCGACCGGGACCGGCACGTCGACCAGCTGGGACCCCAAGTACAACTACTACGCCCTGACCGCGACCGGGTCGCAGCTCATTTACGATTTCGGCCAGACCAGCAACAAGTGGCGGGCGGCCGGAGCCAGCCGCGACGCCGCCGGCGAGAACACGCGGACCGCCGTCCTCCAGACCCTGCTCAACGTCCGTCGCGCCTACTTCACGGCCCGCGCGGAGCGCGATCTGGTGGCGGTGGCCGAGGAGACCGTGAGGAACCAGGAGAAGCACGTGGAACAGACGCAGGCGTTCGTCCGCACCGGCATCCAGCCAGACATCAACCTCGCCACGGTGCTGACCGCGCTGGCGAACGCGAAGGTGCAGCTGGTGACCGCGCGCAACAACTACGCCGTGTCGGAGGCCCAGCTGGCGCAAGCCATGGGCACGCCGGTGGGCGCCAGCTACTCGTTGTCCGACGCCGAGCTGCCGGCCGTGGCGGGCGAGGACGGCCCGGCCGCCACGCTGGTCGATCACGCGCTGCGCGCCCGCCCCGAGCTGGCCAACCTGGTCGATCAGCGCGTCGCCCAGGAGCTGACCGTCCGCGCGTTGAAGGGGGGCTACGGCCCGGCGTTCTCGGCGGTCGGGAGCTTCTCGGACCTGGGGATCACGATCGACGGGCTGGTGCCCAACTGGTACTTGGGCCTGGCGCTGACCTGGAACCTCTATCAGGGCGGGCTCACCACCGGGCAGGTGCGCGAGGCCCGCGGCACGCTGGAGAACCTGGTCGGGCAGGAAGACGCGCTGAAGCTGCAGGTGCAGGTCGACGTCGAGCAGGGGCGGCTGGGCGTCCAGGCCGCCAAGGCCACCATCGGCGCCGCCGAGGAGGCGGTGGTCAACGCCCGCCAGCAGCTCACGCTGGCCGAGCAGCGCTACGCGCACGGCCTGGGGAACGCGGTCGAGCTGAGCGACGCGCAGGTCGCGTCCACCTCTGCGCAGGCGCAGCTGGTGCAGGCGAAGTTCAATCTGGCCAGCGCGCGCGCGCAGCTGCTGGCCGCGCTGGGGGCCCAATGACGATGCGATCGGCGCGGCTGCTGCTCGGGGGAGCTCTGATCGCGGCGCTGGCCGCCGGCTGCAACAAGGACAGCGGCGCCTCCGCGGCGACGCCCGGCGGCGGCAAAGGTCCACCGGGCGGCGACCGCGCGGTGCCGGTGCTGCTGGCCGACGCGGTGACGCGCGACGTGCCGCTCTACCTGGACGGGCTGGGAACGGTGACCGCCTACAAGACGGTCAACGTCCGCTCGCAGGTCGACGGCCGCCTGGACAAGGTCGATTTCCGCGAGGGGCAAGCGGTCAAGAAGGGGCAGGTGATCGCCGAGGTCGACCCCCGCCCGTTCGAGATCCTGCTGAAGCAGGGCGAAGCGGCGCTGACCCGCGACAAGGCACAGCTGGCCGGCGCCAAGCGCGACCTGGACCGCTACGAGGCGGTGGGCGGGCAGCACCTGTTGCCGCAGCAGCAGATCGACGATCAGCGCGCGCTGGTCGAGCAGCTGACGGGCACGGTCATGAACGACGAGGCGACCATCGCGAACGCCAAGCTGCAGCTGGACTACGCCAGGATCAAGTCGCCCATCGACGGCGTGACCGGCGTGCGACTGGTCGATCCCGGCAACATCGTGCACGCAGCGGACACCACCGGGATCGTGGTCGTGACCCAGATGGATCCCATCGCGGTGCTGTTCACGCTGCCGCAGGACGACCTGCCCGAGGTCGCCAAGCAGCAGGCCAAGGCCCCGCTGCAGGTCGAGGCGCAGAACCGGGACGGCTCGCAGAGCCTGGGCACCGGCCAGCTGGAGCTGATCGACAACCAGATCAACCAGGGGACGGCGACCATGCGCCTCAAGGCCATCTTCCCCAACCCGGACCGGGCGCTGTGGCCGAACCAGTTCGTCAAGGCGCGGCTGCGGCTGTCGGTCCGGCAGGGCGCGCTGGTCATCCCGGCGGTCGCGGTCCAGCGCGGACCCCAGGGCGCGTTCGTGTACGTCGCCAGCGGCGACCAGGCCGAAACCCGCACCGTGACCGTCGATCGCATCGAGGGCGAGGACGCCCTGATCGCCGGCGGGCTCAACCCGGGCGACAAGGTGGTGCGCGAGGGGCAGAGCCAGCTGCGCCCCGGCGCCAAGCTGGCCGCGCGTGACGCCGCGGGGCCGCCCGGTCCGGGCAGCGGCATGGGGGGAACCCCGGGCGGGGGCCACAAGCGGCGGAGCGCGACGACGCCGTGAACGTCTCCGAGCCGTTCATCCGCCGGCCGGTCGGCACGTCGCTGCTGATGATCGGCGTGGCGGTCGCCGGGCTGGCCGCCTACAACCAGCTCCCGGTCTCGGCGCTCCCGCAGGTGGACTACCCGACCATCGTGGTGTCGACCATCCTGCCGGGCGCCAGCGCCGACACCATGGTCTCGGCGGTGACCACGCCGCTCGAGCGGCAGCTGGGGCAGATCCCGTCGCTGGCCCACCTGACCTCGGTCAGCAGCGCCGCCAGCTCGCAGATCACGCTGCAGTTCACGCTGGATCGCGACATCGACTCGGCCGAGCAGGACGTGCAGGCGGCCATCAACGCCGCCTCCAACCTGCTGCCGCGCACGCTGCCGACGCCGCCGACCTACAGCAAGAGCAACCCGGCCGACGTGCCGGTCATCTCGCTGGCGGTCAGCTCGGAGACCTCGCCGATGAGCGTGGTCGACAACTACGCCGACTCGATCCTGGCGCAGAAGCTGTCCCAGGTCTCGGGGGTCGGTCTGGTGACGCTGAACGGCGGGCAGCGCCCGGCGGTGCGCGTGCAGGTCGATCCGGTGGCGCTGGCGGGACGCGGGCTGGGCCTGGAAGACGTGCGGGCCGTGCTGGCGCTGGCCAACGTGAATCAGCCCAAGGGGAACCTGGACGGCCCGCGCCAGAACTACCTGGTGTCGGCCAACGACCAGCTCCCGTCGGCGGCCGACTACGAGCCGCTGGTGATCTCCTATCAGAACGGCTCGGCGGTCCGCCTCAGCGACGTCGCCAAGGTGCTGGACGGCGTCGAGAACGCGCAGCTCGCCGGCTGGGCCAATGAGCACCCGGCCGTGATCCTGAACGTGCAGCGCCAGCCGGGCGCCAACCTGATCGAGGTCGCGGAGCGGGTGAAGGCGCTGCTGCCGCGCCTGGAGGCCTCGCTGCCGCAGGGGATCAAGGTCGAGATCCTGTCGGACCGGACCGAGACCGTGCGCGCCTCGGTGCGCGACGTCGAGTTCACGCTGCTGCTGACGATGGTCCTGGTCGTCGCGGTCATCTACCTGTTCCTGCGCTCGCTGCGCGCGACGATCATCCCGGGCGTCGCGGTGCCGCTGTCGCTGATCGCCACCTTCGGCGTGATGCTGTTCCTGGGCTACAGCCTGAACAACCTGACGCTGATGGCGCTGACCATCTCGACCGGCTTCGTGGTCGACGACGCCATCGTCATGATCGAGAACATCGCCCGGCACATCGAGGAGGGCGATCCCCCCTTCAAGGCGGCGCTGAAGGGGTCCAAGCAGATCGGCTTCACCATCGTGTCGCTGACGGTGTCGCTGGTGGCGGTGCTGATCCCGCTGCTGTTCATGGGCGGCGTCATCGGCCGGCTGTTCCGGGAGTTCGCGGTGACGCTGAGCACGGCCATCGTCGCCTCGGCCCTGATCTCGCTGACCCTGACCGCCATGATGTGCGGCCACATCCTGCGCCCGATCAAGCCCGGCGAAGAGGGGCGCATCGCCCGCGCCTCCGAACATGCCTTCGACTGGATGGTCAAGGTGTACGACCGCGGGCTGGGCTGGGTGTTCAATCACCAGGCCCTGACGCTGCTGCTGACGGTCGCGACCGTCGCGTTCACGGCGTTGCTGGCCGTCGTCGTGCCCAAGGGCCTGTTCCCGGCGCAGGACACGGGGCTGCTGCTGGGGATCACCGAGGGGCCGGTCGACATCTCGTTCCCCGCCATGTCCGACCGGCAGCAGGCGGTCGCCGACGTCATCCGCAAGGATCCCGACGTCCTGAACGTCGCGTCGTTCATCGGCGCCGACGGGACCAACCCGACCCTCTCCAGCGGGCGCCTGTCGATCACGCTCAAGCCGCGCGAGCAGCGCAGCTCGAACGCGCAGGAGATCATGGACCGGCTGAACGAGCAGCTGGCCCAGGTCACCGGCGTCACGACCTACCTGCAGGCGGTGCAGGACCTGCAGATCGCGACGCAGGTCAGCCGGACGCAGTACCAGTACACGCTCGAGGACGCGAATCCCGACGAGCTGGCAGCCTGGGCCCCCAAGGTGCTCGAGCGCCTCAAGCAGCTCCCCGAGCTGGCCGACGTGGCCAGCGACCAGCAGAACGGGGCGCTGCAGGTCACGCTGGTCATCGATCGCGACAGCGCCTCGCGCATGGGCATCACGGCGCAGGCCATCGACGACACGCTCTACGACGCCTTCGGGCAGCGGCCGGTCTCGACCATCTTCACGCAGCTCAACCTCTACCGCGTGATCCTGGAGGTCTCACCCGAGTACCAGAAAAGCCAGGCGGGGCTGACGCAGATCCGGATCCGCTCGACCACCGGCGAGGCGGTGCCGCTGAACGAGTTCGCTCACTTCGAGCAGACCCAGACGGCGGTGTCGATCGCTCACTCGGGGCAGTTCCCGGCCGTGACGCTCTCCTTCAACCTGGCGCCGCGGGCCTCGCTGGGCGACGCGGTCAAGCGGGTCCAGCAGGCCTTCGACGAGATGAACCCGCCGCCCGGCCTGCACGGCGAGTTCCAGGGGACGGCCGCGGCCTTCCACGATTCGCTGGCGACCGAGCCGCTGCTGATCCTGGCCGCCATCGTCACCGTCTACATCGTGCTGGGCGTGCTCTACGAGAGCTACATCCACCCGATCACGATCCTGTCGACGCTCCCCTCGGCGGGCGTGGGCGCGTTCCTGGCGCTGATCATCTGCCGCTCGGAGTTCTCTGTGATCGCCCTGATTGGCATCGTGCTGCTGATCGGCATCGTCAAGAAGAACGCCATCATGATGATCGACTTCGCGCTGGAGGCCGAGCGCGACCAGAAGAAGTCGCCGCGCGACGCGATCCACCAGGCCTGCCTGCTGCGCTTCCGCCCGATCATGATGACCACCATGGCGGCGCTGCTGGGCGGGCTGCCGCTGGCGCTGGGGACCGGGACCGGCGCCGAGCTGCGCCGCCCGCTGGGCATCACCATCGTGGGCGGCCTGCTGCTGTCGCAGGTCCTGACCCTGTTCACGACGCCCGTGATCTACCTGTACATGGAGCGCCTGGCGTCGCGCTTCCGCAGGAAGGCCCCCGTCGCGGAGCCGGCCACCGAGACGCCATGAACATCTCGGCGCCGTTCATTCGCCGGCCCGTCGCGACCACCCTGCTGGCGGCGGCGGTCATCCTGGCGGGGCTGGTCGCCTATCGCCTGCTGCCGGTCGCGCCGCTGCCGGCGGTGGACTTCCCGACCATCAACGTCTCGGCGGCCCTGCCGGGAGGCAGCCCCGACACCATGGCCTCGGCGGTGGCGACGCCGCTCGAGCGGCGCTTCGGCCGCATCGCCGGCCTCAACGAGATGACGTCGGTCAACTCGCTCGGCTCGACGTCGATCACGCTGCAGTTCGACCTCAACCGGGACATCACGGGCGCCGCGCGCGACGTCCAGGCGGCCATCAACGCCTCGCTGTCCGAGCTGCCGCCCAACCTGCCCAGCCTCCCCAACTACCGCAAGGTCAACCCGGCCGATTCGCCGATCCTGATCCTGTCGCTGACCTCCAAGTCCCTGCAGCTGGCCCAGGTGTTCGACGCCGCCAACAGCGTGCTGGCCCAGAAGATCTCGCAGATCAACGGCGTCGGGCAGGTGTTCGTGGGCGGCGGCCAGCAGCCGGCCGTCCGGGTCCAGGTCGACGTCGAGGCGCTGGCCGGCCACGGCCTCTCGCTGGAGGACGTCCGCGGGGCGCTGGCCTCGTCGACCGCGAATCAGCCCAAGGGGACGCTGACCGGCAGCAACCAGTCGTACGCCATCGCCGCGAGCGACCAGCTGCTGGGCGCCGACGCCTACCGGAAGCTGGTCGTCTCGTACCAGAACGGCGCGACGATCCGGCTGGGCGACGTCGCGAACGTCTTCGACGACGTCGAGAACAATCGGCTGGCGGGATGGGTCGACGGCCAGCGCTGCGTGCTGATGATCATCCGCCGCCAGCCCGGCGCCAACATCCTGTCGACCATCGCGGGCGTCAAGGCCGCCCTGCCCTTCCTGCGCCAGTCGATCTCGCCCGCCATCGACGTGAACGTGGCGGTGGACCGGGCCACCACCATCCGCGCCTCGGTCCAGGACGTCGAGCGGACGCTGCTGCTGAGCGTGCTGCTGGTCATCGCCGTGGTCTACATCTTCCTGCGCAGCGCGCGCGCCACCGCCATCCCCAGCATCGCGGTGCCGCTCTCGCTGGTGGGGACGTTCGGCATCATGTACCTGCTGGGCTACAGCCTGGACAACCTCTCGCTGATGGCGCTGACCATCTCGACCGGGTTCGTGGTCGACGACGCCATCGTCGTCACCGAGAACATCGCCCGGCTGATCGAGGAGGGGAAGAAGCCGCTCGAGGCGGCGCTCGAGGGGGCGCGGCAGATCGGGTTCACGATCATCTCGATCACCATCTCGCTCATCGCGGTGTTCATCCCGATCCTGCTGATGGGCGGCATCATCGGGCGGCTGTTCCGCGAGTTCGCCGTCACGTTGAGCATCGCCGTGGCGCTGTCCGCGCTGGTGTCGCTGACGGTCACGCCCACCATGGCGGGGCGGCTGCTGAAGCCCCTGGCCGAGCAGAAGCTGGGTCGGTTCGGCCGCGCCTCCGAGCGGTTCTTCGAGCGGCTGGTCCACGGCTACGACCGGGGCGTGCGCTGGGTGCTGCACCACTCGTTCATCATGCTGCTGATCACCATCGGCACGGTTGGATTGACCGTCTTCCTGGCCGTGCGGATCCCGAAGGGCCTGTTCCCCCAGCAGGACACCGGGATGCTGTCCGGCTTCTCCGAGGCGTCGCAGGACATCTCGTCGGGCGCCATGCGCGCGACGCAGGAGAAGCTCAACAAGATCGTCCAGGCCGATCCCGACGTGGACCACGTGATCGCCTTCGTGGGCGGTTCCAGCGGCGCCGGCAACACCGGCACCATGTTCATCAGCCTCAAACCGTACAACAAACGCAAGAGCACCGCCGACCAGGTCATCGCGCGGTTGCGCCCCAAGCTGTCGCACATCCCGGGCGTGGCGCTGTTCCTGCAGTCGGTGCAGGACCTGCGCATGGGCGGCCGGTCGTCTCGCACGCAGTATCAGTACGCGCTGGAGGACGCCGACCTGGCCGAGCTGCAGACCTGGAGCCCCAAGGTGCTGGCCAAGCTGAAGGCCCTGCCCCAGCTACGCGACGTGGCGACCGATCAGCAGGTGGCCGGACTCGAGCTGGACGTGAACGTCGACCGGGACACGGCCAGCCGGCTGGGCATCACCTCGCAGGCGGTCGACGACACGCTGTACGACGCCTTCGGGCAGCGGCAGGTCGCGACGTCGTTCACCCCGCTCAACTACTACCGCGTCGTGATGGAGGCGAGCCCGGCGCAGCAGGCCAGCCCCGACCAGCTGGTCCACATCTACGTGCGGACGTCGACCGGCACCCTGGTGCCGCTCCCCAGCATCGCCAAGATCCACGCCGGGGCGACACCGCTGGCTGTCACGCACCAGGGGCAGTTCCCGGCCACCACGCTCTCGTTCAACCTGGCGCCGAACGCCGCGCTGGGGGACGCGGTCAAGGCGGTGGACGGGGCCATGCGCCAGATCGGCCTGCCGTCAGGTGTGCACGGCAGCTTCCAGGGGACCGCCCAGGCCTTCGGCGCGTCGCTGGGCAGCGAGCCCTGGTTGATCGCGATGGCCCTGTTCGCGGTCTACGTCGTCCTGGGCATGCTGTACGAGAGCCTGATCCACCCCATCACGATCCTGTCGACGCTGCCATCGGCCGCCGTGGGCGCCCTGATCGCGCTGATGCTGCTGAAGTTCGACTTCAGCATCATCGCCCTCATCGGCGTGATCCTGCTGCTGGGCATCGTCAAGAAGAACGCGATCATGATGATCGACTTCGCGCTCGAGGCCGAACGAGCCGAGGGCCTGCCGCCCGAGGAAGCCATCCGCCGCGCCTGCCTGCTGCGCTTTCGCCCCATCCTGATGACCACGCTGGCCGCGCTGTTCGGCGCGGTGCCGCTGGCCATCGGCTTCGGCGCGGGCTCCGAGCTCCGCCGCCCGCTGGGCATCACCATCGTGGGCGGCCTGTGCGTGTCGCAGCTCCTGAACCTGTTCTCGACCCCGGTCATCTACCTCTACCTCGACCGCCTCCGCCGCGACCGCGCCGCGGAGTACAAAGCCCAACCGGTCGAAGCCTGAGCGTCCTTCGGCTTTTTACCCGCCCTGGTGGACGGGTAAGGAGCGGAGCCCCCCTATTGAAGCTCCGCTCCCTGGGGGCTACTGCTGTTCGTGGCCGAAGTGGTGATGGAAGCGGGCGCGGGCCTGTTCGATGGCGGCCGCGGCCTGCTGGCGCTGCGCCTGGCTCAGCACCTGGGCGGTCTGCACCAGCCCCTGGGTGAAGAGCTGCGACTGCTTGTCGGCCGCGGCCATCGACTGCTGGCGCAGCTGCTCGACCTGGGCAGCGTCGACCGTCGGGGCGGTGAAGGCGGCGGTCATCTGCTGGTGCAACGCCATGTGCTGCTGCCGGTTGGCCTTCATCTGCGGCCGCAGGTTGCTCCAGATCCCTTCGATCTGGCTGCGCTGGGCGGGCGTGGCGTTCACCTTGTCCAGCAGCTTCTGCAGCCGGTGGCCGCCGAAGCCGCCCCCTGCCGCGTCAGCGTCGGCCTGCTCGGCCATTTGAGCGTGCGCGGCCGTGGCCACGACGCCGCCGCCAAGCGTCAGAACTGCCAGCGCCGGGGCGAGAAAGCGCCAGGAACGGCGCCGTTTCAGTTTGGTGTCAGTGTGGGTTGGTTGGGTCTGGTTGTCGGTGTGCATGAGCAGGTCTCCTTTCCCTGTCGACATCGAAGAACCGCCGCCCTTCCGAAAAGTTAGTGCAGCAGATCTTTCGGCCCGGACGCCCGTCCCAAGGGACAGGAGGCCCAGCCATGATCCGCCGAAACGCCCTGACCACCCTCTTCGCCACCGCGTCCGTCCTGCTCGCCGCCGCGTCCTGCGCGGCGTCACCCCTGCCCGCGCGCCCGCCCCTGCGGGATCGCGCGGCCGGCTACGAGGTGACGGTCCTGATTGACGGCGTCCCCGCCCAGACCTTCCAGCACGGGGGTGGGACGTACATCCTGGGCCAGCTCGGCGACCGCTACACGCTCAGGGTTGCCAACCACTCTGGCCGGCGCGTCGAAGCGGTCGTCACCATCGACGGCCGCGACGTGATCAATGGACAAACCGGAAACTTCAAGAACCGCGGATACCTGGTCGAGGCCTGGGGCTCGGTCGACATCGACGGGTGGCGGATCTCGCAGCAGGAGGCCGCTGCGTTTCGCTTCTCGTCGGTCCCCAACTCCTACGCCGCGCAGATGGGGAGCGCCCGCGAGGTCGGCGTGATCGGCGTGGCGATCTTCCCCGAACGGTACATCCCGCCGGTCGTCACGCCGCCTCCGCGCCCCTACGCCGAACCACGAGCCCGCCACCAGAGCTCCGATGACCTGCTGGAGGGCGAATCGGCGCCCTCCGCCAGCGCCGGCGCGCCCGCCCCGCCACGAGGGCCCGCGAAGGGATCGCGTGACGGCCTGGGCACCGAGTTCGGCGAGGCCGTTCCCTCCGAGATCCACGAGGTCGAGTTCGTCCGCGCCAACGCCGCGCGACCGGCCGCCCTGCTCGGGCTTCGCTACAACGACTACGCCGGTCTGCTGGCCATGGGCGTCCCGGTCGATCGCGATCCGGCGATCTCCGAGGCGGACCTGCGGCAGACGGCCGACCCGTTTCCGGTGGTCGAGCGCCGCTACGCGCCCGCGCCGGCCTGCTGGCGGCCCAGTTGCGGCACGCGTTGCTCTTGCGACGGACGCTAGGGGCGGCGAGGATGGCGTCCTGGTGGACCGCCATCCCTCGGACGAGCAGCTCCTGGCCGCGTACCGGGCCGGTCAGGTCGCGGCGTTCGAGGCGCTGCTCGGCCGCTACGAGAAGCCAATCTGGATCTACCTCCGCCGCTTCGTCCGCCGCGACGA
>Ga0335083_10012047_pt1 | contig 10369 bp, 14 predicted proteins | sample Lox_Sample_42_FD_206716 | JGI IMG/M metagenome (GOLD analysis project Ga0335083, IMG submission 206716) | Soil microbial communities from Loxahatchee National Wildlife Refuge, Florida, United States - Lox_Sample_4.2 | ecosystem: Environmental > Terrestrial > Soil > Wetlands | place: USA... | reverse complement strand
CCATTTCAGGAGTTTCTGGGAGCCGCGCATGCGCAGGCAGATCGTCGACTACGTCGCGCACGGCGGCAGCGGTTTGCACGCGCTCGCCCTCGAAGCTGTCAAGCAGCTGCAGTAACGCTACCCGGCGGCTGCTCCCAGCTGCGCCCGGCAGAAATCCACAATCCGCGCTTCGGCCCAGAAGCGCTCCGCCCAGCCCTCCGCCGAAATGAACGCGCAATGCCCGCCATGCTGCGGCGCAACAAGTTGGATATTCGTGTTCTCGCGTAGCGCGGCGTGTTCGAAAATCCGGAACGGGACGAATGGGTCGTCCTGCGCCGTCAGGACCAGCGTCGGCCGCCGGATTGTCTCCAGAAAATGCATGGCGCTGGAACGCTCGTAGTAATCGTCCGCGCCGCGGAATCCGCAGAATTTCGCCGTGATCGACTCGTCGAAATCGCGCACGTTGCGCACGCGCGCGAGCTCGGCCATCAATCCGTTTGCGGAGTAGATTTCTGGAAATATCTCCGCCTTGTGGCGCATCCGGCGTTTCAGCCGGCGGACGAAATGCCGGTTGTAGAGGAAATTGCGCGGCTGGCTCAGCGCGTCGCAGCACGCGGCCAGATCGATGCATGGCGCCACGGCCGCGATTCCGCGAAGTTCATCCGGCACGGAATCGCCGAATTCGCCCGCCATCTTCAGCACCAGATTTCCGCCCATCGAAAATCCGGCGATGAATATCTCGGGCAGCCGGTCGCGCTCGATCAGCTCCAGCACGATCGCACGGAAATCGGCGCTGCGCCCCGAATGGTAGAGCGTGGGCGTCAGCCGCTCCGTGCCGCCGCAGTTCCGCTGGTTCAGCCGCACGACGTTGAATCCGGCCGCGTATGCTTTCTCGGCGGTGCCGAACATGTAGCTCGATTCGCTCGATCCTTCGAGCCCGTGCAGCAGCAGGAGCGTCGGACGCCGTTGGGGCTCCGGCTGCCAGTGGCAATCGCCGCGCATTTGAGTGTCCGCAGCAACCTGAAAAAGTCTCGCCGTGCTCGCCGGCAATCGCGGAAATCGCCGCCGCAAAAATGAGCCCGCGATCGTCATCAGGTGCGTATTGCGCAGCGCCGGATGTGGCTTGAATTCTTTCACTCGTTCGATGGTATGCACTTACCGTTCCCGGCGCAATCGGCGCGCAGTCGTTGCCGCTGGAACCGGAGCCCCTTCCTCCCACGCCTTGCTTTCACGCAGGCAAGAGCCTAGAATCAATTGATTCATGAAGTTTGCTCTCGATCAGGGAACCTTTTTCCAGCCCGGCGCACCGCGCTGGGCTTTTGATTTTATGGACGTGTCCGGTTTCCCGAACTCGACTCGCCCTGCCTCGTGGGCGGGCGGGTGTCGACCTGGGAGCCCTTTCTGGGGGGAAGCGCATGGCTAGAGAGACGCTTTTCGTAAGCACAAAAGAGGAAGTTGCGGGCGACCGGGTGGTCGAACACGCGATTCCCGAAGGGCTGACGTTCGACGATGTGCTGCTGCTGCCCGGCAAGTCCTCGGTGATTCCGGCGCAGGCCGATACGCGCACGTTCCTTGCCCGCCGCATCTCGCTGAACATTCCGATCGTCGCCGCGGCGATGGACACCGTCACCGACTCGCGCCTCGCCATCGCCATCGCGCGCCAGGGCGGGCTCGGGTTCGTGCACCGCAACATGACCATCGATCGCCAGGCCGAGGAAGTGGACCGCGTGAAGCGCTCGGAAAGCGGCATGATCGTCGATCCCGTCACGATTGCGCCGGAAATTTCCGTGCGGCAGGCGCTCGAGTTCATGAACAAGTACAAGGTGTCGGGCCTGCCCGTCACGCGCGGACAAAAGCTCGTCGGCATCCTGACGAACCGCGACCTGCGCTTCGAGCGCAATCTGGACCAGCCGGTGAACAACGTGATGACGAAGGAAAATCTGGTCACCGTGCCGGTGGGAACGACGCTCGATGAGGCGGAAAAAATCCTCCAGAAGCACCGCATCGAAAAGCTGCTGGTCGTCGACAAGGACTTCAACCTCAAGGGCCTCATCACCGTCAAGGACATCCAGAAGAAGCTGGAATTCCCCAGCGCGACGAAAGACGAGCAGGGCCGCCTGCGCGTGGGCGCGGCGATCGGCGCGACGGGAGATTTTCTGGAACGCGCCGTCGAAATGGCCAACGAGAAGGCCGACGTGCTCGCCATCGACACCGCGCACGGCCACACCACGCGCGTGATGGACGCCATCCGCGCCGTGAAGCACCGCCTGCCGGAGATGCAGCTCGTGGCCGGCAACGTGGCCACCGCCGAAGCGACGCGCGATCTGATCGCGCTCGGCATCGACGGACTGAAGATCGGCATCGGCCCCGGCTCGATCTGTACCACGCGCGTCGTCACCGGCGCGGGCGTGCCGCAGATCACGGCCATCGCCGAATCGGCGCGCGCAGCGGAAGGCTCCGGCGTGCCGCTGATCGCCGACGGCGGCATCAAGTTCTCCGGCGACATCACGAAGGCCATCGCGGCGGGCGCGTCCACCGTGATGATCGGCAGCCTTTTCGCCGGCACTGAGGAATCTCCGGGAGAAACGATTCTCTATCAGGGCCGCACGTTCAAGTCGTACCGCGGCATGGGCTCGCTGGGCGCGATGGAGGCCGGCTCCGCCGACCGCTACGCGCAAGAGGGCGCCGAGCGCGGCAAAACGGTGCCCGAAGGAATCGAGGGCCAGGTTCCTTACAAGGGCCCTCTCGCCGGTCTTGTGGAGCAGCTCGTGGGCGGGCTGCGAAGCGGCATGGGCTATTGCGGCGCGGCCACGCTGCGCGATTTGCAGGAGCGCGCCAAGTTCATCCGCATCTCCCAGGCCGGTCTGCGCGAAAGCCACGTCCACGACGTCATCATCACCCGCGAAGCGCCGAACTACCGGTTAGAGTAAGTGCGCTGGCTCAAGCGCTGGTGGCCCGCGCTGGCGTGGGCCATCGTCATTTCGGGATTCTCCACCGGCGCGTTCACGTCCGAAAACACCAGCCGCGTTATCATTCCCGTGCTGCACTGGCTTTTCCCGCACGCGGCCATGCACACGCTGGAGCACATCCACCATCTGATCCGCAAGACCGGACACTTCACCGAGTATTTCGTTCTGAGCTGGCTGATCCTGCGCGGCATCCGCGGCGAAAAGCGCGAGACGCATCTGCGATGGGCCGTCGTCGCCGTGATCATCGTGGCGGCGTACGCGGCGCTCGACGAGCTGCACCAGGTTTTCGTGCCCGGACGCACGGCAGCCATCGGCGATGTGCTGATCGATACAACGGGCGGCATCGCCGGGCAGGCCGTCGCGGCGCTGCTGGCGCTGTGGGTCCACGCGCGCGAACGGAGCAGGCGGGTGGGAGAAACAGTCGCGCAGAAATGAAAAGCCCGTTCCGGCGAACCGGAACGGGCGGTGATGATTCGATTGTGCGGCCGCGCTACTTTTCGTTGACGGCCGCTTCCTTTTCTTCCGGAGCCTCTTCCGCCGCGGCCTTTCTTGGCTTCTTTTCCTTCTTCTTCAGCTCCGAGCCGATGAACTCGATGATGGCGAGCTCGGCGCCGTCGCCGATCCGCCATCCGGTGCGGATGATGCGCGTGTAGCCGCCGGCGCGATCCGCGAAGCGCGGCGCCAGATCGGCGAAGAGCTTCTTGGTCGCGGTGGTGGTCATCAAGAACGCGGCCGCCTGCCGGCGAGCGTGGAGCGAGTCGCGCTTGCCGAGAGTAATCATTTGCTCAGCAAGAGGACGGCACGCTTTCGCACGGAGGATCGTCGTCTGAATGCGCTCCTTCTCGATGAGATTGGTCACCAGGTTGCGCAGGACCGCGCGGCGATGCGCGGGCTGCTTCCCCAGTTTTGATCCTGATCTAAGATGTCTCATGTCGTCGTCCCGGGCCAGCGAACCGCCTAGATGGCCGCGTTATCCTCCGGCGGCAGGGGCGCGGTCTGGCTTGGCAGCGGCGGCCAGATGATGCGTCCGTGGTCGTCGAACTTCATGCCGAGGCTCAAGCCCATCTTGTTCAGGATGTCCTTGATCTCGTTCAGCGACTTGCGCCCGAAATTCTTCGTCTTCAGCATTTCGGACTCGGTCTTCTGCACGAGCTCGCGCAGGTTCTGGATGTTGGCGTTCTTCAGGCAATTGTACGAGCGGACGGAAAGCTCCAGTTCCTCCACCGAGCGGTCGAGGAATTCGAGGCGGGGGTCGGCGTAGTTCTCCACCGCTTCCTCGGGAAGCTCCGGCTGCTCTTCGAAATTGATGAAGATGCTCATGTGGTCCTTGATGAGCTTCGCCGCCAGGCCGATGGCATCCTGCGGCGTGATCGCCGCGTTCGTCCACGCCTCGATCGTCAGCTTTTCGTAATCGGTCATCTGTCCGAGACGAGCGGCTTCCACCGCGTAGTTCACCTTGCGCACCGGCGAGTGGACCGAATCGATCGGGATGTAGCCGATCGGCAGATCCTCGTCGAAGTTCCGGTCGGCGGCCACGTAGCCGCGGCCGTTCTTCACGCGCAGTTCGAGCTCGAGCTTGCCGCCCTCCCCGACCGTCGCGATGTAGACGTGCTTGTCCAGCACCGCGATATCGGCGTCTTCCTCGATCCTTTCCGAGGTGACCGGGCCGGGCGTATCGACGCGCAGCGTGATGGTCTTCGGCTGATCGGTATTGAGCTTCAGCGGAATCTGCTTCAGGTTGAGGATGATGTCCGTCGCATCTTCCACTACGCCCGGAATGGGCGAGAATTCGTGCAGCACGCCCTCGATCTTGACGGCGGTGATCGCCGCGCCTTCAATCGAGCTCAGCAGCGCCCGGCGGAGCGAATTGCCCACCGTGGTTCCCCAGCCGCGCTCAAACGGCTGCGCGGAAAACTTCCCGTACTTGTCGGTCAGCGACTCGGGTTCGGCCGCCAAACGCTTCGGTTTCTGAAAGCCCTTCCACATATTCGCCCTTCCTCCCGGCCCGCCCGCGGCGAGCCACGAACCGTCCGAAGAAAACGTGTGATTACTTGGAGTACAACTCGACGATGAGCTGCTCATTCATCGGCGGCGTCTGCACGTCCTCACGGCGAGGCAGCGCCACCACCCGCGCCTTGAAATTCTCGCGGTCGATATCGAGCCACGGCGCGAGCCCCTGGCTCTGCGCCAGGTTACGCGCCTCGAGCACCATGGCGTTCTGGTGCATCTTGTCCTTCAGCGCCACTTCGTCGCCCACTTGCACGAGGTAGCTGGGGATGTTCACCTTGTTGCCCTTCACGCGGACGTGGCCGTGCAGCACGAGCTGCCGCGCCTGCGCGCGCGATCCGGCGAGGCCCGCGCGATAGACCACGTTGTCCAGGCGGCGCTCCAGCATCACCACAAGGTTCGATCCCGTCGGCCCCTTGGCGCGAACCGCCTTCTCGAAGTACGAGCGGAACTGCCGCTCCAGCAGGCCGTACGTCCGCTTCATCTTCTGCTTTTCGCGCAACTGCACGCCGTAGCCCACCATCTTGGCGCGGCGCGCCTGGCCGTGCTGGCCGGGCACGAAGTTGCGCTTCTCGATCGCGCATTTTTCCGTAAAACACCGCAGGCCCTTCAAGAAGAGCTTCTGCCCTTCCCGGCGGCACAACCGGCAAACTGCTTCACGATGTCTTGCCAAGTGCTTCTCCTTCGCTCAAACCTTGCTTCAGGGGCCAAAGCCCCCTTGGTTATTCTCGCTTACAGCGGGGCTGAAGCCCCGCAACACAAAACATTCTCAAACGCGGCGGCGCTTCGGCGGACGGCAGCCGTTGTGCGGCACCGGCGTCACGTCCTTGATCGCGTTGATGTGCAGCCCGGATGAAGCCAGCGCGCGGACCGCGGACTCGCGTCCCGCTCCCGGCCCCTTCACGCGCACTTCCACCGACTTCATGCCGTACTGATCGCGCGCCACGCCCGCGGCCGTCATCGCGGCCTGCTGCGCCGCGTAGGGCGTGCCCTTGCGCGAACCCTTGAATCCGACCGAACCCGCCGACGCCCAGCTGACGGCGCGGCCGTCGGGATCGGTGAGTGTCACGATCGTGTTGTTGAACGTCGCCTGAATGCAGACGACGCCGTGCGGCACCACGCGCTTTTCCTTCTTCTTGCGAAATTCCTTCTTTCGCTTGGTCGGCTTTGCGCCTGCTGCCGGAGCTGCTGCTGCGTCCTGCGGTTCCTTTGCCACTCTCGTTCCTCTCTTCGCCTCGGTCTGATCTCTCGGCTACTTGCGCGCCATGGTCTTCTTCTTCGCGGCCACGGCGCCCTTGCGCGGTCCCTTGCGCGTGCGCGCGTTGGTGTGCGTGCGCTGGCCGCGCACCGGAAGATTCCGGCGGTGACGCAGCCCGCGGTAGCACTGAATTTCAATCAGGCGCCGCACGTTCATCTGGATCTCCTTGCGGAGATCGCCTTCCACGCGGCCCTCGGCTTCGATCGCCGCGCGCAGGCGGCCCACTTCGTCTTCGGTCAGGTCCTTGATCTTTTTGACCGGGTCGACGCTGGCCTTCGCAGCCAGGTCGCGCGCGCGCTGCTGCCCGATTCCGTAGATCGCCGTCAGGCCGATCCACAGCCTCTTGTTCGGCGGCAAGTCCACACCTGCAATGCGTGCCATTCTTTTCTCCTAGCCCTGGCGCTGGCGGTGCTTCGGGTTGCTGCAGATCACCCGCACCACGCCGCGCCGATGGACGATCTTGCACTTCATGCAAATTTTCTTAACCGACGCCCTGACCTTCATCTCGACTCCAATCCTTCGCTGCTACTTATAGCGATACACGATCCGGCCGCGCGTCAGGTCGTAGGGTGAAAGCTCCACGGCCACGCGGTCGCCCGCCAGAATGCGGATGAAATTCTTCCGCATCTTTCCCGAAATATGCGCGAGCACTTGATGCTTGTTCTCCAGCTCGACGCGGAACATCGCGTTGGGCAGCGGCTCGATCACCGTCGCCATCACTTCGATGGCATCTTCCTTCCCGCTTCCCTCGCCCGGCTTCTTCTTTTCCGGTAATGGTCTTTTTGCCATGCGCTCCTTCGAGTCTTCGCGCCTACCAGCAGGACCCCGTTACATCGCGCGGCCGCGTCAGAATCCACGGCCCGCTGCTCGTCACCGCCACGGTGTGCTCGAAATGCGCCGAGTCACTCGCGTCCAGCGTGACCGCCGTCCAGTCGTCGTCCAGGATCCGCACCGCCGGCCCGCCCGCGTTCACCATCGGCTCGATCGCGAGCACCAGCCCTTCCTGCAACCGCGGACCGACTCCCGGCGAACCGTAGTTCGGGACCTGCGGCTCTTCGTGCATCTTCGTTCCGATGCCGTGGCCCACGAATTCCCGCACCACCGAGAAACCATTTTCTTCGACGAACCGCTGAACCGCCGCCGAAACATCGCCGAGCCGGTTCCCCACCCGAACTTTTTCGATCGCGCGATCCAGCGATTCGCGCGTCACCCGCAGCAGCTTTTCCCGCTGCGGCGAAATCTTGCCGACCGGCACGGTCAGCGCGGCGTCGCCGAAGTAACCGTTCAGCTCGACGCCGAAATCCATCGACAGGATATCGCCTTCCTTCAGCTTCCGCGACGCCGACGGGATGCCGTGAACGACTTCCTCGTTGATCGACGTGCAAACCGAACCCGGATATCCTCGATACCCCTTGAACGCCGGCCGCGCATGACGCTGAGCCGTATACGCCTCGGCGAATTCGTCCAGCTCTTTCGTCGAGACGCCCGGCCGAACCATCTCGCGCATCTTGTTCAGCGCGCCCCAGACGATAAGCCCTGCCTGGTGCATCTTTTCGAGCTCGGCCGGCGACTTACAAACGATCGCCATTTCAGCTCTGCGCGCCCTTCACAATCTCCCGCAGCGAGCGACTCACATCTTCCACGGTCGCTCCAGCATCGATCGTCTTCAGCACTCCCTGCCGGCTGTAGTAGTCCGTCAGCGGCTTGGTCTGGCGTTCGTACGCTGCCAGCCGTTCCTTCACCACTTCGGGCCGGTCGTCCGGGCGCTGCACCAGCTTGCCGCCGTCCACATCGCAGATCCCGTGCCGTTTCGGCGGCGCGTCGAACTCGTTGTAAATCTCGCCGCCCACGCTGCACGTCCAGCGGCCCGAAAGACGCCGCAAAAGCTTTTCCTCGGTCACCGCAAAATCGATCACCAGCGGCTTGCCGAATCCCCGCTTCGCGAGAATCGCGTCCAACCGGCTCGCTTGCCCCAGCGTCCGCGGAAAACCGTCGAACACGAAGCCGTGCGCGCATTCCGGTTGCGCCAGCCTCTCTTCCACCAGCCTCATCACCAAGTCGTCCGGCACCAGCTCGCCGCGCTCCATGATCGGACGGACCTGCCGACCCAGCTCGGTGCCGCGGCTGATCGCGTCGCGAAACATGTCGCCGGTGGATAGATGCGGCACGCCGCAACTGCGGGCGATCTGTTTCGCCTGGGTGCCCTTTCCGGCGCCAGGAGGCCCAAGAAAAATCAAAGCCCTATCAAGAGCCATCGTCATCGCCTGCCCGGCTGCCATCACCCTCGACGACTCCGCACCCGGCCTTTCCGCACGAAGCCCTCGTAGTTCCGCATCACGAGCTGCGCTTCCAGTTGCTGCACCGTGTCCATCGCCACGCCGACGACGATCAACAGGGACGTCCCGCCGAAATAGAACTGCACGTTCAGGCCGTCCAGGATGAACCGCGGCGCGTGGTTGTCAAACCACGTGCCGATCGGACCCCACAGGTGCTGCAGGTGAATACCGGAAATCATCCATTCCGGAATCAAGCAGACGAGCGCCAGGTAAACGCCTCCCACCAGCGTGAGGCGCGAAAGAATCTTGTTGATGTATTCCGACGTGTTGCGTCCCGGGCGGATGCCGGGGACGAAACCGCCGTACTTCCGCATGTTGTCGGCCAGCTCCGTGGGATTGAAAATGATCCCCACGTAGAAGAACGCGAAGAAGATGATCAGCGCGACGTAGAGTACCGTATAGATCGGCTCGCCCCACTGAATCGCCTTCCCGAAACTGTCCAGCGCGTGCGACCGGCTCTGAAAAATCAGCGCCAGCGTTTGCGGAAACGTCAGCAAGGAGCTGGCGAAAATCGGCGGAATCACGCCGCCGGAGTTTACGCGCAGCGGCAGGTACGTCATCTGCCCGCCCATCACCTTGCGGCCCATCACGCGCTTGGCGTACTGCACCGGAATGCGGCGCTGCCCGCCTTCGACGAAAACGATGAACGCGATCACGGCCGCCATCAACAGCAGCAGCGCGATCAGCGCAATGCCCGTGAACGAACCCCACTGCCCGTTGACGGCTTTGTTCCAAAGATCCTGGACGGCGCGCGGCAGGCCGACGATGATGCCTGCAAATATGATGAGCGACATGCCGTTTCCGATTCCGCGGTCGCTGATCTGCTCGCCCAGCCACATGATGAAGGCCGACCCGGTGGTCAGAGTCAGCATCGTCATCAGAATGAACCGCAGGCCGGGGTGATAAACCAGCGATTCCCCCTGCCCCAGCGAACCCGATTCCAGCGTCCGCGCGATCGCGAACGACTGAAACGCGCTCAGGATGATCGTCAGGTAGCGGGTGTACTGCGTGATCTTGCGCCGGCCGAGCTCGCCTTCTTTCTGCAAACGCTCCAGGTACGGCCACACGACCACGAGCAGCTGCAGGATGATCGACGAGGTGATGTAAGGCATGATGCCGAGCGCAAAGATCGTCAACCGGCGAAAATTGCCGCCGCTGAACAGGTCGATAATGCCGAGCACCGAGCCGCGATTCTGTTCGAAGATGCGCTGCAGCGCATCGGTGTTGATGCCGGGAGTCGGAATGAACGAGCCGAGGCGGTACACCGCGAGCAGGCCCAGCGCAAACAGGACGCGCTTGCGCAAATCCGGCGTCGCAAAGATGTTCCGAAATGCCTCGACCAGCTTCCTCATGACAAGACTTCGGTCTTCCCTCCGGCCTTGGCGATTTTCTCCGCGGCCGACTTGCTGAAGGCATGAGCCTTCACCGTAAGGGCGATCTTCAGCTCACCATCGCCCAGCACTTTCACTCCATCGCGCTGGGCGCGCAGGATGCCGCGCTCGGCGAGCAGTTCCGGAGTCACCGTGTCGCCCGCGGCGAACTCGTTCAGCGTGCCGACGTTGATGACGGCGAACGCCGTCGAAAACGGCGCGGTGAATCCGCGCTTCGGCAGGCGCCGGTGGAGCGGCATCTGGCCGCCCTCAAATCCCGGGCGGCGCGAATAGCCGCGCCGGGACTGCTGCCCCTTGTTGCCTGCGCCCGAAGTCTTGCCCATCTTCGAGCCCATGCCGCGCCCCACGCGCACCTTGCGGTGCCGCGAGCCGCGCGGCGGCTTCAAATTCGATAGTGTCGGTGTGGCCATTGCCGGTTAGTCCTCAACT
>Ga0335083_10012046_pt1 | contig 10369 bp, 14 predicted proteins | sample Lox_Sample_42_FD_206716 | JGI IMG/M metagenome (GOLD analysis project Ga0335083, IMG submission 206716) | Soil microbial communities from Loxahatchee National Wildlife Refuge, Florida, United States - Lox_Sample_4.2 | ecosystem: Environmental > Terrestrial > Soil > Wetlands | place: USA... | reverse complement strand
CGCAGGGCACACCCACGGTCGTGCTCGGCGGCGAGGAATACGGCACCGGATCCTCCCGCGACTGGGCGGCCAAGGGCACCCAGCTCCTGGGCGTGAAGGCGGTCGTCGCGAAGAGCTTCGAGCGCATCCACCGCAGCAACCTGGTGGGCATGGGCGTGCTGCCGCTGCAGTTCAAGGGCAGCGACACCGTGGCCTCCCTCGGCATCACCGGCGAGGAGACGTTCGACATCGCCGTGCCGAAGGACATCCGGCCGCAGCAGGACCTGACCCTCGTGATCCACCGCAAGGATGGCACGCGCAAGGAGGTGACCGTGCTGTGCCGTATCGATACGCCGATCGAGGTCGACTACTACAACGGAGGCGGCATCCTGCCGTTCGTGCTGCGCGACCTCATGGCGGCGTAAGCTCCTCAACCGAAACTCCCATCGAAAGGAAGAGCACCATGCATAAAAAGACCATCGTCGCCGTGATCAGCGCCGCCGCCCTCGCCTTCGGCTTGAGCGCCTGCAGCGACAAGGCGAAGGAGCAGGCGGACGCCGCGAAGGCCGCCGCGGAAAAGGCCGCGCAGGCGACCAAGGAAGCGGCCGAGAAGGCCGCCGAGGCTGCCAAGACCGCCACGCAGGACGCCGCGGCGAAGACGACGGAGGCGGCGAAGGACGCGGCGCAGGCAACGTCCGACGCGGCGAAGCAGGCCGCCGACGCGACCGCCAAAGCCGCGGCCGACACCAAGGACGCGGCCGCCAAGGCGGTGGACGCGGCGAAGGACGCCGCGAAGAAGTAGGGCGGGCTACGGCTTGACGGCCGCGTGGCGCGCGATCCAGCGCGTCAGTGGCTTCCATTGCTCCCAGTCCTGCTCGCCCCGCGAGCGCGGCAGGTCGAACACCGAGTAGCCGTCGCGCGCGCAGTACACGTACACCTGCGTGTCGCGAAGGTGGGTGACGACGGGAAAGTCGAACTGCGCGAGGAAGACGTCGAGCTCGCCCGCGGCGCGCGTGCGCGGGTCCACGCGCATTGCCACCAGGCCGACCGCGAGCCCGCCGTCGCGGATGCTCTTGTACTCGGAAACGGCCTGCAGGAAGTGGGCCGTGGCCGTCATGTCGAACAGCGACGGCGAGACGGGCACGACCATCGCATCGGCGCGGCGCACGGCCTCGCGCAGAGCGTCGCCGCGCGTGCCCGCTGCGCTGTCGACCACGAGCCATTCGATGCCGACGTCCTTCATCTCCTTGCGGCCGGCATTCGCTTCGAACCCCGCGATGGACGGGAAGAGCTTGGGCCGCCGCGCGAGCCATTGCGTGGACGACGCCTGCGGGTCGGCGTCGAGCAGACCCACCCGCTGCCGCTTGCCGGCGAGCCAGCCCGCGATGTTGGTCGCGAGCGTGGTCTTGCCGCTGCCGCCCTTCGGATTGGCCACGAGGATCGTCTGCACCATAGCCTCCTTGGTTCTGCTTTGTAGTTGCGTGCCGGCCGCGGCCTTATAGCGACGGCAGCATCGCGTACAGCGCGGTGAGCGTATCCGCGCCGAGGCGGCGCGAGCGCGCCCCATTCCAGCCGCGCAGCGGGTCGGGCAGGTCCGCGTTGTCCTTGAAAGGCATCTCCAGCGTCAGCGCGAGGCCGCCGTAAGCGTGTCCCGCCCACTTCGACGCCACGGTGAGGTTGACCTTGGTCTCCTTGTCGGCGGGATAGCCGTGCACGGTCTGGAAATCGGGGTTCGCCGCCTTGAGCGCGTCGGCGAACCCGCGCTCGAGGGCCGCCATCCGCGGCGAGTAAGTGGGCAGGCGCTCGTTGCCGTCGGTGAACACGTACGGCAAGCCCTCGTCCCCATGAATATCGAGAAATGCGTCGATGCCGCTCGCCTGCATCGCGGCGCGCACGTGGAACACTTCCGGGCTGCGCTCGCGCGACGGCGTCTGCCACTCGCGGTTGAGGTTCGCCCCGGCGGCGTTGGTGCGCAGGTTCCCGCGCACGCTGCCGTCGGGATTCATGTTCGGCACGACGTGGAGCACGGCGCGCTCGAGCACGCGGCGCGCGACCGGATCGGCGGGATCGAGCAGGCGCTCGAGCAGCCCTTCCACGAACCACTCGGCCATCGTCTCCCCGGGATGCTGCCGCGCGATCACCCAGATGGACTTCTTTCCGGCGCCCGCGTCGCCAACGGTGACGAGGTTCACGTCGCGCCCGTCGAGGGTGGCGCCCAGGTCGCTCACGCGGGCGCGCGGCGAGGCGTCGGCGCGCCCGAGCAGGCCGAGATGGCGCTCCCATGAATACGGCTCGAAATACGCGTAGTAGACGCTGTCGCGCGCGGGCTCGTGAGCGATGGCGAGCTCGCCGGCCTCGAACGTCGTCGGCACGCGGAACCAGTCCTCGCGGTCGTAGGAGGCCACCGCGCGGTAGTTGCGCCAGCCCTCGACGTAGGTTGCCTCGCCCGCGTTGACGAAGCGGATGCGCAGCGCGCGACCGCGCGCGCCCTGCACACGGAAGTGGAACCACTGCCGGAAATCCGCGTGCGAGTCCGCTCGCAGCTTGACCTCGACGCTGCCGGCGTCGCACTCCGAAACGACCTCGATCGCGCCGGAATCGAACGCGCACGAGAGGCGCACGGGATGGATACCCATTGTCATCTACGCGTCGTAGCGGACGCGCCACGAACGAACAAGGCGTGACGGGCGACGGAAGGACGGCGGATTGGCATATCGCTTGCGTTTTGTCGGTTGCGCTGACGCGCGCGTGCGGATTTTCGCATGGAGGACGACGCACATGTACTACGAACCCGACACCGTTTGGGGACGCACCGTCGAGGGTGACCAGGAAGTCACCGCTCCCAGGAGCGGCCTGTCGCTGGTGCAGCGGCGGGTCCTGCGCGAGCTTGGGCAGCCGCGGCCGTTCGCCGTCATCGCGGCGCGATACGGCATGGCCGCGCCAAAGCTTGAAAGTGAGCTCATCTGGCTCGCCGAGCGCCGACTTGTAGCCTTCCAGCGGCCCGGGTCGCCTCAGCCGCGCACGGCGCCCCGCATCCACTTGTCGGCGCCGAGCGGCGTGGCCGCGGTCGAGGCCTGGAGGCCGCCGATGCCGATGTACTACCTTCTCGCCATCGCGATGGGCGTCGGCAGCGTGCTGCTGATCCTTCTCTAAGGCCATCCTTTAGAATCGCGGGCTATGGACGATGGCCCGCCAGCGCTGCCTACCCCGCCGCCCGCGCCCGCGCGCGACCTGCGGCGCGCGCAATTCGAGGCCAATAAGCTCGGCAAGCGGCTGCAGCGCCTGGTCGGCGAGGCCATTGCCGACTACGGCATGATCGAGCCGGCCGACCGTGTGATGGTGTGCCTGTCCGGCGGCAAGGACAGCTACGCACTCCTCGACGTCCTCATGGCCCTCCAGCGACGCTCGCCCGTGCCGTTCACGCTCGTCGCTGTCAATCTGGATCAGAAACAACCCGGGTTCCCTGCGGAGGTCCTGCCCGCCTACCTCGCTTCGCGCGGTGTCGACTTCCGCATCGCCGAGCAGGACACCTACAGCGTCGTGAAGCGCCTCGTGCCCGAAGGCGCGACCATGTGCTCGCTGTGCTCGCGGCTGCGCCGCGGCGTCCTCTACCGCTTAGCGGGCGAGCTGCGCGCCACCAAGATCGCGCTCGGCCACCACCGCGACGACCTCATGGCGACGTTCTTTCTCAACCTGTTCTTCGGCGGCAAGCTGAAGACGATGCCGCCGAAGCTCGTCTCGGACGATGGCCGCCACGTCGTGATCCGCCCACTCGCCTACGTGCGAGAGCGCGACCTGGCCGCCTACGCGCAGTGCAAGCAATTCCCTCTCATCCCGTGCACGCTGTGCGGATCGCAGGAGAACCTGCAACGCAAGCAAATCTCGGCGATGCTGCACGAATGGGAGCGCAAGCACCCGGGCCGCCTCGAGTCGATCTTCAATGCGCTGCGCAAGGTCGAAGCCTCGCACCTGCTCGACCGCACGCTCACCGACTTCGCCGCGATCCGCGCCACCGGCCGGCCCGAGCCCGGCGGCGACATCGCCTTCGACGTGGACCCCGTGCTCGAAGCCGCCACCGACGCGCTTGTCCCAACCCCGCTCGACGCCATCGCGCTTGCACGGTCGTAGGTCCCCCCCCGTTGCATCCGGCAGCCCGCCGCGTACGTAGTACGAGTGCCGTGCCGATCAACACGAAAAGGGAGACCCGCATGAACCTCCGCCGCACGCTCGCCGCCGCCTTTCTCGCCGCCATCGTCGCCGCGCCTGCCCTCGCCCAAACGTCCCCGCCGCCGTCGCTCTACAAGCGCCTGGGCGGCTACGACGCCATCGCCGCCGTGAGCGACGACTTCCTCGGCCGCCTGTCGACCAACCCGCAGTTCACGAAATTCTTCGTCGGCCACAGCACCGACTCGCTCAAGAAGCTGCGCCAGAACGTCGTCGAGTTCCTGTGCGCCGGGACCGGCGGCCCCTGCGTGTACGTGGGGCGTGACATGAAGACGTCGCACGCCGGCCTCAACATCACCGCGCAGGACTGGGACGTCATGCTGAAGGACCTGAACGCCACGCTCGACAAGTTCAACGTGCCGGCGAAGGAGCGCGAGGACGTGCTGGGCGCCGTGGCGGGCCTTCGCAAGGACATCGTCGAGAAGCCTTGACGCGACGCTTCCGGGCGGCATTGGCCGGCGCGGCGCTCGCCGCGCTGGCCGCCATCGCGACCGCGCAGCCGCGGCCCGGGCTCGAGGGGCCGGCGCTCGTGGCCGCGCTTCGTGAGGGCGGCTTCGTCCTCTACCTTCGCCACGCCTCGACCGACTTCAGCAAGAACGACGTCGGCATGACGAGCTTCGCCGACTGCGCGAGCCAGCGCAACCTGACCGATGGGGGACGCGCCGAGGCGCGCGCGATCGGCGCCGCGCTCGCGCGCCTGCGCATTCCGTTGGGCCCGGTGCTCGCGAGCCCGTATTGCCGCACGATGGAAAGCGCGCGTCTGGTCTTCGGAAGCGCTACTGTTTCGGATGCCGCACGCGGCGACCCGGCCGAGAGCACGGACCCGCAGCGCTATGCCGGACTCCGCACACTTCTGTCCACGCCGGTTGCTTCCGGCAGCAATCTCGCGATCGCGAGCCACGGCAACCCGTTCTACGCGCTGGCGGGGCCGCCTCGCCTTGCGGAAGGTGAAATGGCGGTCATCGAACCGCTGGGGAGCGGCCGCTTCCGCATCGTGGCCCGCGTCACGAAGGACGGCTGGGCGGATCTGCATTGACGGCCCGCGGCGTCAGCGGACGGTGTTCTGGTCCTGCTCGAAGAGGATCCTGCGCGACGCTTCGTCGGTCACCGCGGGCGCTTCGTTGATGCGCTTGGCGAGCGCGTACGCGCGCTCGACGGCGGGACGCGCCTTGATCGTGGTGAGCCAGCGCTTCAAATGCGGAAATTCGTCGATGTTCTGTCCCTGCCGCTCCGGGCGGATCCACGGGTAGCAGGCCATGTCCGCGATGCTGTAGTCACCGGCGACGAACTCCCGGCCGGCCAGGCGGCGGTCGAGCACGCGGTACAGGCGGCCGGTTTCCCTGATGTAACGATTGATCGCGTACGGAATCTTCTCCGGCGCGTACAGAGCGAAGTGGTGGTTCTGCCCCGCCATCGGCCCGAGCCCGCCCATCTGCCAGAACAGCCACTGCGCGGTCTCGCAGCGTCCGCGCAGGTCGTGCGCGTAGAAGCGTCCCGTCTTGCCGGCGAGGTAGAGCAGGATCGCGCCGGACTCGAACATCGAAAGCGGCGGGCCGCCGTCGGGCGGCGCGTGGTCGACGATCGCGGGGATGCGGTTGTTGGGCGAGATGGCGAGGAACTCGGGCGTGAACTGGTGCCCCTTGCTGATGTTGATCGGCTTGACCGTGTACGGAAGCCCCGTCTCCTCGAGGAAGATCGTGATCTTGTGACCGTTCGGGGTGGTCCAGTAATACAGGTCGATCATCAGAATGTCCCCGGGAACACGCCTCCGTCGAGCAGGATGTTCTGGCCGACGAGATAGCCGGCGTGCACGCTGCACACGAACGCGCACACGGCGCCGAACTCCTCCGGCGAGCCGAAGCGGCCGGCCGGGATCGCCTGCCGCGCCGCCGCGACGAAGCCGTCGATCTCCTTGCCGAGCGCCTTCGCGCGGCCCTCCATCGTCGTTCGCATCCGATCGGTGTCGAAGTTCCCGGGAAGCAGGTTGTTGATCGTGACCCCGCTTCGCGCCAGCGGCCGCGCGATGCCCGCGACGAATCCCGTGAGCCCCGTGCGCGCGCCGTTGGACAGGCCAAGGACCTCGATCGGCGCCTTCACCGCCTGCGACGTGATGTTCACGACGCGGCCGAACTTGCGCGCCGCCATCTTGTCGACCGTCGCCTTGATGAGCTCGATCGGCGTGAGCATGTTGGCGTCGAGCGCGCGGATCCACGCGTCGCGGTCCCAATCGCGGAAGTCGCCGGGCGGGGGCCCGCCGGCGTTGGTCACGAGAATGTCGGGGTCCGGGCATGCCGCGAGCGCCGCGGCGCGGCCTTCCGGAGTCGTGATGTCGCAGGCGACGTAGGCCGCGGCGCCGATCGCCTTGGCCGTTGCGGCGAGCGTGGCTTCGTTGCGCGCGACAATCGTGACCTGTACGCCTTCGCGCGCGAGCGCCGCGGCGCAGCCGCGGCCGAGCCCCTTGCTCGCCGCGCAGACCAGGGCGCGCCGTCCCCCGATTCCTAGATCCATGCCGTCTCCAAGGCCCTAGGCGGGGACGACGGCGCGACGCACGCGCACGACCGTGCCCACCGCCAGCGCAAGCAGCACCGCAACGACGTAGAACATCTCGCGGCCGAGTCCATGGTCGAGCATGAGCCCGAACCAGACCGGCCCGAGCATCGACCCCAGGTCGAGTCCCGAGTACACGAAGCCGTACACGCGTCCGGACGCGCCCTTTGGGGTCGCATTGCGCACGATCAGGTCGCGCGATGGGCCGGTGCACCCGATGGCGAAGCCCACGAGCGCAAACAGCGGTATCACCGCGGTGGCCCCCACGATCCCGAGCCCCACGGTCGCGAGGAGCGACGCCCCGGCGAGGAGCCCGGTCGCGGCGACGAGGTCGTGCCGCTCGGTGCGCGCTGCAAGGAAGCCGCCGGCGAAGATGCCGCCGGTGCTGCCGAGCAGGTACGCGGTCACCGCCGAGGCGGCCAGGGCGAGCGGAATCGCGAGTCCGCTGTTGAGCGCGGACGGCAGGAAGGTCTGCAGCCCCATCGACCCCGTCGTCTGGACGACGAAATAGCCGAAGCACAGCAGGATCGCAGGCTGTAGGAAGAGCGACATGCTGCCCTTGAGCGAGTGCGCGTGCGCGTCGCTCGCGCGCTGCGACGTGAGATACACGCGCTGCGCCGCGAGGACGCCGAGCGCGCAGAGCCCTGCCACACCCATGCAAGCGAGCGCCACGCGCCAGTTGAAGGCCGCGGCGAGCGCGTAGCTCACGACGGGCGACAGCGCGTAGCCCAGGCTCCCGCCGATACCGTGCGTCGAATAGGCGTAACCCAGGCGCCGCGGCGTGACGCTGGCGTTGAGGATGGCGAAGTCGCAGGGGTGGAACACACCGTTTCCGATGCCCATGAGGACCACGACCGGGAAGAGCCAATGCGCCCCGGGCGCGAGCGACGCGGCGACCGTGCCGCCGGCGAGCAGGCCCAGGCCGCCCAGCAGCACAGGACGGGCGCCGATGCGGTCGACCGCGAAGCCGGCGGCGAACTGCGTGACGCCGCTTGCCGCGTAGAAGACGCCGACGAGGATCCCGAGCAGCGTCCATGAGACGTCGAACTCGGCGCGAAGCAGCGGGAACAGCGGCGGCAGTGCGAGCTGGAAAAAGTGCGAGAACGCGTGGGCGCTGCCGATGAGGCCGATGACGCGGACGTCGCGGCGGAACGACTCGGGCGATGCGGTTTCCAAGACGAATGACGGCGCGCACGGCCGGCGCCAGGTAATTGAATCGCGGGAAAGGCGACACTATAACGTAGGAAATGCCGCCCTTTTTTCAGTGGCGCGGCAACGGCGAAACCACGAGGGGATCATGGTCGACAAGGTCGTGAAGTCCGATGCGGAGTGGAAGCAGCAGCTCACGAGCGAGCAGTTCCGCGTAACGCGCAAGAAGGGCACCGAGCGCGCGTTCAGCGGCGAGTACTGGGACAACCATCGCGAGGGCACTTACCTCTGCGTCTGCTGCGGCGCCCCGCTGTTCGATTCGGACGCGAAGTTCGAGTCGGGGACAGGATGGCCGTCGTTCACGCAACCCTTGGCCAACGACAGCCTGCGCGAGAAAGTGGACAACTCGCTGTGGATGCGGCGCACCGAGGTGCTGTGCGCCGCGTGCGACGCCCACCTGGGACACGTCTTCCCGGACGGCCCGGCGCCGAGGGGCCTGCGCTACTGCATGAATTCAGCGGCGCTGAAGTTCGAGGCGCGGGGTTAGGGCGCCCTCGCGCGCACGTGGCCGCCGGGGCCGCGCCCGCATTTCAAAGCCCGCCCCGTGCGGGCTTTTTGCTTAGCCGTTACTTCATTAAAGATTGCCAAGTATCTGAAATGACTGTATAAGTCAAATCTCTACGCGCGTTCCTGACCTCGGGTCCGGCCCGCGGATCGAGCCGACTGACGGTCCTTGCCCTTCCATATCAAAATGATATCATTTTGATACAAGGTGCGAACGGCCATTGCGGTGCGAGCGCCCTTACCGTGGAGAGAACCAAGATGGACCCGAGACTTCCGTCGCGTGGCGCCGCCCATGACGAAGCGGCGATCGGCACCGCCAACGGCTTTTTCGCCCTGTTCATGTCGATCGTGCTCCTCGTGCTCGGCGGGTGGGTGCTTGCGCAATCGCTGGTCTGGGGCGGCGGCCCGCGCTGGGGGATGCTCGCACTCGGCCTCGTCATCCTCATCGCCGCCTGCCTCACGCTGGCGGGCCTGTACACCCTGCAGCCCAACGAGGCCGCGATCCTCCAGCTCTTCGGAGCCTACCGGGGCACGAGCCGCGTGCCGGGTCTGCGGGCGACCAACCCGTTCTACTCGCGCAAGAAGCTCTCGCTGCGCGCCCGCAACCTGAACGGCGACCGCCTCAAGGTCAACGACAAACGCGGCAACCCGATCGAGATCGCCGCCGTCGTCGTCTGGCATGTCGACGACACCGCCAAGGCGGCCTTCGACGTCGACGACTACGAAACGTTCGTCAAAGTGCAAAGCGAGGCCGCGGTGCGCCACCTCGCCTCCGCCTTCGCGTACGACGCCGACGAGGAAGGCAGCGAGGGCTCGCACGCGCCCACGCTTCTCGGCAGCGCCGACATCGTCGCCCGGGCGCTCGAGAAAGAGCTCCAGGCGCGCCTCGAGCAGGCCGGCGTCGTGGTCGAGGAAGCGCGCCTCACCCACCTCGCCTACGCGCCCGAGATCGCCCAGGTCATGCTGCGCCGCCAGCAGGCCGAGGCGATCATCGCCGCGCGCCAGAAGATCGTGCACGGCGCGGTGTCGATGGTGCAGATGGCACTTTCGGAGCTGTCCGCGAAGCAGGTCGTGGCGCTCGACGACGAGCGCAAGGCCGCCATGGTGTCGAACCTCATGACGGTGCTGTGCGCCGAGTCCGAGGTGCAGCCCGTCATCAATACGGGCACGCTGTACACGTAAGGAGGCGTTCATGGGCGTCATCGCGCGTCTCCTCTACCTGCTCGCCCTCGTCGTCGCCCCGATCGTCGTGTGGACGACGTCGCAGCCGCTGCCGGCGACCGTCGCGACCCACTTCGGCCGCGGCGGCTACGCCAACGGCTTCATGAGCCACGACGCCTACCTCGTGTTCATGCTCATCATGACGACCGTCGTCCCGCTCGTCGTCGTCGCGGCGACCGGGCTCCTGCCGCGCGTCGTGACCTCGCAGATCGCGATCCGGAACCGCAAGTTCTGGCTCTCTCCGGAGCGGCGCGAGGCCACGCTGTCGTTCCTCACGAGCCACGCCTGCGCGATGGGCGTGCTGCTCACGCTCTTTCTCGTCGGAATCCATTTCCTGGTGCTGGAAGCCAACGAGCGCACGCCGCCTCATCTGGACGAACACGCCTTCACGGTCGTGCTGATCGCGTTCCTCCTGCTGATCGCGGTCTGGGTCGGCACGCTCGTGCTGCGCTTCGCGCGGGAGCGCTAGGGGAAAAGCTCCGCGCGATGGCCGCCAAGAAGTCGTTCCTGCTGCGTGTGGACCCTGCGCTCTGGGCCGACATCGAGCGGCTCGCGCAGAACGAGCTGCGCAGCGTCAATGCGCAGGTCGAGTTCCTCCTGCGCGACGCCCTCAACCGCCGCGGCATACGGCCGCGACCCGTGACCACCGAGGAGGACGCGGACGAGCGCGAATGAGCGCGTGCCG
>Ga0335083_10012045_pt1 | contig 10370 bp, 13 predicted proteins | sample Lox_Sample_42_FD_206716 | JGI IMG/M metagenome (GOLD analysis project Ga0335083, IMG submission 206716) | Soil microbial communities from Loxahatchee National Wildlife Refuge, Florida, United States - Lox_Sample_4.2 | ecosystem: Environmental > Terrestrial > Soil > Wetlands | place: USA... | reverse complement strand
GAACTTGGACTACGCACTACGGGCGCGTGCTCCCGAGATGCCCCGAACGGCCATCAACAGCCAACGACCGCCGCTAATTAACGCAGCTCTTCAGGCACCTGATCCGCAGTAAAGCCGGTAGTAATGAAACCCCGTGCGACCTCGGAGAAGGCTGCACCAAGCTCTGGCGGGCTTTCCATGCCTGGTATCGGCCGGGCAGGCAAACCGCGCAGGGCCGGTATCCGGCGGCGATGGCGGTGAGCTCGTCGGCGAAGAACGCCCGGTTGGGCGCGTACTGGCCGCGGGCCAAGGCGCGGAGCGCGGCCGGGCAGTCCAGCCGCCCGTACACCCTGGTGGCGCGGTTTCCGCCGTACTGGCCGGGTGTCAGGCTCGGGACGGGCCTGCCGTCCGGTCCTGTCAGGATGTAGTGCTCCCCGGCTGCTGGCCCGTCATGCCCGGGTGGCACGCCAGTCACGCGGCGTCGTGGAGGACGAGGCCGAGGGTGAGCCGCTGGCCAGAACGGATGACCGACACGCCGTGGCGGACAGGCGCGGCGCTCCAGCCGCGCTGGGAGCGGACCGGCCGGTCGCGGGTGGTGAAGATCAGGCCATGTCCGTGCGGGATGAGTGTGGCGGTCCCGCGGGACTGCGCCCGCGGCCGCTGCTCGACCAGCAGGAACTCTCCGCCGGTGTGGTCGGCGCCGGGCCTGCTGAGGTTGATGACGACCTGCAGCGGGAAGACCAGGTCGCCGTACAGGTCGCGGTGCAGGGCGTTCCAGTCGCCCTGCTGGTATTTCAGCAGGATCGGGGTGGGCTTGTCCTGCCCGGCGGCGTGGCACATGGCCAGCCATTCATCCAGCGTTCCGGGCCACGGGGCGGGGCGGCCGAGCTTGTCGTGCCAGTCCTGGGCGATCGGCAGCAGCCGCCGGTATAGCGCTTGGCGCAGCTGCTCGACCGGCTCGGGGAACGGCCGCCGGAAGTACCGGTATTCGCCCTGGCCGAAGCGGTGCCTGGCCATGTTGATGGTGGCCCGGAAGCGCTCGTCGCGGTCATAAAGCGCGGCGATCTGGTCGGTCTCGTCCGAGGTCAGCAGTTGCGGGCTCAGGGCGCAGCCATAGGCGTTGATTTCCTCGGCCAGCTGGTCCCAGTCAGCGGCGTCAGTCCGGTCTTTCCAGAAATTGTGCGGCGCCTGCGTGGTGGTCATGGTCATGCTGCCTCCAGGTTCAGGAGCATTTGCTTGGCGGCGCTGCCGCCGAGATAGCGGCCGGGTGTTCCGTCGGAGCGGATAACCCGGTGGCAGGGCACCACGACAGGCAGCGGGTTGGTGGCGCACGCGGTGCCGACCGCGCGGATGGCGCGGGGGCTGCCTGCGGCGGCGGCCACGGCGGCGTAGCTGGCGGTGTGGCCGTAGCCGATGGCGGGCAGCTGGCGGAGCACGGCCCGGCGGAAGCCGGTGGCCAGGCGCAGGTCCAGCGGCAGGTCGAAGATGCGACGCGCACCGGCGAAGTACTCATCCAGCTCGCGCGCCGCGCCGTCCAGCCGCCGGGGAGCGTTCAGGATCCGCGGGCTGATCCGGGCGGCCAGCGCGGCCAGGACCGCGTCGTGGCCCTCGCTGGCGTAGGCTACCCGGACCAGCCCGGCCGGGGTGGCGGCGAGCAGCAGCGTGCCCACCGGGGTGTCAATGGTGCGATAGGCCACATCGAGCAGGCCCGAGGCCTCGGCTCGCTCGGCTAGCCGGTCATGGAGGGCGCGCAGCTCCATATCGGTCACCGGGACCGTGCCGGGCAGGCCGGGGTGCTGCTGCTGGTTGTGAGTGGTCACGAGGATCCTCCATTCCGGCCAGGACCGGGGTAGGTACGCCGCAATCTGGCGATGCCATCGGATGCGGATTTACGGGCGGCCTCGGCGCTGCCACCGGTGATCGCCGCGACCTCGGCGTAGGGCAGGCCCGCGAGGTAGTGGTAGGCGACGGCCTCCCGCTGCTTGCGCGGCAGGGCGACCAAAGACGAATGCAGATCCAGGTCGCGCTGGCCGGGGCCGTCCGCAGTCGGGCGTTCGGGAAGGTCGGCGACCGGGACGGCGCGGCGCGCGGCCGCGCGGGTCGCGTCGATCGCCTTGCGGTGCGCGATCGTTACCAGCCAGGCTTCGATGTTGGCGTCCCCGGGAAGCTCCGGGTAGGCCCGCAGCGCGGCCAGGAACGTCTCCGACCAGGCGTCGTCGGCGTCGGCCCAGCCCAGCACGGCCCGGCATACCCGCAAGATCACCGGGCCGTGCGCTGCGACGATGGCCTCGAAGGGCTGTTTGGCGCTCATATGGGGTAAACGTCCCGGCCCGGCAGAACGTGAGGTCCCCCAAAGGTGCCCCTCAAAGGACCACTGCGGCGGGACGGCAGTACTGCTGCTCCAGGTCCAGCAGGAACCTCTTGCGGGCCAGCCCCCCGGCATAGCCGGTAAGGCGCCCGTCCTTGCCGACGACCCGGTGGCAGGGGAACGATCACGCACAGCGGGTTCCGGGCAACCGCGGCGCCGACATCCTTGGCCAGCGCCCCGTCGCCCAGCTGGCGGGCAAGCTCACCGTAACTGGCGGTCTGACCGTATGGGATCCGGCCGATCAGATCCCAGACCCGCTGCTGGAACTGATCACCCCGCGCATCCACCGGAAGATGGAAAGAGTCTCTGTCCCCGGCGAAGTACTCGTCCAGTTGCCGGGCGACCTCACTGAAACCGGCATCGGCACGGACACCGAAATCCGCCGGGTCTGGCCGGTACCAGTGGTGACGGAAGTAGACGCCGGTCAGGTAGCCATCGTCGGCGACCAGCGTCAGGTCTCCGATCGGAGAACCGGCAACAGCATGCGTGATAATCATGAACGTCCTTTCGGTACTTGGCCTGCACGGCCGCCGGGCCGCTTCCCGCGTCCGCGATGAGCCGGACATCTGCACGGGCCAGATCGCCCGGGTCCCGGGCCCAGCAGCTAGGGCAGCGCCGAGCGGCACTCGGGCCTGGACGACACTCTGGTAATCGCGGAAACCAGTCACCCGATATCTCCTTCTGCCCCGGTTCGCAGGATCATCTGGAAGACGCCCCCGGTCGGCAGAACGCGAGGTCCGGGTCCGCGGAATCTCGCTCACAATCGGATGCCGGCACAGGCATCTACGAGTCAGAAGGCATCATGCGCCTGCGTGGAACCTCTCCCGGTCCCACCGTCAGCTGTTCAAGCTGACAGTGCCGACACGCCTTGGCATCTGGGCAGCGGTGGTCTGGATCCGACTTAGCCTCGCGTGAGGAATAGCACCTGGCCGGACTGGATCTTGGCCGTGCCGCTGAGCAGCGTGGCGAGGGAGGTTGTGATCGCGGAGGGAAAGCCGCGGTTCCGGGGGAAGGTCTTGGTCGATACCAGGATCAGGCCCGCGTGGGATTGGCCAGCGGCGCGGTAGCGGCCGTCCAAGAGGACGAAGTCCTTAATGTTGGCGGTGACGAGCGCCCGCTACACCGACGACTACTTGCGGACACGGAAGCGAAGGATGGTGACGGCACCCGACCGCGTGCTGTCGAGCGGTTCCAGGTCTATCCTCACGAGACCCGGGGAGGAGTAGAACCGGATGCCGTCGCCGAGCAGCACCGGCAGGACATACACCAGGATCTCGTCGACGAGCCCCCGCCGCAGGCACTGGCCGGCCACGTCAGCACCGAGGATCTCCAGGTTCTTGCCGCCCGCAGCCTCCAGGGCCGTGGCGACCGCTTCCCCGATGTCACCGGTGAGGTATGTGACATCCGGGTCTGGCGGGTCCGGCGGCCTATGGGTGAGGACGAACATCGGCCCGGAAAAGGGGTAGCCTTCGCGCCTCGATGCTGTCCCCCGCTCCTGGTCGGCTTCCATCCTGCTACCTACCTCGTCGGTCCGGCGGCCGACGAGCATGGCGCCGGTGGCCGCCGCGGTCTCCGTCAGCCAGGCCGCGTCCGGCGCCACGAAGTCGAAGATCCAGTCCATCGCGTCACCGGGACCGGCGATGAAGCCGTCAAGCGACATCGACCTGTTCACGACCACCTTGCCGTTCATCTCATGACCGCCAGCCGTCGAAGTCGATTGCCACAGCCGCGTCTCCTTCGTCTGTCGCGGGCTTGTCCCCGCGGTCCGCGGTGATGACGTTTCGGGCGCCCGGATCTCATCGGCCGGCAGGGAACCGGCACGGCGCGGCCGGAACCATAGCCAACACTGCTGCCAAGCCGGCAGCGTCGCGATGGCTTGCTCGTCGGACTCAAGCCTGCCCGGACCGGATGCGGGCCATCCCTCCAATGGCGCACGGAACATCGAGGCTAGACTGAGGACAGGTGAGGAAAGAAGCCTGCGATGAAGCCGAATCCGGCAGGGGATTACCGCAAGCCGCGCCGCGCCATCACCATCCGCCTGGTCGTCGGTATCTGGCTGATCTTGCTGACCGTCATCCTCCTGTCTGAACGCTACTGGGGCTGGGCGCTACTGACCGGCGCGGGAGCTGTCGCGAACTCCGGGCTGGCCTGGGTCGCCTATCGGAGAATTTCGGCGTAATCAAGAAAGGGGATCGCGTTGCATATTATGAGTTTCCCGCAGATCCTGTACATCTGGCTCGCGGTGCTGTTTGTCGCTTACGTCAGTGGGTGGGTGGCTCACATCATGGGCCGGGGTGCCCGGCATTTACCGGGGGGGCGGGCCTGGGGTTTACTGGCACGGGATGGCCGCGCTGCAGGCCCTCGGGGCGGCGCAGGCAGTCCGCGCCGCCGGGCACCTGGCCCCGCACGCGGGATATCAGGATCCCGCCGGCCGGTGGCTGCTGCGGATCCCTGCGGACGGCGCCGGGCTCGGTAAGGTCGCGACCGTGGCAGGCAAGACGTTCCGTCGCCCGCCGATTCATCGGGGGCCGGGCTCGAGCAGGACCTTGACCGCGCCGGTGCGCCGGGAGTCCTTCAGCGCCAGGATCGCCTCGTCCCAGCACTCGAGCGGGAAGCGGTGGGTGATGACCGGCGTCAGGTCGAACCCGCCCGCGATGAAGTCGAAGTAGTGCTCCATGGCGTGCTTGGCGACGCCGCCGACTTCCTCCACGCCGAACCCGTTCGAGCCGATGACGTGCAGCTCCTTGAAGTACAGCGGCGTCCATTCGAAGCGCTTCGGCGGCTCGACGCCGGAGACGACGAGCGTGCCGCCGGTTGCGAGCAGCCGGAGCGAGGTCTCGACGGTCTCGGTCGAGCCGATCGTGTCGTAGACGACGGCCGGGCCGTCCTGCAGCCAGTCGCGCTTGCTCCACGGCACCAGCGGGCTTGTGCCCATCCGGCGCGCCACCTGGGCGACCAGCGGATCCGGCGAACAGGACAGCACGGCGTGCGCCCCGAGGCGGGTCGCGAGCTCGGCCCGGGCACCCGGGCGCGTCGCCGCCCACACCTCCACGCCCGGGTACAGGTGCCGGATCAGCGCGATCACGGCGAACGCCAGCGTGCCCGACCCGTAGACCAGCACGCACTGACCGGCCGCGGGCGGGGCGAGCAGGATCGAGCGCAGCGAGACGCTGACCGGGTCGGCCAGCACGGCCGCCTCGTCACCGACGCCGTCGGGGATGGCGAACAGCTGCGAGACGTGCGCGGCGAAGCGCTCGGCGTGCGCCCCGGCCGCGGCCGCGCAGTTCCCCAGGTGGATCGAGACGGGCAGGTCGCCCGAACGGAAGTTGCGGCACCACGGGTAGCGGCCATCCTGGCAGGCTGAGCAGGGCGGGTCGATGCCGCGTGGCACGCACGACAGCCACGGGTTGAGCACCACGCGCCCGCCGGTGTCCGCCCGGCGCCCGACCACCTCGTGGCCGAGCACGTGCGGAAAGGACACCAGCGCGGTGAGCGGGTTGTCACGGGAGCCGTTCAGCAGGATCTGCTTCACGTCCGATCCGCACAGGCCCGAGAAGGTCGTCTCGACGCGCACCCAGTCCGGGGCCGGGAGCGGCATCTCGTCGACGTCCTCGATGCGGACCGGGGCGAAGCGGGAGACGAAGGCGCGCCGGTCGACGCGCCCGCCGATGGCCGAGGCCGCCTCGCGGGCCAGGTTATGCCGGAACACGAGCGCCTTCACGTCGACCCTCCTCCCGCCCAGGGGCAGCTCAGCCTGCCAGCAGGGCAGCTCAACCTATCAGCGGGACCGGGCGGGCGGATGCCACACCTGAACCGTCAGCCCCCTGGCCCGGCGCACCTTAGCCGGCGACCGGGGGGACTGGTCGACCACCAGGCCGTCGACCGGCATCGGATGCTCCGTCAGCCGGACCGCGGTGACCTGGAGGTTCAGCGGTCCCGTGACCCGCAGGCACACCTGGTAGAACAGCCCCCGCACGTCCGGCACGGCAACCCGCCACGGCGGCGCGGGTGACGGCGCCAGCAAGCCCACCAGCACGGCACCCAGCAGATCCTCGGCCGGGCCGGCCAGGCCGATGTCCGACCACCTGACCCCGGGATCGGAAGCGACGTTCTCGGGCCGGGCCAGGCTGCCGCCGCTGGGCCGGATCCCGGCCGCCCGGTCGTAGCGGTCCCGGCTCACCGGATCGCCGAGCACCCGCCACGCCGCGTCGAGGATCCCCTCCGCCCGCCGGACCGCCGCGAGGACATTGGACGGCGCGCCGCTGATCAGCTCCGGCCGCAGCAGGCTCCGCTTGGCGTCGTACTCGCGCTTGATCTTCTCCGCCGACGCTCCCGGCAGCACGCCGAGGATGTCGTACCAGGTAGTGCTGGGTTCCATGGTTCACAGGAAGTTGTTCGGCCAGATCATGGTCCGCCACATGTGCGCCACCGGCGAGCCGTCGAAGCCGAGCCCCTCGGCCGGCTGGCGGAAATGACGGCCCACCACGTCCTCGAAGTCGTCGAAGTCCACGGTCACGCCGGGGTCGAACGAGTAGATGTCGTTGATGGTCACCAGGCGCGAGGTCATGTACCAGCGATGCCGCCGCGCCGCCTCAGCCTCCCGGCGGATGTAGTCGGGCGGGTGGTAGTCCGGGCCGAAGTAGTCGATGTACGCCGCCGGGTAGCTGTAGCCCACCGATTCGTCGGGGAAGTAGCGCAGCGCCTCGTGCTTCTCGATGGCCCAGGCGACCTCCTCATCGACGTACGGGGCGACCAGCTGGGCGCCCCAGCAGCCGTGGTTGGCCGACAGCAGCCCGGCGATGGCGATGTCGTGCAGCAGGCACGCCATGATGACCTTCTCGTCGAGCCCGTTCTCCCGGGCCACCCGGGCGCTCTGCAGCAGGTGCATGCGCGGGATCGGGCCGAACCGCAGCAGGTAGAAGTCCCGCAGCGTGGGCCGTTCGGGCATCTTCGGCAGTTCGGGGTTGTCGCCCATCATGAACACCGTGTCGTCGTGCTTCGCCTCGGCCAGCAGCGCGCCCTGGTAGTCCCGGGCCGGAGTGCCGGTCATCGCCGCGGCCGGGGGCATGATGATGCGCCGCCGCCGGTCGACCGCGTCGTCCAGCGGCTCCCGGATCCAGTGGTCCAGCCCCGCCTCCCGCAGCGAGGCCGGAAGCTCGTGCGGCAGCACCCGCGTCGAAGGCTCCTGGGCCATGTCGTCACGTCCTTTCCCCTCGGGGCAGCCGGGGCCAGCCAGCCGGGGCAGCCGGGGCCAGCCAGCCGGGGCCAGCCAGCCGGGGCCAGCCCTCTTGCGACTGTAAGCCAGCGAGTTAGCCTGGCTACGCCAGGGACTAAGGAGGCGCACATGCCGCTCAAGATCATGCCGCACGGCCGGCTGCAGGAATGGGTCGCCGAGGAGAAGGGCTTTTTCGCCGCCGAAGGCCTGGAGTACACCTTCGTGACCGACAGCGGGGACTACGGCATCCACCAGGCGCGGCGCGACGACGCCGGGGAGATCAAGACAGGCGCGTTCGAGACGTTCGGGGCGGGACGCGACGGCGCCGACGTGAGCTGCGCCTGCCACTGGGCCACCAACGAGGCCGCCGGCCAGCGGTCCGGCCAGCTCGTGACCGCGGCCTACTCGGTCGCGCCGTGCGCCATCGTGGTGCCGCCCGAGTCGCCCATCCGCCGTCCCGGGGACCTGGCCGGGGTACCGGTCGGCGTGGGCTACCACTCCGGCAGCCATTTCGCCACCGTGCAGGCCCTGGAGTCCGTGCTGGCGCCCGGTGACGTGACGCTCACCTTCCAGGGCCCGCCTAACGAGCGCCTGGACGCGCTGCTCGGCCGGCAGGTGCAGGCGGCCTGCGCGTGGGGCGTGCCGCTCTACATCGCCGAGGCCTTCGGGTTCCGCAAGGTCGTGGACGCCACGTTCATGATCGGCTTCCTGATCACGGGCGACCAGGCCAGCAAGGCCGACGTGGACAGGTACCTGGCCGCGCTGCGCCGCGCGCAGCTGGAGATCGACCTGCGCCCCGAGCTCTACAAGCACTACCACCTGCGGGCCGTGCCCCAGAAGTACCGGGACCAGGTCGACGTGCGCGCGTTCGGGACCGGCGAGCGGATCGTCTTCCTGCCCTACACCAGGGAGAACTTCGAGGCGACCCGGCAGTGGACCGAGGCCCACAACCTGTTCTCCGGGGCGTCCGCGCCCTCGGCCGGCTACGACGAGGCCGCCCTGGTCTGACGCCGCTCAGGCCGGGGTGAAGCCGGCGTCGAAGGTCCAGCCGGGATAATCCGCCCGCAGCAGGCCGAGATGGCTGTCCCAGTCGCCGGGGCCGAGCGCGGCGGGCGCGGCGAGGGAAATGTCCGCGCCCGTGACGGCAGGCCGCGCGGGCTACTTGACGCTGATCCGCGTGCCGAGTTCGGCGCCCTCGCAGATCTGCTTCATCACGCCCGCGGCGGCGACGTCGAACACGTGCATGGTCAGGGACTGCTCGTTGGCCAGCACGAACGCGCTGGTGTCCATGATGCGCACCCCCGCGGCCAGCGCCTCGTCGTAGGTCAGGCTGCTGTACCGCACCGCATCGGGGTTGAGGTGCGGGTCGCTCTCGTAGACCCCGTCCACCCCGCGCTTGGCCACCAGCAGCGCGTCGGCGTCCAGTTCCAGCGCCCGCTGCACCGCCGGGTAGTCGGTGGTGACGTAGGGCTGGCCGATGCCGCCCGCGAGCAGGACGATCATGCCGCGGGCCAGGTGGTGCATGGCCCGGAGCCTGATGAAGGGCTCGGCCACGCTGTGGATCGGCACCGCGGTCATGACCCGGATGTCGGTGTCGGTCCGGGCGGTGAGCGCGCCGCGGAGCATCAGCGCGTTCATGATGGTGCCGAGCATGCCGATGTTGTCCGCCTCGGCGCGGCTGATGCCCCAGCCCTCGGCCATCCGGCCGCGGAAGTAGTTCCCGCCGCCGACGACCACCGCCACCTGCACGCCGAGGTCGTGCACGGACAGGACTTCCTGGGCGACGCGGGACAGGCTGGCCGGGTCGACCCCGGAGCTTGAAGACCCGGCGAGCGCCTCGCCACTGAGCTTGACGACAACCCTGCGATAGCGAGGCACAGTCAAAAGAACCCCCGATCCCGGCCGCCCGGAGTAGCGACCGTGCCCACGGTACCGTATGGCCGCCGCCGGCCCGGTGCCGTTTGCCCGGCTGGGTGCCAGGCTTAGGCAGGTGAACGTGATCTGGAGTACCAGGAAATGAGCACCGTCTCGCTGGTCACCTGCGGCCGGCTCCGGTGGCCGTGATGCTGGACGACGGCTGGGACCGGGCCCTGGAGCTGGCCTGGGAGGCGTTCTGCGCGGGCACCACCCCGGTGGGCGCCGTCGTGGTGGACGGTGGGTCCCTGGGTCTTAGCCGGGGCGGTCTTCGGCGTGGTCGGCGGCCCGCTTGCGGCAGGCTTCGATCTCGGCTTCGGCGGCGCCGCGGCCCGCCCACGCTTCGGCCTGCACCAGCTTGCCGGGCTCGAGGGCCTTGTAGACCTCGAAGAAGTGCTGGATCTCCAGCCGCTGGAATTCCGGCACGTCATAGATGTCCTGCAGGTGCGCCATCCGGGGATCGCGGGCCGGCACGGCCAGCACCTTGTCGTCGGCGCCCTTCTCGTCCCGCATCCGGAACATCCCGATGACCCGGCAGTTGATCAGGCAGCCCGGGAACGTGGGTTCCTCGATGAGCACCAGCGCGTCCAGCGGATCACCGTCGTCGGCCAGGGTGTCCTCGATGTACCCGTAATCGGAGGGGTACCTGGTGGAAGTGAACAGCATCCGGTCCAGCCGGATCCGCCCGGAGGCGTGGTCCATCTCGTACTTGTTCCGCTGTCCCATGGGGATCTCGATGACGACGTCAACGTCCACTGGTTCGCTCCAGGCCGGTCTGGGTGATTAACTCCAGTTTGCCCCTGCTAGCCCCCGGGGGGCGACCCCCCGGTGACCCCCCGGTACGGGGGGCGGGCCCCCCCCCCGGGCCCCCCGGGGGGGGGGGGGGGCCCACCC
>Ga0335083_10012043_pt1 | contig 10371 bp, 11 predicted proteins | sample Lox_Sample_42_FD_206716 | JGI IMG/M metagenome (GOLD analysis project Ga0335083, IMG submission 206716) | Soil microbial communities from Loxahatchee National Wildlife Refuge, Florida, United States - Lox_Sample_4.2 | ecosystem: Environmental > Terrestrial > Soil > Wetlands | place: USA... | reverse complement strand
TTTTACTTCAATCATCAAGCGTTCAACTTCGGCAAGCATGTGATTGACGAGATGCGCGAGCATATCGATCTCGTCGTGGCCGCCGACGGGCAGACGTTGCCCAAGGTCGCCACCCTGCGCGATCCGCTGCGTGACAAGCCGGATTGCCTTGAGACGTCGATACTGGCTGACAGTGAGTGCGAGTCCGCCGATGATGCCTGCGCCGAGACAAAAGAGCCCGCCGCCCATCACCGCGTTGATGATGGTTTCGCGTATGCGCAGGATATCGGTGGGGTCACGAGCAACGACCAACGTTTGGCCGTTCTCCCTCCGCTCGGCCATCGCACGGACAACAGGAGCGCGTACATTTCCTGCGAGCGTGAGCATATGGTGGAATGTCATCCCGTCACCATTTACAGGTAACGATGGCGGGAGCGCAAGTATGTCGCCGGCGAGATGCTGTCCGTCGGCGGCGAAGAGTCCATAATAGTTCGGATGCAGGCGCTCATGCTGCTCATGCTCGTTGCGTCGACGAATTGCATCGACGAGCTCGTTGTCGGGACTCGAATCGAAATAAATTAGCTCCCAGTGGAGCACGACATCCATCTGGTGCTCCATCGCGGAAGTGACCGAGCGACCGATCAGCCCGAGTAGCACCATCACTGACAGGGAAAAGACCACCGCATAGACAGTCAGTAGGCGAAATGTCGTCGAATGCCAGCGGCGGCATGGCGCCGGCTGGGCTGGATAAGTACGGTCCATCAAGGTGTCATTAGCCGAGCAGGTAACCTGATCCGCGCACTGTCTGGATCATCGGCTTCACTCCGGGTGGGTCAATTTTCTTGCGCAGGCGGCCCATGTGCACATCGATCAGGTTCGTGCCGGGGTCGAAGTGATAGCCCCACACTGCTTCGAACAGCATGGTCCGCGTAATCGTCTGACCTGCGTGGTGCATCATGTATTCGAGCACGCGGTATTCAGTCGGCAGCAGTGCGATCTCTTCGCCGTCGCGTTTGACAGTGCGGGCGATCAGGTCGAGCTCCAGGGGGCCGACCGTCAACGTCAGTTCGGATTGTGCCGGTCGCACCTGCCGGCGACGCAACAGTACTTCGATGCGCGCCGTCATCTCGTCGGGGTCGAAGGGCTTCGTCAAATAGTCGTCGCCGCCTGCACGCAAGCCACGAATGCGCTCGTCAACGTCACCAAGCGCACTTAGCATGAGCACCGGGGTTTGAATGCCGATGCTGCGCATCGTTGTGAGGATTGTCAGGCCGTCAACTCCCGGCAGCATCCGGTCAAGCGTAATGACGTCGTAATCATCGCTGAAAGCGCGTGCCATTCCTTCGCGACCGTTGGCAACCCAATCGACGGTAAAGCCACGGTCTTTCAGTTCGCCGACAATTTCTCTCGCGGTAATTTCATCATCTTCGATGGTCAGCACTCTGGACATGATCATTCCGAACGCCGCAGTTATTCCGGCCAAGGCGGACGCGCGACGCGATACGTTATCGGATGGAGTACTAAAGCGACATTCTACTCTACCCATTCGTATTCGACGCGTGTTCACGGAAGCCCGTTGTTACTGGAGCAAAGACTGAAAATTGAAAACACGGTCGGAAGGGTAGCGGAGTGCCGGTGGGGGGCGGATCTCGATTTCATGAAAAATTATTTAATTGGCGTGCGTTGTCGCCGATCGATTGCCGGGTTCTGGGAGGCGCTGTGACGATCGTGGGTTCTGTGGTTCTGGTGCAAATAGGCCCGGGGGAAAGGGTTAAAGTTGCGAGCTTGACGAACTGGTGGCCGGCGGGTGACTCGACTCATTATTACCGGCCACTCGAAAGAGTGGCTGGAACATGAAGTCAGGCCGGCAGTGGCCGACCCGAGGCACCCGGAACTGGGTATTTACCGTCACAGAAAAACAAGAGGATGGAACGAAGCGGGAGCTCACCCTGCTGCAAGAGTCGGACACGCCAATATAACGGCATGTCAAGATCAAAGCGGGCGCCAATGCGCACGATCCGCAATGGGCGCCGTACTTCGAATCCCGATGGGGCCAGAAGATGCTGAACTCGGTGCGAGGTCGCGGCGGTGTACCGTGTCTGGCTAAGGCAAGATGGCCTGTGTTCTAACTGTCAGCAGCCCATCACAATGAACACCCGCTGGGATGTTACGCATATTGTGAAGCAAGCCGATGGCGGGACAGCTGCAGCCAGCAACCTCCAGGTTAACCATCTCAATTGCCATAGAAATCCGCACTACGCCGGAAAAATGAAGTTGTGCTACCGGGTGTAGATAGATGCCTTTGTAGAGGCTTGAGCCGTATGCTCCTAAAGGCGCACGTACGGTTCTTCGGGGGCAGCAGCGCAGCAATGCGCTGCTGCTACCCGACCAGGATCATCGGGCGATCAAACGCCGAACGCGACCCATGATGGGCTTCAAGAGTTTCCGATGTGCTCGCATTCTGCTCGGCGGCATATAGATGCGCATGATCGCCAAGGGGCAAATGCAGACCGACGGTTTGACCCAGACACCTGCCGACCAATTTTACTCGCTTACCAAATAAGGATTCCTATTTGACAAGGAGTGCATCTCATCGCCACGCCTTATCGCGACAAAACCGGCCCACGACTGAGACCCGGTTGATCGACAAGGCCCAGCAACTCACGCTGACTCCACCGGAACTGAACGTGCTGATTGGCGGTCTGCGCGTGCTGGGAGCTAATTTCGACGGCAGCCGCCACGGCGTGTTCACCGACCGGGTCGGCGTGCTCAGCAACGACTTCTTCGTCAACCTGCTCGACATGAGTACCGTGTGGAAGGCCACCGATGCGACGGCCGAGTTGTTTGAGGGATGTGACCGCGCGAGCGGCGAAGTGAAGTACACCGGCACCCGCGTCGACCTGGTGTTCGGTTCCAACTCTGTGCTGAGGGCACTGGCAGAGGTTTATGCCAGCAGCGATGCCAAGCAGAGGTTCGTCGAGGACTTTATGGCGGCTTGGACCAAGGTGATGAACCTCGACCGCTTCGACCTGGCCTGATGGCGTCCTGAGTCCGGCCCCGGCAAGCGGTTCGCACTGCACGCCGGGGTTCCCTCTGTGGCGACGGAGTCGCACGATTTCGAGCGTTATCGTCGGCTATCAGGCGAGAGGCGACATCTGAGCGACCTTACTCTGCGACTGAGCAAAGTCACTTCCTTAACGATCACGGTCCTCGAACCGCATAACCCGGCCTCTATCCTGTCGAATTTCGCTCACAACCGATCGGCTGAAAACTCGCCCCAATGTTCGATGTGGGGGTGAGATTCGCGGACGCGCTGCCCCTGGTCAAGTTTGTGGACTGAGCAGGGCGGCGCGCTCGCTTTGAGTTAGACTTCCGCTCAGAACACCTCAGGGACCATCATGCTGCAAAGGACCGGTTGCCGAAAATAGTCGTCGTGATGGACCCGGGGAGGGAGCTGCACGGTCGAGCGCTCGATCTCGTAATACGGTAACTGACTGAGCAAGTGATGGATGCAGTTCAGGCGCGCGCGTTTCTTGTCGTTCGCTTGTACCACCCACCAAGGCGCCTCGGGGATATGCGTGCGCTCCAGCATCACTTCCTTGGCTTGGGTGTATGCCTCCCATCGACGTCGACTCTCCAGATCCATCGGACTGAGTTTCCACTGCTTGAGCGGATCCTTGATGCGGGCGCGAAAACGCACCTCCTGTTCTTCGTCAGAAACCGAAAACCAGTATTTGATAATCTGAATCCCACTTCTGACCAGCATCTTTTCGAATTCAGGCACTGACCGGAAGAATTCCTCATATTCGTCGTCAGTGCAAAATCCCATCACACGCTCGACGCCCGCGCGGTTGTACCAGCTTCGATCGAACAGCACGATCTCACCGCCCGCCGGTAAGTGCGCAGCGTAGCGCTGGAAATACCATTGTGTGCGCTCGCGATTATTCGGCGCGGGTAAGGCAGCCACGCGGCAGACACGAGGATTCAACCGTTGTGTCATGCGCTTGATGGCCCCACCTTTTCCTGCCGCATCGCGGCCCTCGAAAATCACGACGAGCCGGTGTCCGGTATGCACGACCCAGTCTTGCAACTTGACGAGTTCGCCTTGCAGGCGAAACAGTTCGCGCAAATAGCTTTTGCGCCGTTCACGCTGCTCATCGGTGAACGCCTCCTCGCCGCTGGTGGCTCGGTCATCCCGCTCCATTTCAAGTTCTTCGTCGTAGGTATCGACCAGATCCTCTTCGAGCCGACGTTTCCAATCCTGTTCTTGCATTTCTAAGTTGTTACTGTGCGATGTTGCCACTCGCGCGCCAGTGATCGATGACGCGGTGCGTCGTTCGGCGAGTTTTCTGGTGGGTGGCCGATCGAATTCTGCGGGGGTGTTGGACTTGTGATGCTTCTGGCTTAGCGTGCGGCGCACGGTAGCGTTCACGCGAACCTTCATACCCGGGCGCCATGACGAATTTCGTCGGGATAGTGCCACTCAGAACTCGCCGCATTGCGGCCGACAAGCCGGGTCAGACAGCGGGTTCGAAACGATAACGACGATCGTGCTTGAAACATGGAAACCATTCAAAAACAAAGCTCAAACCAATTCGACTGAGGGCAGGCGAGTTCCAGAGGCCAACGGCAGGACAGAGCCTGGCATTCCTCCTGAGGAATGGCCCCGTGCCGCCATCTTCCCTCGAAACGGTGTGACTAATTCGGTTGCCCGGCGCCCTCAACGCCGTCCTTTGCGCGTAGCGTGGCATGGGCGTTAACAAGCAGCCTCGCCTCGTGGTCGCGCAGCGCTGCATCGACGGCCCCGAAGGCATTTTTGAGCTCGCTCTGTTGCTGCTTCGTAGCCTTGCTGCTGTCGGCAACGGCCTCCGCCTCTTTCTTGAGTTGCTTGACCAGCTTCGCGGCGCAGCGGGTGTCCAGTGTTCCTTGCTCGATGAACTCGCGGATATGTGTGGCTAGCGCCGCCAGCGTTGCTTCGGTCGTCTCATTCGACGTGCCAGCGTTGGTGGCGAATGCGGAGTGCTTGCTCATTCTATTTCTCCGGAGTGATGCTGTTGACTAATGAGTTGACAATACCGTCAGGCGTACGGCGCGCAATTGCTGTTTCGCGACTGCGCCCATTTACGCGCATCGCCCGCGATTTGGTCAGCCAGTGCGGCGATTGCACGTTGCTGAGCGTGCACCAGCCCGGCGTAGCCGGCCGGCGCTGCTTCATGCAGCTCGCTGTGACATGTCAGATGAAGGTCTTTCGCATCGTCCGCGAACCTCACACTCCAGTCTGCCTCGAGCTGCACGCCGCGTCCGGGCCAGGCGTCGAGGCGACGGACCTGAAGCTTGATCCGCAGCACGGGCTTGCCGGCCGGCCGGGCAAGCCCGGCGACGTCCTGGATGCCGAGGCGATGCACGAGGCCGGCAGACAATGCGACACGCACTTCATCGCCTAATGGCGCAACCCAGCGCTCATCGTCCAGCACGGCGATGCTGCTGTCTCCCTGCCGTACTACCAACTGCTCCTGGTCCACTTGGGCGGGAATGCCGACCGGCAAAACATCGATCACAAATGGCGCTGCCTGTTGTGTGGAGGGCGCTTCTGTGGCTGGTGAAACCAGCGTGTAGTAGTGCACCGGTGCCGAAGCGCAGGCGTCCAGCATGAGCAGGAGCGCGATCATGCCGGGACGGACTGAAAAATTCATTGTTTCGACTCCTGTGAAGTCGCAGTGTTCGAGCGCAGTTCCGGGGCCGCCAGCGGTTGATCGGCTGTGCGGCCGCGAAGCAAAGCGTCCGGATGACGACTCAGCAGATCTGTGAGCATGTGCACTGAGCGGGCAGTGCGCTGCAATTCCTGCAACGTCTGCCCCAGGTTCTGCTGCAGCGGACTATCTTCGGCAAGCATGTCCTGCGCTGCGCCGAAGGTCTGACGGGCCTGCCGCAAGGTCAGCGTCGTTTCTGGCAACACCTGGCCGTTGATCTGCTTGAGCGTGCCGTCAAGTTCCGAGAGGCTGGTGTCGAGATGGTGGCCGATCGACTCGAGCGGTATTTTGTCTATCTTGCTGACGATGCTGGCCACCTGCTCCTGCAGCTGGTCGAAGCCGCCGCTGACAGTGGGCAGCGTCAGCGGCCGTGCGTTGGCGTTGAATGTGACCTTCGGGGCGTGAGGTACAAAATCGAGTGAGATGTAGAGCTGCCCGGTGAGCAGGTTGCCGGAGCGCGCTTGCGCGCGCAGGCCGTGCACCACCATCTGGCTGAGGAACTGCGCGTCCTGCTGGTCGATGTTGGCTTCGATCTTCGGCAGCTTCGCCACCACAGGTCCGAGTCTGTACGGATAAATTTCGATCCCAACGACCGATGGAAAGCGCTGTCTGCTCGCGTCGTAGTCGAGATTCATTGAAACCACGCGCCCGATGTTGATGCCTGAGAACTCCACGGGCGCACCCACGGACAATCCGCGCAGCGACTGTTCAAAGCGCAGCTGGATGTACTGTGCCGGGCCATCGGGCGGTGCCATGGCGCTTTGCTCATCTTTAGCCAGGACGAACTGGGTATCGGCCGGCGCGGGAGCGTTATTGCTCCGTTCGGGGGCGGCAAATGCGATGCCGCCCGCGACGATCGTCGCCATTGATTGCGTCTTGAGCTTGAACCCGTCAGCGCCAAGCGAGATGTCAACCCCGCTGGCGTTCCAAAAATAGGTATCCGTTGTGACGAAGCGATCGTAGGGGGCGGCAATGAAAATCTGGAGACTGACGCCGCGGCCATCGTCGTCCAGCTTGTACGATGCGACGCGGCCCACCTTGATGTGCCGATAGTAGACCGGCGAGTCGATATCCAGCGATTCGAGGTCGATGGTATGAACTACGAAGCTTTTGCCCGCCGTTCCGTTGATAACGGCGGGCGGCGTTTCCAGTCCAGTAAACGCTGTGCGCTCGGTCTTCGCTGAGCCGGTGTCTACGCCGATATAGGCGCCCGACAGCAGAGTATCCACTCCCGATATGCCACCGATGTCGATGCGCGGGCGCACGACCCAAAAGCGCGAGTCCGCGCGCGCGAGGCTCCTGGCGCTTCTTGCGAGCGATATTTTGGCGACCACGTGCGAGCCGTCGTCGGCCAGGGTGACCGAAGACACTGTTCCCACTGTCACGTCCTTGTATTTGACCCGCGTCTTGCCAGCGTCCAGCCCTGCGGCGGTCTTGAACGAGATGGTGATTTCCGGGCCAGAGGAAAGCCAGGCGTGGATCACCATCGATAGTCCGATCAGTGCTGCGACCGTTGGCACTAGCCAGACGGGCGATACCCGCCACCGGCTTCGGGTCACGGCCGGGTTATGCGGCTCGGGCGGGTTTTTGTCAGATACAGGATTCATGTTTCGTCAGCATCCCAGATCAGCCGGGGATCGAAGTTCATTGCGGACAGCATGGTGAAAATCACCACCATGCCAAAGAAGAGGATGCCGATACGCGGCTCGATATCGCTGAGCCCCTGGAATTTGACCAGCGCGGAGACAATCGCCACTACCAGGACATCGAGCATTGACCAGTAGCCAACCAGTTCGACCAGCCGGTAGAGGCGGGCGCGCTCGCGCATGGCCCAGCGGCTGCGTCGCTGGGTGGTTGCCAGCAGCAGCCCGAGAACCAGGAACTTGGCGCAGGGCACGGCTACGCTGGCGATGAAGATCACGAAAGCAATGGCCCAGGAGCCTGCTTTCCAGAACTCGACGATACCGTGCATGATGGTGCTGTCGCTGCCGTTACCGAGCAGGTCCGTGTACATCACCGGCAACATGCTGGCTGGGATGTAGAAAATCAGGCCAGCGATCAGGAAGGCCCATGCGCGCGTGATGCTGTCGGGGCGACGTCGGTGCAGGGCAGTCCCGCACCGCGGACACGGTACGTGCTCGTTCCCGCCGACTATGTGGTGACAGACGAGGCCGCACGCATGACAGGCGATCAAGCCGAGTTGCTGAGTGCGTGGAGGCCTGCTCATGCCTCAGTTCCACCTGCGCGCGCGGGATCAGTCCATTCCCACAGCCAGTGGATGTCACGGCGAGCGGTTAGTGTGGTCAGCACCAAGAGCGCGGCCGTGGCCCAGGCGCCGGGGCCAGGGGCAACCTGCAGGAAACTGGAGAGCTTGATGATGGCTACGAGGATGCCGAGCAGGCCCACCTCGATCATGCTCCATGGCCGGAGCACGACGAGCATCCTCATTGCCCGGGCGAACCCCGGTGCGCGTTGTCCGGTACGGGCAAATGCCAGCACCCAGACAAGCAGCGTGATCTGCATAAACGGCACCACGATGATCGACAGCGCGGTTGGCACCGCGATGGGTGTGGTCGCGCCGTGCGCCAGTGCCACAGCGGACTGCCAGAGGGTGGTCTCGCTATGCACGCCCTGTAGGCTGATGCGGATCACCGGACAGGTGTTGGCCATCACGAACACGATGGCTGCGGCGATGGTCAGAGCGAGCCACTGGTTCACATCGAGCCGGCTGTCACGATACAGAACGGCTTGGCATTGTTTGCAGCGCGCCACCTCGCGCGGGGCCAGTGCGTAGCGGCGGAAGACGCTGTCGCAATGCTCGCAGGCAACCAGTGCGGAAAACGTTTGCATGTCGTTGTTCAGGCAAAACTAGACGAAAGTGTCTATTTTTATAAAACTAGACGGCTGTGTCCAGTCTTGGTTAAAGTGTCTTTGGGGGACAGGACTGACGCGGGAGCAAGCGGATGGATGTAAAGGACGGGAAGAAAGATGGGCGACAGGTATCGTCAGCGCAAGCGGGGCACCATCCTGCTGCGCGCCGACCCAGTCAGTCGCGGGGGCAGGCGCGAGTCGACGCGATCCTCGATACTGCTGCTGCGATCATCGCCGGGGAAGGGCTGGCTGCGTTGACGATGCACGGGCTGGCACGCCGTGCTCAGACGTCGATCGGTTCGCTATATCACTTTTTCCCAGATCGGGATAGCGTGATGCGGGCGCTGATTGACCGGCATGAGGCTGCCGGTCGCGAGATCAACCTGGCGCTCAGCGCAACAGCGCCCAACGTCTGGCAGCAGTTTTCTCCGGCGGAGGCGATCGCGCGTGTGGTGGGGCCTTATATCGACTATGTGCAGAATCATCCCGATTTCTTTGCACTGTTGCAGGGCAGAAGGTTGTCAGAGAACTTCATCGGCGCGGTCCGGACGGTGCTCAGCGCCCGCCTGCCGACGCTCGGTGCTGCCGATCGTGAACGCTATGCGGCAATGTTCCATGCCATCGCGTCTGGAGTCATGCAGATGGTCTTCGTGCGCGAGCCTGAACATGTCAGCTTCTACATGCATGAAGTGCCGCGGGTATTGGCTGCCTACCTGGCTGAAATCGAGGCTGCAATCGGAGGGATTCGGTTGTAGTAAGGCAGGCGGGTCAAGAAAAGGCATTATGAAGAGGATATACGCACGCAATGTATCTGGACAACCTGCCAGCTATCGTGGCGGGCCGCGAACTGCTCGGCTTTCCGAAGACGCTCGCGCAGCCACAACTCGAAGTGCGCAGCGACACGCTCGTCGGCACGCTCGATTACAACGGTGTGCGGGTTGCAACCGGGACGATGGCCTACAAGTACAACGCGCTGGATCTTGAGGAAGTCCGCCACTCGCTCGATGCCCCTGGCTATCTTCTGAAGATGATGCCGCACGTCGACGGCTCGCTGCGCACCTGCGAACTGGTCCGCTACAAGGTGACGGACGTCGTCGTGAAGGGCGCATGGTCGGGCCCCGCATCGCTGGAACTGCATCCGCATTGCTTCGCGCCGGTATCGGAACTGCCGGTCCTCGAGGTGCTGTCGGCCATCCACATGGTCACCGATCTGACACTCGGCGACGGCGAAGTCGTGCATGACTACATGCAGCCTCACCGCATGCGCTAAGCCAGCCGGCTGCGTACCCTCATTTCTGGAGAAGTGAATATGTCGAAGCAAGTCAAACGGGTCGCCATCATCGGCACCGGCGTCATCGGCGCAAGCTGGGCCGCGCTCTTTCTCGCGAAAGGGCTCGACGTGGTCGCGACGGACATCTCGCCGGATGCCGAAGTCCGGCTGCGCGCCTATATCGATCAGGTGTGGCCGGCACTCGAAACGCTTGGCGTCGCGGCGGGCGCATCGCGCTCACGCCTCACCTTCACGACCGACCTGACGGCCGCAGTAAGCGGCGTCGATCTGGTTCAGGAGAACGGTCCGGAGCGCATCGACTTCAAGAAGGTGCTCTACAAGCAGCTCGACGAACTGTTGCCACCCGATACGCTGATCGCGTCGAGCTCGTCCGGGCTCACCATGAGCGAAATCCAGTCGGCTTGCGAGCATCACCCCGAGCGCTGCGTGATCGGGCACCCGTTCAACCCACCGCATCTGATCCCGCTGGTGGAGATCGTT
>Ga0335083_10012042_pt1 | contig 10372 bp, 8 predicted proteins | sample Lox_Sample_42_FD_206716 | JGI IMG/M metagenome (GOLD analysis project Ga0335083, IMG submission 206716) | Soil microbial communities from Loxahatchee National Wildlife Refuge, Florida, United States - Lox_Sample_4.2 | ecosystem: Environmental > Terrestrial > Soil > Wetlands | place: USA: Florida... | reverse complement strand
TCAACTGCTCGATCTGATTTACGCGAAAGCGATGGATGTCGTAGCTAATCACCAGAAGACAGGCTATGAGCAGTGCGGTACCGCTGATTCCGGTGATGATGATGACCAGCTTGCGGCCCAGCGAAAAATCGTCAAGTACACGCATAGTTCAATGGGCTGCGACCGCAATCCTCTCGGCGCTGCGATGGCCGAGGCGAAGAAGCTTCGAGCTCACCGTCAGATGGGACCGCTGAATGTTTGCCAGATTTACGACAACGGCCACGCGATCAGCCTGGAAACAGAGTTGGATCATGCCTCCAAGATCCACGAAGCCGGTTTGCTCGCCGACAGTGAGGACGTCTGAGTCACGCAGGCTGGTCAGATACTGCTGCAGCCGCGGCCTTGTGCAAGCGGCGACAAAAACGATATGGCAGCCACGCGTTTCCATGGGTCCCGCAATCTGCTGAACCGATATGGAGTGTGACCTGACCGGGTTGCCCGCGATGAAATGCTCAAGCTCGACAGCGGTGGTGTTGCTGCCCGCAACGCAGATTCGATACGGCTCACCCCGCTCTTTCCTCGGCCATTCGACAAATTGGGTGAGGTGAAACAGTACAGCCGCCCTTACATCGTCCGCAGAGGGGGAAGACGCTGATGGCGGTGCGCAGCGGCACAGGGATGGGAACACACAAGTCAGGATTGCGAAGGCGAAGAGCAGGCTTTGTTTCAGCAAGGCTGTGGTGCCTCGAACCTCTGGCGAAGGAACTCTCCCCGTCAGCTTCCGGTAGAGACGGCGAATTCGCAGCAGCCAAGTAGACACCGCCACCGCGGCAACGGAATTTGTACGCCGATGCACCTATAGCTCATCGGCGCGTTGCGACATTGCCTTGAAAACTAATCCTCGTTGCCGTTGCCAAATTGGTTCGCCATTGCAGATTTATGCACAATTCACGAGGCATTAACTAGGGAGTCACTACGGAGGAGCACAATCGCAGTGTCCGGACCTCCGCCGGCGGCGGTCCGGAGTGCATGCTGATCAGGACTGAAGCATCGCAAATCCGTTTGCAGGGACTGCGCGACCAACGTCTCGCGTTACGCGAAATTCATTTTGGGCCCGGCGATGTGACTGCCGGAAGTGAAGACGAGCTGCAGGCGGTTGTCGCCGGCAAATCTGCTTCCTGCGACCTGCCCATCGCCATCCGCGAATCGAAGTTTTACCGTAACCTGACCAAGCGCATCTCGAGTGGTGAAGCTCCGCGTACGACGTATCTCGAGATCGAAAAATTCCTGAGCGACTCGAGCGAGGTGTGGGAGAACAGTTGGATACGTTTTCCCGAGAGCCGTCTAAGTCCCCATGCGCTGGACACGCTGCGTGCGGATGTGGGACTCGACTCCAGCAATGGCTTCAAACCAACTCGCACTGACTCGCAGCGCTACCGCTTCACGCACCTAGGCCAGCCATGGGTGCGCGTGCCCATCAGTTACGCGCTGAAGCTGGCGCTTGCCGACCTCATCGGTTCGCAGCCCCGCGCGCCCAAGCGAATACGCGCCGCAGCCGAGCGCCTGCTGGGACACTTCTCGAACGACAACACGTCGCCGGAGACGACCTCTTTCCACGTGATATCGGCTACACATCAGCGGTCGACAGGCGAGCAGGCGGCGCGGGAATCGGCACGCCGCTTCCTGTTCACCACCTTGCTGATGTCATGGGCCAACCTTCGATTCGGCTTAAAGGAAAACGGGCAGCAGGGGATGGTCTATCATGGCCCGCATCCCCCGGTGCGACAGACTGAGCTGTCGTCGTGTATTTCTGACTCGTTCTATCGTGAGCTGTTCATGAGCCCCTGTCTTTCGGGATGGGATGACGGCGAGGCGAAGGCCGAGTACATGCACCTATGCCATCAGGTGCTGAGCCGCAGCCAGCTCAGCTCCATAGCCAAGCTGCGTGAAGCCGGACTGATCGCCAACAACCTGATTGTGCTGCCGAGCCCGTCGAACGTGAGCCTGGCCAACAATGGGATTCACGTGAGCCTGGGAAGCCGCTCGCTCACGCGAGCCTTGGCAGATGCCGATGGCGCAGATGCTGTACGCGAAGAGAAGAGGCTCGGTGATCTCGCGATAAAGATCTTCGAGCACTTTCTGCCGCTGTTTGTGGGTACATATTCGGCGGCCCCATATCGCATCGACTTCGCGCAGTTTCATCCCGAGGTGCTGCTGGCCTTTCTTCCTCATGAGCTGGACTTCACGCACCTGCGGCTCATGTGGCGCGAGTGGAAGGAAAAAGCCAAGTTGAAGATTCTCGGTCGGCCGGCGACGCCATATGGACCGCCCTGGCTCGACCGCGCCATCTCAGGCATCTTCCGTTTGCGTGGAGACCTGGTACCCGACTACCGGTTGCTCAACTATCCCGTGGCATGGCTCTCGACCGAGCATGCGTCGGCGTTGGATGGTGAGCCGGGAAACACTGCGCGTCTGGCGGGGGAGTTGGATCAACTCGGCATCGTCGACCGTCGTATGTCGTTCTACATGCCACTGCGATTGCGTCAGTTCGGCGCGTGCGGCTATTCGGGATTCGAAGCGCGCTACTACAGCTTGTTTCCCAGCTACGGACGCGATATGGCGGCGGCCATCGACCTGCAACAGCTTCTTCTGTCAGCTTCGTATCGCATGGCGCTGGAGGGAGTCGTGGGTCACGAAGATATTCCGGATGATCCCACGTCCGAAAGCGAGCGGCGCCAGCCGTTCTTCTTCCGTGCCGCCGGACTGCCGGCGTTCTATGTACACAAGCGCTCGCGAAATGGGCTGCTGCGCCGTATCCTACATCACTCGAAGAAGACGCGTGCGAGCTGGCGGCACTCGGACTATCTGCGAGTTTCACTCAACGACTACTGCCATGCTGTACTGGCATTCCTGGAAGAAGCGGCATCCGGCGCTATTGGGGATTTTGACGCCAGCCTGCTGCTGGGCGATCTGCGTTGGCGACTAGCGGATAAACGTATGCGCGCTTCAGAACGATTGGTTGCAGAGATTGTGGACGGTTGCGGTCAACAGGATGCAATGCGGACAAATGCGGCAGAGTTCAATCGCGCATCGGAAAAACACTACCGCGACGACCTGCGGCAATCGCAGTTGATGGAGGCGCTGGATTATCTGCGGGAAGATGTAGCTGAATCCCCGATCAAAGCTGACGAGGAATTACGGACGCTAATCCGGTGCGGCGTGCGCGTTCAGGATCCAGCGCGCTTCCTCGATGCCATCGGCGACCGTGTGCTGCGAGAAGAGCTTTCGTCTGCGGAGTTGGAATCGCTTCTCAACTTGTTGCTGGTTTTTTCGGCGATCGAATACGGCGGCAGCGCGAGCACGGAGCAGGTGGTCAACAGAGCATGATGCACGAATACATAGTCAGGGAAACGGGTGCGATCGCACTCGAGCGACTGGTCGGAGATAAAACCGTGCGCGCGCTCTACTCGCCCAAACTGGAGAATGCAGCCTGGGTTTCGCGCCTGGCGTCGAGCCGAAAGGTTTCCGAGTTGCTCGGCTATCTCAACTACGACAACCGCCTCTCGTCACGCGCGTCGGGCATGAAGCGCTTCTTGAAGAAGAGCGGCATCGATCTGTCGGAACTGGTGGACAGGCCGTCATCTTTGAAGACTGCCCGCCAGATGTTCGAGCGCAAGATTCGTTATTGGGAGTGCCGTCCGCTGCCGAAGGTTAGCCCGTGTGTCGTTTGCCCGGCGGACTCTCGGGTAGCAATCGGCTCGATGTCGGCAACTTCGAAGCTGCTCATTAAGGAAAAATTCTTCGCTTTTCCCGAGCTGCTAGGTGGACCGCGCAACCGCTGGACAAACAAGTTCAACGACGGAGATTATGCGGTCTTCCGGCTCACCCCCGAGAAATATCACTACACGCACGTGCCGGTGCAAGGTGTTGTCGCTGATTTCTACGCTGTTGATGGCCGCTATCACTCGTGCAATCCCAATGCGACAGCCAAGCTGATTACGCCGCATTCGAAGAACAAGCGCGTGGTCACCATCATCGACACAAATTGCGCGGGCGGGACCGGCGTGGGTTACGTCGCGATGATCGAAGTTGTGGCGCTGATGATCGGGCAGATCGATCAGCTTTACAGCGTGCAGGAATATCGCGATCCGAAGCCGATTGAGCCCGGCATGATGTTGCGCATGGGAGTTCCGAAAGCACTGTTCCGGCCGGGGAGCAGCACCGTCGTTCTGCTATTCCAACCCGATCGAATTCGCTTCGCCGAGGACCTAGTGCGCAATCAGCGGCGCAGCGAGGTCCGCAGCCGCTACTCGCGTGCGTTCGGGGAGGCGCTGGTGGAGACGGACGTGGCAGTCCGTTCGTTGCTGGCCTTGCCCGCGCAAAGGAGAACCTCGTGATCAACATCGTCTTCATCGCAATCCTTGCCGCGCTCATGGGCGCGCTCTTCGTCTGGGGTTTCAAAACGCTTCCGCAAGAACGCTGGCAGATGATCGCCGCCGTGCCGGTAGCGAAGGATCGCCACGGTGAATGGCGTGGCATGAACCTGACGTTCTACGGACTCTTCAGCGCCACCGGCTGCGTTTTCGGAATCGGACTGGCGTTGTTGCTGCTCGCGTCAGTACGTGTGTCTACGCTTGTGGCCGTGATTCTCGTCGCGGGGCTGGTCCTGCTCTGCCTACCGGCTTCCCGATTGGTTGCCGCCATAGTCGAGAAGAAGAGCAATACCTACACCATCGCAGGAGCGGCGTTCGTCGCGGCTATGCTGCTGCCACCGCTCGTCTGGTTCGGTGCGAAGTTTCTTGCCGGATGGGGTCTCACACTGTATGTCATTCCCACGCTGGCCGCGGCGGCGATCGCTTACGCGCTTGCAGAAGCGATTGGTCGCCTGGCGTGCATGAGCTTCGGATGCTGCTATGGCATACCCTTACGCGATGCGCCACCACGGCTGGCGAAAGTCTTTCGTCGCTGCAATACCGTTTTCCAGGGCGAGACCAAGAAAGCGGCCTATGCTTCGCACTTGCAGGATGAGCCGCTGGTCCCAGTGCAGGCGCTGACCTCGGTGGTCTTCACCTTGTCGGGCCTCGGAGGGCTGGTGTTCTTTCTAATGCAACACTGGCGACTCGCCGTGCTCGTACCAGTGATAGGCACTTGGGGCTGGAGAACGATTGCTGAGAACCTGCGAGCCGATCATCGAGGACACACGCGCATCTCGGTGTATCAAGTCATGAGCCTGATCGCGTTGGCTTATCTCGCGGGAGCGGCCCTACTGCTGCCGTCCAGCGGCCCTGCTCCCGATCTGACGCTCGGTCTATCCGAGTTGGCAAAGCTACCTGTTTTTCTCGTATTACAAAGCCTCTGGGTACTGCTGTTCTTGTTTTACGGGCGGAGCCAGGTTACGGCGTCGGTGCTGTCGTTCCACGTCGTGACAGAACGGACGTAACCCACCTACTTCAACTCCGCCGCGATGACGGCGTCCGCCTCCATCTCCACCAGCATCTCTGGCGACACGAAGGAGATGACCTGCAGCATGGTGGCAGCGGGACGAATCTGGCTGAAGATTTCTCCGTGCGCGCGTGCGGCTTCTTCCCAGCGGCTGATGTCGGTCACATAGGTTCGAGTCCGCACCACGTCGCGAAAGCTCGCGCCCGCTTTTTCCAGCGCCCTTCCAATGTTCTTGAGCGTTTGCACCGCCTGGGCATACATGTCGTTGCCGCCAACGATTTTTCCATCGTCGCCGGTGGCCACCGTTCCCGAGACGGTAACAAAAGGTCCAATCTTTACAGCGCGGGAGAATCCCACCTTGCCTTCGTATGGCGAGTTGCCTGGGATATTCTGGCGTTCCATGATTATCCTTTCGTGAAACTGTGCGAGGAGTGCTGGCACTCGTTGTACCTTGCCGCCAGAATGATTGTCCACCTGACAAGTTCGTGCATCCAGCAGCAACCAAATAGTCAGAAATAGTGTTCGAAATAGACAAAGCCGGCATTGCTCACGGGCTCCGGCGCGCCTTACGCAAAGGCAGTGTCTTTGCGGATACGTGGCACGAGATTCGCTTGCGTGACGATGCGAACTGGATTAAGAACACGAACAAGATTTGCCAGTTCGTTGTGGGCAGGCCCCTTGTGGGGATGGGAGGAACGAACACCAGGCCATGATTCCTGAATCGCATCCGCTGCAGGAACTCTTTACTGAATTAGTTCACCACCATTTTGATCGGGAGATTGGGCTGCACGACAGCGCCGTACAGGATTATGTCGCCAACGTCCTGACTGAATTTTGCGAGCGCGACCAGTTATTCAAGATCCGCAACGCGAATGACCGGCCGCTGGAAGATGTCGGCGAGATGCTGCTGGAAGCCGATCCGGTCTATGGGCCGGCGCCCTCGTTCGATCGTGAGCGACAGGTGCGCAAGCATATCGGCGACTACACGCTTTTTTTGTCGGGCATGTTTCCCGAAAGCATCAATCGTTTTCGCCTGCGCAGAGCTCGATTGGAAAACTTTGTGGACTTCCTGAAGGCGGGTAAGGAGAGTTATTACATCGTCTCGAAGTTCGACCAGTTTGAGTACACCAAGCTAGCGCCGTTATTCGCAAAATTGGCGCACGAATTTGAATCGTGCGTCTACGGCCTGAACCTGGTGAGGAGTGATTTGCAGGAGATGCAACATCCCATCACTCAGCAGGCCAAGGAAATCGTCATGTAGGAAGTGGTTGATGGCCGCTGAATAGTACTCTAGAAAGAGAAGGTCGACGGCTGACGATCCGAACGGGAACTGCGCAATCACTAACGCTCTGCGTATTGTCGGGCGTCTGCGACTTCATTAACCAGCAAACACTAACACCATCCAGCCTCCACTCCGAACTTCAGCATCTCTTGTTACAGTAGGAGTGCTGCAGGATATTGCAGAACTCTCCATCCGAATGCCAGTAGAAGCCCCCGCCACCGTCGAGGTTCGTTGTACACGCTGTGGCAGGCCGATGCCTGAAGGTGCATACTGGTGCCCTTCCTGCGGCAAGCTCAATGCAACGTTGGGAGTACGGCTGGTCTTCATCGCGTTGGTGTTGATCATTCTCACCGGCTTCGCTGTCACCAAGATCTACGTTTCATACTTGAGGGGGCTGGAGTTGTCGCTGGCGCAGCGCTGGTTTGAGCGGGGCAATGAAGCTCTTGCCAAAGGCTATCCTTCGGTTGCCGCCGACGACTACCGAAATGCACTCGGATATGCCGAAGGCAATCGGGAATACCGGTTACGGCTTTCTGAAGCCCTGATGAAAGAAGGCCGATTGGCCGAAGCCCGGTCCAACCTGCAGACCCTCTGGTCGCTGGAGCCCGCCAATGCCCAATTGAATCTCGACCTGGCTCAGGTGTACGCCGAGGAAAATAAGCCGGAACTCGCCATTCGTTATTACCGTGCGGCCATTGATGGAGTGTGGGCCAGGGATCCTCTGCAGCACCGGCTCGACGCTCGGATGGAACTGGTGCATTACCTGATGCAGCGCGGCGACAAGGCACGAGCTTCCGCAGAGCTGATCGCGATCCAGGCGGAGTCGCCCGACGATCCGGCTGTGAGTTTGAAAGTCGGCAATCTTCTGCTGTCATTGGGGGAGAGCTCGCGTGCCTCCAAGTCGTTCGAAGCGGTGCTCAAGCAGAATGAGAAGGATGTTGACGGTTTGCTCGGCGCCGGACAGGCTGCTCTTGCCCTGGGAGATTACCCCAAAGCCGTTCGCCTGCTGACGAAGGCTGATGATTTGACCGGCTCCAAGCCTGGCACTCCAGAAAGCGACGAACTTGCGCTGGCGCGCGAGGCATTCGACATCGATCCCTATCTGCGCAATCTGACGATCACGCAGCGAGCCAACCGGGTTGCAGCGGCATTCGATCTGGCCATGGACCGATTGCGGTCGTGCGCATCCACGGAGAACATAGCCTTGAGCCCCGAGCCTGCGGCCACTGCTCCCAGGAAATCGAGTACAACTTTGCCCAGCAAGCAAAACGGGTACGTGACTTCCATCGTTCCCCAGGCCGCTGCGCCCAATTCGCTGCAGCTCCTGTACGACAGTGGAACGCAAAAGGCGCCTTCCGCCAAGGCCCAGAACTTGCGCAGTAACCCTGATGCAATGTCGGGGACAATGGACTTCGTTTTTGAAGTTATGCGCGAGACGGGGAACACTTGTCCACCCAGGGACCTGCGGGAACGGGCCCTGCAACTCATTGCACGGCATGAAGGCGAGAGTCAGCCATGAGCACCGTTCCGCGGGAGACACCGCCGGTTTCCGCCGTCCCGACTGTCAAGCCCGCGGTCTCCACTCCAACGCGCCGCAAGTATTGGGATGCGTTGCGGGGAATGCTTTCTCCTGAGCGTTTCAGCGTCCGCGAGGAACAGTTTTTCCTCGTGGTGGCAGTGATGATCGGAATCGCGTCGGGACTGTCGGTCGTATGTTTTCGGATTTGCATTGATCTGGCCCGCATCAAGCTGCTGGGCAGCGGGCTGCGCCCTGGGTTTCCTCGCGTGATTCTTGCTCCTGCCCTGACCGGGCTGGTTGTGGCGGCCCTGGTAATCCTATTTTTCCCCCGGGCTCGCGGCAGCGGAGTGAACCAGACCAAGGCCGCGCTTTACATCTACGACGGCTTCATTCCGTTCTCGACCATCATCGGAAAGTTCATCACCGCGGGGCTGGCCATTGGTGGCGGCGCGCCGTTAGGCCCGGAGGATCCTTCGTTGCAGATTGGGGCGGGGATCGCCTCAGCCGTTGGCCGAAGACTTCACATGTCGCGCGAGAAGCTGCGACTGATCGCGCCAGTGGGAGCGGCCGCTGGACTGGCCGCAGCATTCAACGCTCCCATCACCGCCGTGCTATTCGTTATTGAAGAGGTTATCGGCCGGTGGACGGCCGGTATTCTGGGGGCCGTTGTGCTCGCGGCAATCTCCAGCGCCATCGTCTCCCGGTGGTTTCTCGGCGACGAGCCGCTGTTTCGAATTCCGTTGTACCACCTGGAGCACGTTGGCGAGCTTGGGGCATACGCAGTCTTGGGTGTGATCGGAGGGCTGGCCTCTATCCTCTTCATCAAGTACATTGCGTACTTGCGACCGCGCTTGAGGCGCTTGCCTGCCTGGACGCATTGGGCGCAACCTGCCGTTGCTGGGCTCATCATCGGCGTGGTGGGCATTTGGTACCCACAGATTATGGGCGCCGGCTACACCTATATCGACCAGGCAATGCACGAGCAGTTCACCTGGCAGGTGCTGCTCATTTTGGGTGGACTGAAGATCTTCGGCACAGGATTGTCATTCAGCTCGGGAACTCCAGGCGGACTGTTCGCCCCCGTGCTCTTCATGGGAGCCATGATTGGCGGTGCTGTGGGAATGGTGGAGCAGCACCTGTTCCCTTATCTCGCAATACCCGTCGGCGCCTACGCTCTGGTCGGAATGGGGACGCTGTTCGCCGGTATTTTGCGCGCGCCGATGACCTCGGTTTTCATGATGCTTGAGGTCAGCGGCAACTACACCATCATTGTTCCGGTCATCATCTCCAACGCCATCGCTTACGTCATCTCGCGGAGCTTCGAACCTACGCCGGTGTTCGACATGCTCTCACGTCAGGACGGAATGGACCTGCCGTCGCTGGAGGAAGAACGCGAGATGCCGCTGCTGCGCGTGGAGGATGCAATGCGCCCCCCGGTTGGACAGATCCTGTCGCGCTACATGTCGATACACAAAGCGCTGGAAGAGGTCAAAGGATCAGCCCAGGAGTTCTTCGTCGTGGGCCTGGGAGGCACGGATTGGCGAGGTGTCAGTAGGAGCGAGCTACTCGCGATACCCGACTCCAATCAACCGCTGCGCTCGGCATTGCTGCAGCAAATTCCGTACGTCCATCCTGACTTTACCCTCGATACCGCCCTGCGAATCATAGGCCAGTGGCCACTTGTGCCGGTGGTGCACCGGGCTAACTTCCAGCAACTGCTCGGAGTGCTCTCGTTAGATGACATCGTGCGTGCCTATCGCGGCGCGGGCATCAGCGAAGACATCGAGGAAGAAGAGCCGAACCTACCCAAAGCAGCGATTTAGGTTCTCGTGTTCTAAATCGGACGCGTTACTGCGCAGCTCAGCAGCAGCTCACAACCTGCCGCATCGTATTAGCCTCTAACTCTCGTGCCCTCTATGCGTTTACCGCGGAAAACCGTGGTGAGATCTGTCGAAGAGTTAGACAGGTTGAGACCACTCTGGAAAGAACTTTTCCGCTACAGCCCGAAGACAATGTTCCAGAGATTCGAATGGAACCGGCTTGCCGCGGAGATCTTCCGCGATCGCTTGTCGCCGATGGTTTGCGTTGCTGAGAGTGACAACGGAGCAGCCATCATCCCGGCGGCAATTCACAGCGGGGAGAGCCGGCTT
>Ga0335083_10012041_pt1 | contig 10372 bp, 7 predicted proteins | sample Lox_Sample_42_FD_206716 | JGI IMG/M metagenome (GOLD analysis project Ga0335083, IMG submission 206716) | Soil microbial communities from Loxahatchee National Wildlife Refuge, Florida, United States - Lox_Sample_4.2 | ecosystem: Environmental > Terrestrial > Soil > Wetlands | place: USA: Florida... | reverse complement strand
GAACCCCATCCGATCGATTCCTGGTAAATTCCGCGAAGCTCATTTCCAGTTGGTAATGACCGGCATCCACCGTGTAAGGGCTCTCGGTTTTGTCGGGCCGGTCCGGCGCGAGCTCGCGCATCAGGTTGCCGGGGGTTGGATTAAAAAGGTTGAAGCCGCTTTTATCGGCCAGAGGCTTTTCCGTCTCTTCGGCGGCGGCAGTCCCCGTACCCGCAAAACAGAAGGAGAGCACCGTTGCAACGAGCGCCAAGCGGAGTGTCCGGTAGACAACAAAATGCAGCATCAGGTATGGCGCTGCCGGATGTTTCATTTTGAGTCTCCTTGCGATTTTATCGGAATGAGCAGCAGCGGAATCCGAGACTGGCAGCAGATCCTGTGGGCCACGCTCCCTGACCAGAAGGCATTCATCCCTGTCTTTCCGTGGGTACTGATCACGATCAGATCGATCTGCGCCCTCACCGCGGCTTCCACGATGAGACTTGCAGGATCTCCTCGCAACACATGCGCGCTCGCCTCGAACCCCTCCTGCCGCAAACCGTCCTCCATGTTCTGAAAATACTTATTGGCATCCTGTGCCGTCAGTTCCAGAAGCTGTGAGGTCGTCCCGGGGAGCATCTTGCTCGCTGCCGCCTTGTCTCCCGAAAGCGTTGCCAGCTCCGGTATCACTGAGACAATATGCAGGGTCGCACCGCATGCCCGGGCCAGGTCCTTGGAGACCGGCAGCGCCTTGGCATGTTCAGGGTTGTCATCCATGGGAACGAGAATGTGACGGCAGGAAAAGGCGGGAGGTTGCCCCTGCTCGTCTGGATGTGTGATGAGGACGGGTTGCCCTCCTAGCGCGACGACGCTTTGGGCAATGCTCCCGAGAAACATGTGGAGCGCAGCACCCCGGCCATGGGAGCACATGATGACCAGATCATGCTTCAGTTCGTCCGCGTGTGCCACAATGCTACCGGCCACATCGTCGACTTCGTTGGCGTGTACATGGCAGTCGACCCGAATCCTTTCCGGGAAAGAGCGCTTCGCAAGCTCGTTCAGGTAGCGCTCGGCATCCTGCGGATCCTTCAGGTGTGGCTGGCCGTGCACCTTGCCGGGCGCGTTTCGTTCCATGACGTGCATGAGGGTGATACGCGCCTGAAGCTTTTCAGCCAAAAAGACGGCCGCCGGCAGCGCGGCTTCGGCAAGCACGGAACCATCAATCGGGATTAGGATATGCTTGAACATGAGGTCACCCGGGGACTGCTGTCTTGTAGATGAGGTAGACGTTGAGTACGACGATGATGGCCGCGATGAGACTGGAGGCAAACGTCGTGATCCTTTTGTTTACCATCTCGCCCATTATATCAGTGCGGCAAGTGAACATAACGAGTGGAATGATCGCAAAGGGAAGCCCGAAGCTCAAGATCACCTGGCTCATGACCAAGGTCTTGGTCGGATCAAGTCCGATACCGATTACTACCAGTGAGGGAGCCATGGTGACCAGCCTGCGGATCCAGATTGCAATATGTCTTCTGAGAAATCCCTGCATGATCACCTGCCCTGCACCGGTTCCCACAGCCGACGACGACAGTCCCGAGACAAGGAGCGAAAGTCCGAAGATCCGTTTTGAGGCGCTACCCAGGAGCGGCTCAAGGGTACGGTAGGCCTCCTCGATGGTGGCGATGGAGCTATGCCCGGTCCGATGAAAGGTGGCCGCCGCCATGATCAGCATGGCTGCGTTAACGCAGCTGGCCACTCCCATGGCGATGAGAACCTCGCCTATCTCAAAGCGGTACAGGCTCTTCAGGCGTGCCTTGTCGCGCACCACGATGCGCCCCTGCATGAGTGCCGAATGCAGGAAAATCGCATGCGGCATGACCGTGGCACCGAGAATGCCGCAGGCAAGGAATACGCTTTCACCGCCCGAAAAGCGCGGCACGAAGGTGTTATGCACAACAAGCCCCCAATCGGGCTTGGCGATGAAGATTTCGGCGAGGTAACAGAGGGCGATCATCGCAACCATCGAGGAGATCACCGCTTCGAACGGGCGAAAACCGTAGCGCTCCAGGCCGAGGATGAGCATGGTGGCGACCCCGGTCAGCACCCCCCCGATCAAAAGAGGCACCCCCATCATGAGTTGGAACCCCAAGGCTGCCCCGAGAAACTCCGCCAGGTCTGTCGACATGGCGACGACCTCCATCAGAACCCACATGGTGAAGACAACAGGTTTTGGGAACTGCTCACGGCAGTGCTCGGCAAGGTTCAACCCGGTAACCAGCCCAAGCTTTGCGGACAGGGCCTGAACCAGCATCGCCATCAGATTGCTGGCGACTATGACCCAGATGAGCAGATAGCCGAACTGGGCGCCGCCCTGGATATTGGTGGCGAAGTTGCCGGGATCGACATAGGCGATGCTCGCGATGAACGCCGGTCCCATGAAAGGAAACATGCGCGCCAAGAGGTTTTTTTTCTTCGCGCTGCCAAGGGCATCCAAGGCGTTTTGAACAGTCCTGGCATCCGAAGGTTTCGGCAGGCTGTCAGTTCTCACTTCACTCATATTTCAGACTCTCCTCCTACCACCCTCTCGCTCCCCGGAATACAGCATACAGGCATAATTGCGGCCCGAAGAGCTTACCATAATACTTTACTGGCACAACTTGAAGGCCTATTCAATCTTTCCTCGGACGCCGTGGTAGGAAGCCAAAAAAACCTACATGGAAGCATCCTGTTACTGGGAGGGGGAATTCAAAACCAATCGAACTGTATGTCAAGTTGCCAGAGGCATACTTGCCGAAGCTTTCTGAAATCATGAAAAGGGGATACGTTTGTAGGAAACAACCAGGATTTTTGAGCAAAGAACACGCAGGGTCAGGTCTGGACATGGACAAACTCTGACTATTGCTCGGCAGCCCAGGGGATCTGTCAATGTCCAGATCTGACCCCGCAGCCGTTTTTAAGACCTTGCTGTGAATCCGAGGCTGGTTTCAGAGCTTCAATATACTTGATGCGCTCTCTACCAAGTTGGTAGCTCGGGTTGATATTGACTGCTTTCTTATACTTGAGCAAAGCATCGCTCAACTTACCCTGCTGCTCCAAATTTAATCCCCAATACCCCCATGCATCAAAATTGTTCGAATCTATTGAAATTGCTTTTTTGCATTTCGATATAGATTCATCAAGGTTTTGCGTTTGCATGAGACCCCAAGCCCAGCTACTCCAGTAATAGGAATCGGCAGGTTCGAGTTCTACAGCTTTTTTGTAGGCGTCGTTTGCCTCATCAAAACGGCGTAGGTAGCCTTATTGCCAAGGCCTTGGTAGCTCCACCCCTTGGGTTCAAAACTCACGACTTTCCGACGGGATTTCAAGGCTTCTTCATGCTTACCAATGCCATCTAACAGATTGCAAACGTTTGGTGCAGAAGGATAACAGAAAAGGGGACAGGCTACTTTTCCATTTTCGGACGTCCCCTTGCATGCAGTGTCGACTCAAGTCCGAGCTTTTCGCACACCTTTTCTACCCATGGTCCCGCTCCAAAGGGAGTATGCCTGTTGACGCTCCTCCGCAGCCGTTCGACTTCACTCGCTGTCATAGGTTCGTCTACATAGCCAGTCCAATCCTCAGGAAGAGCAACCCCTTCAGCGCCACGTCAGGAGCCCGTTCCGGGACCCCGGTGCGCGGCGCTATTTAGTCACCGTTTGGAGGGCAGTGGCCTTTGCAACAGGTGTTCGCTGAAAAACTTCTCCATGGCGCCGTAAAAGTCGAAGCGGTTCTCCTCGTTATGGAAGCCGTGCCCCTCGTTCGCCTTCACCATGTACTGGACCTCGACGCCGCGTTTCTTTAGTGCCTCCACCATCTGATCCGATTCGTCCTTGTTCACGCGTGGGTCGTTGGCCCCTTGGGCGATGAAAAGGGGCGTCTTGATACGGTCGGCATGGAAGACAGGGGAGACCGCGCGCAGGAGTTCCTGATCCTTTGCGGGGTCCCCTACCATGGTATGCATCATGTCCAGGTACGGTTTCCAGTAGGGGGGAATGGTGTTCATGAAGGTGAAGAGGTTCGCCACCCCCACGTAGTCGACGGCTGCGGCATAGAGATCCGGTGTGAAGGTAACGCCGGCCAGGGTGGCGTAACCGCCGTAGCTTCCACCATAGATGCCCACGCGTTTCGGATCGGCAATCCCTTCGCGGACGAGCCATTTGACGCCGTCGGTGATGTCATCCTGCATCGCCTTGCCCCACTGTTTGAACCCCTTTTCCCAAAAAGCCTTGCCGTATCCGGTGGAGCCGCGATAGTTCATCTGGAACACGGCAAAGCCGCGATTGGCCAGGAACTGGGCTTCCGGATTGAAGCCCCAGGCATCCCTTGTCCAGGGGCCGCCGTGGGGATTGACGATGACCGGAAGGTTCTTCGCCTCCCGGCCGACCGGCAGCGTGAGGTAGGCGTTGATTTCCAGGCCGTCCCTCGTGGTGTAGCTCACCGCCTTCATGGTCGCCATGTCGGAGGGGACGATCTGGGGCTTGATGTCGCCCAGCTTGGTGAGGGTGCCCGTCTTGGCGGCATAAACATAGCGGGTGCCGGGAGTCCTGTCGCTGTAGGCCGCCACCACAAAGGTGTCTTCGCCGAGGTTCTCGTTCTGGATGGCTATCTCGTACCCCGGGAGTTTCTTGCGGAGACGGGCGAAGATCTTCCTGGTCACGGGGTCGAAGAAGTGGCGTTGCTCCTTCCAGGTGGTGAAGCTCGCGTAGGTGAGCAGCTTCCGCTTGCGGGAGTAGGCAACCCCTTCCAGGTCGACTTCTTTGTCTTCAAAAATCGGTTTCGATTCTTTGCCGCTTTTCGGGTCGAGGATGACCAGCGCTGTCTTGTCCCTCCCGCGATTTGAAAGTGCGTAGAGGGACTTATTGTCGAAGGTGAAGAAGAGCGGATCTACGCTGGTACGAAAGTCCGTGGTGAGCACGGTCCTGAAGGGAGCCTTTTCGGAGGCCCGGTAGAGGAGGCTCCTGTTTACGCCGTCGGATGTCGTGGCCGCCCGGACTCGACCCGCGTGGTCCGTGACCCACCCTGTGATGTTACCCGGATTCTGGGCTACCACGGTGGAGGCTCCCGTTTTCACGTCGACCCGGTACACGTCGAAGACCTTCGGATCCCGCTTGTTGAGGGTGACCAGCACGTGACCGGGATCCTCCAGCAGGTCATCTATGATGGAGGCGTGCACCTTGGGAAACGGCGTGAGATCCTTTGCCACGCCGTCGCGCACGTCAACGGACACCACGTGGAAATTCTCGTCCCCGCCGAAGTCCTTAACGAAGAGGATGTGGTCGTTCCCCTTCCAGACGTAGGCAGAGATATCCCTTTTGGTTTCTGCGGTGAGGCGCCTGGCCTTCGGGAAGTCGGGGGGCGTTCCGTTCGAGGACAGCGGGACCACGTAGAGGTTCTCGCGGTGCTCGAACGGCTGCATGAAGGCAAGCGTCTTCCCGTCAGGCGAGAGATGGAAGTAGCCCCGATCAGGATTGCCGAAAAAATCCCGCAAGTCATAGCGCTTTACCTGGGGGGAAGCCAGGACCGGAGAGGACAAGATGGGCAAGAGCAACAGCGCGCAGATACCGTTAAGCAGCGAGGCGTATTTCACCGAATACTCCTTTGGAATTAAGATTAGTATGACCTGGGTTTGAGGGCTATTATCCCCTCAATGTACCACTTTGCGGGAGTGAGAGACCCGAAGCAGTTTACCCGGTAGCTATGTAAAAAGTCAATTCGGAAGCCCTTTTGCCTGGCTGGACGGCGTGTTCAATTGGGATCAGGAAACCTCGCTGAAACTGGTTGCCATTTAGCAGGAAAAAGGATTAAAATCTGAACCCATGCGCTTGGCAACAGCCGGGCGTTTTTCGCGTTACGTTCGGAGCAGTCCCGTATGGAAGTAGTACAATCCCGCCCTGCCAAGGATGCAGCCACCTTTCAAGCGCTCTTTCTCCTCGGTGTTGCAGCACTGTTGCTTCTTGGCAGCGAAAGCCAGGCGATCCTCAACCTTGCCACCGTTTTTGCCGGCATTATCCTTGAGGCGCTCCCTTTCATGCTGCTAGGTTCTCTGGCCGGGGGGATCATCGAAGTCTACGTTTCCCGGGAGCGCCTGATAGCGCGGTTGCCGAAGAAACACTGGCAGGTTGTGCTCGCTGCGGCCTCGCTCGGCATGCTCTGCCCGATCTGCGAATGCGCTGTCGTACCGGTGGTGCGCCGCCTGCTGCGGAAGGGAATTCCCCTCCCTGCTGCCATTGCCTTTCTCCTTGGCGCGCCATTGGTTAACCCGGTGGTTGGCATGGCCACTGCCGTGGCCTACACCTTCAGCGTCAAAGTCGCCCTCATCCGTCTGCTCGCTGGGTACCTGATTGCAGTCAGCGCCGGGTTGGTAGTGGGCTGGATTTTTCCAGCAGACAGCGCCTTGGTGCAAGGGGTAAGCTCCGATCATGAAGATGACTGTGGCTGCGGTCACTGCCACAGCCCCGACCACCACCATCACCAACGACTACGCCTCGTCGATGCCCTGCGGCACGCATCGGGAGACTTCTTCGAAGTGGGGCACTTCCTGGTGATCGGGGCTTTTATCGCCGCCCTCTGCCAGACCCTGGTGTCGCGCCAGAGCTTTCTCCCCCTCGCCTCATCCCCCTTGTTGGCCATCGCCCTGATGATGCTCCTCGCGGTGGGGCTCAATATATGCTCACAGGCGGACGCCTTCATCGCGGCTTCGTTTCGCAACATCATCCCCTTTCCCGCCCAAATGGCCTTCATGCTGCTCGGCCCGATGCTGGACTTGAAGCTCGTCCTCATGTTCACCGGGGTATTCCGCAAAAAGGCCATCTTTGCACTCGCTGTCACCGTAGTCACCCTGGTGTTTCTGTCCAGCTATCTCCTGAACCGCTTCCTTCCAGGAGCCCATCCATGAATCCTTCCGCTTTTACAAACCGAAGAGGCCTGTATGCCATGGTCCACCTGGCCTGGTGGGTGACCTTGATCGCCTTTGTAGCAAGCGGCGGCTACCGCGACTTCATAAAGCCCTCCTTCGTGGGCTTCTTATGGTTCGCCATCGTCGTGCTTCTTGTCCTTGGCGTCGTCGAGGTGCGACGGTTGGGAACGGAAAGGTTGTCGATGGAGGACGTGGTGCGTTGCGGCATCCTCCTGCTGCCCTTGTGGGCTCTCTTTCTTGCCCACGGAAGGCCTCTCAACTCCTACGCCTTTCAGAAGAGATTCGTATCAGTCGCTGGCAACTTGTACTCGCCGTCCAATCGTCGACCGAGTCAGCCAACGCCAGACAGTACAGACACGTCCAGCGACACAGGGATGACAGTGGGGGGGCAGAAGGCAGCCCAAGCGACAGAAACCCGCCAGATGGCCGCAGCCGACGGTAACGAGCCGGAGCCCAGTTCTGAAAAGCCGCATGCTGGCACTGCAAGGGACCCGATTCCGCTCACCCTGCTGCAACTGCTCCAAAAGCCCAAGTCTTACGTGGGGAAGTGGGTGGTGACCGAGGGTATGGCCCTCAGCCAGGAGGGAGCGAAGAAAGACGCTTCTATAAGATCGGAAGCCATAGTTCCTGGTACTTTCATTCTGTTCAGGTTCCTCATCGTCTGCTGTGTGGCGGACGGTCAGCCGCTAGGGGTGCTCGTGAAGGGGGCGCAACACTTGACGGTGGCTGACAACGGTTGGTACCGCGTCACCGGTCGGTACACGCTCGACAAGGATAAAATGACAATGCTTGCCGATGCCAGCATCTCAAGGCTGCCAACAGCTCCCGACTCGCCTTATTTGTACTGAGCGGCTGATCATCACGGACGCCATTGTTGAAAGCGCAGAGGCTGCGGGGTTCAAGCCCCGCCGGCACACGGTCGAAATCATGGGCCTTTGCCCGAACTGCCAGTGAGGAAGATTTGTGGTGAGGAAATGGTTGTCTTCACCGCTGGCCCCGAAGGCCGCGCGTCCAACCTCTACCCAATATGCTACCGCTACACGGCAATGTAACGCTCCCTTTTCTCCCAGATGACTCAGCCAATCTGACCGCATCAACTCGCAACACCTCAATGCTAGTCCCAAATCCCGTAGTCCCAAAAAAGAGTTGCCAGCGTCTACTGCTGGCTCCTACACGCAATCCTTTCTGCGTTTCTCACCTCACCAATGTTATTGCCAAAACCGGTGAACTCTCCCTCATAAATTTCGACTTCAGCAACTTCCGGTGGGTCTGTTAAATTTAAGAAAGTGGGTCCGTTTGCAACCGGGGGTGGCACCCCGGCCCACCAGGTGCTCTTGGATACCGGGATGATTGCTGGAATGGGAGGATCGGCCTTGGGGTCGCCGATGATAGTGGGTAGTCGGACAAAACCGGTTTCGGGCAAGGTGGGTCTTGGTGCGGTGATTGCCATGCGTCGTGCCTCCGTAAGCTTCTCTGGTCGTTTAATAAAAAAAGGCCATCACCTGGCAACCAGGTAATGGCCTTTGCTTAAAGAACAACGTCTTCTGCCGTGACCTTTGGCTCCGTCCTGTCGGGCGGAATCAATCTATGTGAGACGGCATTATACAGCTCCGGACGGTCGCGTCAACAAAAAATGCTGATTTTTCACCATGATACAACTTGAAACGCACTGAAACGGCTACACGGAGACTACCCCGCCGACCTGCCGGGTAAGGGGATCACCTTCGCCCCACTCTTCAGCCGGTCCAGGTAGTCGGCCCAGGTCTGCATCATCTTCTTTCGCTCGGCAAGGTGTGCGGTCCTATTGTAGGCGCGGCCGTTGGGATCTTTCACGGCATGCGCTAGCTGATGTTCGATGAAGTCGGGACGGATCTGCAAGACCTCATCGAGAATTGTTCTCGCCATGGCCCTGAAACCATGACCGGTCATCTCGTCCTTATCAAACCCCATTCGCCGTAAAGCCGCGTTTATGGCATTATTGCTCATGGGACGGGCAAAGGAGCGTCCAGAGGGAAACAGATAACGGCTGTTGCCGGTAAGGGCTTTCAATTCAAGCAAGATTTCAAGCGCCTGCTTTGAGAGCGGGACGAGGTGCGGCTGCTTCATCTTCATCCGTTCGGCAGGGATGTTCCACTCTGCAGCGTCGAAATCGATCTCTGTCCATTCCGCCTGTCGGAGCTCCCCAGGACGGACAAACACCATTGGTGCAAGTTGTAAAGCACTCTTCACCACGAAAGACCCCCGGTAGCCGTCTATTGCTCGCAGAAGGGGCGCAACTTCCTTCGGGTCGGTGATAGCCGCAAGATGGCTTTTCTTGTAAGGTGGCAAGGCACCCTTGAGGCCTGCTGACGGGTCACGTTCCGCCCTTCCAGTTGCGACCGCATAGCGGAAAATCTGACCACAAATGGTCCTGACTCGGTGAGCCGTTTCCAGCGCTCCTCTCGATTCGATCCGGCGGAGCATTGCCAGCAGTTCAGGCGCCTTGACCTCAGCAATGGGCCGCGCCCCCATGACCGGGAACACGTCAAGCTGTAGCCGCCCAAGGGTGGTATCAGCATGGCAGGCCGACCACGTGCCGGAAAACTTGCCGTGCCACTCCCTCGCTACTACTTCAAAGCTGTTTGCATCCTCAGCAAGAATAGCGGCTTTCTGTGCCTTTTTGATCTCCCCTGGATCAACTCCATTGGCAAGAAGTTTCCGAGCATCCTCACGGCGTTGTCTGGCATCGGCTAGTGATATTTCAGGGTAGGTGCCGAACGATATCGTTTTCGACTTCCCGCTATAGGTATATTTGAACCTCCACCATTTCGATGCAGGCTGAGGCTTACCGTCTGGCCTTAGCTGCAAAGGCGCGATGAGGAGAAAAAGGCCCTTTCCGTCAAAGAGGTGCTTAGGCTTATCTCCCGCCTTCGCTGCTTTTACTTCCACGTCTGTCAGCTCCCTGGTAACCCTTGCCATTGGCGCAACCTCCATTTTAGGTGTAACCGATTTCACCAGACAGTCACTTACACCAATAGTTACACCATAAAACCCTGGATTTTGTAAGACCATTTTGCACCGCAATGGACAACAAAAAAGAAAAAGCCCCGATTTCTCAGGGCTTTTTGGTCCTATCCGGACAGTGCCGGACATTCTAATGGGGTTGTCGTGACCATCTGTTGTGCGAACACACAAGGATATGCCAACAGCGTTTCTTAGGCCAGATGTTATCTGGGCCAGCGTCAATGGTTGATTGCATTCAATAGTTTGGACAGGGAACGGGGATTGCCCAATGATATTACGAGGCATTAAAAAGACTCCAATAGTGCATGTCGATTATTGACTCGCATACTTTTATACTAGTTGTGCCTGAAATAGTGTAACAAATTGAATTAATTGATTTATTTGACCTTTATTGTGTGATAAAATCGCCGGAAATTGAATCAACACTCTCAAATT
>Ga0335083_10012040_pt1 | contig 10372 bp, 9 predicted proteins | sample Lox_Sample_42_FD_206716 | JGI IMG/M metagenome (GOLD analysis project Ga0335083, IMG submission 206716) | Soil microbial communities from Loxahatchee National Wildlife Refuge, Florida, United States - Lox_Sample_4.2 | ecosystem: Environmental > Terrestrial > Soil > Wetlands | place: USA: Florida... | reverse complement strand
GAGGAAGTGCGCGGGCTCGGAGGCCAGCTGCAACGCCGCGGCCGCGCCCGGGCGACCTTCCTCTGTCCAACGCTCGAGCCGCAGCCTTCTCGACGAGACCACCGACATCTCGGACAGAACGAGCACTGCGTTGAGCAGCACCAACAGCAGCAGGGTCAGCAGTTCCATGGCCCGGGCCTGTGAGGGTTTGAGAAGCCGCCGTGCGAAGCTACTTGCCGACGGGGAGAGCCAGATGCTCCACGATGGGACCGAGCGCCACCGCCGGGAAGAACGTGAGGCCGCCTACGATCAATACAGTGCCAACCAACACGGCAATGAACAACGGAGTGTGCGTGGGCAGCGTGCCCGCGCCGACGGCATGCTTCTTCTTGGCGGCCAACGACCCTGCAAGCGCGAGCACTGGCACGGCAACCCAGAACCGCCCGAGCAAGACTGCCAGCCCAAGCGCGGTGTTGTAGAAGACGGTGTTGGTGGACAGCCCGGCGAATGCGCTGCCGTTGTTGTTCGCAGCCGAAGAGAAGGCGTACAGGATTTCGGAGTACCCATGCGCGCCTGGGTTGCCCACGGCGGCCCTGCCCGCCTCGACGGAAACCGCGATCGCGGTCGCGATCAGTGCGACGGCGGACGGCACCAGCACCGCGACCGCCGACATCTTCATCTCGAAGCCCTCGATGGCCTTGCCCAGGTACTCCGGTGTGCGGCCGATCATCAACCCCGCAACGAACACCGCCACGATGGCGAACACGAGCATTCCGTAGAGGCCCGAGCCTACGCCGCCGAAGATCACCTCGCCGAGCTGAATCAGCGCCATCGGCACCAGGCCTCCGATGGGCGTGAACGAGTCGAGCATGGCATTGACCGAGCCGTTCCCGGAGGCGGTCGTCGCCGTCGCCCAGAGCGCCGAGTTGGCGATCCCGAAACGGATCTCCTTGCCTTCCATGTGCCCACCCGATTGCATCGCGCTGGCCGTCTGGTCCAAGCCGAAATGGGCGAGCACCGGATCGCCCGCCTGCTCGGAGGCGACGCATACGGCCAACATCACTATGAAGACGAGACTCATCGCCGCCAGAATCGCCCATCCCTGGCGCGTGTCACCCACCATCTTGCCGAAGGTGTAGCACAGGGCGGCCGGCATCAGCAGGAGGGCGAGAAGCTCGAGCAGATTGGAGAGCGGCGTCGGGTTCTCGAATGGGTGGGCGGAGTTGGCGTTGAAAAAGCCCCCGCCGTTCGTTCCCAGCTCCATGATGGCGACCTGCGAGGCGGCGGGACCGACTGCCAAGACTTGTTCCTTCTGGATGGCTTTCTCCGTCACGGGATTGCCCTGCGCGTCCTTGGCAGGCTGCCCTTGGGCGTCCAGCTTAAGACTGTCGTGCTCCACAGATTCCTGCAGGGGTACGCTGAGATACGCGGAGAAAGTCTGCACCACGCCCTGCGACACGAGCGCCACCGCGAGCACGATGGAAAGTGGCAGCAGGACATAGAGCGTGCCACGCGTCACGTCGACCCAGAAGTTGCCGACGGTATCGGCGCCTTCCCGAGCGAAACCACGCACGAGCGGCAGCAACACCGCCATCCCGGAGGCGGCGGCCAGGAAGTTCTGGACCGACAATCCCGCCATCTGTACGAGGTCGCTCAGCGTCGCCTCGCCTGCATAGCTTTGCCAGTCCGCCGTGGTGATGAAGCCGGTCGCGGTGTTGAATGCGAGATCCGGCGGCACCGCCGCGAATCCCTGCGGGTTGAGAGGGAGTAGCCACTGGAGCCGCTGCAGCAGGTAGAGGACGGCGGCGCCCAGCAGATTGAACGCCAGCAGCGCCAGTGCGTACTGTGTCCAGCGCATCTCGCGCGCGGGATCCACGCCGCATATTCGGTACAGCAACCTCTCCAGCGGCGCCCCGATGCGATTCAACCACGTGGGCTGCCCCTCGAGGGTCCGGGCCATGTAGGCGCCCAGCGGTCTCACCAGCGCCAGCAGCACCGCCCCGTAGACCAGCAGCTGAACGTAACCGTTCACGCGCATCGAAACTCCTTCCGGCCAAGCGGCCCGATCTCACAACGCCTCGAGCGGTGCTCCATCCCGCCGCGGTAGATGGGTTGAGGTTGCGAGCAGCATGGGTCGGGCGGCGCGACCGGCACCACAGCTACCTGTGCCCGCTGTCCCTCGGGAGCGTCGGCCAGGCTTGCTCCAATGCCAAGTTCAGCTCCAGCACGTTGACATGCGGCTCGCCGAAGATGCCGATGCCGCGCCCGGCGACGTGCCTCTGCAGCAACGCGTCGACTTTCGCGGCAGCGACGCCGCGCGCGCGCGCCACGCGGCGGACCTGGAGCGCTGCGTTCGCCGGGCTGATGTCCGGATCGAGGCCGGAGCCGGATGCCGTCAGCATGTCGGCGGGCAAGATCTTCCCGGCGAGCTCCGGCTGCAGTCGCTCGAGGCGCTCGCGGTCGGCCTCGAACCGCGCCATCAGAGCTTGGCTGGTCGGGCCCAGGTTCGAGCCGGCGGAGCTGGCGGCGTTGTAAGGCGAAGGCACCGTCTTGGTCGCATCGTTCGGGTCTATGCCCATGGTCGCAGACGGACGCCCGTGGAACCACTGGGGGCCGTTCCACTGCTGGCCGATCAGACGCGACCCCAGGATCGTGCCGTCCGGGGCTTTGAGCAGGCTGCCGCCGGCTTTGGAGGGCAACAGCCACTGTCCCAGTCCGGTCACTGCCAGGGGATACAGAATGCCGAGCAGGATCCAGGTTACCAGGGAAGCCCTCACGGAGGCCGTGACGAGTTCGAGCATCTGAAGCGCTCCTCAGGTGACCAACGAGACGACAAGATCGATGAGCTTGATGCCGATGAACGGCGCGACGAGCCCGCCGCCGCCGTAGACCAGGAGGTTGCGGTAGAACATCGCCTCCGCGCTGATCGGCCTGAACCGGACCCCGCGCAGCGCCAGCGGAATGAGCAGCGGTATGATGAGCGCATTGAAGATGAGCGCCGACAGAACGGCGCTCTGCGGTGTGGCCAGCTGCATGACGTTCAACGCCGACAGGCCGGGCAGCGCTACGATGAACATCGCGGGCAGGATCGCGAAGTACTTCGCGACATCGTTGGCGATGGAGAAGGTCGTCAAGGCGCCGCGGGTGATCAACATCTGCTTGCCGATGCTGACCAGGTCGATGAGCTTGGTCGGATCGGAGTCCAGATCGATGAGATTCGCCGCCTCCTTGGCCGGCATTGTGCCCGAATGCATGGCCAGGCCAACATCGGCCTGGGCCAGCGCGGGCGCATCGTTCGTGCCGTCGCCGGTCATCGCCACCAGTCGGCCCTGAGCCTGTTCGCTGCGGATCAGGCGCAGCTTCTCCTCCGGCTTCGCCTCGGCGAGGAAATCGTCGACCCTGGCCTCCGCAGCGACGCTGGCCGCGGTAACCGGGTTGTCGCCCGTCACCATCACGGTTCGGATGCCCATCTTGCGCAGCTCACCGATGCGCTCGCTGATGCCTGGTTTCAGGACATCCGAGAGCGCGATGACGCCTATGATCCGCCCATCGACCGCCACCGCCAGAGGCGTGGCTCCCTTCCCAGCGATCCTGTGCGCGGCCGGTTGGAGATCCGGCGGCGCCGGCGCGCCAAAGCGGCTGGCCACATGGTCGACGACCGCATTGACCGCGCCTTTGCGGATGTTCCGGCCGTCGAGCAGGTCGGTGCCGCTCATGCGCGTCTCTGCCGAGAAATCCAGGGGTCGCGCGCCATCCAGCACGGCTTCACGCTTCGCACCCAGCCTCTCCGCCGCGACCACGACCGTGCGCCCCTCGGGCGTGGTATCGAAGCAAGAGGCAAGATAGGCAGCCTGCACCAACTCCTCCGCCGGGCAGCCGGCAAGCGGAACGAACTCCGTCGCCTGACGGTTGCCGATTGTGATGGTGCCGGTCTTGTCCAACAGCAACGTGTGGACGTCGCCTGCCGCCTCCACCGCCTTGCCGGACATGGCCAGAACGTTGAAGCGCACGGTGCGATCGATGCCGGCGATGCCGATGGCCGAAAGCAGCGCGCCGATCGTGGTGGGAATCAGCGCGACGAGCAGCGCGATCAGATCCGCGATATTGATTCGCGCGTTGAGGTAGAGCGCCACCGGCGCCATAGCGGCGACGACGATCAAGAAGATCAACGTCAATATGGCGAGCAGCGCGGTCAGCGCGATCTCGTTCGGCGTCTTCAGGCGTTTGGCGCTTTCGATCAAGCGGATCATGCGATCGAGGAAGCTCTCGCCCGGTTCGACCGTGATGCGGACGACGAGGTGGTCCGAGAGCAGCATGGTGCCCGCGGTCACCGATGAGAACATATCCGTTCCCGGCTCCTTGAGCACCGGCGCCGACTCGCCGGTGACGGCGGACTCGTCCACGTATGCCGTGCCTTCGATGACTTCCCCATCCGTCGGGATCATCTGCCCGCGTTCGACTCGCACGACGTCGTCGCGGCGCAACGCGGCTGCGGGCACGTCTTCCACTTGGCCCGAAGGCTGAACGCGCCTCGCCCGCAGCTCGGTCTTGGTCTGACGCAGCGATGCCGCCTTCGCCTTGCCTCGGCCTTCCGCCAGCGCCTCCGCGAAGTTCGCGAACCAGACCGTCAGCAGCAGAATGAAAGTCAGCACCCCGTTGTAGGTGGATGATGCGCCGGAGGCTCCGAACAGGGCGGGATCCAAAGTGAGAGCCGCGGTGACCAAGGCGCCGAGCCAGACGACGAACATCACGGGATTGCGAATCTGCACCCTGGGGTCGAATTTGACGATGGAATCGAACGCGGCGCGGAGGAACAGCCCGGGCGTGTAGGCTTCTTCGATGCGCGCGCGCCCCTTCGCCTTGGGGCGCAGGACCACTTCATCGCCGGGTTGCCTCATCTCGCGGGGTCCCTGAACGGTGCCGGCGCTCGCGGTCAGAAGGTCAAGCCGCCGCGCATGGCGAAGAACTCGGCGATCGGGCCCAGGACCAGGGCCGGGAAGAACGACAGTGCGCCGACGATCAGGATGACGGCGAGCCAGAAGACGCCGAATTGCAACGTGTCGGTGCGCAGGACCCCGATCGTGGCCGGCAACGTCGGCTTCGCCGCGAGCGAGCCGGCCACCGCCATCATGAAGATGATCGGTGGATAGCGGCCGATCAGGATGACGACGCCGAGCGCAAGCGTGTACCAGGGCGTGTCTGCATTCAGGCCGGCGAAGGCAGAGCCGTTGTTGGCTGCAGCCGAAGTGAAGGCGTAGAGAACCTCCGAGTAGCCGTGCATCGCGGCGTTGTTCAGGGACGAGACGCCGTAGGACGAGATCATGGACCACGACGAGGGCGCCAGGATCACGAGCGGATGGATGAGAAGCGTGAGAGAAACGAGGATGATCTCCGGCTTCTCGATCTTCTTGCCCAGGAATTCCGGCGTTCGTCCGACCATGAGCCCGGCGACGAACACGGCGATCACCCCGAACACGATGGCGTTCAGAAATCCCACGCCCTTCCCGCCGAATACGCATTGCAGCATCATTCCGATGAAGGTCCCCATACCGCCGAGCGGAGTGAAGCTGTCGTGCATGGAGTTGACGCTCCCGGTGGTGAAGAGCGTGGTCACGCTGGCGAACAATCCACTTCCGGCGATGCCGAAACGGACCTCCTTGCCTTCCATGTTGCCGCCGGGCTGCGCGGCGGTGGCGGCTGCCTCGATGCCGGCTTTCCCCAGGATCGGGGTGCTGGATTGCTCCGCTACGATGGCGATGGGCAGGAAAAGAAGGACCATCGCGCCCATCACCGCGTAGAGGATCCAACCCTGCACCCGGTTACGGATCATGTTTCCGAAGCACACCACCAATGCGCTCGGCAGGCTCATCATCAGCAGAACCAACACGAGGCTCGCGAGCGGAGTTGGGTTCTCGAAAGGATGCGCAGCGTTGGCGCTGAAGAAGCCGCCGCCGTTGGTGCCGAAATGCTTGATCGACTCCAGACTCGCCACGGGACCGAGGCTGATCGTCTGCTCGCCGCCGCCCAGCGGGTGCGCCACCACAGCCGCGTCCAACGTCTGAGGTGAGCCTTGCCACACCAAGAAGAGAGCAATCAGGAAGCACGGCGGCAGCAGCACCCGGGTGAGAAGTCGGATCAAGTCGCGATAGAAGTTGCCGAGGTTCGCACCTCCGTCGGTCACAACGAAGGCCCGGATGAAGGCCATCGCCACGACAAAGCCAGTCGCCGCGGAGGTGAACATCGGGAACGTGATCGCCGCCATCTGGCTGAAGTTCGAAAGCGTGCTCTCGCCCCCGTAGCTCTGCCAGTCCGTGTTCGTGATGAAGCTTACGGTCGTGTTGAACGCCAGCATCGGCTCCATGCCGGCGAGATGCAGCGGGTTGAGCGGCAGATGGTCCTGGAATACGAGGACCAGGTAGATGATCACCGCCATCACGAGGTTGGTTGCCAGCATGTGGACGGTGTAGAGCTTCCAGTCCATCGGCCGGCTCGTGGCCTCTCGCCCGATCAGCCGGTAGATGGCGTCGTCGATCGGATCGAATACACGGTCCAGCGCGGTCTTCTGCTCCGTGAATACCTTCGCGAGGTACCGGCCTATTGGGATGCTGAGCACGAATGCGATCAGCAGGGTCAGAGCGATCTGCAGCCAGCCGAACGCTGTCATGTTCGCTCGTTGCCGGTCAGAACTGATCCGGATGGATCACGGCGTAGAACAAATAGACGACCAGGGCGACGAGCAGCGCCAAGAGAATGCCGAGGGCCACGGTTCACTGTCCTTTTCGCGCGTCGGGCAACGCCCCGCCCTCCTTTGGCCTGCTCATGCGGCGCGCCTCGACGCGACCGCGGTGGGGGCGCCGCGGTCACCATTTCGAGTGATCACGCGCTCCGAGAACCTGACGAGCGCGCCGAAGGCCAAGAAGAGCACGATCAGAAGGAACAACATCGCAACGGTCAGAAGCATAGTCCTCTCCTGCTGGTGCTAGACAGGGTTCGCTGCAACCCAACGCGACTGCGCATTCGTCAGTCCGAGCGCAGCCTGGGGAACTCCCTGCTCACGGCGTCGTACCTGGCGAAGCTGGAGCTCGGAGCCTGCATGCGATGCGAGATCGACATCCTCGATATCGCTTCCGAGCAAGGCAGCGAGGCGTACGCGAAACTATACGCTTGCCGCGCTCCGACCCCGCATCGATGAGACGGGGAAGCGTGCTCCTGCCTCGGCAAAAAAGTCCATCGGCCTGCGGAGAGAGCGCCGGCTCGCGCTCAGGGTGCGGGTCGCGGTCGCAGTGCCGCTGCGCCCTACCCGCCCAGGTACAGGCTGCGCACCAGCTCGTTGTTCCACAGCTCGTCCGCGGTGCGGCCTTCGAACACGATCTCGCCGTGGACGATGATGTAGCCGCGGTCGGCGATGCGGATCGCCTGCTGGAAGTTCTGCTCCGCCATCAGCACCGTGAGGTCGAAGCCGTCCTTGAGCTGCTGGATCATGCTGACGGTGTGATGCACGAGCAGCGGCGATAGCCCCACCGACGGCTCGTCCACCAGCAGGATCCTGGGCGCGGACATCAGCGCCCGCGCGATGGCTAGCATCTGCTGCTGGCCGCCGCTCAGGCTGCCGGCCAGCTGGCGCCGACGGTCCTTCAGCACCGAGAAGTTCTCGTAGCAGAAGTCGAGGTTCTTCACGAGCTTGCCGCGCGCCACCGGGCGGAACGCACCGAGCTGCAGATTCTCCTCGACCGTGAGCTTGGGGAACAAGCGCCGTCCCTCCGGCACCATGGCCATCCCCAGGCTCACGATCTCCTCCGTTTGCATGCGCGCCAGATCGAGCGAACGGCCGTCGATGTCGAGCGTGATCTCGCCGCGCGTCGGGCGCACCATGCCCATGAGGCACTTCATCAGCGTGCTCTTGCCGTTGCCGTTCGTGCCGAGCAGCGCCACGGTCTCGCCCTGTTTCAGCTCGAGCGAGACTCGGTGCAGCGCGCGTACGGCGCCGTAACCGGCCTCGACGTTGCGCACGCTCAGTTTCAGTGCCAAGGCGAGCTCGGGATGTCGGGAATGTTGGCCGCAAGGCGCGACGTGCCGCTCATGCCGGCGCCCTCGCGGAGGACCGTGCGCTCCGCAGCTTTGCCACCAGCCCTAAGATCCCGCCCGGAGCGACGACGACGAACAGCACCAGCAGCACGCCCACCACCAGCACGTTCAGCTCGGAGGAGATCGTCACCGTCACGACCTGCTGGACGGTGCCGAGCAGGACCGCACCGATCACCGGCCCCAGCCAGTGGGACGTGCCACCGATGATCGGCATGGCAAGCGCAGAGACCGAATAGCTCAGGTTGAAGGTCGAAGCCGGCTCGACGAAGCTCATGTACATCGGCAGCGGCGCACCCGCGGCGCCCATGAGCGCACCCGAGACGGTGCAGGCGAAGAGCTTCAGCCTGAGCGTGGGCACACCGTTGCACTCGGCCGCCACCTCGCTGTCGCGGATCGCGCGCAAGCCTCTGCCGATCCACGACGCCTCGATGTAGCGCGCGACAGCGACCGCGCCCACTGCGAGCAGCGCCATCACGACGAACAGCATTTTGGTGTACGAGTCGAACGGCGCGATCACCGGCGGGCGCAGCAGTTGGACGCCCGTTGCCCCGCCGACATAGCGCCAATTGATGATCAGCGTCTCGAAGATGATCGCGACTGCGACCGTGGCGATGGAGAAAAAGATCCCGCGCAGGCGCAGCGTGAGCAGACCGGTGCCGAAACCGAGCAGCCCGCTCAGCACGGCGGCGGTCGCGATCTGCACGAGCAGCGGCGCGTGCAGCGCTTGGATCAGCACCACGCTCGTATAGGCGCCGACGCCGAAGAAGGCGCCGGTTCCGAAGTTCACGTAACCCGCGTAGCCGCCGAGGATGTTCCATGCGGTGGCGAGCACGACGAACTGCAGCACGACATAGCCGGCGAAGAAGTAGTACTCGTTCTGGATCCCGAGTGCGGCGAGCACGGCAAGCGCGATCGCCAGCACGGCTCCGACCCAAAATGCGGTCCCGCCGCGCTTCATCGTCCGAACAGCCCTTGCGGTCGGACGCCGAGCACGATCAGCAGCAGCCCGAACGACACCGCCGGCGCCCAGGAAGCACCGAACAGCGTGAGCACGATCGACTCGGAGATGCCCAGGATCAGCCCGGCCGCCAGCGTGCCGGTCATGCTTCCCAGCCCGGCCAGCACGACGATGCAGAAGGTGCGGCCGATGTATACGCGGTCCATGCTCGGCTCGACCGGCCCTACGATGATGAGCATGGCTCCGGCAAGCGCGCTCGCCGCGGTGGCGATGCCGAAGGCCCACTGCTTGATGCGCACCGGGTTGGCGCCCATCAACCGCAGCGCCGGCTCGTCCTGCGCGACGGCCCGGATCGCTCGCCCAGTAAATGTCCTGGACAGGTACGCGGTCAGTGCCAAGGTCAGCACGACCGCCACAGCGGCGGCCACGAGCATGCGCAGCGGCAGTCGCATCTCTCCGATCGTGAGGCTGCTGCCGATGTAGCTCGCTTCGACCATGCGCTGATCCACGCCGAACACGAGGATCAGGCCGACTTCGATGACGAACGCGATACCGAAGAAGAACGCGAGTCCACGCACGCCCGCTTCGCTGCCGCGCCGCTCGAACGTCTCGTGGTAGAAGCGGTACACCGCGATCCCGAGCACGAAGAACGCCGGCATGAGCGCTAATCCGGAGAGCAGCGGATCCCACTCGTGTTGCCCGAGCACGTAGGCGCCGTAGGAGCCCAGGACGAGAAACGCCGGGTGCGCGACGTGAGGCACGTCGAGCAGCCCGAAAGCCACCGACAGGCCGATGCTGACCGCGGCATAGAAGCAGCCGAGCAGGATGCCCAGCACGATCGCGTCTGGAAGCAGCTCAAAGGACAACAAGCGAGTTTTCTCCGGCTGCACGCGAGCGCAGATTCGAGCTGTCGCGGCTCGAGCCTTGCCTTGCCCTGCGTCAGTGCGAGACTACTTGCGCGCTTTGTCGAACGGCTCCACCAGCTCGCCCGTCTTGTACGCCGCTGGCGCCAAGATGACCTGCTTGCCGGGCTGCCGGAACTGGTCGACGTTCTTGTCGACGATGCCGCGGAACTGGATCATGATCACGCGCGGTGTCGCCCACTCCCCGTCCTTGCCGAAGCGGATCGGCCCGACGATGGTCTTCATCTCGTGCGTGCGCAGATAATTCGCGAGCTTCTTCTGGTCCAGACTCTTGGTCGCCGTGATCGCCTGCTCCAGCATCTGCCCGATCGCGTAATTGAACGGCGGCAGGTAGTAGCCGAGCGGGTCCACCTTGGCCTCGGCCGCCTTGGCTGCGTAGCGCGAGAGGAACTCCTTGACGCCGGGGAACTCCATCGTCTTCTCCGGC
>Ga0335083_10012039_pt1 | contig 10374 bp, 8 predicted proteins | sample Lox_Sample_42_FD_206716 | JGI IMG/M metagenome (GOLD analysis project Ga0335083, IMG submission 206716) | Soil microbial communities from Loxahatchee National Wildlife Refuge, Florida, United States - Lox_Sample_4.2 | ecosystem: Environmental > Terrestrial > Soil > Wetlands | place: USA: Florida... | reverse complement strand
CAGAAGGACGTTCCCTGGCCGATTTTCACCACGCCGGTGTACCATTCGATCCACGCTATCTCGGGACCCGCCGGGCTTATCGTACTCCCCAGGCCCGACCAGTTGCCGGTACTGGAAGTAATCGCAAAGGTGCTTCCCGCGACATACACATTATTGGCAATATCCCATATCTCGATCGTGTAGCATGCGGAGGCGCAATTCGTCCCCGTGAAGTCCCGCTGAATCCGGATCAGAGCATCGCTTGTCGTCCCACAACAGCCCGCAACTCCTACGGGGCTTCCCGTTACCACGTCTCCGGTAAAGGCAGTCGTTGTGCTTACTGAATGCGACGATGTATCAATATTGAAACAGAGACCCGAGATGCAGGTCGTCTGCGTGTCGCCGGCCGGTAAATTGTGAAACCTCCCCTCCAATCGAAATGAGTACGATCCGAAATTGTTAAATGGCGCTCCACTCGTGGACGCGCCCAACGCGCCTCCCGTGACGGTGAGTGACGTCCCGCCGTGAAGGCTCAACGCCAGCAGCGTAGTTATGATTGCGATTCTCATCCTCGTTCCTTTACATCACGATTGGAATGCCGGCACTCGTATTCGTGCCTCCCGGCGCCCGCCAGCTCCCCCAGGTCCAAAATCCTGGTGAGCCGATATTGCCCGGTGCATTTCCATTCTGGTACTCCGTTGAGATCCATCCGGCCGATCTTGCAACGTTCGACACACGCATCTCGTCAAGACTCCCCAGCCAATACTGAAAACCGTCCAGTACATCATTGCCCCAGCCGGAAAGAGTGCCGGCCCTGGCCCGGCTTGTGGCTGGCGTCGATGCCCGCAGAAGACCGTTCACGTACAGAGTCAGGTTACTGCCGTCCCATGTAGTCACGACATAACTCCAGGTATTCGGGATAACGCCTCCCGCATAGCTCGCATTGGGAAGTCCTCCGTTATAGATGTAGGAATTCCAGTCGCTGTTGTCCTGCCGTAATTGAATCGAAAATCCACCACCCAAAGCGCCCGAAGCGAAGATGTTCCTCGACCCCGACGTCCCATTCGGATAGGCCCAGGCGGAAACCGTAAACAGGTCGGTATTGTTATTGATAATGTTGGCGGTCGTCGTAAGGTATTGACCACTTCCGTTGAAACTGACGCCACCGTCGATCTTGCCGGCGGTCGCGCCCGGACTTGATACACCGGAAGCCGCATACCCGTTCCCCGACGAATCGCTCAGATTCAGAGCAGTTCCGCTGGAAACGTGCAATACCTGCTGAAAATACGAGTCCCAGACCCCTGACATCCTCGCCGGCGGCGCGGCATTCCCGACACATAGGTAGATACTGCCGTCGCCGATGGAGCTCAACAAAGAGAGCTTTACGTGCAGATCGAGGATTCCGTTGGCCCCATCATAGAATTCCAACTCCGAAGGAATCTGGGAACTACACGCCGAATCGGAGAACGCCAGGATATCCGCCCCGGAGGACGAAATCACTTTCCCCCCGTTCGCGGTTGTCTTGAGGCTCGCATCGCTTCCGAAGATTACGGCCGGAAAATTGGACTCGTTTTCAATACCGGCGCCCACCTTTGTGTGGTCATACGTCAATTGAGTCGACCAGGAGAATCCGCCGAATGCCGGCACGCACCAGAGCAGAACCAGGCTCATACGTTTCATTGGTCACACTCCACTACGATGGAAACGACCGTCGCACCCGACACGGATTCAAGGTTGAACCCCCACACATCGTTGGCCGATACCGCTGTCGTCCATCCCGTCAGTGTGGTGCTGTGCAATGCCGTGCCCGTCGAAATCGCTGGCCGCGCCGACGCGGTGATGGAGTTACCCGAAGTGGGGATTGCCGTCCCGGTAGCGGTCTTCCAGATATCCACCGTCGCCGTTCCGGCATCGACAGCCAGGTTCCAACCGCTGATGGTGCATGCGAATGGCGTTGTGAGATAGTAAATTGCGCCGGGGCTCAGGGTAGATCCGCCTCCCGAGAACACCATCCCGACCGCCCGCGACCGCAGGTTCGCCGGGACCTGGCTTGCATTCACCGCCCCGGCAATCGCGCTCGAAAAGTAATTGGTCCCGTCTGACCAGATGGTGATCGAGACCGGCGCTGCCGCCGAGCCCGGCGGTAACGATATTGATGCCGTCCCGCCGTTGATGTTCTGGCCGGAGCGCGCTACGGTCACAGTCCCCGATCCATAATTCAGAATGTTGATGTACAGGCCATTTGCCGGCTGGCTCGTGCTCGCCGCCAGCGTAATGGTGAACGTCCCGGACGCTACGGTTATCGTCTTGTAGCTGGAGAAGTCCAGACTCGACACCTGGTAAGTTCCCGATTGCGCGTTGATGGATGACAGCGGAATCGTGCAGGCGGACCCGAGTGTGCACGACTGCCCGTTGACGGTTGTGGCGCCCGCTCCCGGCAGGTCGCCCGTCGTGATCGAGTCGTATCCCGGGGCGGCCGCCGATCCCGTGTTGTTTCCCCAATATTTGTGCGCGCCCGCGGTCGCCAGAGAAACCGTTACCCCGCCCGTGGCGTTGTTGTTGGTGATCAGGCCTCCATCCCCGCTGAACGACGCAACTCCGCTGCTTCCGCCGGCGTTCGTCTTGACCTTCAGCCGCCAGTGCGAGTTTGTGTCGTACCACACCGCGGTCTTCTGTCCGCTGCTGATATCGCCGCTCGACAGGTTTGTGACGCCGTCGGACTCGTACAGTCCCACGGCGCCCGTCGAGCAGTAGTTGAACGTGCTCGCGCCCCCCAGGCTGGCATGTGCCGGAACCAGTTCGACTTCCATATAGGGCGTCAGCGCCGGCGTGACTCCCGCCGGACAGCCCGCAAACGTATTGCCGCTCGATCCCGTGTCCGCCACCGTCACATCGCCCCAGGTGGAAGCCTGCAGCCGCGTCAGCATGACCGATGTGTCCGCCCCGCATTGCACCACTCCGCTCACCAGCGAACACACCACGCCGACGCCGCTCACGATGCTCGCCGCGTTGTCTGTCACGGTCCAGTTGCCGGCGCCGTCCGACAGAAAGCAGGCTCCCGCGAACGGAGTTTGCAACTGCGGGCCGGCCGCGCCGCCGTTGATGGTGTCTGACCCGTGCGGCGACACCCTCAATGTAACCGCGCTGTTGAGCAGCCCCAGTTTGTCAATCTCGCACATGGTCGTGCCGGCGCTCACGCTATTGGCCGCCGGTAGTGTGTCGGTGCGCGTCGCCGTCATCGCCGCGTGGTACACCACTCGATCCGTCAACGCCATTGTGTAGTTGACATCGCCAGCCGCCGTAAGTCCGCCTCCGCTGCCCCCGGCCGGCGCATTGCCGGTCTGGCTTTGCATCTGCAGGTTCGTCCCGTCAAACGTCACCATCACCCACTGACCCGCTCGAATGTCGTTCGCCGCCAGCGGTTGATTGCCTTGCTTCACAATTGTCTTGGCGCCTAGACCATTCAGATTGAGCGTGGCTCCGCCGGTGTTCGCGCTATTGGCGCGGAACCAGTAAGTGGTGCCGGAGACATAGGCGCCGATTGCCGGCGAGAGCGAGCAGGCATATGCTCCGCTCGCGCCTGAGTCCTGACAAAAGAACGGTCCGCTCAACTGGTCGGCTGTCGCGCCGATGATGCCCGCCTGGGCCGTCCAGACGTTCGTCGATGTACAGGCGTACAGGTTCGTGCCGGCCGGCGCATTCGACTTGAAATACATCTGTCCGACCGCGCAGGTGCCGGGCAGAGTCGTGCCCGTTTGCACTGGCTTCGTCGAACTGGCGTTCGAAAAGTCGACTTTTTTCGTTTGTGTGGACAGGTCGATTTGAGTCTGTGCCATCGCCGCGAATGCCACCAGGCTCATCATTGCTGTTCTTGCCAGCGCCCCGCCCTTTCTACTTCCACGCATTGATCCCCCAAAAACAAAAACGGCCTCGCCTCCTGGCGAAGCCGCATAGACTTCCTACGCGCTGAAAGTAACACGCTCTTGGTGCGTTGCTAACTAACTTACAACGCTATGTGACGGGAAACAGACTAAATATAAATTTCGAAAAGTTGTGAACGCCGATTTATGCAACGGTCGCCCGGGCGATTTCTACCAGTTCCGCGACGGCGTCATCGGGAATAAAACGGCCGGTCAGACCTTCACAAATGGCCGTCAAATCCACCAGGCGCGATACTGCCCGCCAGTCCTCCGGCAGCTTCCCTCCTGCATCGACGTAGCCCGCCGAAAAGTGCGGCTCGACTTTCGGACAGGCCGCCGATTCGTAGCGAAGGAAATTTCCCATGTCGATCAGCGGCGTGGCGGACACGGCAAATTCCCAGTCCAGTATGGCGGCCACGCCCCACTTTCCGTTGATCAACCGGACCAGAACATTACGCCGATTGTAATCGCAATGAACCAGCCGGTGCTCGCGCTCCAGCACGGCGTATTCGGCCGCGTGCCGCCACGCAAAATCGTGGATGCGCGCCCGCAGACTCTCCTCCAGACGCTCTTGTGATCGAGGATTCGCCAGGCACAGATCCAGAAATCGCGGCATCGGGTCCGCACCTTCCAGTAGGGGCGCGCCCACCGCTGGGCCCGGCCCGAGCCATCCGGCTTTCTCAAACTCGCGCGCGCCGATCGCGGCCAGTGCCTGGCCCGCGGAAAAGGCCGCCTCCGCCAGAGCGTCCGCGCCGCCCAGGCGCTTCAACTCGCGAAACGTGATGCCCTCGATGTATTCGTAGAGTACGAAGGGCGGTACTTCATCCAGGCCCGCCGGCGCCGCATACACCACCTCGGGAACAGGCGCCTGCTCCCGTACCAGCCCCAGAAGATCGACCTCCTTCTGGCAGATCGATGGATTGTGCTCGTACAGCCTCAACACCAGCGGTACGGCCGACGTCGAGATGCGCAGTTTGAAATTGGCGTTGCGTCTGCCTTCGGGAAACGCCTCGATTTCCGTGGCGCAACTTCCGGGCAGCGCGGCTTCAAGGATGCGGGCCAGCGTTTCCGGCGCCAACGTCCGCCGCGGGTCGCCGCGCAGCCACACCGACTCCCTCGCAGCCCCGATCATGCCCTAACCGGAATTACACCAGCCAAAACGTCCGCGAAGACATCGGTGTCCACATTGCCGCCCGTTACCACGATGGCGACGCGCCGTCCTCGCATCCGCTCCTGCTCCTGCATCAGCGCCGCCAGTCCCGCCGCTCCAGCGCCCTCCGCGACATTGTGCGTATCGGCGAAAAGATACCGCATGGCGTTACGGATTTCAGCTTCTTGTACCGTCACGATGCGGCTCGCGCCCCTGAGCATCACCTCGACCGCGTCCGGATCCGGCGTACGACAAGCCATGCCATCGGCGATTGTCTGCCCGGCAGTGGAGTTGACCGCCCTACCCGCGGTGAACGACAGCGCATACGATGGCGCCTCCGCCGCCACCACCCCGATCACCTCTGTGCGAAGGCCCAGGCCATTGCGCGCGGCGATCACGGAGCACAAACCCGATCCCATCCCGATGGGCACGTAAACACCATCCAGTTCAGGCACGGCGCCGAATAACTCGACCGCGTAACTGCCCACACCGGCGAGCAGATCGGCGTCGAACGATCGGATCAGGTGAAGTTTCTGTTCCTCCGCCAGACTCTGGGCGTACTCATAAGCTTCCTGGAAGTCTCGGCCGAATTCCACCAATTCCGCGCCCAGAGCCCGCATGGCGGCGTTCTTTTCCACGCTATTGCCGTGCGGAACCACGATCACCGAACGCAGTCCGCTGCGCGCGGCGGCGAACACCACGCTCTGTCCATGGTTGCCCCGGGTAGCAGCGATAACACCTTTGATTCCCGGCTGCCGGCGCCTTAGAGCATCCATGTAGACAATGCCGCCGCGCACCTTGAACGCTCCCACCGGCGTGTGGTTTTCGTGTTTGACCCAGACTTCCGCCCCCACGCGCTGGCACAGCAGTGGCCACCGGATCTGCGGAGTGGCCGGCATTACCGAGTGGACCAGTTCTGCGGCCGACTGCAATTCGGAAAGCGTCGGGAGTTTCATGAGGTTACCTTTTCGATTGTAGATGCTTCGCCAAGTTATGATGAGTAAACCATGCCCAATGCGCCGCATCTGGAGAAGCATTTTGAAGCATCCGAAACCGTTCGCGACGTGGTCATCGGCATGTCCGACGGCCTCACGGTTCCGTTTGCGCTCGCGGCTGGGCTCTCGGGAACGGTTTCACAAACCGGCATCGTGGTGATCGCCGGTCTGGCGGAAATCGCCGCCGGCTCCATCGCCATGGGCCTCGGCGGCTATCTGGCGGCCCGCACCGATCGCGACCATTACCTGTCGGAGCGGGAACGCGAGTACCGCGAGACGATGGAGTTGCCCGATCGCGAGACCGAAGAAGTGGCGGAGGTCTTTCGCGGTTACGGCATGTCGGATGAGGATATGGCGCCCGTCGTCAAGGCCATCTGCTCCGACCAGAAACGATGGGTCGATTTTATGATGCGTTTCGAGCTGGGATTCGAAGAACCCGATCCGAAGCGCGCGCGCAACAGCGCGGCTTGCATTGCGGCATCCTACATCGTGGGAGGCTTGGTGCCGCTGGCGCCGTACATGTTGATGGCGGAGTTGTATACCGCGCTGAAGGTCTCCGTGGGCGTGACACTCGCCGCGCTGTTCCTGTTCGGCTTCGTGAAAGGCCGGCTGACCGGGATCCCGCCGTGGCGCGGAGGCCTGCAAACCGTATGCATCGGCGGTTTGGCCTCGGCGGCTGCTTTCGGCCTCGCAAAATGGATCGGACACTAGGAATGAAAACGGCGTATGTAGGGCAGGCTGGCCGCCTGCGGCCGATTGGCAATCGGCCTGGCCGGTGTCCGCACGATACCGATGTTAGCCCGAGGTCGTGCGCTGCTATTTTCCTCACGCTGTTTCTTGCCCCCCTCCTCTGCCAGGCCGCGATCCCGCCTTCCGACTGGGTGCCCGCCCGCTGGCCGTGGCGCGATGCCAAATCGATCGAGCTTCTCGCCAACAGTCCCATCAATTGCCTCCTCCTCGACGCCTGGTCCGCCGATCTGCCATCTGCCGCCGCCGGGCGCGGCCTCGTCACACTGGCCGTCATCGCCCCACAACCGGACGCCGCCGGCGTGGCGCGTCGCGCGATCGCTTCCGGCGTCACCGGCATCGTGCTGGAAGGCGACTTTCCCGAAGGAACCGCCGGCGCGGTGAAATCGGCCGTCGGAACCGCCCCCGTAATCGAGCTGACCGCGCGCAGCCGGATGCTCTTCGGCAATGGCGCTCCCATTCTCGGAACCTATCAGGGACTTTGGCCGGGAGTCGCCGTCCAGGACGATGGCGCCAAGCGATCCGGCCCCAGCGGCTCCGTCTGGATCGATACCAATACCGGATTTCTGCGCGCCGCGCGAGCCTGGGGCGGCGCCTCCATTTGGATCGCCAATCGCCCGCCGGCCAAAACCATCGTCACCGCGGCACGGTATCAGCAGGTGATCGCCGACGCCGCCGCTTCGGGCGCCCGCTGGGTCATCGCGTTCGACGACGACCTGGCGGCTCGTTTGGCCCGCCGCGAAGCCGCCGCCGTGCGCGATCTCGCTCGGATCAACACCGTGGCGGGCTATTTCGAACGCCACCCCGAATGGCGCCGCATGCGTGAATTCGGACGCCTGGCCATCGTTCAGGACCCGGCCAAGGGCGGTCTGCTCTCCGGCGGCATTCTCGACATGATCGCCGTGAAGCACACCCCCGTCGAGCCGATCCCCACCCAGCACCTCAGCCCTGAATCTCTCAAGGACGCCACCATGGCCGTCAACGTGGAAGGCGACGGATTGAGCGACCAGCAGAAACAGATCCTCCTGAATTTCGCCCATTCGGGCGGCATGCTCCTCACCGCGCCCGCCGGGTGGAAAGACCAGAACCCCGGCGGCGATCGCATCACCCTCGATAAGGCCGAGCTCGACCGGCTGGGCGAGATCTGGAAGGAAGTCAATTCCATGATCGGCCGGCGCAATCTCGGCGTGCGCCTCTTCAATGTCTCCACCATGCTCAGCAACGTCCTGGCCTCGGCCGACGGAAACACCGAGATCGTCCAGCTCGTGAATTACTCGGATTACCCCGTCGAAGATGTAACCGTCCACTACCTCGGCGATTTCCGCCGCGCCACCCTGACGTCGCCCGATGGCGCCGAGAAACCCCTGACTCCGTATGAGACCGAGGACGGCTGGGGTGTCGACATCGACCGGGTATCGGTCTGCGCTACCATCAGACTGGAGAAGGCCCCACGGTAAATTCCCGATAGGAGGAGCAATGACCCGCAGAGAATGGCTCGCAACGATCAGCGCTGCGCCGCTCCTGAAAATTGCCGCCGCCGATACCGCGCCCGCCGCGCCGGTTTCCATCGCCCGCTGCCAATCCTACGACGACGATGTCACCGCGACTCTCGGCGCCATGTTCGATCAATTGGGCGGACTGGAACAGCTGGTTCGTAACCGGACCGTTGTCGTCAAGGTCAATATGACGGGCAGCCCGAGCATTCGCCTGAACGGCGCCGCTCCCGCCCTGACGCATTACGTCCATCCCAAAGTGCTTGGCGCCGCCGCCTACCTGATGGGCCGAGCCGGCGCGCGGCGCATCCGGTTCGCCGAAAGCCCCTGGGCGACCACCGCGCCGCTCGAAGAAGTCATGCTCGATTCCGGCTGGAATGTGCGCTCGCTGCAATCGGCCGCGCCAGGCGTCGAGTTTGCCAATACCAATTTCATCGGCAAGTACAAAGCATATTCGCGCTTCACCGTGCCGAATCAGGCGTACATGTATCCCGCCTACGATTTGAACACCGCCTACCAGGAAGCCGATGTCTTCGTCAGCATCGCCAAGCTGAAAAATCACGCCACCTGCGGCGTGACCCTCTCGCTGAAGAATTGCTTCGGATGTCTGCCCGCCTCGGTCTACGGCGACGATTCCGGCGTCGACGAGCCGAACGAGAATCCCGGTTCCGGCCGCGCCGCCGTCGGACACGATGGCAGGCGGCAGCCCTCGAAGTCTGCCCCCCAGGAGCTGCATTTCGGCGCCAATCACGACCCCGGCTATCGGGTCCCCCACATCGTCGCCGACCTCGCCGCGGCGCGTCCCATTCACCTTGCGATCGTCGATGGCGTCCAGACCATCGCCGGCGGGGAAGGCCCGTGGATTCGCGGATTGCGCAAGGTCCAACCCGGCGTGCTGATCGCCGGCGTCAACCCCGTCTGTACCGACGCCGTCTCCATGGCCGTCATGGGCTACAACCCGCGCGCCACGCGGGGAACCACGCCTTTCCAGACCTGCGACAACACCTTGCTCCTGGCCGAAGCCCACAGTATTGGCTCGACCGACCTCAAACGCATCGAGGTGCGCGGCCTCCCCATCGAGAAAGCGCTGTATCGTTTCGATTCATGACCACCGCAAAGCGGACACGCCGGCGGCCGTATCCGGTGTTCCGCCTGGATTCCTGGGAAGCCTTCCTGGCGCTCGTCACCCATCCGCCCTATTCGCATTGGGCCTTCCGCGGAGAGCGCGACGAGCGCTGGCCGCTCTATAGCTCACTCTCGCGATATTTGCAGAATTCCGGCGTCTCTCAGGCCGCGTGGTCGCAGCAGGAAGCGCGCATTCTGCGTATTTTCAAACGCAAAGCCCATCAATTCCTGGACAAGCCGCCCGATTGGGACGACGACTTCCAGTGGCTCGCCCTCATGCAGCATCACGGCGCGCCCACGCGGCTCATCGATTTCACCTGGTCCCCCTACGTGGCGGCATTCTTCGCGCTCGAACGTGCGGTCCAGGACGGCGTGGTCTGGGCCATGAACCCGGCCCGCCTGGATAGCAGCCGCTCCCCGCTGCCGGTGCGGACCGATCCGCGCGTGAAAGGCAACTTCGCCAGGTATTATCTGAAGGGCCGCCGCCGTTTCATCTGGATGGGCGAACCCCACACCATGAATCGCCGGCTGATCGCCCAGTCCGGAACCTTCGCCGCCCCCGGCGTGCTCGACGTGGCCATCGAGGACATGCTGCCCGATGCCGACCAGGAAAACATCCTGGCGAAGTGCGTCCTCACCCATGCCGTCCGCGAGGTCGGCATGCGCGAACTCTACCGGATGAATATCACCTACGCGACACTGTTCCCCGATCTCGACGGCCTGGCGAAGTCCATGGGCTACGAACTGGAATTTCATTGGGCCTACAATCCCCGGACGATGGAGAAGTATCACACCTAGCGTCCGACGCCTCCCGCGTGCCCGTCCCGATGTGGCGCAGGCTGGCAGTCGGCCTGGTCGGCCCCCGCGATCAGCTGCCCTACCCGGTGAGAGTGCATACGCAGTTCGGGCGCGAACCGTGTTTTCACAACCATCGAACCGGCGCCTCTGTCCGCCACGCAGGTTCC
>Ga0335083_10012036_pt1 | contig 10375 bp, 6 predicted proteins | sample Lox_Sample_42_FD_206716 | JGI IMG/M metagenome (GOLD analysis project Ga0335083, IMG submission 206716) | Soil microbial communities from Loxahatchee National Wildlife Refuge, Florida, United States - Lox_Sample_4.2 | ecosystem: Environmental > Terrestrial > Soil > Wetlands | place: USA: Florida... | reverse complement strand
CGACGGTCTGCGCCTGGACGCCGTGCACGCAATCGCGGACGACAGCCAGGTCCATATTCTCACGGAGATCGCCGCCTCGGTCCGCACCCGCATCCAGGGCAAGCGCCGCATCCACCTCATCCTCGAAAATGGCGCCAACCAGGCGCGCTTCCTGGGCCCACCGGGCGAGAGCAACACGTTCGATGCCCAGTGGAACGATGACGTCCATCATTGTGTGCACACGATTCTCACCGGTGAGCAGGACGGCTACTACTCGGACTACCACGAACAGCCGCACGCCCTCCTCTGCCGTGGCCTGGCGGAAGGCTTCGTGTACCAGGGCGAGTTCTCCGCACACGAGGGCACCGCGCGTGGCGAGCCCAGTGCCCACTTGCCGGGCACTGCGTTCGTCAACTTCCTGCAGAACCACGATCAGATCGGCAACCGGGCGCTCGGCGAGCGTCTCGGTCACCTCGTGCATGACGAGCGGGCCTTGCGGGCGGCTGTGGCCATCGTGCTGCTGGCACCGTCACCGCCGATGCTTTTCATGGGCGAGGAATGGAACTCGACTCAGCCCTTTCCTTATTTCTGTGACTTCGCGCCCGAACTCGCCGAACGGGTGCGGGCTGGCCGGCGTGAGGAGTTCGCGCGCTTCGAGCGCTTCCGCGAACCGGGCGCGGCGCAGCGGATTCCGGATCCCACGCAGGCCCGAACCTTCGCCTCCGCCCGGCTCGACTGGAGCGAGGCGGATGCGCCCCATCAGCGCGACTGGCTGGAGTACTACCGTCGGCTGCTCGCGGTGCGGCAGCGGGAGATCATTCCCCGCATCCCGGATATCGGCCAAGGCCGCTGCCTGAAACTGGCGGCCAACGGCTCCTTCGCCGTCGACTGGGCCTTGCGGGATGGATCCGCGCTGCATCTGCTGGCCAACCTGGCCGGGCATCCCGTTCCCTTCGTCGGCCGGGCGGCCGGCCGCATGGTGTTCTCGACCCATCCCAACATCCGGGCGGCCAGCTCGCGCAATGAGCTGGCGCCGTGGAGCGTGACCTGGCTGCTGGAGCGCAGCGGTGGCGATCCGTGAGTCCGTGATGTCGCCAGGCGGATCCGGGGCGGGGATCCCACCAGGTGCATCCGGTGCCGTCATACCCCGGGCAACCTACCGCATCCAGCTGAACAGGACGTTCACCTTCCGCGATGCCACCGCGATCGTGCCGTACCTGGCTGCCCTGGGCATCAGCCACGTCTATTGCTCGCCCTACTTCAAGGCGCGTGCCGGCAGCCTGCACGGCTACGACGTGGTGGACCACAACTCCTTCAATCCGGAGATCGGCAGCGAGTCGGACTTCGAACAGTTCGTGAGCACACTGCGTGCGCACGGCATGGGCCATGTGCTCGATCTGGTCCCCAACCACGTCGGCATCATGGGATCCGGCAACCAGTGGTGGATGGACGTACTCGAGAACGGCGAGGCGTCAGCCTATGCGGACTACTTCGACATTGAATGGCATCCGGCGAACCCCGCATTATCCGGCCGGGTACTGATTCCGGTGCTGGCCGATCCCTACGGCATCGCGCTCGAGCGCGGCGAGCTGCAACTGAAGTTCGAGCGCGACACCGGCAGCCTCGCGGTGTTCTATCACGAGCATCGTCTGCCGCTGGATCCGGCGACCTATCCCCGGGTGCTGTATCGCGTGTCGCCGAGCTCGCACGATGGCCAACTGGCCGCGCTCAGTGCGGCCTTCGCCGCCCTCCCCGACCGAAGGACGAAGGCGCCAGTGGATGTCCTCAGGCGGCGCGCGGCCATCACCCGGCTCAAGCGCGAATTGTCCGCCCTTTGTGGTGCCGATCCGCAGGTCTGCAGCAGCATCGATACGGCCGTGGCCGGCTTCGCGGGCCATCCCGATGATCCCGCCAGCTTCGATGCCCTGCACGACCTGTTGGAGGAACAGGCCTACCGCATGGCAAGCTGGCGAGTCGCATCGGATGACATCAACTATCGGCGCTTCTTCGACGTCAACGATCTGGCTGGACTGCGCGTCGAGAATCCGACGGTATTCGAATCGACACACCGACTGCTGCTGCAGCTCGTCGCGGCCGGAAAGATCGACGGACTGCGGATCGATCACCCGGATGGCTTGCGCAATCCGGCCGAATACTTCCGGCGGCTGCAGGCGCGCGTGGCCGAGGTGCGCGCCGCGGCCGCCGGCCCGGGGGACGGCGCCGTCGGCTCAGTGGCCGGGGCCGCCGGCTCGGGGGACGGGGCGCAGGCGCTGCCGATTTACCTGGTCGTGGAGAAGATCACGGCCTCGTTCGAACACCTGCCGGCGGATTGGCCAGTGCATGGCGAGACCGGCTATCACTTCGCCAATGTCCTGAACCGCATGCTCGTGGACGGCGCGACGCGGGCGCGCATGGATCGCGTGTACCAGTCGTTCGTGGGCCGGTCGATGGAGTGGTCCACGGAGGCTTACGAGGCGCAGCACATGATCCTGCGACGTTCGCTGGCCTCGGAGCTGGGTACGATAGCGACTCAGCTCACGCGCATCGCCCAGGCGGATCGCCGCACGCGCGATTTCACTCACAACAGCCTGCGGCAGGCGCTGGCGGAGGTCATTGCCTGCTTTCCGGTCTACAGGACCTACGTGGGCGAGCAGGTCTCGGAAACGGATCGACGCTACATCGATTGGGCGGTGGCTGCCGCGCGCCGCAGACGAACCGCCGCCGAGTCGCCGGTTCTCGACTTCGTGAGAGCGGCGTTGCTGATGGAGCTGCCTGTGGGGAGCGACGCCTTGCGCCGGCAACTGCGCCAGTTCGCGCTGAAGTTTCAGCAGGTGACGGCACCTGTCACGGCCAAGGGTGTCGAGGACACCTCGCTCTATCGTTTCAACAGACTGATCTCCCTGAATGAGGTAGGCGGTGAACCCGATGCCTACGGCATCAGCGTACGCGGCTACCATGCCGACTCCCAGCACCGCGCGCGTCTCTGGCCACACGAGATGCTCGCAACGTCAACGCACGACACCAAACGCTCGGAGGATGTCAGAGCACGGATCAATGTACTGTCCGAGATGACGCAGATCTGGAGAAAAACCATCGAGCGCTGGAGCCGGATGAACCGCTCGCGCAAGCGCGAGGTGGAGGGCATGCCTGCTCCCGACCCCAACGACGAATACTTTCTCTATCAAACCCTCGTGGGTACCTGGCCGCTCGGGAACACGGACGGTAGCGCGCAGACCGAATACCGCGAGCGCATCGAAGCCTACATGGTGAAGGCCGTCCGTGAGGCCAAGACCCGCTCGAGCTGGGGCAGCGTCAACGCGGAATACGAAGACGCGTTGCTACAGTTCATCCGGCTCGCTCTCGAGCCCCGCGACGGGAACCTGTTCCTGGCCGATGTCATCGCCTTGCAATCACGCCTGCGCCGGTACGGCCTGTTGAATGGAATGTCACAGACGCTTTGCAAACTGACCGCTCCGGGAGTACCCGACATCTATCAGGGTAACGAGCTGTGGGACTGCTCCCTGGTGGATCCGGACAACCGGCGCCCGGTGGACTACGGGATGCGACGCGACCTGTTGGCCGCGATGCGGGCGGATCCCCCCGCGCTGAATGGCATGCTGGATTCGCTCCACGACGGCCGGGCGAAGTTGTTTCTCACGTGGAAGACACTGCAGTTCCGGCGCGAGCGCGCGGCTCTGTTCCGCCAGGGCGACTACCAGCCCCTGCGCGTGATCGGGGAACGCGCGGCGCATGTCTGCGCCTTCGCGCGCAGTCATGCAGGAGAACTGGCGATCACCGTGGTGGGTCGGCTCTATCTGAGGCTACTCGGTGAGCAGGCGGACGCACCGGCGGACGCGGCCCTGTGGGGTGAGACGATCATCGAGTTGCCACGAGGCTGCGCACCGGGAGCGCAACTGCGGAACGTCCTGGACGGCACGGTACTGGCAACCGGTCGCCACGGGTCCCGGTCCAGTGTACGTCTCGCGGAGGTTCTGGCAGAGTTCCCGGTGGCGCTGTTGTTCCTGGATCGACCGGAGACGGCGCCAACTCATTCGCCGCGTCACTGACGGCGGCGGGGTCGAGACATCAAGGAGACTGACGTGAAGCCTGCGACTCATCTGCGACGCCTGGCACTGTTGCTGGCCCTTGCCGCGAGCCTCGCGGCCTGTTCGGGTATTCCGCGCAAGGATCGCGACCAGGAGACACTCGACCGCTTCCTGCATTACGCCGGACCTCCGGTCGATCGCATCACGTGGCTGGGTCGTTACGATGGCTGGCAGGCGCTGGGACAGTATCAGCTGGCCGTCTGGACCAGCGTGAGCGATGCGTACTTGATCACCGTATTCTCGCCTTGCGAGAACCTGCTCTTCGCTCAGCGGATCGCGCTCACCTCGACGGGTCACACCGTCTACCAGAAGTTCGACAGCGTGGTGGTGCACGGCTGGAAGTGCCAGATCGCCGAGATCAGGCCGGTGGACTACAAGCGCATGCGCCAGGACATGCGCGCCGAGCGTGAAGCGCTCAAGGCTCAGAAGGCTCAACAGCCCACACCCGCCGAGCCGGCCCAGCCGGCCAACCCGCAGCGGTGACGGTCGTCGATGAGGCCAGGGATCAGCGGTAGCCGCGCGCCTGCAGCGTGAAGAGGTGGGCGTAGCGACCGTTCATCTGCATCAGCTCCTCGTGGCTGCCGTACTCCACGATCCGGCCGTGATCGAGAACCGCAATCCGGTCGGCCATGCGCACGGTGGAGAAGCGATGCGAGATCAGGATCGTGATGCGTCCCCTGGCGAGTTGCCTGAAGTGCTCGAACACCTCGGCTTCGGCCTGCGCATCCATGGCCGCCGTGGGTTCATCGAGCACCAGCACATCGGCGCGTGTCCGCATGAAGGCGCGTGACAGTGCGATCTTCTGCCACTGGCCGCCGGAGAGCTCGCGGCCGTCGCGGAACCATTTGCCGAGCTGGGTGCGGTAGCCCGCCGGCAGCGTCTCGATGAACTCGCTCGCCTGGCCCTTGCGCGCCGCTTCGCGCCAGCGCGCCTCGTCCTCGAAGAACTGCTCGTCTCCGGCGCCCACGTTCTCCCCGACCAACATCTGGTAGCGGGCGAAGTCCTGGAAGATCACACCGATGCGCTGGCGCAGGGCCGTCTCGTCCCACTCGGCCAGATCCTGGCCATCCAGCAGGATGCGGCCGGAGGTGGGCGCGTAGAGGCGGGTGAGTAGTTTGATCAGCGTGGTCTTGCCGGAGCCGTTCTCGCCCACCAGTGCCAGACTCGCTCCCGGCTGCAGCTGCAGGGTAATGTGCTCGAGCGCAGCCTCCTGCGCCCCCGGATACGTGAAACCGACATCCTCGAACTGGACGCCCTGCTCCGGATGCGGTCCGTGATGCACTCCATCGACCGGTTCGGGAATCGGGGTCTCGAGGTATTCGTAGAGAGTGGACAGGTACAGGTTGTCCTCGTACATGCCGCCGACCGCCGAGAGCATCGCCGACACAGCGGACTGGCCCTGACGGAACAGCGCCAGATACATGGTCATCTGACCCAGAGTGATGGCGCCCCGGACCGTGCTCACGGCGATCCACGCGTAGGCACCATAGAGAGCCGAAGTCGCAACCAGTCCCAGACCGAATCCCCAGGCATCGCGCCGGATGGTCAGGGCGCGATCCTCCTTGTACAGCCTGCGAAAAATGTCACGGTATCGATCCAGCAGGCGCGGACCCAGGCCGTAGAGCTTCACTTCCTTCGCATAGTCTTCGCGGCCGATCACCGTCTCCAGGTAGATCTGCATGCGCGTCTCGGGCGAACGCCAGCGAAACAGGCGGAAGGCGTCACCGGAGAATTTGGCTTCAGCCACGAAAGCCGGCAGGCCCGCCAGCAGCAACACCGCGACCGCCCAGGGCGAGAAATGCACCAACAGGGTGCCGTAACTCACCAGGGACACGGCGTTCTGGATCAGGCCGAAAGTCCTCATGACCAGGCTGAGTGGCCGGCTCGAGGCTTCGCGGCGTGCCTGGGTCAGCTTGTCGTAGAACTCCGAATCCTCGAAGTGCCGCAGTTCCAGGGTCAGCGCCTTCTCGAGGATCATCACGTTGACGCGCTGACCAAGCTGGGCGCGCAGCAGGGACTGGCACAGCGACAGGCCGCGCTGCGCAGCCGCCACGGCGGCGACGAGCAGACCCTCCAGCACGACCAGCTCGATCACGCGCGAGGCATCGGCCCCACCCGCCCGGATGGCGGTCACCACCGCATCCACGATGAGTGATCCGATGTAGGCGACGGCCGCCGGCAGCACACCGGCAATCAGCGTGAGCACGGCCAGTCCGACGGTCAACGCGCAGTTGGTGCTCCAGACCAGCTCCACCGCGCGGCGGCTGTAGCGGAACACGCCGAGGAAGCCCGCCGGGCCTGGCGCGGCCGGCCCCGGGGCGCCTGATCCCTGGGTGCCGGGTCCCTGTGCACCAGTTCCGGGCGCAGCGGATCCGCCGAGCCGACCGCCGGAGGTACCTGTGCGTGACCTGATTTCAGGATGCGGGGTGCGCGCCATCTCAACCGCGCGGCGGCGGCGTCGATCCCTGCTGTGGACTCAACCCCGTGATCAGACGCGAACCTCGCCGGAAGAACAGATAGCTGTAGATCCAGCCCAAGAGTACGGCCACCCGGTTGCGAAAGCCAATGAGCACCGTGACGTGCAGTGCCAGCCACGCGAACCAGGCCAGCAGGCCACCGAAATGCAGCCGACCCAGCTCGACCACCGCGCGCGACTTGCCGATGGTCGCCATCGATCCCAGATCCCCGTAGTGGAATCCCCGTGTCCGCGCGGCGTTCTTGCCGGCCAACCCCTCCTGGATCACGCGCGCCACATACCGGCCCATCTGCAAGGCGCCCTGCGACACTCCGGGGACCTGCTTGCCGGTGGCCGAATCCACCAGATACGCCGCATCGCCGATGACGAACACGTCGGGATGCCCCGGTACCGAGCAATCGGGCTGCACACGCACGCGTCCGCCAGGACCAAGTTCGGCCCCGAGCGTAGCGACGATGGGCGAGGCGCGGACACCGGCCGCCCAGATGACGTTGTAGCTATACAACCGTTCACCACCGGCTTCGACGCCGTCGGGGAACACCTCGGTGACCGGCTTACCAAGACGTACCTCGACCTGAAGGTCGTGCAACTGGCGCAAGGCACGGTCGGAAGAATCCGGTGACAGGGCTGGCAGCAGTCGCGGCCCGGCCTCGATCAGAATGACTCGCGCCTTGCGCGTATCGGCGAGACGGAAGTCGCGTGGAATTACGTCGACCGCCAGCTCCTTGATCGCCCCGGCGAGTTCCACGCCCGTGGGGCCTCCGCCGATGATGATGAAGGACAGGTGCGCGGCCTGCTGTACCGGATCGGATTCGAACTCGGCGATCTCGAACGACATGAGCATGCGCGAGCGGATCAGCGTCGCGTCTTCCACCTCTTTCATGCCCGGCGCCAGGCGATGCCAGTCATCGTGACCGAAATAGTTATCCACGGCGCCCGGCGCCAGGATCAGATAGTCGTATGGAACCGGAGTGTCACCGGCGTAGACGCAGTGAGCCGAAGAATCGATGCGCGTGATCTCGGCGAGCATGACAAGCGCGTTATGCTGCGTCCGCAGAATTGAACGGATCGGCTGTGCGATGTCCGCTGGCGCCAAAGCGGCGGAAGCAACCTGGTAGAGCAGCGGCTGGAACAGGTGGTAGTTGTTGCGGTCGATCAACAATACGTCCACGTTCGCGCGCCGAAGCGCACGAGCCGCGAACAGTCCACCGAATCCGCAGCCGACGATGACGACGCGTGGTCGCGCGGGTGCTGGCAATTGGAGGCTCCCGGTTCAGGCGGTCGATGTGCCGATTATGACCCAGGGCCGTAAGTCTCGATCCGGTAGTGAGGCGGCAGCGTTCACAAAAGCGTCACCGCTGTTCCGCTTTGCGCACAATCGCGCAAACGGCTGCGCCCAGCAGGTGCGTTGGGCATGTCCGCCAAGTGGGGAGACGGTTCTGACGGGGATTTCCGTTAGTTGGCGCGACGGACGGGCACGTCGCACATTTTTCCGTTGCGCACCGCGGCCGGGACCGGCGTAATATCGGGGTGAGTGAGGGACCAGGCCGCTGCGCGGGAGGCACACATCCGGCGGATTCTCACGGAAGGCATCGGGAATCGAGGCGAGGTCCCGGCTTTGTCCAAGAACGAAGAACGTTACCTGCTGCGGGCCCTCGAGTTCGAAAACGTCCTGCGCGCTTGCCTCTACCGTTACACACGCAACAGTTCAGATGTGGAGGAACTGTTGCAGGAAACCTACGCGCGGCTGCTCGTGGCAGCTGCGTCCGATGAGCCGGAAGTCCGCTCCGTACGCGGCTTCGCTCTCACCATCGCCCGCAACGTCGCTTTCGACTGGCTGCGCCATCGGCAGGTCGTGCCCATCGAGCTGGTCGCTGACATGGAGGCGCTCGAGATCCTCGATGAGAACGAACAGGTCGAGGAGATCGTCAACCATCACCAGGAGCTGGCGATGCTGGTGAAGGCGATACAGGAGTTACCCGAGCGCTGCCGTCAGGTATTTACCTTACGGAAGGTGTACGGCTATTCGCAGAAGGAGATTGCCGCGCGCCTGGGCATCTCCGAGAACACCGTGGAGCAACATCTGACACGCGCGGCGCGTCTGTGTGCACAAGCTCTCTTCGACCAGCCGGTGGTGACGGGCCCATCGCGACTGCTCGACCGTTTCCGTGGCCGCAAGAGGGTGCATGTCCCGGGCCACTGACATCGCGGATTCAGCCGCTCAATGGCTCATCCGGCTCGAGGCTCAAACCTCGCCGGAGGTGTGGGATGCCTTCCAGGCCTGGCTCGATCAGGACCCTCGCCACCAGGCCGCGTTCGTTCGGCTGCGCGTGGCCTGGAACCGGATCGACGTCCTCAAGAATCTGCGGCCCGCGGATGGCAACATCGATGCGGACCTGTTGTCCCGGGCGCAGGTGCGACCCGCAACCCTGAGGGCGCAGGGGCTTCATCCGCTCAAGGGCAAACCGCGCCGACGCACCGAGACGACCTCCATGCCCGAGCGGCGGCGTATTCTCGTCGCGGCGGCAGCCGTCACGGCAGTGGCAGTCGCGGGATGGCTCGGCACTCGTGAGTTCGGCTGGAAATCCTACGCTACAGGCATCGGCACCCACACCGATGTCGTCTTGCAGGACGGCAGCACCGTCCGACTCAACACCGACACTCGACTCCGGACGCGCATTTCCACCCACCGTCGCGAGATAGTGCTCGAAAGGGGCGAAGCGCTGTTCAACGTGTCGCATGACGCGCGCAGACCTTTCTACGTCACGGCAGCGTCCACAGTCGTGCGGGCAGTCGGAACGGAGTTCTCCGTCCGCATCCGCGACGCGGCGCATGTTGACGTTCTGGTAGCGGAGGGTCGGGTAGCACTGGGTTCGAGAACCTCGGCAGGCAGTCTCGACGATCCGGGACCTCTCGCCGCCGCGCCGCAGCTTTCGGCGGGCGAAGCCGCCAGTGTCGAACCCGGCACGGTCGTGGTCCGGGATGTCCCCTCCGCCGACATCCCTCGCCGCCTGGCCTGGACCGCCGGCCGGCTGGCGTTCCAGGGCGAGACGCTGTCGTTCGCAGTGGAGGAATTCAATCGCTACAACCGGCGACAGCTGGCGGTGACCGATCCCGCCCTCGGTCAGATCCAGGTGGGTGGCGTCTTCCAGGCCACCGACCCCGACAGTTTCGTGGACGCCCTGCGACATTCGTTCGGCATCCGCGCGCAGACTCTCAGAAGCACGGGCGAGATTCGCCTCGTCGCCGAGGACCGTATTCCACCTCGATAGCGGAAATCAGAGCACGGACGCCCGCGCACAGGACAAAAGAGAATGGACTCTCTCAGCCAACGCCCACGGAGCGGGTCGCTTCCCGCAAGCCTGATCCTGGTTGGAATAGCCGCCGCGGCAGGCGCGGCCACGGCGGCAGGTGCGGCAGCCGCCGCGTATGCGGCACCAGTGGCGAGACCGGCCAGGTTTCACATTGCCGCAGGCGATGCGGTCTTCACCCTGAACGAATTCAGCCGCCAGTCCGGATTGCAGCTGCTGTTTGATTACAACGAAGTGCGGGGGCGGACAACGCGGGCGATCGATGGGGAGTTCGAGCCCGCGGCAGCACTCAGACGCATGCTCGCGGACACCGGACTCGTGTTCGAGTTCGTGAATGAGCGCACGCTGACGATCACGCCCGCCGCGCGCGTCCGTTCCGGCCAGGCCGCGCCTCCTGAAATCCCGCTCGGCACGCCTGCACACCCGGAAATCCCCCCAGCGCAGGACGTCAAACCCGACAGGCCCGGCAGTGCTGAACCGGTGATCGAGGCTCGAGCGCCGCC